>ENA-ORMR01000138-ORMR01000138.1-human-gut-metagenome-genome-assembly--contig:-NODE-138-length-84151-cov-41.251344_pt1 | contig 84151 bp, 67 predicted proteins | sample MGYA00242107_ERZ509003 | MGnify/ENA primary metagenome ERZ509003 (study PRJEB26280, sample SAMEA2338699) | human gut metagenome | biome: human gut; feature: human-associated habitat; material: faeces...
CTAAGGTGGATGTAATTTTTGCCTCATTTTATTTGGTTTTTAATATAGTTCGTTAGGAGGGAAGGAAGGTAGGTGGTCAGGAGGAGAGGAATTTAAGAGGTTAAGATGTTAGGTGGTTATGAAGGGAGGAGATTAAGATGATAGGATATTAGGAAGGGAGGAGATGAGATGGGGGGAAGAGGTATTTCGCTTTCGAGATGTTTGCCGCTTGGAGAGAACCGCCTTTGGCGGTTTAATATAGACACAGCCTATGGTTTGGGCTCCGTCAGGAGACCATACCATAGGTTTTATGATATTATGGAATTGCAACCGCGTTCAGCGGTTGAATATCTGTGCGTTTGGGTCGCCTATGGAAGCCTCCGCAGGAGGTTGGTTATGAATAGCCCGGCATGCCGCCGTGCATGCCGGGACCATAGGGTGTCATCACGAAAAAAGCCTCTGGAAGAGGCTGATTATTTTTGCGTAGGCGGACCGTTAATCGGCCTCCCGGCGGTGGCATTGTCTATTCAACCGCTGGCCGCGGTTGGATGGGCGGGGATGCGTTTACCTGGGGTATGACCGCCATTCGGCGGCCAAACCCCAGGCTGTGTGAATATTCAAGCGCTTTGCGCTTGCCGCGCCGGGCTATTCGAAATCGGCCTCCTGCGGAGGCCTCCATAGTCGGGGCATAAAAATACCCGGCGGGCGGGGAGCCGGCCGGGTAGGGGGGAGGAGGGGGAGATTATTTTTTGGATTCTTCGACGGCGGCTGCGAGCTCGGGGTCGATCATGATGCGGCCGCAGTATTCGCAGACGATCACTTTCTTGTGCATCTTGATTTCGATCTGCTTCTGCGGGGGAATGCGGTTGAAGCAGCCGCCGCAGGCGTTGCGGTCGACGATAACGATGCCGAGACCGTTGCGGGCGTTCTTGCGGATGCGCTTGAAGGCGTTGAGGGTACGCTCGTCGACACCTGGCTCAAGGGCTTTGGCGCGGCCGATGAGGTTTTCCTCTTCGTTGCGTGTTTCCTTGACGATGTTCTCGAGGTCGGCTTTCTTCTCGGAGAGAATCTGAGTCTGGTCGACGATATCCTGCTGTATGGAAGCGATCTGAGCCTGGCGGTTATCGATTTCGCGTTCGATTTCGCCGATGTTCTTCTCGCTGAGTTTTATTTCGAGGGTCTCGTATTCGATTTCCTTGGTGAGGTTGTCGAATTCGTGGTTGTTGCGCACGTTGTCGAGCTGCTGGCGGTAGCGGTCGATGAGGGTTTTCTTGTTCTCGATCTTGTTCTGTTCGGCTGTACGCTTGATCTTGAGATCTTCGATGTCGGCCTGATAGCGCTCGATGCGTGTGTTAAGACCGGCGATGGTGTCCTGGAGGTCTTTTACTTCGAGGGGGAGTTCGCCGCGGATGTTGCGGATACGGTCGATTTCGGAGAGGATGGTCTGGAGTTCGTAGAGGTTTTTGAGACGATCCTCAACCGAGCGGGGAGCCTCTTGCTTGTTTTCAGTTGCCATATATTACGTTAGATATATTTTACCGGATTTTTCTGTGAGGTAGAGATATGAGTGGGAAATTCGGGCATTTTTGCCGACAGGATGTTTTTGAAAATCGCCACGGCGTATGCCTCGCTCTCGAAGTGGCCGATATCGAATATGGCCATGCCGGAGCGGTTGTCGCAGAAGTCGTGGTATCGGACGTCGGCTGTGACGTAGGCATCGGCGCCTGCAGCGCGTGCGGCGCCGATAAATTCGCCGCCGGCGCCTCCGCAGAGTGCCACGGTCTGCACTGTGGCGTCGGGATCATAGCCGAGCGAGGTGCGTATGGCCGGCACGCCGAAGGTGCGTTTGAGGTTCTCGGCGAAAGCGGCCATGCTCACGGGCTGTCCGAAGCGTGCGACCACGCCGAGACCTACGGTGCTGCCGGTGTTGTCGACAGGCGATATTTCCACGCGGGCATCTTCGGAACCGGGCACGCCTGCCACAGCCGACATCAGCGCCTGTGCTTTCCATGCCGGTACCACGGCCTCCACGCGGGTGAGGGGGGTGTGGACTATGTTGAGACCGGCTATGGGGTCCTGGGCGGCGGGGAGTGCCTCGCCTTCGACATCGCTGTATATGCAGCGGCTGTCGGTATCGAGCACGGGTGCGGTGGAGCTGAGGGCGGAGTTTGCCGCGCAGGGCGACATGCCAGCCTCGCCGTCGAGCAATGCCAGACGGACGTCGGCAGCGGCGCTGCGCGGGCATACGACGCTGACCTTCCTGAAGGCTACGGGAGCGGGCGAGAGCACAGGGCACACTTCAGCACCCAGAGCAGAGGCCATGGCGTAGGACACGCCGCCGACGGTGCTGTCGAGCGATGTGTGGGCCGAGTAGACGGCGATGCCGGCACGCACGGCGGCCATGGCTATGCGCTGCGGCGCGCTGGAGCCGGTGAGGGACTTCAGACCTTTGAATATCAGCGGATGGTGCGATATTATGAGGTTTAGACCTTTTTCGGCGGCTTCGGCTACGACTTCTTCGGTGACATCGACGCACAGGAGCGCGCCGGTGACCTCGACGGTGCCGTCGGGGAGGCCGATCTGTAGTCCGCTGTTGTCCCACGCCTCCTGAAGAGTCCGCGGGGCGAACTCTTCGAGAGCGGCTATGATGAAAGCGAGTTTCATTTTTCGGGTTCTACAATTGCGAGGTTAAGCTCGTCGAGCTGGCTCTGGTCGAGAGCGGCGGGAGCGTCGAGCATCACGTCGCGGCCGGAGTTGTTCTTGGGGAAGGCTATGCAGTCGCGGATGCTGTCGAGGCCTGCGAAGAGGCTCACCCAGCGGTCGAGACCGTAGGCGAGGCCGCCGTGGGGAGGCGCACCGAACTTGAAGGCGTTCATGAGGAAGCCGAACTGCTCGGCAGCCTTTTCGGGTGTGAAGCCGAGGATTTCGAACATCTTGGCCTGCAGCTCGCTGTCGTGGATACGGATGGAACCGCCGCCCACTTCGACGCCGTTGATAACCATGTCGTAGGCATCGGCGCGCACTGCTGCGGGGTCGGTGTCGAGCATGGGTATATCTTCGTCCTTGGGGTGTGTGAAGGGATGGTGCATGGCCATGAGACGGTTTTCCTGGTCGCTCCATTCGAACATGGGGAAGTCGACCACCCAGAGGCAGGAGAACTTGTCCTTGTCGCGCAGACCGAGCTGACGGCCCATTTCGAGGCGCAGTTCGCAGAGCTGCTTGCGGGTCTTCATGGCGTCGTCGCCGCTGAGTATGAGGATAAGGTCGCCGGGCTTGGCACCCATGGCTTCCTTGAGTTCCTGGAGTTTCTCCTGGGTGTAGAATTTGTCGACGCTCGATTTGACGTTGCCGTTGGGCTCGACGCGGGCATATACCATGCCTTTGGCGCCGATCTGAGGACGCTTCACAAATTCGGTGAGGGCGTCGAGCTGCTTGCGGGTGTAGTGGGCGGCTCCCTCGGCGCAGATGCCGCCGATGTATGCGGCGTTGTCGAACACCGAGAATCCGCAGCCTTTCAGCACGTCCATCAGCTCTACGAAGCGCATGCCGAAGCGGGTGTCGGGCTTGTCGCTGCCGTAGTACTTCATGGCGTCGGCCCATGCCATGCGGGGGAATGGCTCGGTGAGCTCTATGCCGCGGATAACCTTGAAGAGGTGTTTGGCCATGCCTTCGAAGAGCTCAATGACATCGTTCTGCTCGATGAAGCTCATCTCGCAGTCGATCTGTGTGAACTCGGGCTGACGGTCGGCGCGGAGGTCTTCGTCGCGGAAGCACTTCACGATCTGGAAGTAGCGGTCGATGCCGCTCACCATAAGAAGCTGCTTGAGGGTCTGGGGCGACTGGGGCAGGGCATAGAACTGTCCGGGGTTCATGCGCGAGGGCACCACGAAGTCGCGTGCGCCTTCGGGCGTGGAGCCTACGAGCATGGGGGTCTCGATTTCGAGGAAGCCCTTGCTGTCGAGGTAGCGGCGTACCTCCATGGTCATTTTGTGGCGCAGCTCCAGATTCTTGCGTACGGGAGTGCGGCGGATGTCGAGGTAGCGGTAGCGCATGCGCAGGTCGTCGCCGCCGTCCGATTCGTCTTCGATGGTGAAGGGCGGAACCTCGCTGGGGTTGAGCACGGTGAGCTTGTCGGCGATGATTTCGATGTCGCCGGTGGGGAGGGCGGCGTTTTTGGCGGTGCGTTCGGCCACATTGCCGGTCACCTGTATCACGAATTCGCGGCCGAGCTTATTGGCGGCCTCGGTGAGGGCGGCGTCGTGCTCCACGTTGAACACCACCTGAGTGATGCCGTAGCGGTCGCGGAGATCGACGAATGTCATGCCGCCCATTTTGCGGGTTCTCTGCACCCAGCCGGCGAGGGTCACTGTCTTGCCGGCGTCGGCAAGACGCAACTCGCCGCAGGTATTGGTACGAAACATATCTTTCTAAATTATGAATTATGAATTATGGATTATGCAAGAATGTTCATATTCCATATTCAATATTTATCGTTTGTCGGTGCGTTTTTGCTTGCAAAAACCGGGTGAGTTTATTTTCCGGATTTGGAGGAGAGGTCGACGGCTTTTGCGTCGGCGAGGCCGCGGTGGCGTAGGAGGGCGTCGACAGAGGGCTTGTGGCCGCGGAAGTTGACGTAGAGTTCCATCGGGTCGACGGAGCCGCCTTTCTCGAGCACGTTTTCTTTGAATTTCCTGGCGGTCTCGGGGTCGAAGATGCCTTTTTCTTTGAAGAGCTCGAAGCCGTCGGTGTCGAGCACCTCGGCCCAGAGGTAGGTGTAGTAGCCCGAAGCGTAGCCGTCGCTGCCGAAGATGTGCTTGAAGTAGGGCGAGCGGTAGCGGTAGGTGAGTTCGGCCGGCATGCCGAGATCGGCTGATACCTTGCTTTCGAAAGCGGCTATGTCGACGTCTTCGGTGGCGTTGAGTTTGCCGTACTGAAGGTCGAGGAGTGCGGCGCCGGCGAGTTCGGCGGTGGTGAAGCCCATGTTGTGGGTCGAAGCGGCCTGGAGCTTCTCGATGAGGGCGTCGGGAATCACTTCGCCGGTCTTGTAGTGATGAGCGTATACCTTAAGCAGTTCGGGTTCGAGAGCCCAGTGCTCGTGGATCTGCGAGGGGAGTTCGACAAAGTCGCGGTCTACGTTTGTGCCTGCCTGGCTCTTGAGGCGTGCACGCGACAGCATGCCGTGGAGGCCGTGGCCGAATTCGTGGAACATGGTCTCGACCTCGTCGAGGGTGAGGAGGGCGGGGGTGTCGGCTGTCGGACGCGAGAAGTTGCCCACGTTGTAGATGATAGGACGCGACGATGTGCCGTCTTCATTCTGCCACGAGCCCTTGAACTCGCTCATCCATGCGCCCTGACGCTTGGAAGCGCGGGGGAAGTAGTCGGTCATAAACACGGCGATATGCTCGCCCGATGTGGCGTCGGTAACGTCGTAGACGGTTACTTCGGGGTAGTATTTGGGAGCGTCGGGCATTTCGGTGAACTTCACGCCGTAGAGCTTTTCGGCCATGGTGAAGATGCCTTTGCGCACGGAGTCGACGGCGAAGTATTCGCGCACCTGGCTTTCGTCGAGGTCATATTTCTGCTGACGCACTTTCTCGGCGTAGTAATAGTAGTCCCAGGGAGCGATCTTGAAGTTGTTGCCTTCGCTGTCGGCCACGGCCTGCATTTCGGCTACTTCGGTTTTCACTTGTGCTACGGCCGGCTTCCATATCTGCATAAGGAGGTTTTCGGCATTTTCTACGGTCTTGGCCATGACGTTGTCGGTCATATAAGCGCCGTAGTTCTCGAAGCCGAGCAGCTGTGCTTTCTTGGTGCGGGCCTGCAGGATCTTGTTGATAACGGGAAGATTGTTGTATTCGCCCGACGATGCCAGCGAGGTATAGCCTTCGTACATCTTGCGGCGCAGCTCGCGGTTCTGGGCATACTGCAGCAGGGGCAGACGGCTGGGAGCGTGGAGGGTGAACACCCAGTTGCCTTTTTCGAGGCCGCGGTTAGAGGCTTCTTCGGCGGCTACGGCCACGCTCGAGGCGGGAAGGCCGGCGAGTTCGGTGGTGTCGCTCACCACGATCGAGAAGGCGTTGGTGGCGTTGAGAAGATTTTTATTGAAAGTGAGATAAAGCTCGGACAGCTCGGTGTTCACGGCTTTGAGCTCCTCTTTTTTCTCAGCGTCGAGGAGGGCGCCGTTGCGGGTGAACTGTTTGTAGTATTCCTCGACGGCACGCTTCTGGTCGGCGTAGAGACCCTCGCGGTTGTCGTAGACGGTCTTGATGCGGGCGAAGAGGTCGTCGTTCATTGTCATTTCGTCGGCGAACTGCGAGTATGTCGGATAGAATTTCTCGGCTATCTCAACCATTTCGGGCGACGAGTTCGATTCGTCCAGCGCGAAGAATACGGCTGCTACGCGGTCGAGGATTTCGCCGCTGCGCTCCAGAGGCATGATGGTGTTGTCGAATGTAGCGCTGTCGGGATTGGAGGTAATAGCCAGAATCTGTGCTTTTTTCTGGCTGATGCCGCTGTCGAGGGCGGCGAGATAGTGGCCGTATTCGATTTTATCGAAAGGCGGTATTTCGTACTTGGTGTCGTATGGAGCCAGGAATGGATTGTCTGCCATATCGGTCTTGTTTTGATGGCTGCAAGCTCCGAGTGTAAGGGCCGCTGCTGCCATTAGCATTAATTTTTTCATTAAGAAATGTATAATAGATTAATATATTTTACAAATCAGACATCTACACACACCAAAAGGCCTCCAGAGAAGGCCGTCGGTGGTTATGCTCCGCAAAGATATGGATAAAAGCTTAAATATCCAAATTCTCAGACGTTAGCGCACTGCGATTTTGTGCGCACCGGCCCCGGTGCGGAGAATATAGATACCCTTGTCGAGCCGTGGGTCGGCGGCATCGGCGTCGGCGAGGACAAGACGTCCGCCGAGATCGTAGATGTCGCCGCGTGTCGGCCCCAAGGTATTTTCGATATTGTCTATGCCCGCGGATATGGCCTTGAGACCGGCGAGGGCATCGATTTTGCCCATGCCGGCTATTATGGCCTGTACGCGTGCGGGTGTGAGAGTCGGATCGGCCTGAAGCCACAGGGCCAGAATGCCGGTGACGGCCGGGGTGGCCATCGAAGTACCGTTCATCACACCCCAGTGGTCGGTATGGCCCGGTACTGCGGCCGACTGTCGCGAGAGTACGAGATCGTCGCGGCTGTAGGCGTAGGGCGCCGTATAGCTGCTTATGGCGGAAATCACCGATGCACCCGGCGCGAGCACGGAGGGCGCATTCCGGCCGTCGAAGGTCGGTCCTTTGCCCGAAAGAGGATATACGTCGCCCGCGGTCCAGGGATTGGAGCATGCCGTGCCGTCTATATTGGTGTATTCGGGGCGCGACACATACGCTCCGACCGACACGGTGTTTCGTCCGCACGCCGAGCATGCTATGGTAGTGGCGTCGGAGCCTTCGGAGAGTTCGCCGTAGTCGGCGGCGACGATATACCGTGCGGGGTCGCCCTTGATATCGGCCTGCCAGTAAAGGCCCTCGGTCATGGGATAATAGAGATTGGCGGTGACGGAGTGCGCCACACCGTCTTCGGCAGCGGATGCCGATGCGGAGATGTACGAGCCGTCGTCGGTGCCCGATAGCGACTCGTAGCGCACGCTTTCGGTAGCCGACGATGCGAAGTCGGCCGTGAAGAGCGTGCTTCCGTCGGCCGAATGGAGCGACAGAGTGAGGGTAAAGTTTCCGGCAGCGGCTCCGACAAAGAGGTTCTCGCGGTTATACGACGGCAGCATCAGGCGCGTGCCGATGGCATCGTCGTGCGACTGCAGCGACCGCACTATTGTGGAGCGGCGGTGACCCTCGTTGCCGGCCGCTATGGCCACGAGCCGGCCCTCGCTGTCCCCGAGCATGCTGTCGAGCATACGTGCGAGGCGGTCGCTGCCGTCCTTGAAGCCTATGACCGTGCCAAGGCTGATGTTCACGGCGAGGGGCTTTCCGGCGGCAAGGGCGTACTTCATCAGAAAATCGAGGCCGTCGATAATGCCCGCCTCAGAGCGGTTGGTCGACACTAAGGCGATCTCGGCCCCCGGAGCCATGCCTGCGTAGATGTCGGCCGAGGATGCCGCTATGGCGGCCACATGAGTGCCGTGGGTGTCGGAGGACTGGTCGTGGGCCACCTTCTCGATGTTGGCCGGCGTGTCGAATACGTAGCCGTAGCCATAGTCGGGAACAGTGCCCGCGGTCGAGAAAAAGCGGTTTTGATCCCACACGGTGGCTATGCGGCAGCTGCCGTCGGCGCTGCGGAAGGCGCTGTGGAGGAAGTCGAAACCGGAGTCGATGATGCCCACTATCACCCCGGCGCCGTCGTAGGGTGTGCCTGCCGGTGTCTGCCCGGCATGTGCCTTGTCGGCACCTGTGAGCGACAGCGAGAGGTCGCACATGGAGCGGGCCGTGCTGCCGGCGGCCACGGTCCTGATGCCGGGAATGGCGGCAAGTTCGCCGAGGCGGTGAAGAGGGATGCAGACAGTGGCCATGTTGCCGGCGACTACGTTGAGGCGCAGTTCGGCGCGGCGCGCTATGGCATCGATATCCGCATCGGGCCCGAACTCTACAATGGCATTTACAATATTGTCTGCCGATCGCGATACAGGCTTGTCGGCCAGCATCGTTACCGCCGAAGCATCGAGACTGCCGGGATATGAAAACCGCCGTACCTGGGCGACGGCCGATGTGGCCGCGAGCGCAAATACGGCGATTGGAAGGATTATGTTGCGACGCATTAGAAAGCGAGTTTGAATACGGATTTAGAGCCGTTGCTGCCGCTCACCACAACAATATACACGCCCTTGGCCGCAGGAGTGAAGGTAGCCGAGCCTGCTACCCGTGCGGTGGCGATGTTGCGGCCTGTGATGTCGAATACGGCTACAGCGGCATCTTCGGCTTCAACGATTATATTTGCACCGTCGGAGTAGGCCCTGACGCCGTTTGCGGCTATGTTGGTGGCGATTCCCGATATGGCGTTTTTAGTCCAGGCGAGGGTGGGTATGCCGTCTGCGCCGGCTGTCCATGCGCCTTCGGCCTTGCTGCCGTTGAGAGTGCTGACCATTTCGGTCGCTTTGACTTCGGCTTCGCTTTTAGCGGTGACGCCGGCCTGAGTTCTCAGCGGATCGCAGCCGGTGAGCTCTTTCACATAGTAGCAGTTGGTGGCAGTGGATCTATCCAGATCGGCACATATTGGGCTTATGCCGGGGGAATACGAGGTACCGATCGGTCCGAGAACTTTACCGAGAGCCAGACAGTTGCTGACTGTGGAACTATAGGCCCAGCCTACGACACCGGCAATATAGTATCCCTGATTACCGTTGGTGGTTCCGGAGCTCAGGCAGTTGTCGCACGAGGAATTGTAGATATCTCCGGCTATACCGCCTGTAAAGGAATTGCCCTTTACATTGCCCGAGAAAATACATCCTCTGATTCGGGAGTCGGCGCTGGCATCGCCGATGATACCGGCAGTATTCATTGAGCCGCCGGTGACAGAGCCGGCAAACTCGCAGTTCTCTATCACGACGCCTTCGCCCATACCCATAATACCTGCAGTGAAGCTCCATTCAGGTGCGTTTACTGTCGTCTTTGAGCCAACGATGAGATTGCGCACTACAGTGCCTTTCTGGCCGGCGGCAAAGAGGCCAATACCTCCGATTTCCGAAAATTCGCTTTTGTCCGGATCGGGTACGATGGTGAGGTTGTCGACAGTCCTGTAGTTGCCGTCGAAGGTGCCGAGGAAGAGTTTGGACTCGTCGTAGTTGACATCGCTTTCGCTGTATTTTCCGTAGAATCCTATGGGATACATGGTCTTTCCGCTGAAATCGAGATTGGCTGTCAGACGGAAGAATTTGCCCGCGTAGCTTTCGCCGCCCGATACAGACTGCTGAAAATTGGCAAACTGCTGTTCGTTTTCGATGAGGTAGGGGTTGGATTCGGAACCGTCGCCTTTAGTCCAGGCTTCGGTGGAACTTCCGTCCCAGGCCGCCGAGGCACTCAGGCCTGCCATTGAAAGCATCAATACAAGGGGGTAGAGTTTTTTCATTAAGTAGGATTAAAAAGTGTAATTGGAATTGGCAAATGTAGCGAAAAAATAATATAGCCATTTTGGGTGCCTTGTGTATTAACACTATTTAACGGTTTACGGCTCTTTCTGTAGTTTTTTTTGTTGCATTAACGCCGTCAGGCCATTTATCAAGGCATGGTGGCGAACACCTGTGCCGATGGTCTTGTTCTATAATTACCTTATACGCAATATATATGATTTCAATAAAAAAAGCTGCTGTTTTTGCAGCGATGTTACTTGGTTTTATAACTATGTCAGCAAAACAATCCTACATTTTCCTTGCTCCCGGGGTGGAGGAAATAGAGGCCATGGCTACCATCGACGCCCTCCGACGGGCCGAAATACCGGTGGTGGCCGTTGCCGTCGACACTACTCTTCAGATAAAAGGCGCTACGGGCCAGACCATTGTGGCCGATTCTCTCATTTCGGACATCGATGTGTCGGATGCCGACTGGCTGATAGTGCCCGGCGGCGTGCCGGGTGCCCCCAATCTGCACGCTTCGGCTAAGGTGAGCGAAATGCTGCTCGAACATTATGGCAAAGGAGGCCGCATAGCGTCGATATGTGCCGGTCCGGCTGTGGTGCTTGCCCCTCTCGGAATACTGAAGGGCAAGAAGGCCACATGCTATCCCGGCCTCGGGGAGAGCATCGACAGCAATGGCGGGGACTATGTGAAAGAGAAGGTCGTTGTGGCTCCGAACCTTGTCACTTCCGAAGGACCGGGCACAACACTGCCTTTCGCCATAGAGATTATCCGCCAGACCAAGGGCGACAAGGTGGCCGACGAAACCGCCGCATCTATGATTGTGAGTTTATAGCATCCGGTCTGACCGGAACGCTTTTCATTTATGAATAGGATAGTTTTTCAATATATAGAAGAAAAGGAAAATTACTATCCATTCTGCTATAGTGGCAATCCTCGTTCCGGTTTGCCATTTGAGTTGTACTTCGGAAGGTAAGCGAAGGAATTCCCGGTAATAGCGTTTTGCTCTTTTCTCACGGTCAAGCCAGAATGTCAGCCCGAGGAAAAGGATCATCGATACAGCTATTACATAAGAAAAAAATAATGCAGGGAAAAGCCAGAATAAAAGTATCCATGGCAGTACGCCCACAAGCATCATAGAGCCACAGTCGAGCAGACGGATATTATAATACCCGGGAGTGTCGTCGTGGTAGTTCTCTATTGCCATACGGACATAGGCCCGGAATTTTATCATTCTGTCGATAAGCGGTTTATATTTTATACGTAATTTCCCGATCCATGTGTTCCGTTTGGCCCAGCGTTTTATGTAGGAGTATTTGTCTTCTGTAAAAATTGTGCGTAAAATACAGATTGGTCTCCTGAGCCGTTCGTGCCTTATAATGGAAAGGACTTCCTTGTCGCGGCCGCTGTTTATAAGAGCGACCAGATATAACAGACGGTCTTTGTCGTCGGTCCTGGCTTCGTCGGGTATGAATAAACCGGCATCGGGATTGTCCTCGAGAAAATGGCCGATTTCAATATCCGATTCCTGAAAAATATGATCGAAGAAAGCGGTTAAATCGCTCGTTTCATCGAGGCCTCCAACCGGCAGACTGAATGCACGCAGTTCCTGTCCGGGCAAAGCTTCGTCTCCGAGACCACGCCAACTCAGAGGCGCATCTTCGTATTCAGTAAGTTCAAAGATATCGAGCCACAGATCATCGGCATACATAGGCTTGACAATCAGCAGGACCTCATCGTCCGAGAATGACAGATAGAAAAAATATCCCTTTGAGACCTTGAAGTTGATATATGAGCTTTGCCGGAAACCGAATTTGCGTGCCGATTCCCGTCTTTTGTCGGCGATATATTTCCTCAGTTCTGTTTTATTCATTGTCGGACTTTATCGGTCGTTTGCTGACAATGAGGCGTTTTGAGTGCGGGTCGATATGGTTACGAGGTAGACGCCGGCGAAGATGAGGGCTACTGCCACACCCTTGAGCGGAGTGAAGACATCCAGGCCGAGATAAAGGCCCACACAGGTGGCTACGATGGGCTGGAAGTAGTTGTACATGCCCACGACGGTGGGCATGAGCGCTTTTTGGCCCGTCATCATGCATATATAGGCCACGAATGTGCCCATAAACACCACATATGCTATGCCCCAGCCGACAGATGGCGGCAGCGAGCTCCAGTCGGTGGCGGCGATGTCGCCAACGGAGAAGGGTAGCACGGCCACGGCGGCGAAGGTGAACATCCACTTCATCATCGTCACCAGCGAGTATTTCTTCAGAAAGTTCTTGTATAGAGTCAGGTACAGCGCGTACGACAGTTGCGCCGTCAGTACGAGCAGGTCGCCTAAAAGGGGATTGTTGCCGCGCAGCGATGTGCCGAGCGAGGAATACACGAGCATGAACGCGCCAGCCGCACCAAGCAATATGCCGAATGCCTTTCCGCCGGTTATGGGAGCCTTGAGAATGATGCGCGACAGCACCATCACCCACATGGGCATGGTGGTGGTAATGATCGACGCCTCGCCCGGCGAGGTGTAGCCCACGCCGAATATGTAGCAGCCCTGGTTGAAGAGTATACCCAGCATACCGGCGCCGGCCAGACGTAGCAGATCGCCCGCGGGCACATGCTCGCGGCGTCCGCACAGCGACAGCAGCCAGAACAGGATGGCCGCACCGACGATGCGGCAGTCGGTAAGTACAAGGGGAGTGACGATGCCCGCGGCCAGTACGAGTTTGGCGATCGGGGCCATAAGCCCCCAGCAGACATTGGCGCCCAACAGCGCCACATGACCGCGAAGTTTTCCGTTAAAGTCCATCAGTCGAGTTTGAGGACGGCGAGGAAGGCTTTCTGGGGCACTTCCACGCGGCCTATCTGCTTCATGCGCTTTTTGCCCTGCTTCTGCTTCTCGAGCAGCTTGCGTTTACGCGATATATCGCCGCCGTAGCACTTGGCGGTCACGTCCTTGCGCACGGCCTTGATGGTCTCGCGGGCTATGATCTTGGCGCCGATGGCGGCCTGGATGGCGATGTCGAACTGCTGACGCGGTATCAGCTCCTTGAGCTTCTCGCACATGCGGCGGCCGAAAGTCACGGCGTTGTCGACGTGTGTAAGTGTCGAAAGAGCGTCGACACTCTCGCCGTTGAGCAGTATGTCGAGCTTCACGAGCTTGCTCTCGCGGTAGTCGTGGATATGGTAGTCGAACGAGGCGTAGCCTTTCGATATGCTCTTGAGCTTGTCGTAGAAGTCGATAACGATTTCGCCCAGAGGCATGTCGAATGTCAGCTCCATGCGGTTGCCCGATATATATTCCTGCTTCACCAGTTCGCCGCGCTTGCCCAGGCAGAGGGTCATGATGGGGCCGATGAACTCGGCGGTGGTGATGACCGAAGCCCTGATGTACGGCTCTTCGATATGGTCGATAAGGGTGGCGTCGGGGAGGCCCGAAGGATTGTGGACCTCGACCATCTCGCCGCGCTTGTCGTAGACCTTGTAGCTTACGTTGGGCACGGTGGTTATGACGTCCATGTCGAATTCGCGGCCGAGTCGCTCCTGTACGATCTCCATGTGGAGAAGGCCGAGGAAGCCGCAGCGGAAACCGAAGCCGAGGGCCGCCGACGATTCGGGTGTGAATGTGAGCGAGGCGTCGTTGAGCTGCAGTTTCTCAAGCGAGGTGCGCAGGTTTTCGAAGTCTTCTGTCTCGATGGGATAGACGCCCGCGAAGACCATGGGCTTGACCTCCTCGAAGCCGTCGATGGCTTCGGTGCAAGGGCGCTCTACGTGGGTGATGGTGTCGCCCACCTTCACTTCCTTGCTGGTCTTTATACCCGATATGATATAGCCCACATTGCCGGCCGAAAGCTCGGCGCGGGGCTGCATGTCCATGCGCAGGATGCCTATCTCGTCGGCGTGGTATTCCTTGCCGGTGGCCACGAATTTCACGAAGTCGTTCTTGCGTATGGTGCCGTTTTCGATTTTGAAGTAGGCTATGATGCCGCGGAAGGGATTGAACACCGAGTCGAAGATGAGTGCCTGCAGCGGTGCCGAGGGGTCGCCCACCGGTGCGGGGATGCGCTCTACGATAGCGCGCAGAATCTCGGGCACGCCGAGGCCGGTCTTGCCGCTGGCGCGGATTATCTCCTCGCGCTTGCAGCCGAGAAGATCGACAATCTGATCCTCCACCTCCTCGGGCTTGGCCGAGTCGAGGTCTACCTTGTTGATGATAGGGATTATCTCGAGGTCGTTGTCGATGGCCATGTAGAGATTGGATATGGTCTGGGCCTGGATACCCTGCGAGCCGTCGACGATTAGAAGGGCGCCTTCGCAGGCGGCGATGGAGCGCGACACTTCGTAGGAGAAGTCGACGTGTCCCGGGGTGTCTATGAGGTTGAGCACATATCGCTCGCCGTCGAGCTCATAGTCCATCTGTATGGCGTGGCTCTTGATGGTGATGCCTCGCTCGCGCTCGAGGTCCATGTCGTCGAGCACCTGCGCTTCCATGTCTTTGGCGGCTATGGTATCGGTGTATTCGAGCAGGCGGTCGGCAAGGGTCGATTTGCCGTGGTCTATGTGTGCGATTATGCAGAAGTTGCGAATATTTTTCATTTCCGGAAATTTGCTGCAAAATTACAAAAAATCCCCCGCATGCGCAAACACCCCCTCCCCGCACAATGCAAAGCACACTGTGCGGACGCAAAAAAAGTGGGTCGGCTTTATGTGGGCGCCTTTCAGAAGAGGTAGGCCGCCGAGATGCCGAATGTGCGGTTGGATCTGTCGGATGCGGGGTCGAAGGAGTTAAGCTGTATGGCGGTGTTGAGCGTGAAGTCCCAGTGGCCGCATACGCTCACGCCGATGCCGGCCGCTATGCCGGCGTCGAAGCGGCGGTATGCACCTTCGGCGCCGAAACAGTCCTGTTCTTTATACTTGTAGGGCTTGGCCATACCGTTGTAAACATTGATTTTGCTTGAGCCGAAAAGGCCGGCGCCGGCGTAGGGACCGGCCTCGATTTTGAAGGAAATGTCGTCGGATACGGGGAAGCGGTAGCCTGCGAGCACAGGTATCTGCAGATAGCCGGGATGTGCTATTTCCTTGACATTGTTGTAAGCGGGCATTTTGAACTTGTTAGACCACGATTTGTCGGCGAGCTGTACTTTGGCGGCTATGTACAGGCCTTTCGAGGCCGATGTGAAGTCGTACTCGCCTGTCAGGGCGAAATGCCATGCCGGATAGGTGCCCCCTTCGGTGTCGGATGCTTTGGAGAGGTCGAAGCCGGCTTCGGCGCCGAAGCGGAAGTCGCGCGAATACGCGTCGGTGGCGAGTATGGCCAGCGCTGCGATGAGGATGAGTATTTTTTTCATGATATTACGGCTTAAAATAAATTGGGCGCGCAACTTTCGGAAGCCGCGCGCCCGACAGTTGATATTTTTGTTTCTGATCAGAGATTCCGGATAATGGTTTCCTCGCGGTCGGGACCTACCGATATCACTGCCACAGGTACGCCGACCTGTTTTTCGATGTATGCCACATAGTTGCGGAATGCTTCGGGGAGCTCTGCCTCGGTGCGGGCTTTCGAGAGATCGGTTTTCCAGCCGGGGAGCTCGTCGTATACGGGTTCGGCTATGCCGGCGCCCTCGGCGTTGTCGCCCACGGAGTATGGGAAGTCGGTGGTCACGGTGCCGTCGGGCATGCGGTAGGCTGTAGCCACTTTGATGGTGTCGAAGCCGTCGAGGACGTCGCTCTTCATCATTATCAGGTGAGTGGCGCCGTTTATCATCACTGCGTAGCGGAGTGCCACCAGGTCGAGCCATCCGCAGCGGCGTTCGCGGCCTGTCACGGCGCCGTATTCATGGCCTATGTTGCGGATGGTGGCGCCGGTTTCGTCGAAGAGCTCGGTGGGGAAGGGGCCGCTGCCCACGCGGGTGCAGTATGCCTTGAAGATACCGTATACCTTGCCGATGCGGCCGGGAGCGAGGCCGAGACCGGTGCAGGCGCCGGCAGCCACGGTGTTGCTCGATGTGACGAAGGGATAGGAGCCGAAGTCGACGTCGAGCATGGTGCCCTGGGCGCCCTCGCAGAGCAGACTGCGGCCGGCGTTGAGGTTTTTGTTCACATAGTGCTCGGTGTCGTCGAGGGGGAATGTGCGCAGATACCCGATGGCGTCGAGCCATTCTTTTTCGGCGGCTGCAAGCTTGTCGGTGTCGATGTCGGCGCCCATGCCTGTCAGGCGTGCCAGATGTGCGTCGCGGGCTGCCTGATAGCGTGCCGGGAAGTCATCGCGCAGGGTATCGCCCACGCGGAGGCCGTGACGCGACACTTTGTCGGTGTATGTCGGGCCGATGCCTTTGCCGGTGGTGCCTATCTTGCCGCTGCCCATGGCGCGCTCGCCGGCGGCGTCGAGCAGACGGTGGGTCGGCATTATCAGGTGTGCCTTTTTCGATATGCGGAGGATGGAGTGGAGGTCGACGCCATCGGCTTCGAGCTGCTCGGCCTCGGCACGGAACAGTACCGGATCGAGCACCACGCCGTTGCCTATCACATTGGTGATGGCGCCCTTGGCGAAGACACCCGACGGTATGGAGCGGAGCACATGTTTGTGACCGTCGAATTCGAGGGTGTGGCCGGCGTTGGGTCCGCCCTGGAAACGTGCCACTACATCGTAACGGGGAGCGAGGACATCGACGATTTTGCCTTTGCCTTCATCGCCCCACTGCAGGCCTAAAAGAAGATCGGCTTTCATTTTTTTATGCTGGGATTGATGTTTGATTTTTTTGCTTTGCGGGCGCATGCCGAGCACACGCCGTACACTGTCATTTCGAAGTACGATGCCGTGAACGCCGAGTAGTGGCGCGCGCGGAGCACTTCGGAAAACGACTGGTCCTTCACGGCCTTTATTTTGCCGCAATGCAGGCACACCAGATGATGGCGGTTGGCCGGCAGCATCTCGTAGCGCGCACCCGACTCGCCGTAGTAGCGGGCCAGCACGCCGGCGCTGACGAAAAGGTTGACAGCGTTGTAGACCGTGGCACGCGACACCGGCACGCCACGCGAGGCCACGGCGCCCATAAGCTCCTCGGCAGTGAAACCGCTGCCGAGCGAGCGGGCGGCTTCGAGTATTTCGAGACGTTCGGTGGAGTTGCGACGACCGGTCCGTGCAAGATACTCGTTGAGTTTCTGCAGCGCGGATTCCTGTTTATGCTTCTCGCCGGTCATGCTTGTGTAAGGACTGGTACGTTTTTTGACGTGTGCAAAATTAGTAAATATTTCCGAAAATAGCTTACCTTTGCCAAACAAATACGACAACGCAATGAACAAGCCCACCATGAACGATTACTATAAGGTCGACATAAGCATCGCGCCGGCATCGGCCGACTTCTGCGATCTGGCTGCCGATCTGCTTGCTCCGGTCGGTTTCGAGAGTTTCGTGCCCTGGGACGACCGTCCCGGCGAAGGTCTCACCGCCTATGTGCCGGCACCCCTCTACGACGCCGATGCCGTGGCCGACGCCCTTGCCGGCCTGGAGCCTTTCGCCAAGGCTGCTTTCGAGGCCGAATTTGTGGAAGGCCGCGACTGGAACAGCGAATGGGAGAAAAATTATTTCCGCCCCATACTGGTCGAAGGCAAAGTGGCGGTGCACAGCAGCTTCCACACCGATGTGCCGCAGGCGCAGTACGATATAACCATCGACCCGCGCATGGCTTTCGGCACCGGGCACCATGCCACCACCACTCTGATGATGAGAGCCATTCTCAACGCCGGCGTCGGAGGAAAGACCGTAATCGACATGGGCACCGGCTCGGGCATACTCGCCATTCTGGCCGCCATGCTTGGCGCCGCACCTGTGACAGGTATCGAAATCGACCCGTTCGCCGAAGCCAATGCCCGCGACAACGTGGCCCTGAACCTCGCTGCGCCCGACGCCGTGACGGTGGTCGGCGGCGATGCTTCGGCGCTCGCCGCGGTGCCGTACAAGGCCGACATTTTCCTGGCAAATATCAACCGTAATGTCATTACCGCCGATATCGCCGCATACGCCGCCGCCATCCGCGACGGAGGCATGCTGGTGGTGAGCGGATTCTATGTGGCCGACCGTCCGGTGGTGGCTGCCGCCGCCGAAGGAGCCGGTTTCGTTCAGACGGCCGCCGACGAGATGGACAACTGGTCGTCGATGACTTTCGTAAAACGCACCGCGCTATGAAACACATCGTATTAGCCTTCGTGGCTCTGTGCTCCGTGCTTATGGCCGGTGCGGCCCGGCCGCAGACAAAATTCGCCTGGGGCGCCGATGCCGGAGCCTCTATCGACCTTTCGGGCAGCGATATGAGTTCGGTCGATTTCAGCGCCGTCTTCGGCATGAGCCGCGGATGGATCAACTTCCTCGGTGTAGGTGCCGAAGCCGACATTGTTGTCAGCAGTTCGAGCCGTTCGTATCCTCTTTTTGTCAATTTCAAGACCAATTTCCGCAATACGCCCTCGCTGCTGTTCTGGGACCTCAAGGCAGGTCTGTCGCTCAACTACATGGAGCACGGTCCTCAGCAGACAGGCTTCTACGGATCCACCGGCCTGGGCGTGAACCTGGCCCGCAGCTCCAAATTCTGCTCGCATCTTGTGATAGCCTACACCTTCCGCCAGCGGAGCGCTGTGGAAGGCGCTGAAATGACTCACGATTTCAAGAGCCTCAGCTACGCGTCGGTGAAGATAGGTGTCACTTTCTGAGGGCTTTTGCGGCCTATCGGGAAAAAAGGTATGTCAATCCGTAAAAATGGTTAATTGATATACCGCCTTTGTCGTACCTTTGCAATCGATATGGAAAAAGCGATTACACCCTATGTACTTATGGCCGCGGCGCTCCTTCCGGCAGCCGCAATGGCGCAGAAATCCGATAACGACAGCGTGCAGGCCCTTGAAGAGATTGTGGTCACAGGCTCCAACAAGGCTGTGGAGGCCCGTCTGTTGCCCTACACTGTTACTGTTGTCGACCGCGCCGAGCTCGAGTCGTCGGGCAGCCCGCAGTTGCTCACTGCTCTCAAAGGCCGTGTGCCGAGCCTTTTTGTGACCGAGCGCGGTATCTTCGGCTACGGTGTGGCCGGAAACGGCGCCGGGCATATCAAGATGCGTGGTGTGGGCGGCGACCGTGCCAGCGCCGTGCTTATGATGATGGACGGTCAGCCGCAGTTTGCAGGCATCTACTCGCATCATATCGGCGATTTCTACAGCAAGGAATATGTGGAGAGGGTAGAGGTGCTCCGCGGTCCGGCATCGGTGCTCTACGGCTCCAACGCCATGGCCGGCACCATCAATGTGATAACGCGCGGAGCACATGCCGACGGCGTGCATGCCGATCTCACCACGCAGTACGGCTCGTACAACACCTGGCAGACCAGCCTCACCGGTACGGCCCGCTACGGGCGCCTTTCGTCGCTGGTGTCGCTGTCGTACGACCGTACCGACGGCAATGTCGACGGTTTCGATTTCCGTCAGGGCGGCGGCTACGCCAAGGTGGCCTACGACTTCAGCGACCGCTGGAAGGCCCAGGCCGACTATACTGTGATGAAATTCAACGCCGACGACCCCATATATCCCACGCTTTCCGACCCGACCTCGACGGCCGTATACACTCAGAATGTGCTCCGCGGCGAGGCTTCGGCAGCTGTGACCAACTCCTATGCCAATACCGGAGGCACCGTGCGCGTGTACTACAGCTACGGTAACCACTATGTCGACGATCCGCGTCACTTCCACAGCGTCGACGACCGCTTCGGAGTGATGGCATATCAGAATTTCGCGCCATGGAAAGGAGCCGTCATTACCGCCGGTTTCGATTTCAGCCGCTATTCCGGCAAGATACCCATGAGCGGAGGCACAGCCCACACGCCGGGCGCCATGGGCACCATCAGCCGCAAGTATGTGACGGAGTATTCGCCATATGTCACTGCCGCCCAGGCTTTCTTCGACCGTGTGCTCACTGTGAGCGCCGGCCTGCGCATGGCCAACAGCGATATGTTCGGTACCCGATGGGTGCCTCAGGCCGGTGTGGCCGTCAATACTCCGGGCGATATCACCGTCAAGGCATCGGCGGCCATGGGCTACCGCAATCCGTCGTTCCGCGAGCTATATCTCTACCGCATGGCCAATCCCGACCTGCATCCCGAGCGCATGTGGAACTATGAGGTGGCTGTCGAAAAGCGTTTCAGCCATCTGCTGTCGGTGGAACTGACGGCCTACTACAGCCGCGGCTCCGACATGATACAGACCGTCGACATGAAAAATGTGAACACCGGCGCATTCATCAACAAAGGTATAGAGGTGAGTGTGGCAAGCCGCCCGATACAGCGTCTGAGCCTGAGGGCCACTTACAGCTATCTGCATACATCGCTGAGCAATCTCACCGGAGCACCCGTCAACCAATACTGGCTCGGTGCCGACTGGCAGGCACTTCCGCGTCTCAATCTCTGCGCCGAGCTGCAGGGTGTGGGCGGCCTGTATGTGACCGACGGCATGCACCGCCAGAACTATGCGCTGGTCAATCTCAAGGCCACCTACAGGGTGTGGCGCCATGCCGAGATTTTTACACGTCTCGAAAACATCACCGACGCCCGCTACACCATCAACCGCGGCTATCCGATGCCGGGCTTCACGGCCATGGGCGGTGTCTGCGTAGGATTTTGAAAACCAACTCTCTAACGTATAATATATGAAAAAGCAAATTTTCGCTTTCATGGCCGCCGGCCTGCTGCTGAGCAGCTGCGGCGCCAAGACAGAGGCCGCTCAGGCCGCCGATACAGCCGCCGACACCACCGAGGTCTCGACCGTATACTACATCAGGGATATTACGCCCGAAAATCTCGTTAAAATCTACAAGGCTCTCGGTCGTACCGCCGAAGGCAAGGTGGCCGTGAAGATGTCGACCGGCGAGTCGAACAAGTCGCACCAGCTCGATCCGGCTCTCATCAAGCCTCTTATCGACGAACTCGGCGCCACTATCGTGGAATGCAATACCGCATACGCCGGCAACCGCAACACCACCGAGGCCCACCGCAAGGCTGCCGAGGAGCACGGCTATACAGCCATCGCAACCGTCGACATAATGGATGCCGACGGCGACACAATCCTGCCGCTCGAGGGCGGCAAGCACCTCGAGTACGATATCGTGGGCAAGCATTATCCCGACTACGACTTTACAGTGGTTCTCTCGCACTTCAAGGGCCATGCAATGGGCGGCTTCGGCGGCGCACTCAAAAATGTGGCCATCGGCATCGCCTCGTCGGCCGGTAAAACATATATCCATACCGCCGGCAAGACCAACGATGTCGACTCGATATGGAACAATATCGCACCTCAGGACGACTTCCTCGAATCGATGGGCGAGGCCTGCAAGGCGGTGTTCACTCACGCCGGCGACAAGATCCTGTTTATCAATGTTGCCAACAATCTGTCGGTCGACTGCGACTGCGACGGTGACCCTGCCGCTCCCAAAATGGCCGATCTCGGTATCCTTGCCTCGCTCGACCCCGTGGCTCTCGACCGCGCATGCGTGGATATGGTAGTGAACTCCGACGATCCCGGCAAAGCCGACCTTATCGAGCGCATGGAATCGCGCCATGCTACTCATCTGCTCGACTACGCCGAGCAGCTCGGCCTCGGCTCACAGAAATACAAGATTATAGAGCTAAAGTAGAGGTGAATAAAGTGAAAAGTGAATGTCAGGCTTCGCCTGAGTGAAGAGAATACCCCGTTCGGACTTTAACTGTTATCTTCACCTTTCACCCTTCACTTTTCACTTTGAGCAAGTTGAAAACTTGCGAAATCAAAAGCGAATGGCGCCATCGGATGCTCCTGCACAGAGTTCCGGTGGCGCTTCTGCGTTTAGTAAATTAAAGTTAAAACACAGATTGTCTTTAAACCTTGAGCTGTCTACTCTGTCTGATATATCGAAAAGCGACAGAAACAATCTATTTACAATCTAAAACATATTATCTTATGAACAAGAAAATCATTGTAGCAATTCTCGGCCTTTGCGCCATCGTAGCAACCCCCGCAGCCTTCGCCCAGACTTCGGGCAACGACAACGGCAAGAAAGAACTCAAAGCCGACAAACGTGGCGCCAAGCGTGGTGCCGAAGCCCTCAACCCCTTCGAAGGCCTCAACCTCACCGCCGATCAGCAGACCAGGCTCGACGCTCTGAAGAAAGAATGCCAGGAGGCCCGCAAGGCCAAGGCTGAAGCCCGCAAGTCGCAGGCTCAGCAGCGCAAGGATGCCAACAAAGAGGCTGCCAAGACTGCCCGCACCGAAGAGCTTGCCAAGATCAAGGCCATCCTCACCCCCGAGCAGTATGTGCAGTTCCTCGAAAATAACTTCGTAAACGCTCGCCACGGCAAAAAGGCTGCCAAAGATAACGGCAGACTGGCAAAGAACGACCGCAAATGCGACCGTGGGCAAAAATGCGACAGAAACCGTTGCAACCGCCCCGCTCCCCAGCCCCAGAACTAAGAGTAAAACTCTAAGAACTAACCACATAAAGACCAAAACCGCGACATGGGTCACTCTCCCATGCCGCGGTTTTGTTGTTGGCAAAAAGTAATTGTATTAACGATTGTTAAGTTTGTTAATTTATTGCAAAAACATTAAATTTAAGGTGTATCTTTGCTGCAAAGCCATAAATCTCATGAAAAACAAACTGTTAGTATTGTTGTCACTGGCGTGCGCCGCATGCACGTCGGTAGACGAAGCAGATCTGCTTTCTGTGGAATCTGATGCACCTTCCGATATTGTGATATCAGGAAACTTTGATGAGCTGTCAAAAAGTGAAGATATTGCCGTCTCTCTTTCAGAAGTGCAGACGCTTCTGGAGGGGAGTAGGTTTGACTCACCGCTTAAATCGAAATCAAGAAGTTCCCGGACCGATTTCGAAATAAAACCGATTCATATTGGCGATACAATAGCTGCTTATGCCGTTAATTATTCAGACGGCGGTTTTATGTTGTTGAGCGCTTCGAAAACTCTGAATCCTGTATTAGCGCATTCTCCGAGTGGATCCTTCAACGCTGACGTTGATAATCCTGCTCTGTCTTCGTGGCTTGAGAGTGTGGTAAAACTGAAGACGCATAGAGAGAGCCTGCCTTTTGATTCTGTTTTTGATGTGCTTAATCACTGGGAGGTTTTATTGGGCCAAAGGCCTCAGGCTTATGTCCGGTCAAATGGAACACAAGCCATGAGCGATGATCCTGAGCGGGATATGCAATATCAGCTATGTTTGGAAAAGTATGATGAGGCGATAAACGAAGCCGGACGAAAAGGCTTCAGTCAGATTTATTTCGGAGGAGAAATGTTTTCTACCGACGAGGCATTTTGCAATGAAGTTTGGGAATATGCAAAATATAATGTATGCCCGGCATTTGAAGAAGAATGGCAACAGTTATGTTTTCTTGTTGTTGTGGATGATATAGTTAGTGAGACTCTGCCGGATGTCTTGCCGACGAAGTGGGGGCAAGAACTTGGGTTTAATAGGTTTTATCCAATTGATGAAAATGGTCATATCGAAGAGGCTGGTTGCTTTCCTGTAGCCATGGGACAACTGATGTATTATTATAAATATCCGGAGAATTATCGTTGGGAAGTAATGTCATTAGATTATTCTGACTGGTATAATTCGCAGTTAATATGGGATATAGCTCAACGCACAGGTACTAAGAATGGAAGTACACATTTGGATTCAATTGTCCCCGCAATTAAATCATTTGGATATAAATCGTTAAAGGTTTCTAATCCTCTAAATCATTTGAGGACATTAGGCAATCCGCTAATGTATACTGGATATGATAAAACAAATGATAAAAATCATACTTGGTTAGTGACAGGTTACAAATATAGTAATCATACGCAAAGTTATATATTATATTATGTAGCTTCACCATATGCCAAAGCTTCTATATATGAGGCAAGCCGGCAGACATTTTATAATGATTCGTCTTTTTGGATGAAATGGGGTGGTTATGGTGAGGATGATGGTTTCTATAAAATACCGGCAGTACCTGGAAAATTTACTTTGTCGGTCGAGAGTATTTTATCAATAACACTTGAGAAATGAAGAAATTGTTAATTTGTATCGTATTGTGGATGCTCGCTTTGCCTGTAGTCGCCGGGCTTCCTTGCCGTAAGTTTTCGGCAGGCATAAACTATACGTCACCAGTAGGGTCTGTTGGACCTGCAATATTATGGAATCATATACCGGGACTCCACTATAACCATCTTGAGAGTTATAACAGATACTGGGGTGTTGGGCTTGAAGTGTCTTACAGACTTCCGATATACCGGATGTTTCAATTTAATCCTTCTCTTTCAGTAGGGTATAGCCGTCACCATGAGTTCGAAACGGTGACAGTCGGCGGTTGGAATCCCTGGGGTGACAAAGAACCGAAGCCCAATGATATTCATGGGAATATGGATCAGTTAGAATTGGATGTTTGTCTGCCAGTAGGGATGAAATTGAACTTTCCCCATTCATCTATTGATGTTGGTACCGGACCTGTTTTCGGGTCATATCTGTATCAGAAGAATAAAAGTTACTGCGACGGTTTTTCTAAGACAGAGAAAAATATTACCAAGCGGTTCCGGTCGTATTGGCGATTCTATGCCCGATATAACTTTCTTAACGAGCGGATCTATGCCAAAGTATCGTTCGATATAGGAATAAGTCATTATCTGACTAATCTCGATCTGCGCAATCAGATGGTATTCGGTGTCGGCATGAATTTCTGACAGGGCTACGAAGGATTGGTTGACATTACTTTATTTTGGTTGGCTGCGGACCCATATAGGAACGTTTCATGCCGCCGAAATCAAGTACAATTTTCTGTATGACAGTTCCGGCGTCGCCACAGATAATCTTTACGGTATGTTTGCCGGGTTTGTCTATATTTAGTGTGGTTTTATTGATTCGGCTGTTTTTGAGCGCGCTTTCGTACCATATCTGAGCATATTCGACCGATGATGTCGAAGGATTCATGACGGGCCCGTCATCGATACATACACCATATTTGGTCTCGGAGTTGGTCTGTTCGTGGCCTGCATATCCTCTGTCGTTATTGAGGGTGAAAACCGGCAGTACGTATGTATAGACATCGACTGACCCCTGCGAGAAAGTATAGAAATCATATTCCAGCCGTGGAGTATTCTCGCCCATGGTCCTCTGTTGGGGTGCGGCGGGATTGCCTAATTGCACACCATAGTTCTCGCAACCGAGATATGGGGCCACAGTCATTGTTATATCGCTGTTTTCTGTCTTCCGGTGGAAACCGGCTGCTTCGATGGCAATATATCCGTTGTTTTCCATATACATGGACTCTGTTATGTCATTATCGTGAACGACAGGACGGAATGCCGACACAAGCACTCTTTGCGAACCGGCCTCACCGGCGCTGAAATCGATGTATCCGGCGGCATTCTCCGTGTCCGGAAGTCGGCTCCAGTCCACGGATACCTCCACGCGTTCATCTGTCGAATTACCGCTGCTTTTGCTGATGTTGATCCAGCTGTCGGACACTGTGGCCTCCCATTTTATCGGCGTATCTCTGCGGTTGAATACATCTACATAGTAAGTTCCCGGCAGGTAGTAATTGAATGCGGGAAGGATGTGGTATGCGTTTCGCCCTTTGATCCAGTCTTCCTGTTCTGCCGAGACTCCGATTTGATCTTCGGGAGAATCCTTGGCCTCACGCAATTCCGGCAATTCGAAATAAGCCGATGCAAAGCCTTGTTCCATGGTCATGACATGATCCCATTTCCCGTCGAGAAGAGAGTTGTATCCGTCTGTTATATGTCGGAGACTGTCGTAGCAATTCTTGGCGGACTGCGCATATCTTTTTGCCGAAGGGCGGCCGCTTTCCGCATACAGGCGGTTGCGCTGTCCGTCGAGTACCATACGGTTCAGTAGCTCGCAGCCTTTCACAGGATAATACATGGCCTGATAGAAGCACGCTCTTTCTTTTTCGTCGCTCATAGACCCGAGGATACTGTCGGCCATATGTCCGATACGGCGATATTCCTCTATACGGCGGTCGGCCTCTCGGTAGTTCGTCAGCGAAAAATCGGTATCGGTGTTGCGTTCGCGCCAATGTTTGTCGGTAGACCACAGATATCCCCATCCCATGAATTCTGGACGCCGTGTGAAGGCCAGCCGGTAAAACGAATCGCTCATATCGGCATACTCACGGGCAAATCTGTCGCCCAGCATTCCGCACAGCCACTCGGTACGGTAGCGGGCCGCTCTGTCGAAATTGAAACTTTCGATATCAAAGGCCATCGCAAGGAAGAAATCTACTGCGAACTCACACGATTTTATATCGCCGGCGTTAAGAAGCCATATGCGGTCGGCTGTCATGTCGTAGGCTTTTCTCAGTTCCTCGTACATTACTGTAGGAGAGGCTGTGTGCATCCACAGATGGTCGTGTGGTTTTCCCAGATATGATGCATGATAGTACACTCCCGAGCGCCCGGCCCGTTTCTGTTCGGCGGGACTGCTCAGACGTTTCATATATCCGTAATTGTCGTCGGGCCATATTATGGTCACGTCGTCGGGGAGGTCAAGGCCTTTGTCGTAAACGTCGAGCACCTCTTTGTAAGGCGTGAATGCCTGCGGTATCTCTTCCGGCGCCTTTCCGGTGTGCCTGGCAATCATGCGGCGTTGCGACAAGAGCGCCTGCTGCAGCATGTCCTTGCGTTCGGTCATGTCGTTGCTTGCGTTCATACTTCTGTCGTGCAGACCGCGCAATGCAAGAGTATATACATTCTCATATGGTGCGATTTCGGCTGCTCTGGCATTCAGCACACTGTCCACACCGGTGCGATTGCCGATATAATCCCATTCGCCATATCGGTCGCGATGCCATTCGCTGGCTGTGTTGAACAGAAGAGGCTCGCAGTGCGACGAGCCCATGACGATGGCGTATCGGTCGGCTATGGCACGGTTTTCGGGCACGGTATGGAATGCGGTGGTAGCATCGTGCATGGCCGGGCACAGGTAATTTGCCTGAAGTCTGAGCAGCAGTTCGCATACTTTTTCGTATGTACGCGGACCTATATTGCCGAATTCCTTATCGAAATTTTCCTTCGCCCAGCGATAAAGCCCCCAGTCTTCATCATTGATGAAAATACCGCGGTATTTTACACTCGGTTCTTCGGAAACGAACGGTTCTACTTTGATATATATATTATCGGCATGCCTGACAGGCGCATCAAGCCACCAGTACCATGGTGAAACACCTATTGTTCTGGATATGCCGAGAAGACCGTAGGCTGTTCCGCGCCGGTCGCTGCCTGCCACTATCAGAGCTTTGCCCACTCCGGGATATGGTTTGTCCACCAAAGTTATCATATATTTTTCCCAGCCGGCTTTTACCGGTCTGAGATCGATCTTTCCTTTTCTCTCGAGTTCCGCCAGCCGGGCGTTGTTGCCGGCTGTGCCGACAATAATGATATTGCCTGTCGGGGTGCCTGAGATATCCGATACCGGGATTTCCTTTCCGCTTACGGCTTTAACATCGCCTGCAAAAAGTTCAGCCGTGGTTTTCACAACTTCAAAGTCGCCCGGGTCGTAATAGACAGTTGCCGGAGCACCTTTGCCGACAATGGTAAAAATGTCGGGTCCGTTACTTTTCGAAGTAAGTGTCACATCGGCAAAAACGCTTTCACTCAGAAGAAGCAGCATCACGGCCTGCATCAGAGATCTCAGAAGCTTCATTGTTTGACTCGCAAATTTGTGTTTCAGAAATGAGGGAATGAAAAAAGATGGGAAGCAATCCCTTGTATCGGAACTGCTTCCCGATGATATTCGGTCGTACAGCCTTTTCAGATCAGCGACATGCCTTTGAGGAGGGCCTGTTCGTTGAGGGGCAGGAGGTGGTGGTGTCGCTCGGGGAGTGTTTTCTTGAGGCCGCGGAGAACGGCGTCGATTTCGACTATCGGACGCAGTTTCAGCAGGGCGCCGAGCAGTATCATGTTATAGGTTTTGGAGTTCTTGAGCTCTATCGATGCCTGCATGGCGTCGACTGGCACTACGGCAATGTCGGTGCGCGTGGGCAGATGGTGTATGCCCGATGGGTCGTAGATGAGTGTGCCGCCCGCTTTCACCTTGCTTTCGAACTTATCGAGACTCTGCTGGTTGAGGGCCACGACAGTGTCGTAGGTGTCGAGCACCGGCGAGCTGATGGCAGTGTCGCTGAGTATGACGGTGACGTTTGCCGTACCGCCGCGCTGTTCGGGGCCGTACGAGGGCATCCAGGTGACTTCGAGATTGTCCATAAGGCCTGCGTAGGCAAGAATTTTGCCCATCGAGAGCACGCCTTGTCCGCCGAAGCCGGCTATCAGTATTTCTTCTTTCATCTCTTACACGTTTTTAAGGTCGCCCAGAGGGTATTTTTCGAACATGTGCTGAGCCATCCATTCGTTGCTTTGCGCGGGAGTCATTTTCCAGCCGGAATTGCATGTCGACACAATCTCGACCACCGAAGTGCCTTTCTTTTCGATAGTGTTCTGGAACGCTTTCTTGATTGCGGCCTTAGCCTTGCGCACGGCTGCGGCGGTATGCACGGCCTGGCGTGTCACCAGGCATGTGCCGTCGAGGCGCGCCAGCAGGTCGGTGATGGCCAGAGGGTAGCCGTTGAGTTCGGCGGTGCGGCCGTACGGTGTGGTGGCCGTCTTCATGCCCAGCAGGGTGGTGGGTGCCATCTGTCCGCCGGTCATGCCGTAGATGGCGTTGTTGATGAAGATTATGGCTATGTTTTCGCCTCGGTTGCAGGCGTGTATGGTCTCGGCGGTGCCTATGGCGGCAAGGTCGCCGTCGCCCTGGTAGGTGAATACCAGTTTGTCGGGGTTGAGGCGGTTGGCGGCGGTAGCAAGAGCGGGCGCACGGCCGTGGGCAGCCTCGATCCAGTCTATGTCGATGTAGTTGTAGGCGAAAACGGCGCAGCCTACCGGCGCTATGCCGATGGCTTTGTCGGCGACGCCCATTTCGTCGAGCAGTTCGGCGATTATTTTGTGAACCACGCCATGGCTGCATCCCGGGCAGTAGTGGGTCACGTTGTCGGTCAGAAGCTCGGGGCGGGCATAGACCTTGTTTTCGGGACGGATTATTTCTTCGCGTGTCATTGTTCTATGCTCAACTTGGATACGAGTGCTTCGAGAATCTCTGTCGGGTTGGGTATCATGCCGCCCATGCGGCCGAAGTGGTGCACGGGCACGCGGCATTCGGCGGCGAGGCGCACATCCTCTATCATCTGGCCGGCGTTGAGCTCGACGGTGAGTATGCCCTTCACTTTATCGGTGAGGCGTGCTATGGGCGCCTTGGGGAAGGGCCACAGGGTGATAGGACGGATAAGACCCACCTTTATGCCGCGGGCGCGGGCGTCCTCGATGGCCTTGAGGCAGATTCGGGCTACCGAGCCGAAGGCCACGATAAGGTACTCGGCGTCGTCGGTGAAGTATTCCTGGTAGCGCACCTCGTTTTCCTCGATGCGGCGGTATGTTTCCTGGAAGCGCTGGTTGTTGACTTCCATCTTGGCGCTGTCGAGCTCGAGCGATGTCACCACGTTGCGGTGGTCGCGGTCGCCTTTGCCGCAGGCGGCCCAGGGGCACTGGCGGCGCACTTCTTCTTCGGTGCGGCGCGGACGCTGGGGCGGCAGCACTACCTTCTCCATCATCTGGCCCACGATGCCGTCGGCGAGTATCATGGCGGGAGTGCGGTATTTGAAGGCCAGGTCGAAACCGAGGGCCACGAAGTCGGTCATTTCCTGCACGGTGGCCGGCGAAAGTACTATCAGGTGATAGTCGCCGTGGCCGCCGCCTTTGGTGGCCTGGAAATAGTCGGCCTGCGAGGGCTGTATGGTGCCCAGACCGGGGCCGCCGCGCATCACATTGACTATCAGAGCCGGAAGCTCGGAGGCCGCCAGGTAGGAGATGCCTTCCTGCTTGAGGCTGACGCCAGGCGACGATGACGATGTCATGACGGCTTTGCCGGTGGCTGCACCGCCATATACCATGTTGATGGCCGCAACCTCGCTCTCAGCCTGCAGCACTACCATGCCGGTGCTTTCCCAGGGGCGCAGCTCGGCCAGTGTTTCGAGCACTTCCGACTGAGGGGTGATAGGGTATCCGAAGTATCCGTCGGCGCCGTAGCGGATGGCGGCATGGGCGATGGCTTCGTTGCCCTTCATCAGTCTTACTTCTTCTTCCATTATAGATTTTGTGTTTTCAAGGTTATTTATCGCCGCGGTCCACTACACGGTATACTTCGATGCAAGCATCGGGACAGACTGTGGCACATGCGGCACAGCCGATGCAGGCCTCGGGATTGGCGGCGAAGGCATAGTGATAGCCCCGGTCGTTGACCTCTTTAGGCTGCAGAAGGAGGACGTCGGTCGGACATGCGACCACGCAAAGATCGCATCCTTTGCACCGCTGGTCATCGATGGTCACCGCTCCATAAACTTTTGCCATATTTATGAGTCTTTTTAGGTATTGTAAGCCCGGCGTCTGGCGCCGATAGCGCAAATATACAAATTATTTCAAGAAAAAAGACACTTTAACCCGATTTATTTGCGATGTGAGCGGGCGCCGGCGCGCATGGTGCGGCACCGGCGGCGGTAATGCCATGGCAGTCAGCGGCGCCGCGGCCGGCTCAGTGTGTGGCGCTGAGCCGGTGCATGAGCACATTGAGATCGATGATGGGGAGCGGGCGGCGGTGCAGCGGTGTGTCGGCGGTCCTGACCGACACTATGCCGCGGAGGGCGCCGACAGCTATGCCGAGCATGTTTGTCATAAGCGCCGCCGGCAGCAATCCGTCCTCGCCGTTCTCTTCGATCTGAGAGGCAAGGTCTTCGACCTCGAAGGTGGCGAAAGCGGTGCACACAAGCAGACGCTCGCGGATGAGGCCTATTACGGCGCGGTAGGAGCACGACACGAGCACGCTCAGGCGTGAGTGCGCGGTGTCGGGCACCACTTTCACGTTCATGTCCACGCTGATGGTCTCGCGCGTGAGACGCCTCAGGGCGCGACGATTGATGGCGGTGGCGCCCCCGACCTCGCCTATGTCGACGAGTGTGATTGCTATATCTTTGTCGGTCATGATATTGGAACAAGCGCGCAGTCCCGATGGTTCAGAGCTTCTCGAGCACTATCTCGTCGACGAGCGCGTGGTTGGTATTGATGTTCATGTTGTTGTTCTCGGGACGGAAGTCGATGGTGACTGTGTGCTTACCGGCCGTAAGAGGCACTGTGAGAGCGTTGGATAAGCCCCAGTCGTCCCAGTTGGCCACGCCGCGCTGGGGCATCACCACCACACCGGCCCGGTTGCCGTCGATGCTGAGGGTGCGGATGGCGCATTTGTTCTCGGTGTTGACGGGTCCGTTGCCGTTGGCATAGCGCAGATAGATGGCATATGTGCCGTCGGCGGGAACTTCTACGGGTATGTTGAGGGGAGCGCTGCTGCGGTCGAGCTCGCGGAAACCGGCGCCGTGGAAGCCGCTGATGGCTTTCCCGGGGCGGTAGCTTATTTCGGCCGATACGGCTTCGGCAACTTCGCCGGGCATGGGGGCGATTGTGCGGGCGCGGTTGGAGCGCGGCTCCGATGCGAACGACTGCACGCCGTCGCCCGATACGCCGATGATCTGGTATTCGCCCGGCACGCTTGCGTCGAAAGTGGTGGTGCGGGTTTCGGCCACGGGTTTGCCGTCGCGAAGCACTATATACTTGGCAATGTACTCTATGGGATTCCATGCCAGGGTATTGCCTTCGAACCATGCGATGGGCGTGAGCGGCGCCTTGACATTGCGTGTGTGGTTCACCTTCATGGGCGCGGGCTCGTTGTCGGCCATGGTTATCACTATCTTGTTGTTGCCCCTGATGTTTGCGGGAATGAAGGGCTTGTGCTCCTTGCCGTTGAGGGTGAACGACTTGATTTCGCTGCCGTAGCCGCGCACGGTGATGTCGAGGGTGGCGTTGCGGTAGCGGAAACCTGTGAGGGTGCGCTCGGCGGCAAGCGCCTTGGGCACGAAGGGAGCGAATGCGAGGCCGTCTTTCTCGAAGTGTATGCCGAAGAGTATCTTGTGTGTTATGGCAATATTTCCGGCCAGGCACCACAGCATGTTCGAGGAGTTGAGCTGTGTGGCGATGTCGCCGTTGTCGAGCACGAAGTTCTCTTTATTGGTGGCGAAAAGCGCCGCCGGACGGAAAACCGCACCTATGGCCTCGAGGGTGCCGCGGTCGTTGCCGGCCTTGGCGTTTGCCATGGCCCAGTATGCGCCGACCCAGGGCCACAGTGCATTGTTGTGATAGGGCGGAATATCGGCTATCTGCGGGAAGAAGATTGCGGCGCCGAAAGGTGTCACGGGGTTGTTCTCGGTGATGGAAGCGGCGCGCTCGGGCGAGGCCACGTCGTAGAGAATGGCCAGCGACTCGCCCAGAGTCTCGGCGCGCGGATTGAGGATGGGCGCGGTGCGGCCGTAGTTGTACATGGCGTAGTAGCCCTTGTCGTCGAGCCACAACTGCTCGTTGACGGCCTTGGCGATGGCGTCGGCGCGGGCGGCGAAGTCTTCGGCCTCGCTGTTTTTGCCGAGTTCGGAGGCTATTTCGGCCAGTACGCGGAGCGCCTGCGCGTGCACGATAGATGTATTGAGTGCTTCCGACTGGTAGATGTCGGCGGTCTGCATCCAGCGCGGATAGCTCTGTTCGCGCCAGTCGATAAACGATGTCTCGCCCTTGACCAGCCCGGTGGGCGACGCCACGGTGAGAGCGTCGGCCTCAACCGATTTCTTGATTATCGGATAGATATATTCGAGCCATTTGCGGTCGCCGGTGACCTTGTAGACCTCATAGGCTGCCAGAGCCCATATCATGCGGTCGGAGCTGACGGGCCATGCGCCGCCGCTGCCGGTGTCCTGTATTATCAGACCCTGCGGATTCACCTTTTTCATCAGCGATATCTTCGATGCTTCGGGCTGAAGATAGGCCATGGACAGGAGGATGGAGTAGCTGACATCGCGGGTCCATACGCCGCTCCATTCCTTGCCGGTGCGCAGGGTGGTGTCGGGTTCGACGGCGTTCACCATCTCGTCGAGGCCCATGTTGTAGATGGCCTGATGAAGGGTGTTGGGGGTGCTGAGCTGCGGGTACGACGATATGTCGTTTTTAAGCTTCCATGTTTTCTGTATGGGGAAGTTGTAGCCCGGCTGTGCCTCGTAGGTCGACACTATTTCGAATGGCCCGGGCGCGGTGGCCATGTAGCGGTCCTGCGATATGGTGTCGCCGTGCCAGCGGTATGCGTTTGTTTCCACTATGGTGCCGTTCTGGGCCTGCGCGGCCACAGCGGCGATGATAGCGGACGAAATGATGCTTGCTTTTTTCATTGTAGGATTATGGTAGTATGATATATTCGAGATGGATGTAGCGCCTGCTTTCGGGCCCTACGGCGGCGAACGACGAGTTCTTGAGGCCCGGTGCCCATACTATCTCGCCGTCGCACAGCAGGAACCATGCGGCGCGCTTGTCGGCGGCGCTGTAGCGGGCGTTGGCGAAAAGATCGCTCACCAGTTTGGAGCGGCGCGCTCCGAAGGGTGTCATGCGGTCGCCGCGGCGGTAGTGGCGCATTTCCCAGGTGTGCGGGGCCAGGGCTATGTCGGCGTCGAAGAACGCATGCATGGCGCCCCCGCCGGCCGGAGCCGAAAAGGCCGCCACCGGATGCTCCGACACTCGTATGCTCACCGGCACGCTTATGTCGTGCCGTATGTCGACCGGATAGACGCCTTCTGCAAGGGCCACGCGGGCGGCGTCGGTGAGAGTTATTTTTCCGTGGGCCAGTTCGGCTACGGTGTTGCCGTCGGCCGAGCGGAATTCAAGGCCCGAACGGTCGTGCTGCCGTATCATGTCCTCGGCCTGGCTGAAGTTGAACTGCCGGTCGCGGAGCATTTCGAAAAGTATCAGCGCCGGCTCCTTTTCGGCGGCAGCCAGTGCGGCAAGGTCGATGGAGCCGGCGCCATCGTAGTAGCGGGCTGTTTTGGATTTCACGGCCTCGCGGTAGACCGAGCGGGCGCGCTCGAGGTTCTCGACGGTGCGCACCACCGAGTCGGAAGCGCTGTCGCCGAAAATCTCGGCCAGGAGGGGGAAGACGCGGTTGCGGAGATTGTTGCGGCGGTAGGCGTTTTCGGCGTTGGTGCTGTCGTTGACGAAGGTGAGGTCTCGTTCGGCCAGATAACGCTCTATCTCGGCGCGCGAGAGTGACAGCAGCGGGCGTACGACATAGCCTTCGGCCATGCGCATGCTCGTGAGGCCTTCGAGACCGGCGCCGCGCATGAGGTTGAGCATGAATGTCTCGGCGCGGTCCTCGCGATGGTGGCCGACGGCGATACAGGCGGCGCGTTCGCGGTCGAGGAGCTCGTCGAACCAGCGGTAGCGCAGCGTGCGGCACGCCATTTCGACCGATTCGCCCGTAGACTCCATATGTGCCGGCACGTCGAAATCGCGGATATAGAGGTCGACGCCCATGTCGGCGCAGAGTGTCTGCACATGGCGCATGTCGCGCATCGATTCCTCGCCCCGCAGATGGAAATTGCAGTGCGCCGCCCGGCAGTCGCAGCCCATGTCGTGCAGGATTGCCAGAAGGGCCACCGAGTCGGCTCCTCCGCTCAGAGCCACGATGACGGGACCCCGGAACAGATCGATTCCGGCGGCGCGGGCGTCGCGGCGCACACGTTGCGAAATATCGCGGCAGTAGTGAGGGAGTTCGCACTGGTTCTTCATAACAACAAAGATACAACCTTTTTAGTAATCTGACCGACGGTCTGCACCACATTTTAGGTTTTTTATGCTATATTTGCCGGGGAATACGTACCTTCCAATCATATGTTGCCATGACACGAGGAAAACAGACTTGCCGCATTTTGAAAGAAATCCGGCGCCGTATAGCCGAGGCTAACGATATTGAATATGTGACATCGGAATGCCGCTATAAAGGCGAGTGCAAGGGCACCTGCCCCCGGTGCGAGGCCGAGGTCCGCTATCTCGAGCAGCAGCTCGCCTTGCGCCGTATTGCCGGCAAGGCTGTGATCCTTGCCGGTATCACTGCTCTGTCGGCATGTTCAGGCGGTGGCGGTGGAGCTAATCCAGTTGAGGCAAAAACAGAGGTTGAGGCCGCCGTCGATACCGTCGTGCCGGACACTGCCGCCTGCGCGGATACCATTGTGAGTACGGTCGATTCTGTTCCGGAGACTATACCGGTGGATGTCACGGATTTACTTGTGGTCGGCGATGTGGATATTGCCGGTGAGCCGGAGGCAGAGGCCGCTGTAACATCGGAAGTTATTTCCGATAATTCCGAACTTAACAAAGTAGTAGTGGGCGAGATTGTCGACACCACGGCGCCTGAAGATAAAATATGGAATATGTCGACAGTGGAGGTAAAACCGGGATGGGAATCTATCGAGAGATATATAAAGAAGCATCAGCGTTACCCCGAGGCCGCCCTTGCCGACAGCATAGAGGGTCGTGTCGTTGTCGAGATGATTATTGACTCTGCCGGATATATTACCTCTCCGAAAATTTCGCGGGGATGCCACCCTGTGCTCGAGGCTGAGGCTCTTGATATAGTACGTGGAATTCCAAGAGTCAGGCCGGCCCGGGTAGCCGGACGTAATGTGGCTTGCTATTATTGGACTCCGATAGTATTTAAGGTGCCGGAAGATTCCGCAGGCGGAAAGGCGGAGAGATGAACGGAAGCCGCAATATAAAATATTTCAGTATCGGTCCGGCCGACGAGGCGTGGGGGACTGTGGTGACAACCATAGGCTACCAGCCTATACCGCGGCGCAGCTCCTATCCGCTGTCGCAGCATCCGGGTTCGCATGTGTTCGACCCGGAGCGGGGCCGTGTTCTGTCGGAGTATCAGCTTATCTATATTTCTGAAGGACGGGGTACATTCCGGTCAGCCTCATGCCGTCGACGCCAGGTGAAGGCCGGCGATATGATACTCCTTTTCCCCGGCGAATGGCACACCTACGAGCCCGACAGCGACTATGGCTGGTTCGAATACTGGGTGGGCTTCCGCGGCGAGAGTGTCGACCGTCTGGTCGGTGCCGGTTTTTTCACGCCGCGCTGTCCGGTGTTCAGCATCGGATTCAGCCCGGCAATCATCAGTCTCTACGAGGATATGGCGCGCTATGCCTCGGAGGAACAGAGCGGCTATCAGCAGATTATATCGGGTATAGTGCAGTATCTGCTTGGCATGGTAAGTTTCCGGCAGCGCAACGAGTCGTTTACCAACTCATTTGCCGTAAACAAGATCAACGAGGCCCGCGCCATGATGAAGCGCGAGGACGGTTTCAGGCAGTCGCCTCAGAGCATAGCCGATGCCCTCGGTGTGGGGTACTCGTGGTTCCGCAAGATGTTCAAGCAATATGTGGGCGTGTCGCCGGCCCAGTATCAGGCCGACATGCGTGTGCTCAAGGCCAAGGAACTGCTCGACACCACGGCTCTTACGGTTACCGATGTGGCATACCGCCTCGGTTTTGAAACGGTGAGCCAGTTCTCCACCTTTTTCAGGAAGAAAACCGGCTCATCGCCTCTGCAATATAAAAAAGTATAGTCTATCGTGATATAAAGAAGACCGATCGGCCCGGTTCGAGGCGTAGCGGCAGCGGACTGCCTGCTTTCGCTCCTGCCGGACGGCTCATGCCCGTGTGGGGGTCGAGGGCTGTGAGGCGCACCTTGTCGCGGAGCGTCACTTCGGTTTCTATGGTCTCTTTGCCGGGGTTGGCGAAGTAATATATGTGCTGTCCGTCGGCCACACGGTGTATGTGGCGCAGGCCGCGAGCGCCCGGAGTCGAGATGTCGGGTATGAACGCGAAGGAATCGAGAGTGCTTTCGAGAGTCTGAGTGTCGGGGCTTGGTATGAATACAGCCGGATTCTTTTTGTCGGCCATAAGACGTGCCACACGGGCCTTTACATCGGCGGCATCGGTGTCGAAGTCGGCGGCACCGTCGGGCAGTGCGGTGGTGAATATGATTTTTCCGCCTGCTTTGGCGAATTTCTCTATTACATCGAGCTGAGCGGCCGTGATATATCTTACGCCGGGCAGTATGAGCACGCGGAAGTGCTGGTGGTTAGTCTTATTGTCGAGATTGAGCGTGCCGCCCGATACTGAGCAGCCTGCAAGCACTTCGGGATGCAGATAGGTGAAATCGCGCCCTATGGTGTCGCTGAGTATCGAGGCCACTTCGATATAGTCGGTGCCGGGGATTCTGACACCGCCGGCATAGAAGCCCTCGGGGCCGTCGAGATAATGGCCGGCCTGCAGAGTCTGGATGGGGTAGAGCATGGCTATGTCGGCCACGGTGCGGCCGGGGCGCTGCAGCATGTAGTTGAGACGGCTCAGGAAGCGGTTGAAGCGCGTCAGTTCGCTGTTGTATAGCGGATTGCGCCAGGACAGTTCGGGCAGGAAGGTGACATCGGCATCGTTGTACCACACGGCATGGGGTATGAGCTGGTTTATGCCTTTGGTATACTGGTCCATGGCTATGCTGTAGAGGTCCCCGACAGGTATGTTGCCCATGGCGCCGAAGGTCTCCGACATTACGCGCTGCTTGTCCCAGTTGGCGGCCGACGACGATACCACTTTGTAGAACAGTTCGGCGGGGCGGTCGCCGCCTATCTTGTCGATGCCGGGTATGTCCATGTGCTTGCCGCACAGCATCAGGTCGCCCGACACGCTCACGGGGTTGAGCACTTCCTCCTGGTCCTGGTGGCCGGTCGACTCAATGCCGTGGGCCTCGGCCCATTCGTGGATGGTCTTCATGAAACCTTCGCTGTAGAGCCGCGAGCGCATGCCGAAGAGAAGATTGCGGGCCCTGCCGGTGTCGGGGCCGATATTGTACCACAGAGCGGGGTAGAGTGCTTCGGGCGAGAAACCGTATGTCTCGGCGAAGCGCTCGTTGAAGCTGTCGGTCCATAAGCGGCCCTGGGCGCGGTACATGGTCGGCTCGTCGCAGAATGTCTCTGTTATCACGGTGCCGAATGCCTCGGGGAAGCGGTCGTAGTAGCGCTGATGTGTGTCTTCGACGAACAGTCTGACGGCCGCGGGGTCGAGGTAGTCGACGTTTGGATCGCCGTCTTTCACGCATACGAATGCCAGGACCTTCCATGCGCCGTCAGGCGGCGCTGTCCATGTGAGCGTGCGCCCTTGCACGGCTTCCGTAAGAGGCCGGATTTCAAAAGTTACGGTATCCATAGCCACTACCGACATCAGGCGCCCTTCGGCCGGCAGTGCGATGCGGTTTGCCGTAGCGGGCGTCGCGGCGTATTCGTGTTTGTCGAGGCGTTTTATGGTGGCTTCGGGATGGCGGGTCATGAAGCGGGGGTTGCCGTCGCCGTTTATGGCGCCCATGCTGCCCGAGGGGAAGCCGTATTCGTCGTAGAGCGACATGGTGAGACCCTTTTCGCGAGCGTAGTCAACCATGGCGCCGTAGGTGTCGAGATACTCGTCGCTCATGTATTTCGGGGCGAAATTGCCGCCGAAAGGCAGTATGGCGCAGCCGCCGTAGCCGTCGATGCCGGTAAACGATTCCAGCTGCCGGAGAGCGGTGTCGCGCCGTACCTCGGCGTTGTTCCAGAACCAGAGCGGCACGGGCCGGTATTTGACCGGAGGCGCGGCGAATTCGGCTGCGTCGATACTTTTGGCTGCTGTAAGCGGCAACGCGGCCGCCATAAGCGCTATCGAGGCAAGAAATCGGATATTCATATCTTTGTCACAGGAATTCCGATGATGAATGCGAATTTTTCGAGTACGTCGGCAAGGTGTCCGCGGCCGATTGCGCAGTGGTGCGACGGGCCGGCCATGCTCCAGCGGCGTACAAACTCCTTGGCAGAGACATCGAAGCGGTAGCGGCTGTTGATGTTGCCTATTTCGAGTACCGGTCCTTCTACCGACTCGCCTTCGGCCACCAGAAGCGACAGGCCGTCGCGGCCCTCTACTACCGAAAGGAGTGTCACCGGGCCGTGTTTCACCGTCATTTGTATGGACAGGCCTTTGCCGGGCTTGCCGTGGTATACGGGCAGCGGCACAAGCCGCGTCTTGTCGTCGGCAAGGAGATAGTGGGCGGGGCCGTCGTGCCCGAGCATGACTATGTCGTCGGAATAGTCGACGGCATAGAACTCGGAGAAGCAACCGCCCGCACCGAGCAGAGCCATTATCTTCATGGCCTGCACGTTCTTGACCTCGTATTCGCCAGCTATGGGTATGTTGCGGCCGGTGAGGACGGTATTGCCTGCAATGACCGATGTGACGATGTTCTCGTAGTCGGGGTCGCCGGTGCCGTTGTAGTAGTATGCCATGGAGCCGAGGCTGTGGGCCGCTACCAGACGGTCGAGTGCCACCGACGTGCGGGCGGCGCGCTCTATTTCGGCGGGTGTGCAGGCGGGGTCGATGTCGAATATCGAGGCAAATTCGGCTTTCTTGGCTTCGACGTCGGCTTCGGTCACCTGCCGGCGCAGGTCGGCCAGTTCGCTCATCTCCAGTATTTCGATGTGTGTGCCGAATGTGGTGCTCTGCAGGCGCAGGTCGGTGTATACGTCTACCATGCCGCCGTAGTAGTTGCCGAGCAGACCCATGCGGTTGCTTTTCATGCCTGCGGCTACGGATGCGGCCATGAGCCAGCGCGAAATTTCGGTCCAGGCCTCTGTATCGTCGAGATAACCCGACACGATGTCGTAGCGGGTGCCGGCGCGGTTGAATACCGAGCAGAATTCGGGTATAGAGCATGCCTGGCAGTTGGCGAGCCATTCGCCTGTCATGAGGCCGCGGTCGCCCATGGCGTTGAGCCGGGCGTAGTCGATGGCGGGTGTGGGCTGCAGATTGAGCATGATCACCGGCACATTTGTGCGCGTGGCCACAGGCACGATAGTCGACGACAGAGCGTAGGTCGATACGAAGATGAAGAGTATGTCGATGCCGCTGCTGTTCATCATGTCGACGGCTTTTACAGCTTTGTCGACACTGTCGACCATGCCGGCGTCGATTACCTCGACATTGCCGCCTTCCTCCATGCGGTTCTTTATAATATTATTGTAGCCGATGAGACGGTCGAGCAGTCCGTCGAACTGGTCCCAGTATGTGTCGAGACCTACGGCCATCAGGCCGGCTTTCAGATGATGTTCCATTATTTGCTGTATACGCTGAAATCGTTGATAAGTCCGTAGTCTTCAATATTGTATTTGCTGCCCGGCAGCTGACGCTGCACGCCGTTCCAGTGCCATGGGCCGTTGATGCCCATATCGCGGTTGTAGTGCGGGCCGAAGAGATTGTGGAGGCTGCCGGTAACGCGTACTTCGATATCGTTGTCGCCCTTGCGGAGATAGGGCGTGAGGTCGAAGGTATAGGGCTTGTATGCTACCGTTCCGGCTTTTTTACCGTTGACCCATACCTGGGCCACTGTGCCTTTCCAGTCGTTCAGACGCAGATAGTGTGTCTTGGCGGGGTCGGCGATGGTGTATGTTTTGGAGTATGCCACATCCCAGGAGTAGCACGGCATGCCCTGGTCTTTCCAGCTGCCGGTTGTCAGCGCACCGGGATTTTTGGTGACAACCCATCCGTGGCTTGCCGGCTCGAGGGCGAAATCGCCTGTAAGGTATACCGGCGCTATTTCGGCATAGATGCTCATAGGCTCTACCGACAGTTCAACGGTGTTGACGCCTTCTTTCACAAGGCTGCCGGCCGGATAGACGCCGAAGCGGCTGTCGAGGAACGACGCGCCTTCGCTTTCTACCGGCGTGCCGTTGATTTTCACCTTCCATATGTCGGGCTGCTCGGCTATTACTTTGAGCGATTCGCGGTCGATGTCGCCTGCCACTACGAATTTGTAGTCTACGCGGATGTCGCCGGTCGTGAAGGTGTCGCGTTCGACCACCCGCTGACGGTACTGTATGGCCGAATTCCACGGGTCGGCCATGCCATAGTGACCGTAGAGCTTATTACATGCCTCGACGGTGTAGAGATTATGCTCTGTATTGCCGTCGATGGTGAGGTCGCAGAAGTCGAGAATGAGAGCATTGTCTTTCAGTCTGTGTGCCCTGACCGGAGTCTTTGCCTTGAGTTCCTTGCCGCCGTCGAGTACGGGGCGTTCGGGATATGTGGTTTTAGCCGGTGTGGCCGAAGCGAACAGCAGCAGGCTGCCGGCAGGAGGTATGACATAGTCGGTGGTCACCATTCCGTCGGCGGCTGTGGCCGGGCGGCTGTATGTGGCGCCGGTCATGGCGTCGAGTTCGCGCAGGCTTTTGCCGGCTATTGATACACTGCCGGTAGCGCTGTCGGTGAGCGACGAGTTGACAAGGAATACCAGCTCGCCGTCGGCGAAAGTGCGGCGGTGATGGTAGAGGTCGTTGCCGCTGCGACGGTCGAAGCGGATTTTTTCGGAGGGGAAAACATCAGCGACAGCCTTGTTGGAAAGAGCGGCGTAGCGCACTGCATTTTTTCTGAAGAAATCGGCGGCTTCGGGGCTTTCTTTGCCGTCGACGAGTGTCGGTATGGCAAAAGCCGCAAGCCGACCGCCGCCGGCGACAAATTCTTTGAGGAGGGCATATGTGGCGGAGTTGATGTTCTCGGTGCCGGGAGCGAGCACTACGGTGCCGTAGGCGCGCTCGCCGACGGTGAACTTGCCCTTACGCACACGTCCGTGATCCTTGATGATATTCTCGGAGCCGAGGTCGTACTCGGCCTGGCGCTTCTCGAGTTCGGTTACAAAGTTCTGGAATCTGAAACCTATATCCATCATGCCGTGATTGGAGCTGACGTAGGAGAAATACATCCAAGCCGAGGTCGTAGGCTCGATTACAAGCACGTCGTTGATCTGGTGGCCCTGGCTGAGCACCAGCGAGAGACGGCCGAAATAGTCGGTCTGGGTCTTATAGTCGTTCCACCACGGCGACAGCGAGGTAAACACGGGCGGATAGTCGTATTTGCGGGCTCCGACGATTGTCATGTGCGACAGATGCTGGTTGAGGAAATTGACACCGAGTGCATACTCCCAGTCGCCGAGGCGCTTGAGGTCTTCGAAAGTCTCGTCCCAGCCACCGCCGCCGTATGTCTCGCTGAGGGTGCGCACACGGCCCATCTGATTGGCCACACTGCTTAGTTCCTTGACGGCGCGGGCGTTGCCGAACTGAGCCTGCGGGTGTGCGTCGTTATACTGGTTGAAAAGCATGTCGATGGCCGGCAGCTGGTGCCAGGCGTACATGGCCATGTTGTCGCCGCCGTCGGCCACGCTTGGCCAGCCGTGTTCCCAGTAGTGGCCGGTCCATTTCAGATTTTTCTTTTCGCAGTATTTCGACATGGGTTTCGACCACCGGTCGATGAAGAGCTGTGTGAGGGTTTCCATGTAGTTGTGGCGTACACGCTTCCAGTCGCCTGTTTCCTCGACCAGCAGTGGCAGATAATCGCGCAGGTCGTAGCCCCACTGTTTTTCGAAGATATCGAAGAAATCGGGCGTCCAGCGTATGCCGGCAATATTGCCGATATTGGGCTCGTCGGAAAAGAGGCCTTTTATGACGGTGCCGAGTTCCTTGCCGAAAGTCTTCTCATAGCCTTTCATGGTCACTTCGAGGAACTTTTCGGTGACACCGGGGTAGAGAAGATCGACATAGGAGAAACCACCGTGCCAGTCGGAACGGCCGTAGTACGATTTTTTATAGAGATAGTACTCGCCCGGCACACCCTTGTAAGCGGCAGTGTCGGCGCTTATGTCGGTAAAGCGGTCGCCGTCTTTTTTCAGACACATGAAGTAGGCCGAGGTGTCATCGGGGAGCACGGCCACCTTTTCGAAAGCCAGTCCCTGGCCCTGATTGTACGACTCGGGCATTTCGGCGGGTACGTGTCCGCCTGCAAAGCCGCTCGGGTAGGAGTTTTCGTCGTAGATCCATATGTCGAGGCCGAGTTCCTTGCCTTTGACCACACTGTAGCGGTAGAGGCTGAACCAGTCGTCCGACAGATAGTCGGTAATCATGCCGGGACGCGGATGCACGAAAGCGCCTCCGAAGCCGGCGTCCTTGAGTTCGCCGAGCATGCGGTCGATGTCGGCGGTGGTGACGCGGGTGTTCCACACCCACAGCGGGGCCGGGCGGTAGTCCTTGCCGGGGTCGGCGAACTGTGGTGCTATTTTTTCGAAATGTGTCGCTCTCGGCTGCTCCTTGGCCCACATCGGGGCTACAGTGCATGCGGCTGCTAAGATTAATGTGGCTAATGATGTGTTTTTCATGTGACGGGGAGCTTCTTTTACGATGGCAAAATTACGCCAAACGGCCGAGGAGCCTTTCGTGATATTGATATTTTTCTTATCAAAAATGGCAAAAGAGACATCGGGAATAATCGCCGTAAATAAGTTTTTTCGTATTTTTGTCGGAAAGGAAAAAATCTGATAACACAATAATACTATGAAATTAGCTTCGGCGGCAGCTGCCGCGTTGATTTCGGCGTCTCTGGCGCTCCCGTTCGCGGGCTGCGGCCCTAAGACAGAACCAAATACACTTGTAATACTCCATACCAACGATACCCACTCGCAGATAGAGCCCGACAGCAAGGATCTCGGCGGGGTGATGCGCCGCAAGGCCGTTATCGACAGCGTGCGCGCCGCCGAGAAGAACGTGCTTCTTGTCGATGCGGGCGATGCCGTGCAGGGTACCCTCTATTTCTATCTCTACGGCGGCGAGGTGGAGCAGGAAGTGCTCAACATCCTCGGCGTGGAAGAGCGCATACTCGGCAATCATGAATTCGACAACGGCATCGACTCGCTTGCCGCTGTGCTCCGGCATTCCGATGCCGAAAAACTGGCGTCTAATTATAATCTCGACGATACTCCGCTGGTCGGCATGTTCAAGCCTTACTCCATCAAGGAGTACGGCGGCAAGAAAATAGGCCTGATAGGCATCAATCTCGACCCCGAGGGAATCATCACCCCCGGCAATTACGACGGTCTTAAATTCGAGCCCATCATCGCCACCGCCAATGTCATGGCCGAAAAACTCAAGAAAGAGGAGGGTGTCGATGCCGTAATAGCCATCAGCCATATCGGATACAACCCCTCGCCGCTTGTGGGCGACTCGGCGCTGGCCGTGAACTCGCGTAATATCGATGTGATAATAGGCGGTCACTCCCACGACGTGATAGACCCCGCCACTCCGCAGGGGGCCGCACGCAGCCGCCTCACCAATCTCGACGGCAAGGAAGTACTGGTGGTGCAGACCGGTAAGTCGGGCCGCAAACTCGGAAAGATAGAGATAAATCTCGACAGTCTCGGCCTCGGCGGCCGTCCGGCATATGAACTTATCGACATCGACGGCCGGTATGATGGCAAAATCGACCCGGTGCTCCAGGCCACAATCGACAAATACAAGCATGGAGTGGACTCCCTGATGTCTCTCTGGGTTGGCACAACCGACCGCGAACTGAAAAATAGCGATCCGGAACTGCTCAACTTTTTCACTGATTGGGTAATGGACCGCGGTTCGGAACTTGTTCCCGGCGTCGACCTCTCGATAGCCAACAAGGGCGGCCTGCGTACGGGACTGCCTGAAGGAAAATTCTCGAAAGGACAGATTATCAATATTCTTCCTTTCCGCAACTATGTGTCGGTAATCGATGTCAAAGGTTCGGACCTTCGTTCGGTCTTCGATGTAATGGCAAAAACCGACGGCAACGGCGTGAGCCGCAATGTGAAAGTGACCTACGACACTATCGGCGGACGTGAGAGCTATAAGGCCCGCGACATTATTATCTCGGGCAAGCCTCTCGATAATAACAGAACCTACCGTATTGCCACCATCGATTATCTGGCCAAAGGCGGCGACTATATGAAGGGTCTGACAAAAGGCAAACTTGTAAAAGAAAGTGAAACTCCGGTATACGACGATCTTCTTTACTATCTTACAGAAGGCAAAGGAAAGAACAAACCTCTGAAAGGCGACACAATCGAACGCTGGAGTATGGCCAGATAAGAGATTAATGGTTATGGGTTAAAGAGCCGCAATGCCCCATTAACCCATAGCCTATACCTATCATCATTAACCCTTAACCTATAATCCAACCCCCACATATGCACAATTATCTTAGAATTATTTGCGCTGGCGTGCTTCTGGCAGGGAGCCTTTGCGCCGGTGCCGTACGACCGAATCTCGAAAAGGGCCGCGAAGCCGAGGCCGCTCGTTGGGCCGATTCTGTGTATGCCACACTTAGCGAACGCCAGCGTGTGGCGCAGCTGATGTGCTGCAAGGTGGTACCCACACGTGGCGCCGAGTCGCGAGCCGCCATCACACGGCTTGTCAAGACCGACGGTGTGGGCTGCCTGCTTTTCACCGAGGGCGATGTTGAGCAGTTCGCCTCGCTTGCCGACTTCGCTCAGGCCGAGGCCAAAGTGCCTGTCCTCATGACTGTCGACGGCGAGTGGGGTGTGTCGATGCGCGTCAAGGACACACCTCGTTTCCCAAAAAATATCGCTCTTGGAGCTATCCAGAACATGCGCCTCATCTACGACTACGGTCGCGAGGTGGCGCGCGAATGCCGTCTGCTGGGCATACAGGCCGATTTTGCGCCCGATGCCGATGTCAATTCCAATCCGGCCAATCCTGTCATAGGGTCGCGCTCCTTCGGCGAAGACCCCAGACGCGTGGCCGATGCCACGGTGGCTTATTCGCTCGGCATGGAAGATGCCGGTGTCCAGGCCGTGTCAAAGCATTTTCCCGGTCATGGCGATACCGGCACCGACTCGCACAAGGCCCTGACACGTGTCGACCATAACCGTCAGCGTCTCGACGATATCGATCTCGTGCCTTTCCGCTCCTTTATCGATGCGGGATGCTCGGGTGTTATGACAGGGCACATCATAGTGCCCGCTCTCGACGCCGCCGAGGCCCCGGCCTCGCTTTCGCACCCCATCACCACCGGACTGCTTCGCGAGGGTATGGGATTCGAGGGGCTTATCTATACCGACGCCCTCGGCATGAAGGGCGCCGTCGACCCCAAGGGCCACAACAACTGCATCGCGGCCCTGCTCGCGGGTGCCGATGTGCTGCTGTGCCCCGAGGCTCCGAAGACTGCTGTTAATGCCGTGCTCGCAGCCGTTGCCGACGGCTCTGTGCCCGCTTCGGTTGTGGAAGACCGCTGCAAGCGTGTGCTCCGCTACAAATACTATCTCGGCCTAAACGACTATAAGCCTCTCGGCACCGACTACGCCGCGATAGCACGCGAGCTCAACAGCCCCGAGGCTATGGCGCTGATAAAGAAACTGTCGGCCGCAGCCATTACCGTGACCCGCAACGAGGGCGACATACTGCCTCTGGGCAAGCTCGCAGACCGTACTTTCGCGGTGGTGAGCATAGGAGCCTCCAAGGACAACGAATTTGCCTCCACTTGCTCGCGCTATGCCCGGACAAACAGCTATTTTACCTCGGGCGAGGCTTTTTCGCAGGCATCATTTGCCAAAATCGAGAAAGACGATGTGGTGATTGCCGCTATTTTCTCGGATAATGCCGCTGCACATCAGGCTTTGGCGCAGCTTACCGCCGGTTCCAAGCCTGTTGTGGGCGTGTTCATGATAAGCCCGTTCAAAATCCGTAAATTCGGCGAGCCGCTCAAACGCCTTGCCGCCATGGTACTCGCCTACGATGACATACCGGCTGCGCGCCAAAGTGCCGCCGAGGCCATTTTCGGCGGTATCGCCGTGTCGGGCCGTCTGCCGGTGAATATAGCCGGTGTTGCCCCCATGGGTGCCGGTATCGATCTGGCCAAGACGCGTCTGGGCTTCTCGTCGCCTGTGGCCGAAGGGCTTTCGCCCGCGCTCACCGACAGTATCGACGCGCTGGTACTCGAAGGCCTGCGCACCAAGGCCTATCCCGGCTGCCAGGTGCTTGTGGCCCGCAAGGGTAACATTGTGTACGATAAATCGTTCGGCAAAATCACAGATACTCCCGAGGCCAAGGCCGTGACCCCGCTTACGGTCTACGACCTCGCGTCGGTGTCGAAGGCTACCGGCACCCTTCCGGGCATCATGAAGGCCTACGACGAAAAGCTGATAAGCCTCGACGACCGTCTGGGCGATATAATCCCCGAAATCACCGACTCGGCCAAGCGCGAGATCACTGTCCGCGAGCTGCTCTACCACGAAACCGGCATGCCGGCGGCACTCAACATGTTCGACCTCATGTTCGACACCCTCACGTATTCCGGACGCCTCATCACTTCGCGGCCCGACAAGACGCATTCCATCAAGATACAGCGTAACGCCTACGGCAACAACCGCGCCCGCATGCGCAAGGATATCATCAGCCGCACGCGCTCTGACGAATACCCTGTCGAGGCCTCGAAAGGCATATTCACAGGCCGCGCAGCCTACGATACCGTAATGGGCCGCATCTACAATATCCCTCTGCGGGCAAACAAGAAATATGTGTATTCGTGCCTTAACTTCGCCCTGCTCATGGACATAGAGCAACGCCGCACCGGGCGGCCGCACCAGGAATATGTGCAGGAGAATATCTTCGGGCCGCTTGGCGCCTACCGCACCGGTTATCGTCCGACCGAGCGTTTCGACAGGAGCGAGATAGCCCCGACGGAGTACGACTCGTTCATGCGCAAGCAGAAAGTGCACGGCTACGTGCACGATGAGATGGCTAATTTCTCGGGCGGCGTACAGGGCAACGCCGGCCTCTTCGCCAACGCCGACGATATTGCCAAGATATGCCAGATGTGGCTCAACGGGGGCCGCTACGGCGATGCCACGGTGCTCTCGCCCAAGACTGTCGAACTGTTCACCACCGCAAAAAGCCCCACATGCCGCCGCGGCCTCGGTTTCGACAAACCCGATACTGAAAACCTCGAGAATTCGCCCACATGCGACGAGGCGTCGCCCGAGGTCTATGGCCATCTCGGCTTCACGGGCACGGTGTTCTGGGTGGATCCGAAGGAGGAACTGATATTTGTATTCCTCACCAATCGTGTCGATCCTACCCGCGACAACGCCGCCTTCAATCGCCTCGCCATCCGGCCTCGCCTCTTCAGCCAGGTGTATCGTGCGCTTGTGAAGTAAAACATAATCGGGCGGCGGTTGTTTTATTCTAAAACGTTCAACTATTGTTTTAGAATATTATGAATGCCCGCGAAATAGCTGTCGCCACGTCGCGACGTCCGCTCGAATTATGTTTCCGTCCTGTCGATTTCGATGCACTTCCCATCATCAATTCGTTTCTGCAGCGGGAGTGCAGCCGCTCATGCGATTATTCGATAGGCGGCATATATATGTGGATCGATTACTTCAACTATGAATACTGTATCGTAGCCGATACACTTTTTATAAAAGGATTGTCGGAGGACGCTTCAAGGCGTCCTTCGTTTGCTGTTCCCATCGGTTCGCTGCCGCTCGGCGATGCTGTAGATGCCGTGAAGGCCTACTGTAGGCGTTATGGCGTGGAGCCTCTTTTTTCAGCGGTACCCGACGATAAACTCGATGCGCTGTGCGCTCTCGGAGCCTCCGAGGTGATGCCGCTCGACGACTGGGCCGACTACATATATACCGCCACCGATCTGGCCACGCTGACGGGCAAGCACTACAACAAGAAACGCAACCATGTGAACCGCTTTATGACCGACAATCCCCACTGGACCCTCGAACCCCTCGAAGGCCGTGCGCTCGCCGACGCCGATGCTTTCTTCGCCGCACTCGCCGCCGATTCGGACGACGTTATGGCCGAGTACGAGCGGCGCCAGTGTGCCGATGTGCTCCGTCACTACGGCCGCTATCCCTTCGAAGGAGCTGTGCTGCGCGACGAGAGCGGCGCGGTGGTGGCCTTTACCGCCGCCGAGGTAATAGGCGACACTCTGGTGATACATATCGAGAAAATGAACCACGAAGTGGCCGGCGCCGGCGAGACCATCAATAAACTTTTCGCCGCCGAGATGCTTCACCGCCATCCGGGTCTGCGGTATATCAACCGCGAGGACGATGCCGGCGACCCCGGCTTGCGCTACGCCAAGGAATCGTACCACCCACTGCGCCTGCTGCGCAAATTCAACGTACGGTTTACCGACTGACGCGCGGCCTATTGGTTTTTTGAGAAAAATGAGTATTTTTGTGAATCCGATTGTTATACCTTAATCATATACATAGAACACAACATGGCAAAAGTGAAACCCTTCAGAGGCATACGGCCTCCGCGCGACATGGTGACCGAGGTCGCATCGCGTCCTTACGATGTGCTCAACAGCGAGGAAGCGCGTCGCGAAGCCGACGGCAACCCCAAGTCGCTTTACCATATCATAAAACCGGAGATTGACTTCGCCCCCGGTACCGACGAGCATGCCCCCGAGGTCTACGACCGGGCCGTGGAGAATTTCGCCGCATTCCGCCGCAACGGCTGGCTGGTGCAGGACGATGAGGAGCATTACTATATCTACGCCCAGACCATGGACGGCCGCACACAGTTCGGCATAGTCGTGGCTGCCAATGTCGACGATTACATGGAAGGCCGCATAAAGAAGCACGAGCTTACCCGCCGCGATAAAGAGGAAGACCGCATGAAGCATGTGCGCATCAACAATGCCAACATCGAGCCTGTGTTCTTCGCTTTCCCCGACAATAAAGTGCTCGAGGATGTGATCCGCACCGTGGCTATGGGCGAACCCGAGTACGATTTCACCGCTCCCGACGGTTTCGGACATCATTTCTGGGTGGTGTCCGATCCGGCGATGATCAAAACCATCACCGAGGAATTTGCCAACATACCGTATCTCTACATAGCCGACGGCCATCACCGCTCGGCTGCCGCCGCTCTTGTGGGTAATGAAAAGGCTCGGATGAATCCCGACCACAAGGGCGACGAGGAATACAACTATTTCCTTGCCGTGGCTTTCCCGGCATCGCACCTCAAGATTATCGATTACAACCGCGTGGTCCGCGACCTCAACGGCCTTTCCGAAGCCGAGTTCCTCGAACGTCTCGAGAAAAACTTCGTGGTCGTCGACAAGGGCACCGAGACCTATCGCCCCGAAGCGCTGCACAATTTCGCGCTCTACCTCGAAGGCCGCTGGTACTCGCTGACAGCACGCCCCGGCACTTACGACGACAACGACCCTATCGGGGTGCTCGACGTGACTATATCGTCGGACCTGATACTGCGCGATATCATAGGCATCACCGACCTGCGTTCCGACAAGCGTATCGATTTCGTAGGCGGTATCCGCGGGCTCGAAGAACTCAAGAAGCGTGTCGACAGCGGTGAGATGGCGTTTGCGCTCGCACTATTCCCCGTGAGCATGGAGCAGCTGATGAACATTGCCGACACCGGCAATATCATGCCTCCGAAAACCACATGGTTCGAACCCAAACTCCGTTCGGGCCTGGTGATCCACTCGCTCGAATAACTGTCTCAGACTATATCGGCGGCCCTGTCATGCAAATGCACGGGGCCGCTTATTTTATGGACTTAAGAATAGTGTACAGGCGACGTGCGGGGCGGTAGAGGCCGCTGCAGGCCATGGCGAGGATGGCTTTCTTGGGGCGGGAAAAAGAAGCGTTGGCCGATATATACGGCCGGGCAAATGAATAGCGGCGCCGGAATTCGGCGCTCGAGTAGCCGCTGATTTCAAATATGTGGAATATGGCCGACGATATGAAGTCGCCCCGCGGTATGGTGTATCGGTCGTCGCCGAGGATGCCGGCCACGGCCTCGATAAGACGGTTGTCCTGCGCCAGATGGTCGGGGAGCATGTGGCGCTGTATGGAATTGTTGTTTGTGAATCGGTCGTAGTGATACAGAGGCTCGTGGACCGACGCGACTACCGGATTGTGGCGGAGCATCTGAAGAAAAAACAATATATCCTCGCAAACATTGACGCCGGGTATGAAGTGCGCGCCTGTTTTCCCGATGGCGCTGCGGCGTACCAGTTTGTTCCAACAGCTGCCGAGTATGCCACCGTGGCATAACTGCGAAATTACGCTGTCGGGGTCGGAGAGAGCAGGGCACTGTCGCGACAGAACCTGCCGGTCGGAATATTCTATGAATATGTCGCAGAATGTAATGTCGGCACCTGCGGCTTCGGCTGCCAGATATAGTTTTTCGAGATAATCGGGTTCAAGCCAGTCATCGGGATCAACCTGAATCACATATTTCCCCTGCGCGTGGTCCAGGCCTTTTTGGCGCGCGTAGCCTACTCCGCTGTTTGTATCATTACTTATGATGTGAAAGACAGAGCCATTCAAAGGACTGTCTTTGAAGTAATCTTCGATTGCGGAGGTACTTTGGTCGGGCGATGCGTCGTCTACGAAAATATACTCGACGTCTTTCATGGTCTGGGCGCCGATAGAGCGCAGGCAACGCTCTATATACCGCTCGGCCTTATATACCGGCAATACTACAGAAATAAGAGGCGAAACCGGTGCTTCCATAGATGTGATAATTACAGAATCTCAGGTACTATCTGCGAAGTATTGTTTTCCTTACAGAGTGACGGAGGCGGAGCAGGGGATGCTCGGGCGACTTATGGTACCATTTCAAAAAATGGAATTTCAGACCGGGTAAAAACCGGGCTGATTCTTGCTCCATCCTCATGATATCGTCGGTGGAGATAGTGTCGCGTACCCAGCGGTCGAAATCCTGCATCTGAGCGTCGCACTTTCCTCTGCCGCCGAGAAGGCCGATTTTGTATACCATAAGTACCATACTGTAGATATAATTATGGTAATAGGTTTTCATTGCGGCGGGTATGGAATCGCTCACAGAATTGCTGAATTTCGTAATGCGCTGAGTGACTCTGATGAGCTGGCTGATGTTCCTTATCGTGGTGTTGGCATCGATGGTCTGGCCGACTCTGCCGACAAGATATTTGTACAGCCTCACAGGGACGAAAGCTGCGGTTGCGACCCTGTGCATGGGAATAAAATTCCACTCGGTGTCGGTGTATGATATTCCTTCGGTCTGACTGTAAGCGAATTCACGGAAAATGCCGCTACGGTAGGCGAGTGTATGCATGTGCATGCCCGTCTTTGTCAGTTCGGGCAGCAGAGTATCCACTGTGAACAGGCTGTCGGAAGGCAGCGAATATTTCAGCTCCGCAACGAACCGGCCATCGGAATCGACTGTCTGGAAATTAGTGATGATAATATCGGTGTCGAGATTCTCGATCCGTTCCAGAAAGACTTTGAAATCTTCGGAATCGAAACTGTCATCGGCGTCCAGAATCTTTACATATTTACCGGTCATTTCCTTCAGACCGCAGTTGATGCAGGAACCATAATTCCCGTTGGTTTTGTCGATACAACGCACCGACTGCGGATAGCGGCGTTCGTAATCGTGAGCTATTTCCGACGTTCGGTCCTTGCTGCCGTCGTTGATTATCAATACCTCCACATTTTCAAACCCGGGCACGACAAGGGAGTCGATGCACTGCGGCAGGTAGTTTTCCATGTTATACGAAGGTACGATTATTGTCAGGAGCTTGTTCATAGGGACAAATGGTGAGAATTATATTTCAGAGAGGTTCATAACCGCCTCGACGACAGGAGCCATATCGTAGTATTTATATTCAGCCAGCCGTCCGCCGAAAACTACATTTTCTTCTTTTGCGGCAAGGCTTTGATATTTTTCGAATACCGACATGTTGCGTTGGTCGCCGATAGGATAAAACGGAACCATGCCGGCTTTCCATTCGGCAGGGTATTCGCGGGTTATCACCGTTTTGGGATTCCGATATATGGCATCGTTGAACGATTCGAAATGCTTGTGCTCGATGATACGTGTAAATTCCACGTCTTCAGAGGTATAGTTTACAACGGCGTTGCCCTGGAAATTGGGCTTGTCCAGAATTTCCGTCTCAAACCGGAGTGTGCGGTATTCGAGTTTTCCGAAGCAGTAATTGTAAAACTCGTCGATACGGCCTGTGAAAACTATCTTTTCGGCCTTGGATTGCCAGAATGTGCGGTCCTCGAAAAAGTCGGTTCCTAAACGCAGATCGCTGCCGTCCAGCAATGCTTTGACGAGAGGGTTGTATCCTCCTTCGGGAATGCCCTGATATGTGTCGTTGAAGTAATTGTTGTCGTATGTAAACCGTACCGGCAGTCTTCGTATGATCGAAGCCGGCAGCTCGGAGCACGGACGGCCCCACTGCTTGCGTGTATATCCTTTTATAAGCAGATTGTATATGTCGGCGCCAACAAGTTTCAGAGCCTGTTCCTCAAGATTCCGGGGCTGATCAGGAATAGTGGCGCAAGCCCGCTGGCGCTCTATCATGTCCATCGCTTCCTCGGGAGTAACGGTGTTCCAGAGGCGTGCGAAAGTATTCATGTTGAAAGGAAGATTGTAGAGTTTTCCGTCGGGAGCCAGGGCGAGAGGGGAGTTCCTGAAATTATTGAACGGAACGAAAGAATTCACAAAATCCCATACTTTCTTATTGGATGTGTGGAAGATGTGGGCGCCATATTTATGCACGTTTATGCCTTCGATGCAGTCGCAGTAGATATTGCCCCCGAAATGTCTGCGCTTGTCGATCACCAGACACCGCAAACCACGGTCGGTGGCAATACGCGCGAAAGTCGCTCCATACAACCCCGCACCTACAATGAGATAGTCGTAATCTTTCGTCGTTTTCATTTGAAATGTAATTTTTTCAGTATTATATGGAGTGTTTCCAGTGTCAGACTGTCCTTAAACTTTATCAGGACACCGAAATATACTGTTGCGCCTGCGAGTATGGAAACAATCAGGCACCAGACAGGATTGTGTATCAGAAGCATCGCCGACAAAATGGGCAGGACCATCAACAGCGACGAGAAGCAGTAGCGCAGAGGATGCGTATTGGCCCATTTGAACGGGAAGTACTTTGCTCCGGCTATTATCTGTGTCATCAGGACGCCGAATTCCGCCACTGTCGTCGACAGTGCGGCGCCGGTGGCGGCATAGCGTGGGATCAGAAGGATGTTCAACAGTACATTTATGACTGCACCCACAAAAACGCTAAGCATGACGATGTTTGTTCTGTCCTGGGGGAAGAGTATCTGTATGCCCAGAACATTGCTTATGCCTATCAGAAGAACGACAGGAGTGCTGAAGCAAAGCACCGGAATGGAACTGAGATAGTCGTTGCCGCAAAAAATGATGACGACATAGGACGACAGTATTGTCAGTCCGACCATTACCGGAACAGAGAACGCTATGGTGAGGCGCAGCGATTTCTCAACTACATTTCTAAAAGCACCGGTCTCTCCTTTTTGAAGTAGATGCGAGCATCGCGGCAGAAGCACGGGGCTTATGGACGTGATAAGCATTACACCGATATATGTTATTTTGGTGCCCGCGGTATAAAAACCGACAGCGGTGTCGTCGGACAGGAATCCCAGCATGACAGGATTTAGCTGGCCGTAAAAGTTTATGATAAGTCCTATTACGAACATCTGCAGTGCAGGCTTTACATGGCGCAGCAGTTTCAGTTTTCTGAAATTAACCGACTTTATGTTGACGATAGTCCTGAGATGTATGAAATTGATGAGGTTGTTGCCTACGGTAGAACCCACAAGCACAAGACCATATGCGATAAGGTCGGAGGACTTTCTTACAAAAACGAATAAGAAGACCGTCGAGAGCACACGGACGGCTATCGCACGTATAGTGATGTATTTAAAGTCTTCGATGCCTTTATAAAACCATTCTACTCCGATGGCTGTGAAAAGAATCGACAGGCTCAGAACATAGAAAAGCACGGCGTTTCCATGGATTTCGGGCACATAGCTCGCTATGAGAAATACCGCGACATAGCCCAGCAGACACATGAGCGCGTTGAGCGATATTATTTCAAAAACAATATGGTCGCGAAGAATCCTGTCATCTCGGTTCTTTGCAATTTCTTTGATTGCATAGGTAGGGATGCCCAGAGTCGTCAGGAATGTTATGATGTTGATGATGGAGTACTGGAAATTTATTATACCTATACCTTCCGGCATCAATATTCGCGACACATACGGGAACGTGATTATGGGGAACAAAATACTTGTTACAGTATTTATTCCGTTCAGAACAATGTTCCCCTTGATAGATGCCATATTGGGTCGAATAAACAATTACCATTATATTAACGTCATTTTCCTAAATAAATTATACAGGGGTCGGATATTCTATAGGCGTGTATAATGGCGATGTCGATTCTGGACGGTATGTTTGTTCGTGATGCGGAAGAGGTGCGTAAATTATGTTTCTCAGCATATTCGATTGCATTCTTAGGAAAAATAACTAATTTTGCATTGACCTAAACGCCGTGAGACTCCGCAAGGAGCCGGAGCGAGGGTGGTCATTACATAATGAAAGCGTTTACTGCGCTTGATTCTTGGCTGCTAAGAACTTCGCAACCTCTTTAGAAATAGTCGAGAATGAAGCAACGGTAGATGTCTTCGGGTATGATTTCGTACCCCTTAAGAGGATTATGCCATATTGGTGTGTTCCCTTTTGGTGTATAATATATCATACGGCGTAGGCTCTGCGTTGCTCGTTCCACTATTTCGGGCAATGCGAAGGCCTTTAGCAGCGGGACGAGTAACAGTACGGATCCTGCGCTTTTTTGTTAAACCAATGATTGGCTAACTGGGATTCATGAGCCGTTTAGCAATCTGTGCCAATTCACATTATATCACAAAACCCATACCGCATACTGGGCGTTCTTTCCAACTCCCCATTGAAAGAGAGAGTCGGAAACCTAAATCGCTTGGTCGCATTTGCAAAGGTCGGAAAGGAAGTTGTCTTTCCTAATGACTTTGCTACTATTTTGGCCGAAAAACCAGTTAGAACGCCTGATAGTATTACTGCGGCCAACACCGCTATAACCCTTGACAAAGACCAACTAAAATATGCGCTCTTTTGGTTTATTAGCGGTTCGCCGATAGATAATATTGCGTTGAAGCATCTGCAGGCAGGGAACCGAGAGAAAGCAGAAGAGATCTTCCAAAAGAAAGAGACATATTCCTCTTTAATCAATTCCGGTGTATTAGCCTTTATAGATGGTAATATCGCCGCTGGCTTTAATAACATCTCTAAAGTAGTCCACAATTCTGCCTGTCGTGCAGATTTGCTTCAAGCATTAGGCATCGCCAATCTTCAACTGTCGGAAGATGATCTTGCCGGTCTTGTAATTACGGAACTACTTAAAGAGATACCTGCAAGCAAACTTTTATCGGCTTGTATCAATGCTACTGATCGTGCCATTGTTAGCAAAAGTGCGCTTGATGAACCTATCTCGGCTATTAATTCTGCAATAGCCGTTGCCAAAAACGCTGACACGAAAAATCCTGAAGCCAGCATTGCCGCCGGTACAAAGTTGATGAACTCAACTAAAGGACCGCTTAAAGCTGTTAAGGATATTGCAGGTGCATCCAGTCCACAATATCAGATAGTCGCTGACAACGTTGCAAAACAAGTCTTGCAATGTGGCATCAACTACTATAATAATGCTCCTGACTCGGACGTGGAGAGCCCTCGCAAGGCTATGGTGCTTCAATCCTATGCTTTGTCAATTGCCGTAGGTCAACTCACCAAAGATAGGTGTAAAGAGAACTACGATATCTTGAAAAAGGCTGTGGACAATATGCCTCCCGCCGAAGTTGCTATTGAGGTTCGCAAGATTAAGGAAGAACTGAGAAAATTCTGCCAGTTACCAGACAAAATTTCTCATTCCGTCACTTTGCTCAACAACACAAAGCCGTTGTTGCTGACTATCAAGTCAAGACTTGGTGCGACCAACTCTTTCTACCTTTCGCTCTCAACGCAGGTTGTTGGCAATGCTTTGCACAACATCATCGAAGAAGTCAATCAGGCACATAATTATTTCATGACAGTTATCAAGGCCGTTAAGGAGTCTGGAATTGATCCAAGTCTCCTTAACTACATCGGTGATGACCATTCTCCTGCCAAGATTATTGACAATAAGGTTAAACCCGTAATGCGCGAAGCATGGAAATCCACCGTGCTCATGGACTCTTTTGATATAGAATCCGATTTCAAAACAAATCGGTATAATCCCAATCGTCAATCTCTTAAAGAGATGTGTGAGTCTCTTAAAATTTCTACTTGCGTTTCCACACCTCGTCCTTCTGCGGCAAGAGTTTCAACGCCGCGCACTATAACTTCAACGACTACAACAAGACCGACAACCTCTCGTCCCACCACAACTTCTGCAACCCAAGAGAAGAACAGCGGTTGGCCCGCTTTTTGGATTGCGACTTTAATATGTGCAGTTATCGGTGCGATCGCTAATGGTAGTGAAGGCTTCTTCTGCGGTGGCGTCCTGGGCGCAATGATAGTAGGCAATATAGCTCGAACTATATTTAGAGAATAATACAACGCAATATGAAAAAAGCAATTCTTTCAATCAGCGTGGCTACACTGGCACAAATGTCATTCGCCGCTACAGCAAACGACTCCCTGCGCACTTGCTTTAATATAATTCAAGCAACCGATGCGACAGTGCAAACCCTTCAGCGCGAAAATGACGCTCTTAAATCAGAAATTAATTCTCTGAACTCCACAATTTCAGCGCAATCAAATGAGATGGACTCCCTGAAATCGGTCTTAGTGGAAACCAACAATAACGTAGCCTCCCTTGCTGATAGTCTCAACATAAACATATCCTCTACAAGAGAGCAAATTCAGACAAAATCGGACACTTTTAACGAAATTATTGCGAAAAAATCCCAAACCGGTTTGTGGATTTTTATAGTTCTCGCACTTGTCGTTGCTACCATCTCTTTCTTCTTCGGCAGACTGCTCGCCAAGCGCGGCAATGAAGTTGCCTCCCTCTCGGCTAAAGCAGACAAGCTCAACGAGGAAATTGTAAATCGCCTCTCATCCGAAATGTCTGAGATGCAAACTCTCTCTAAGCAGCTTGGCTCTATCTCTACTGCCACCGGCGGAGGTACCGAACAAAAACTTATAACCACCCTTGCAGATAGAATTACATTTATGGAGATGACTCTCTATAAAATGGATAGCTCTGTTCGCGGTCATAAGCAACTCTCAAAGTCAATCAAGCAAATGAAAGATAATCTTCTTGCTAATGGCTACGAACTTGTTGATATGCTTGGAACGGATTATCACGATGGCATGAAAGTAACTGCCAACTTTGTAGAGGACGAAAATCTCCCAGAGGGCAAGCAGATTATCACAGGCATCATCAAGCCTCAGATTAACTATCAAGGCAAAATGATACAGTCTGCGCAAATCACAGTAAGTCAAAACTTATAATCTCCCTATATCAATGGCTCAATCAAAAATGAAATTCGGAATTGACTTGGGCACAACCAATTCCGCTATATGCAAGATGGAAGGTGGCGAGCCTGTCATTAAAAAGACCGACACGCTAATGGATACCCTGCCATCAAGCGTATCTTTCACAAAAAGAAAAGTCCTAAAAGTTGGTGTAAGCGCATACAATGACCTGCGACAAGATAGGTCACGAGCGACCAAGAAATGGGTTAAATTTGATGAAAACGTATTCATCGAGTTCAAACGCGACATGGGAACTGACAAAACAAGTTTCAGCTCTAATATGGATGCCTTATACTCGCCTGAACAACTTTCAGCTGAAGTCCTCAAAACTCTTAAATCTTTCATCGGTGATGAAAATGTCTCAGCGGTAGTTATCACGATACCTGCTAAGTTCAAAGCCGACCAGATAGCAGCAACTAAACGTGCTGCCCAACTCGCGGGTATCGAACACTGTGAACTTCTCCAAGAGCCTATTGCAGCATCTATGGCTTATGGTCTCAGTTCCGCAAACAAGAACGGACAATGGCTCGTGTTTGACTTTGGTGGGGGCACATTTGATGCCGCCATTATCAAAGTCGAGGATGGCATCATGCAGGTTAAGGATACTGAGGGCGACAACTATCTCGGCGGTAAAAACCTTGACTACGCTGTTGTTGACAACATCATTATTCCTTATCTTCAGGAGAATTTCGTCATTGACGAAATCCTGGCGAATGATGCGACCCGCGACATTCTTCGTGATGCCATGAAGTTCTATGCAGAGCAAGCAAAGAACCAACTCTCGTTCAAGGCACAGGCAGACATCACTTCGCAACTCGACGAGTTCGGCGAAGATGATGAGGGTAACGAAATCGAGCTTGACCTCGTTGTTACCCAGGAACAACTGAAACCGGTTTTTGCCAAGGTATTCCAAAAAGCCATCGACATCACCAAAGACCTGCTTAAACGCAACGGTCTATCTGGTGCGGATCTCGACAAGCTTATTCTTGTCGGTGGTCCTACTTATTCGCCTGTTCTTCGTGAAATGCTTCGCGAGCAGGTTACGCCCAATGTCGATACCGACATCGATCCCATGACCGCCGTTGCAAAGGGCGCTGCCTTGTTTGCTTCAGGCATAGACAGTGATGTCAAAGAAGAAATCGCAGTTGGTACAGTAGCCCTCAATCTTTCATATGAAGCTAACTCTGTTCAGCCAATGGAGTACGTTACCGTTCAATTAGACAAGAATGAGTGCACAGGCAGCATTCCCGAAAAACTTTTCGTTGAACTTGTGCGTAGCGATAACGGTTGGTCAAGTGGTAAGGTTGAAATCAACGACATAGGCGATGTTATTGAGTGTCAACTCCTGGAGGGCAAAAACAATGCCTTTGCCATCACCGCCTACGATGATAAAGGCACCGTTATTCCTTGCTTTCCCAGGGAAATCAACATCATGCAGGGTATTGTTGTCGGCAATGCTGTCTTACCGTACAACATCTCAATAGAGGTACATGACTCAGGTCTTGACAAGAATGTTGTCAAGTGTGTAAAAGGGCTTGAAAAGAACCAACAAATCCCTGCAACCGGTGCCCTCAATGGGCTCAAAACTCGCAATCAACTCCGTCCTGGTATGGAAGAAGATATTATCATTATTCCGATATATCAGAGCGAGCACAATACAGAGGGCACATCCGCCGTTTATAACGACCATGTTTTTGACGTTGTCATTACGGGCGATGAAGTTGGACAACTTATCCCTGTCGGAAGTGATGTTGACATCACTATCAAGGTTGACAGATCGCAGATGCTCAAACTTGAAGCCTTCTTCCCCGTAAGCGGTGAAACCGTTGAGAAAGAAGTCGAGATTGCTGCTCGTTCGGTGATTTCAGTTTTTGAACTGGAGAAACTTAAGGACGCTGCGAACAACAAACTTCGCGCTCTTAAATCATCTTCATCTATTAATGCAGATGAAATCTCAGAAATCGACAAGTTGATTTCTGACAGCAACAGTCGCTTCGATGGAGAAAAGAGTTCGGAAGACGGTCGTATGCACCTTCAGGCAGACCTGCGTCGCGCTTTCCTCAAAATGGAGGAGGTAGAGCAAGGTCACGAGTGGGAAAAACTCGAATCTGAAATCCGCGAGGAATTTGATCGCCTCGAAAAAGCGAACAATGACCTCGGCAACAAGTACGACAAACAAGTCGCTGCCGTGCGTAGCCAAGTTGATATGGCTATCCGCTCCAAAGACGTTCGTCAGGGTCGCGCAGTTCTCGATGATATTAACAGTCTTTTCGTGGCCGTTACTCTCATATATCAACTCATGGGATTCATTGACTACCATTTGAAGAATTTCAATTCTATCCAATGGAAAGACGCGAACCGCGCCCGTCAGCTTCTTCAGCAGGGCAAGGAGATCGCAGCGACCAACCCGTCGGAGAGCACTCTGCATCCCATTGTGCGTTCAGTTATTGACCTTATGATTGAACCATCGGTAGATGGCCCCGGTCTTGGCTCCTAATCGTTATGAATATTAGCAAGATAAAGGTAAACGCTAACAATTTGCTCCACTCCCAGTTGTTTTGGATACAAGTATGTGCCGTAGGAATATGGCTCCTTGTTATCCAAAACTTTTTCGTGGGCGAGGACACCACACAACGCGTCTATGTAGTCGGTGGCAACATAGACGCTGAAGTCTCCGGTTACGTAGATGCTAACGTCAGCGGATCAGTTGATGTTGACAATACTGTATCTGTCGAAGTAGAAAACACTGTTAGAACCTGGAACTGGTAAAGAATGAATCTTGTCGAACAACAATCTAAAAACCTAATGGATGCCATTGCAAAGAATGAAGCTCCATTTAGATTTGTACCAACGGAAATAGGCGAACTTAAGTTTTGTTATACTAACAATACCAAGTCTGAGCCATATACCAATCAAGAAAAGAACAAAAAGTTCTTTATTTGGATTGGGTCATGTGTTGCCATTACAGCAGCTTGTTGGCTTATATTCAACAATTCACCTATATTTGATACAATAGTTTCTATAATCGCTCTTATTGTCATTTTCAAGACAATCAATAATATTACCAATTTCAAGGGTAAAGACTATTTTGTGGGCGATTCAGGCTTCGCCGTTGTTGAATTTGAGAAAAATCGTGATAACATTGTCTCCAAATCAATTCATAGATATGAAGATTTCTCTGAATTGATTACCGGTGAAACTATCAAGAAACAAAACGGTGCTTACGTCGGCACGGACTATTTTTTCGGGTTCTTCTCAAAGCCTATCTCTATCGAGAACGGCTCATCGAGGGTTAAACTTATCCTTGATGAAGGTGGCACTCATAATCAAGAGAAACCGAAAGATACTCAATTCAATGAGCATTACACATTTTGGAAGCAAATTGAGGACATATGGACTAAGCGAAAACTTTCTGAACTACTTGCCCAAAATGGCTTATCAGAAGTGACTTTTTCGCTACTCCATAGCTCAAAAAATGAAGACAAATGGTTTGCCACTCCTTACGTAACTATTTCAAGCGATGCAATCATTGTAGGCGGCCGTGAATATAATCGCGAAACTCTTAAAAACCTATGGTTTGAAAATGGCAATCTTGTTATCGAACATATGTACCACTCGAAGAAACTTTTTGGATTGGTTGAAAAAGGAGATATTGAACGTATCCCCTTAACTAACATCGGTAACAAAAAGTTATTTATGCTGTATCTCCAAACTGTTATTAAATTTTAATTCGTCTTAAACTTTATGTTTACACTCGCAAAGAAACAGCAGATTGGCAATTACATAATAACGTTTCCTATAAAGGAGGGTGATTATGCAGAAACTTACCGTGTCAAAGACTCGAAAGGGAAGAATTGCTTTCTAAAATTAATTAACTGTGCGAAATTACATCGTACTCAATTTGACTCAGAGGGAAACGTTCTCGAAGTTGAAATTGCCAAACAACTTGATCATCCAAACATTGTCAAGTATAAAGATTGTGGAGAAACCATCCTCAATGGTCGTAAATTCGCTTATATTGTCTTTGACTATATAAGCGGAGAAACTACGTCGCAATTTCTTGCGCGAGAGGGAGATTGTAGTGTGTACGATGCAAAGACCATCGTCATTGGTGTTCTTAAAGGTCTCAAATTTCTTCACTCTTTGCATGAACCCATCATCCACAATGAAATTACTTTGCAGAATGTCATGGTGGATGTTTCTTCCGGCACAACTATCCCGAAGATTATAGACTTCGGATATGCAAGATACCTCTCACAAGGTAGTACCGCATTTAATAAGAATGGCTTATCACCATTCTATCTTGCTCCCGAAGCCCTTAACGGAGTTTTTTCCGTTAAATCAGATATTTTCTCTGCTGGTGCTGTCCTTTTCAACTTGATATTCGGTATGCCTCCATACTTCGTTGAGCTTGCTGATTGCAAAGGGGACGCCAATCTCCAGCGAGAGAAAATAGATGCTCAGCGGGAGCTGCCTCTGCACTTCCCGAAAGTAGAAAAATTTGAGCTTGACGATGATTTAATGAACATCATGCGTAAAGCTCTTGCTTCGGACATAGAGGATCGCTTTGAATCTATCGATGAATTTATCAAAGCTCTTAACGGCGAGATTAAAGTACAACGCATCGACAACCAAAGAAAATCCAAAAGCGATGACTCCCAACAAAAGAGAACCAAAATCATCGTTCCTAAAGGAAAAGGATTCTCTGCTATCGCGGGTATGCATGAGCTTAAAGAACAAATGCAAGTTGAGGTCATTGATGCCCTGCACAATCCGGAGGAATATGCTAAGTATGGACTTACCATTCCTAACGGAATGTTACTCTATGGCCCTCCTGGTTGCGGTAAAACATTCTTTGCAAAACATTTTGCGGAAGAAGTTGGCTTTAATTTCATGCTCATAAAGCCCAGTTCTCTTAAAAGCCGCTTTGTTAATGCGACACAAGAGAATATTGCTCAAATGTTTAAGGATGCCGAGGAAAATGCCCCGACTATCATTTTCATCGACGAAATGAACGAGCTCGTACCTAACCGCGATAACGATGTGCACGAAATGGCGAGAAGTGCCGTGAATGAAATGCTTGCTCAGATGGATAGAACGGGAGAGAAAGGTATATTCATAATTGGCGCAACCAATTATCCAAATATGATTGACCCGGCAATCCTTCGCGCCGGTCGCCTTGATAAGAAATACTACATCGGAACACCAGACCTCGAGGCTCGTAAACTTATGTTTGAGTTATACCTCAAATCAAGACCATATGACTTCGGTCTTGATTATGACAAGCTCGCTCAGCTCACGGAAAATTATGTTTCGTCTGATATAGAAATGATTACCAACGATGCTTCTCGCATCGCTTTGCGTCATAAATCAAAGATTACGATGGCAATTCTGGAAGATGTTATCTCCAAAACTAAGCCTTCTCTAACTGTTGCCGAATTAAACAAATACATCGCCATTAAATCCAAAATGGATGGAGAGGTATCATCCTCCAACCTCAGCCCTCGTGTCGGATTTAATGTGTGATTTGAATTATGGATACCAACGAACTATATCTTAAAACGCTGTTTTGTTGCAGTGCTTGTGATGGGGAGATAGTCCCTGAAGAAGTGTCTCTCGTTAAACAACTCTCCCTCAACGATTCTACATTTGAGGGCTTAGATGTTGAGAAGATTCTTAACGCCTATGTCGATAAAATAAACGAGCAAGGCAGTATATTCTTGAAAGACTATCTGAGCGAAGTTGCAAATGCGACCCTCTCTGATGAAGAACAAGTTAAATTGATTGAGTTTGCAATCAGAATGATTGAAGCTGATAACCAAATCCTCTATTCCGAGGTTAAGTTTTTCAAGAAAATCCGAAATCGAATGAGCGTTAGCGACGAAAGTATTCTTGCAAAACTGCCGAACTCTGAAGATTATCTTCTCCCTGACATACTTGTGGAAGAAAAAGACTTCGAGGAAGTCGGAAATTTCTCCAAAATTTCTTTTACAGAGTAAGCGTTGTGCCATCACAATTGCTGTACTCCAAAGATGATCATATTTGTTGGTTTGGTTCAGTTCTGGCTTTACATATGCCCGACTAAACCAAACCTAACTATATATGTTGGTTTGAGAGAATAAAAATCCCTGTGTGATTATGTCCTTTGATTAAGGGATGGTGTAATTAGATTTGGGGCTTTGGGGAATTTAGGCTAACTTTGTAGACTTAAGAAGTGGATTTATGATTCCTGCGATGAATATTATACGACGGGTAGCCGTAGTGGGGCTCGCCATGCTGATGGCGGCCACCGGTGCCATGGCCCTCGATTTGCCCGTGAAGAAAATAAAGGGCAAGGAATACTACGTATACGAAGTGAAAAAGGGCGAGTCGGTGTACGGCGTGTCCAAGCGTCTCGGTCTCAGCCGCGAGGAGATCGTGCAGTATAATCCCGAGGCTGCCGACGGTCTCAAAAAGAAGATGAAGCTCTATTTTCCGCTCGATGTTTTCGGCCCTCAGCCCGAAGTGGCGGTGGAAGAGCCCGATACAATTGTGGCCGAAGAAGCCCCGGTAGTGCCGGCGGCGACATCTACTGTGGCCGTGATGCTTCCGTTCGGGCTCGACAAGGCCGAGCCGTCGAAGCTCAACAGTCTCTGTCTCGATTTCTACAAAGGATTCCTCATCGGTGTCGACACTCTCAGCAACCGCACAGGCAAGCCGATAGAAATAAGGGCTTTCGACACCGACAATGCATCGGTCGAAACACTGCTTGAGGACAGCTTTGTGGCCGGAGCATCGGTGATAGTGGCTCCCGACGGCACGGAGGCCCTCTCGGAAATAGCCCGCAAGGCTGCCGAGCGCGGCAACTTCGTGCTCAATCTGTTCAATGTCCGCGACACTCTGCAGGCGGCCAATCCGTTTGTCATTCAGGCCAATATTCCCCAGCATGCCATGTATGCCCTTGCCGAAAGCGCTCTTGCGTCGCAGTTCGACGGGTATATGCCGGTAATACTTCGCAGCCAGTCGGGAAAGAACGAAAAAGAAGCTTTTGTAAGCTATGTCACCGACAGATACCGCGAGCGCGGCATCGAGCCTGTAGTCATAGAGTACGATGGCGCTCTGCGTGCATCGGATCTCAATGCTCTGTCGGTCGATTCGGGGCAGAAATATGTGGTGATACCATCGTCGGGCTCCCTGGCGGAGTTCAACAAGATTGCCTATGTGCTCCATAACTGGCGCGACCGTGTGCGCGCCATGTCGGTGGAGAATCCCGAACTCACCGAAGTGCCTGCTGTCGAGGTATTCGGCTATCCCGACTGGACGGCATTCCGCGGCGATGCCCTCGACATGCTCCACCGCCTCGACGCGACGGTGTATTCGCGCTTTCTCGACAATTTCACCGGCTTCGAGGCCACGGGAGTATCGCAGGCTTTCCGCCGCTGGTACGGATCGGGCATGATAGAGAGTGTGCCCACGCAGGCATTGCTCGGTTTCGACGCCGCCGGATGTATCATAAAGAATCTCAGAGCCAACGACGGCGCTTTCGACCCCACATATCCTGCCGTCTACACCGGGGTGCAGTCGGCGTTCCGCTTCGAACGTGCGGGCGAAGGCTATGCCAATTCGTCGCTCTACATAATTCAGTTTACTTCTGCCGGACGGCAGGTAGCGCGTGTGATATGAAGAAGATAGCGCTGCTCCTCCTTGCCGCAGTGACGGCACTGGCCGCACTAGCCGACACTCACTACAAATCGCAGATATTCGTCGGTGCCCGCGGCGGCGTGTCGATGGGCATGATGTCGTTCTCGCCGTCGGTGAAACAATCGTGGAACATGGGCTCGACCGGAGCCGTGTCGGTGCGCTACACCGAGGAGAAGCTCTTCGGCATAGTGGGCGAGTTCGGATGGGTGACGCGCGGCTGGAAGGAGAACTTCGAGGAGCATCCGCTGAGCTATTCGCGCTCCCTCACATACCTCAATCTGCCTATTCTCACGCAGATCCGTTTCGGCTCGCGGCGTTTCAAGACCTTCATCAATCTCGGTCCTCAGTTCGCCTACATGATAGGCAGCTCCATATCTTCCGATTTCGACTACAACAATCCTGCGTCGGTGGCCGGTTTCCCGGCAAACCGCCAGACCGAGCAGCTGAAGCTCGATGTGAAGAATAAATTCGACTACGGCATATGCGCCGGCATAGGATTCGAATTCTTCGTGCAGCCGCGCCATTCCGTGATTCTGGAAGCACGCTATTACTACGGGCTTGGCAATATATTCCCCGCCCGTAAGGCCGATTACTTCAGCGCCTCGCGCAATATGAGCCTCGAGGTGACTCTCGGCTACTCTTTCCGCCTGAAATAAACATACCGGGGATTTCCGTCCCCGCCAACATAAACAGTATAAAAAACTATCCGCCATGATAACACGTCTTGAACAATTAGTGAGCGAAGCCCGCAACCGCGGTCCGCGTCGTCTGGCAGTGGCATGCGCCGCCGACGCCCATACTCTCGAGGCTGTGGCAGCCGCTGCCGCCGAGGGTATTGTCGAACCTGCGCTCTTCGGCGACGCCAAAGCGATAGCAGATATCTGTGCCGCCGCCGGTATCGATGCGTCGGGCTGGACGGTGGTCGACGCTCCCGCGGCAAAAAATGCCGTGGCACAGGCCGTGCAGGCCGTGGCCCAGGGCCGCGCCGACGTGCTGATGAAGGGTCTTGTATCGACCGATGTGTACATGCGTGGAATCCTCAACAAAGACTGCGGTCTGCTGCCTCCCAAGGGTGTGCTGAGCCATGTGTCGGTTATCGAACTGCCCGGGCGCGAGCGTCTGCTTACCGTGGCCGACGTGGCCGTAATACCGGCTCCCGACTTTAAGCAGAAGTGCATCCTCATAGGCTATCTGGCCACCACGGCAAAGACCCTCGGCGTGGCTGTTCCGAAAATAGCCTGCATCGCTCCCTCGGAGCAGGTGCTACCGACGGTGCCCTCGTCGACCGAAGCCGCCATCATAGCCAAGATGGCCGACCGCGGACAGCTCGGCGACGTCGTTGTCGACGGTCCGCTGTCGCTCGACGTGGCTCTGTGGGAAGAGGCCGCGCAGGTGAAGAAGGTGAAAGGCTCGGCTGTGGCCGGCTGCGCCGACTGCCTCCTTTTCCCGAATATCGAGTCGGGCAACGTGTTCTTCAAGTCGGCCACACACATGGCAGGCGCCGATGTAGCAGCCATGGTTACGGGCACAACGGCACCCTGCGTGCTCACATCGCGCGGCGACACTCCGCGCACCAAACTCTTCTCTATCGCACTGGCATGCCTTGCCGCTAAATAACATGTTATGCACAGAATACTTGCCATAAATCCGGGCTCGACATCTACCAAGATAGCCGTTTACGACGATCTCAATCTCCGCTTCAAGCTCACCATCGACCATACCCGCGAAGAACTGAGCCGCTTTCCTCATCTGCTCGACCAGTTCGGCTGGCGCAAGGGGCTTATCGAGCGCGCCCTGCGGCGCGAGGGTATCGACATGCGCAGTCTGTCGGCGGTGATAGGCCGCGGCGGCATCATACAGCCGGTGGAAAGCGGTGTGTATGAGGTCAACGACGAACTGCGCCACGATCTCGAGCACGCCCGCATGCAGCACGCCTCGAATCTGGGCGGTCTCATAGCCCGCGACATCGCCGACGAAATAGGCGTAAAGGCCTATATAGCCGATCCGGTGGTTGTCGACGAGATGATACCCTATGCCCGCATCAGCGGTGTGCCCGAGCTGCCGCGCGAGTCGATTTTCCACGCGCTCAACCAGAAAGCCATAGCTCGGCGCTTCGCCCGCGAGTCGGACAAGCGCTACGAAGACCTCAACCTCATTGTGTGCCACATGGGCGGCGGCATAACCGTGAGCGCCCACCGTCGCGGCCGCGTCATCGACACTACCAACGCCCTCGACGGCTGCGGACCGTTCTCGCCCGAGCGCTCCGGCTCGCTTCCTCCCGGCCCGCTGGTGCATCTCTGTTTCTCGGGTAAATATACCGAGCAGGAACTTATGCGCATGGTGCACGGCGCCGGCGGTCTGATGGCTCATCTGGGCACTACCTCGGTGCCTGAAATCCTGAAGCGTATCGACGACGGCGACCTCCATGCCATGCTCATACTCCGGGCCATGGTCTATACGGTGTCGAAGGAGATAGGCGCGATGTCGATAGCACTCAAGGGCGATGTCGACGCCATCCTTCTGACCGGCGGCATGGCACACAGCCAGCGTATCACCGATTTTGTGGCCGAGCATGTCGACTTCATAGCCCCGATCTACGTATATCCCGGCGAAGACGAGCTGCTTACTCTGGCCGAGAATGCCCTGGCGGCAGTCAACGGCGAGCGCGAGGTCAAGGAATATCACAGCGTCGAAAGCGAGGATCCTTCGCGCATCAACGACCGGCGCCGCCCATCGAAGCTGCGCGATATACTGCTTACGGCCATCACCCCGCCTAAAAACTCAGTGCCTTCGTTCAGTACCCTGCGACAATATCTGCAGAAAAGATTTAAAAAATAGACACAGAACTTTTTTGGGCTCTGCGAGGTTTACCCTAAAAAACGTTTATGACACAACAAGATACTGCAGTACGTTACATTGCTCAGGCTATTAAGGAGAACTGGGGAACGCCTGCATTCTCCGATTACTACGGCGGAACTTTGCGCTACTGCGATGTCGCCCGCAAAGTTGCCAAACTTCACATACTGTTCCGCCGGGCCGGTATCGCCCCCGGCCAGAAAATAGCTTTCTGCGGCCGCAACTGCTCGCAGTGGGCCACAGGCGTCATTGCCGCCATTACCTACGGTGCGGTGGCGGTGCCGATACTGCACGATTTCAAGCCCGATACGGTGGCTCATCTCGTCGACGACAGCGACAGCCGCCTTTTCTTTACCGACAGCCGCATCTGGGAAAAGATACCTCAGGCCGATGTGCCCAAGCTCGAAGGCGTGCTCTGCGTCGACGATTATTCGCTGCTGTTCAGCCGTTCCGACAGTCTGACCAAGGCCCGCAGGCAGCTCAATCTGTTTTTTGGCGAGCGATACCCCGAACGCTTCTCTCCGGACGATGTGGCCTACGAGGATTTCGACCCCGATGCGGTGGCCATAATCAACTACACGGCCGGTTCCACCGGTTTTTCCAAGGGCGTGATGCTCACTCACCGCAATATATGGAGTAATCTCCAGTATTCCATCGACGGCCTCACCTTCCTCAGGCCGGGTGACGGCATGGTGTCGATACTGCCTCAGGCTCACATGTTCGGTCTGATGATAGAGTGTTTCCATCCCTTTGTCAAGGGTTGCCACATATATTTCCTGTCGCGGACGCCATCGCCCAAGATATTGCTCGACGTCTTTGCCGAGGTGCGGCCGAAACTTATTGTGGCTGTGCCGCTGATCATTGAGAAAATAGTTCGGACACGAGTCTTTCCGGTCCTCGACAAGCCCTTGATGAAGCTTCTGCTCCATACACCGGGAGTGAAAGAGAAGATATATGCCAAGGTGCGCGCACAGCTCATAGACGCATTCGGCGGTCAGCTGCTGCAGCTTATTGTCGGCGGCGCAGCCGTCAGCGCCGATGTAGAGGCATTTCTGCGAAAGATCCGCTTTCCCATCACCGTGGGTTACGGCATGACCGAGTGCGCTCCGCTCATCGGCTATGCGCCCTGGGACGAGCAGAGGCCCGGTTCGTGCGGCCGTATAGTCGACCGCATGGAGGCAAGGGTCGACAGCGACGATCCTGTCAACAAGCCCGGTGTGCTGTGGGTGCGCGGTCAGAACGTGATGAAGGGCTACTACCATAATCCCGAAGCAACCGAGGCTGTGCTCGGACCCGACGGTTGGATGAATACCGGCGACATATGTACAATCGACGCCGACGGCTACATATACATCCGCGGCCGCGACAAGAATATGATTCTCGGTCCTTCCGGACAGAACATATATCCCGAAGAAATCGAACAGAAGCTCAACAATCTGCCTCTGGTGGCCGAGTCGCTTATCATCGATGATTCCGGAAAACTGACGGCGCTTATCTATCCCGACTATGAGACCGCGCGCAAGAACGGTCTCGACGATGCCGGCATAGAGGCTGCCATGAAGAAAAACATCGCCACGCTCAACACGCAGATTCCGGCGTTCAGCCCCGTGCGTGCGTTCAGGCTTATGAAGGAAGAGTTCGAAAAGACGCCCAAGCGGTCGATAAAGCGCTTCCTGTATAACTGACAACCGATCTATTGTGATGGAAAAGGACGAAATAAGTTTTATCGAGGCTTGCGCCGCACAGATTCTTGGCGGCGGCAGCCTTGATGAAAATACTCTGTACGAGCTTGCCGGGGTGGAAAGCCCCGAGGCTATTGCCGTACTGGAAGAGCGTGCCGCCGAGATTACACGGCGCTTCTGCTCGCGTAAATTCGACACCTGTTCTATCGTCAACGCCCGCTCGGGGCGTTGCTCGGAGAACTGCAAGTGGTGCGCCCAGTCGGCTCATTTCGATACCGGTTGCGCCACATATGCCATTGTCGACCGCGACGAAGCCCTGCATGTGGCCCGCTACAATGCCGAGAGAGGCGTGGGCCGATTCTCGATGGTGGCCAGCGGGCGTGCCGTGCGCGGAGAAGCGCTCGAGGACATATGTTCCATTCTCGAGTACGTCGGCTCCCACGACGGCATAGCCACCTGTGCGTCGCTCGGCCTCCTTGGCGAGGACGAACTGCGGCGCCTCAGGGCGACGGGAGCCGTGCGCTATCACTGCAATCTCGAGACGGCGCCGTCGTACTTCGGCAAACTGTGCACCACCCACACCATCGAGGATAAACTCGCTACCATCGACACCGCCCGCCGTCTGGGCTTCGAGATATGCTCGGGCGGTATCATCGGCATGGGCGAGACGCGCCGCCAGCGCATGGAGCTCGCCGTGACACTGCGTCGGGCCATGCCGGTGTCGATACCTATCAACGTCCTCTGTCCTATTCCTGGCACGCCGCTCGCCGGCCAGCCCCTCATCAGCGAGGACGAGATACTGCTTACGGTGGCGCTGTTCCGCTTCGCGCATCCGACAGTGCAGCTGCGCTTTGCCGGCGGCCGCTCGCGCATGAGCCGCGAAGGGCTGCTGAAAGCCTTCCGCATAGGCATAAACGGCGCCATTGTCGGCGACCTTCTCACAACCATCGGCTCGACCATAGCCGACGACCGCCAACTGGTAGACGAAGCCGGCTATGAATGGTGATTTCGTGCTCACGAAGGCTCTCGCAAAGGAGTTTGCCTCGCTTGATGACGCCAAGGGACGCCGCCGCTCGGGCATGTTCGTGGCAGAGGGCCGCAAGTGCGTCGAGACACTTATCGACGGCGGTTTTTCGCCCCGCTACCTCTTTGCCGACGTCGAAAGCGACTTCGATATTCCCGGCGCGGTGAGAGTGAAGCGCGGTCTGCTGCGCGATATTACGCGTCTCAGCGCCACACCGCAGGTAATCGCTTTTTTCGAGCTTCCCGACCACGACGAGACTGCTGACCTTTCCGCACCCGCGACATCGCTTGTGCTCGCGCTCGACCGCATACAGGACCCCGGCAACATGGGCACCATACTGCGCACCGCCGACTGGATGGGCGTGCGCACCGTCGTGGCCTCGCGCGACACCGTCGATATCTTCAATCCCAAGACCGTGCAGGCTTCCATGGGTGCTATCGCCAGTGTGAAAGTGGTGTATACTGACCTTGCGGAATACCTCGGTTCACTGAACAAAGACATACCGGTGTACGGCACCTTCCTCGACGGTGCCGACATCTACAGCTCGCCGCTCAGCCCGTGCGGCGTGGTGGTGATGGGCAACGAGGGCAGCGGCGTGTCGGCGCCCGTTGCCGCGCGTGTCAACAGCCGCCTCTTCATTCCGCCTTTCGGCGACGGCTGTGTGAGCGAGAGCCTCAACGTGGGCATCGCTACGGCCGTGGTACTCTCTCAATTCCGTCAACGTCTGAGCAATGGCTAAGTTAAAACAGAAAACACTGTGGTTCTGCACCTCGTGCGGGGCCGATTCGCCCAAGTGGGCCGGACGCTGCCCTGCGTGCGGCGAGTGGAACACCATGGTCGAGGAAAAAGTGGCCGCATCGCCCGCGGCAGGCGCCGTAGCGGCCGGAAATGGCGGACGCCGCAAGTCGCAGCCGCGTGCCGTGAACGATATCGAGGCTGTCGACGAGCCCCGCATCGCCATGCCGAGCCAGGAACTCAACCGGGTGCTTGGCGGAGGCCTTGTCAAGGGGTCGATAGTGCTCATCGGCGGCGAGCCTGGTGTGGGCAAGTCGACTCTGGTGCTTCAGAATCTGCTGTCGATACGCTCGCGCACAATTCTCTATGTGTCGGGCGAGGAAAGCCCCACGCAGATCAAGCTCCGCGCCGACCGCATAGGGCGGGGGAGCGACAATCTGTTTATAGTAGGCGAGACATCGCTCGAGAATATTTTCAGCCATATCGAGGACATACAGCCGCAGATACTTGTTGTCGATTCCATCCAGACCATCGCCTCCGACGCTCTCGAATCGTCGGCCGGCAGCGTGGGGCAGGTGCGCGAGTGCGCGGCCGCCCTGCTGCGCTATGCCAAGGACAGCGGCGTGCCTGTGATTCTCATCGGCCATATCACCAAAGAAGGGTCGCTTGCAGGCCCGAAGGTGCTGGAGCACATAGTCGACGCCGTGCTCCAGTTCGAGGGCGACCGCCAGTACCTCTACCGGCTGCTGCGCGCCACCAAAAACCGATTCGGCAGCACGTCAGAGCTCGGTATCTACGAGATGTGCCGTAACGGCCTGCGCGAGGTGTCGAACCCGTCGGAACTGCTCATGAGCAATGCCGGGAGCGAGCTTTCGGGCGTGGCCGTGGGTGTGACGCTCGAGGGCATCAGGCCCTTCCTGATCGAGGTGCAGGCGCTTGTCAGCACCGCTGCGTATGGCACGCCGCAGCGTTCGGTCACCGGCTTCGACGCCAAGCGCATGAACATGCTGCTTGCCGTGCTCGAAAAGCGCGTGGGCTTCAAACTCGGGCAGAAAGACGTGTTCCTCAATATAGCAGGCGGTCTGAAAGTGAACGATCCGGCACTCGACCTTGCCATTATCTCGGCTATTCTGTCGAGCAATGTCGACATGGCCATTCCCGGCGGATGGTGCATGGCCGGCGAAGTGGGCCTCACCGGCGAGATACGCCCGGTGACGCGCATCGAACAGCGCATACAGGAGGCCGAAAAACTCGGCATGACCGACATCCTCATCCCCGATGTGCCCCTGAAGGGCTTCGACACATCGTCGCTGGCAATCCGCGTGCACCCCGTGGCCAAAGTCGCCGACGGCTTCCGCGCCCTTTTCGGGTAGCTACTCTTTTTCAGGCGGTGGAGTGCTCCGAGTACTCTGAGTACTCTGAGAACTCCGATACTCCCTCCTCGCCGCCGACATCTGCTCGCGGATGCCGCCATTTTTCAAAAAGTCGGCTTTTTGGCGCTCTATCAGTTTATGAAGCATTACATCGGCCTGATGAATCAGTATGATGCAGACGTTAGCGACTGTCTCGGGCGGTCGTGAGGCCATGACCTCGCGGTAGACGGCACTGTCGTGGTGTGTCATGCAGTAGCGCCTCGACTTTATGGCGATAGGGCTGTCTTTATCCCACAGAGGAAGACCACGGGTGCGTAGATAGTCTTCGTAATCGATGAGCAATTCCTGCAGGCTGGCTTTGGCTACATTGGTAAGCTTGATTTCGGTCTCTTTTGAAGTGGAGCCGGCGGCACTGCCTTCTGCAATATTCTGTTTCCCCGATCGGGCGGCCTGGAGCATCTGGTCCGCCGTGCGGTCACCGGTACTTATAAATCGCTTTATAAATATATAGGTGATATCATATATGATTTCTGCCACCTTATAGACTCGCAGGCCTCGGTAGTAACCTTTCTGAGGAATGAAATCGTTCATATTACTCTCGATAGTTTTTGCAAATATAGCTATTTTAGCTAACTTAGCTATAGTAGCCTGATGGTAAGAAAAATTTTTTTCGGGGAAAATTTGCGGGAACGGAAAAAAGGTCTTATCTTTGCACCCGCAAACCCACCAATGGTACCATGGCCGAGTGGTTAGGCAACGGTCTGCAAAACCGTGCACAGCAGTTCGATTCTGCTTGGTACCTCTTCAATCCCGCTTCCACACACCGAGGCGGGATTTTTTAAATATCTGCAGGAATTGAAAGTACTTAAATTCGGCGGCACATCGGTAGGGAGTGCCGAACGCATAAAACATGTAGCGGACCTGGTGTGCAGGTCCAAAGGCGATCTTGTGGTTTTGTCGGCAATGTCGGGAACCACCAACACTCTGGTCGAAATCGCAGAATATCTCTACAAGGGCAATGTTCCCGGAGCACAGGAAACTCTCAACGCCCTCGAGACCAAGTATGCTCAGGTTGTGCGCGATCTTCTCGTGAGCGAGCAGGCACGCCTGGCGGCAGCCGAGGCTGTGGAGCGCGCTCTGTCGACCATACGGTATTATTTCGACAAGGAATTCGGCGAGGATGCCGAGAAAGAAATTCTGGCACAGGGCGAACTCATGTCGACCGCCCTGATGCATGCCCTCCTTGGCGAACGCGGTGTAAAGGCCGTGATGCTGCCGGCGCTCGACTATATGCGCACCGGCGAAGGTGGCGAGCCCGATATGGCTTACATCGCGTCGGGATTGCGACGTCTGCTCGATGTGAATCCGGGCGCCGACGTGTATATTACCCAAGGCTATATATGCCGCAACAGTTCGGGCAAGACCGACAATCTGCGTCGCGGCGGCAGCGACTACACCGCCTCGATAGCCGGTGCGGTGCTCGATGCCGACGAGATACAGATATGGACTGACATCGACGGCATGCACAACAACGACCCCCGCTATGTGGACAACACCCGCCCCGTGAGCGAGCTTCACTTCGAGGAGGCGGCCGAACTGGCATATTTCGGAGCCAAAATACTGCATCCGGCCTGTGTGCTTCCCGCCAAACTGCACAATATACCGGTGCGCCTGCTCAACACCATGGAGCCCGAAGCGCCCGGCACCCTCATATACAATACCCGCCCCGACGGCACCATCAAGGCCGTGGCCGCCAAGGACGGTATCACGGCCATTAAGATAAAGAGCGGCCGCATGCTGCTGGCCTACGGCTTTCTCCACAAGGTATTCGAGACCTTCGAGAACCACCGCACCAGCATCGACATGATAGCCACCTCGGAAGTGGGCGTGACGCTGAGCATCGACGACGACTCGCGCCTGGCCGCCATTGTCGACGACCTGAAGCATTTCGGTACCGTGACGGTAGACCGCGATATGGTGATAATATGCATAGTCGGCGACCTCGAGTGGCACAATACCGGCTTCGAAGGCCGTGTACTGTCGGCGCTGGGCGATATTCCGGTGCGCATGATATCTTATGGCGGCAGCAACTACAATATCTCGGTGCTTGTAAGCGCCGAAGACAAAATCGAGGCTCTGCGGCGCCTCAGCAAAAATTTATTCGAGTAAGGTACAATGATAACGGTAACAAATTTAGGAATCCAATTCGGTAAAAAGCCTCTTTTTCAGGATGTGAATCTCAAATTTACACCCGGTAACTGCTATGGTATAATCGGAGCGAACGGCGCCGGCAAGTCGACCCTCATGCGCATGCTCAGCGGACAGCTGACGCCGACATCGGGCACAGTGTCGCAGGGTCCTGGCGAGCGCATGAGTGTGCTCGAACAGGACCACTTCAAGTTCGACGACTGCACTGTGCTCGAGACCGTGATGCGCGGCCATACCGTGCTGTGGGACATAATGCAGGAAAAAGACGCCCTCTATGCCAAGCCCGATTTCAACGATGAGGACGGCGTGCGTGCCGCCGAACTCGAGGAAAAATTCGCCGAACTCGAGGGCTGGAACGCCGAGAGCGATGCCGCCGCTCTGCTTAGCGGCCTCGGCATAAAGGAAGACCGCCACTATATGCTCATGCGCGATGTGAGCGCCAACGAGAAGGTGCGCGTGCTCCTTGCAAAGGCTCTTTTTGGCAATCCCGACAATCTGCTGCTCGACGAACCGACCAACGACCTCGACCTCGACACCGTGGCGTGGTTGGAGCAGTATCTCAGCAATTTCGAGAATACGGTGCTGGTGGTGAGCCACGACCGTCACTTCCTCGACAGCGTGTGCACCCATACACTCGACATCGACTACAACCGTCTGCAGCTTTTTGCCGGCAACTATTCCTTTTGGTATCAGAGTTCGCAGTTGGCACTGCGTCAGCAGCAGCAGGCCAACAAGAAGGCCGAGGAAAAGCGTGCCGAACTTCTTGAATTTATCCGCCGCTTCAGCGCCAACGTGGCCAAGAGCAAGCAGACAACCTCGCGCAAGAAGATGCTCGAAAAGCTCAATATCGAGGAAATACAGGCATCGTCGCGCCGCTATCCGGGCATCATATTCACACCCGCACGCGAGCCCGGCAACAAGATTCTCGAGGTTAAGGGCCTGACTGCCAGTGTGGACGGCGAGATGCTGTTCCGCGACGTCAATTTCCAGATCGAGAAAGGCGACAAGGTGGCTTTCCTGAGCCACGATCCGCGCGCAATGACGGCGCTCTTCGAAATCATCAACGGCAAACGTAAGCCCGACGCCGGTACCTACGAGTGGGGTCAGACCATTACGAGCGCCTATCTTCCTCTTGACAACTCGGCATTCTTCAACACCGACTATAACCTGGTCGACTGGCTGGCGCAGTTCAGCGACGATTCGAGCGAAATCTATCTCAAGGGCTTCCTCGGCAAGATGCTTTTCTCGGGCGAGGACGTGCTCAAAAAGGCGTCGGTGCTTTCCGGCGGCGAGAAGATGCGCTGCATGATAGCGCGCATGATGATGCGCGACGCCAATACACTGGTGCTCGATTCGCCGACCAACCACCTCGATCTCGAGTCGATACAGGCTTTCAACAACACTCTTCAGACTTTCAAGGGCAATATCCTGATGGCGTCGCACGACCATGAGTTCATTCAGACAATATGCAACCGCATAATCGAGCTTACTCCCGGCGGTATCATCGACAAGCTCACCGAGTACGACGATTATATCACCGATCCCCGCGTCGCCGAAGCCCGCGAGCGACTCTACAGTAAATGAAATTATGAAGTTAGGATATTAGGATGTAAGGAAAAATAGGAAATTATGAGGTTAGGATATTAAGAGGTAAGGATATAAGGAATGTTTGGATAAGAAGCATTTTTATTTAACTCTCCTAACATCCTATTTTCCTGGCTTCCTCTCTTCCTAACCACCTAATCTCCTAATCACCTAACCTCATTCCTCTTAAATTCCTAATTTCCTATCCTCCTAACAACCTAATCTCCTATAAAAAATGGTAAAGCATGTAGTAATGTTCAGGCTCGAGGGCGACAGCGCGGCTGTTGCCAAGGCCGCTGCCGATTTCAAGGCCGGTCTCGAAGCTCTTCCGGCACAGATAGCCGAACTTAAATCGATGGATGTGGCCATCGACAACAGCGGTATCGAAGGTAACTGGACCGTGACCCTCACGGCCATGTGCGACAATTTCGCCGACCTCAAGACCTATGCCGGTCATCCAGCACACCTGGCCTGTGTGGCCATCATCAAGCCCCTCATCGCCGCCCGCGCCTGCGTAGACTGCGAGCAGTAATAAGCGCTTAGGCAAATAATGACCGCATGGTGGTCGAATATTTTCCGCACATTTCCGGCGGGATATTCGACCGCCATGCGGTCGGTTTGGGTATGTGTTGGTGTCAGATGCGGTCGAGGACGACGGCGATGAGGTCGCGGATGCCCTGTTTGTAGTTGGGGTTGGCTTCGGTTTTGTAGCGGTTGGCGATGATGGAGCAGACGGTCATGCAGCGGTGGCCCATGAGGCGTCCGAGGCCGGCCAGAGGAGCGCTCTCCATTTCGTAGTTGGTGATTTTCCGGTCCTTGTATTCGAATTCCTCGATGCGGCGGTTAAGGTCGGGGTTGGCAAGGGGCAGACGCAGCTCGCGGCCCTGGGGACCGTAGAAACCGACGGCAGAGATGGTGTTGCCCCGCACCATGTCATCGCGGCCTATCATGTCGACGAGTTCTTCGTCGGCGTTCACGATATAGGGCTTGGCCCACAGTGGATTCCAGCCGGTATGCTCGCAGAATGCTTTTTCGAAGTCGAGGTCGGCCACTTCATTACGGCCGGCATAGTAGTTGAGCACACCGTCGAAGCCAAGCGATTTTTCGGCTATCACGGGAGTACCGAGCGACAGTTCGGGCTGCAGAGCGCCCGATGTGCCGATGCGAACCATGGTGAGACGGCGTTTTTCGGGCCGAACCTCGCGGGTCTCGAAGTCGATGTTGGCCAGGGCGTCGAGTTCGTTGATCACGATGTCGATGTTGTCGGGGCCGATACCGTGGCTGAGGCACATTATGGGTTTGCCTTTGTAGGTGCCGCCGATGGTGTGGAATTCGCGTGAAGACACTTCGAAAGTCCTGGTGTCGAAGAACGACGCCACCATGTCGACGCGCGCCGGATCGCCTACGAGGATAATGCGGTCGGTGAGCTGCGAGGGGAGAAGATGCAGGTGGAATACGCTGCCGTCGGGGTTGATTATGAGTTCGGATGGAGGGATAATCTTGTTTTCCATAGCTGGGTGTTTTATAGTTGTTATGTTGTCGGATAGATATATAACGCCTCCGGGGCGTCATATTGTTTTGGCGATAACGCCATATCGGCCGCCGGGAATTGCCACGAGCACATCGGCCATTTCGAGTTCGAAGAGTATGTTTCCCAGGTCGGCGAACGGAAGCGCAAGAGCCACGCACATGTCGTTGACTGTAGCCTGAGGATTTTTGCGGATAAAATCGACTACGGTCTGCTGCGTGGGCGTGAGGTCGAAGGCGAATTCCTGCTGAGTGCCTTCCTGCGGGCGTGCGGTCCAGCCCATAACTTCGATAAGGTCGTCGGCACTGCGTATCACCGAGGCCTGGCGCCGTGCCAGAAGCTTATTGCATCCGCGGCTTGCGGGGTCGTAGATGCGGCCGGGCACGGCGAGCACCTCGCGGTTGTATGCCTGCGCTATGGCGGCCGTCGACATTGCGCCGCCGCGCTCATCGCTTTCCACGACTATGGTGGCGTCGGCGAGACCTGCCACGATTCTGTTGCGTGCCAGGAAGTTGCCGCGGTGTATGGTCTCGCAGGTGCGGTACTCGGTGGCAAGGAAGCCTCCTTCGCCGAGTATGCGGCGTGCGGCGTCGCGGTGGTCGGCCGGGTAGACGGTGTTGAGGCCGTGGGCGAAAACGGCGCCGGTGGCTATTCCCGATGCCATGGCAGCCTTGTGGGCGGCGATGTCGATGCCGTAGGCAAGACCGCTGACGATGAGCACGTCGTCGAGCCGCGCCGCTATGTCTTCCACCAGCGAGCGGGTGAAATCGAGCCCGTAGGCGGTGCAGTGGCGTGTGCCCACTATCGATACCACATGGCGGTAGTCGGTGCGGACGTTTCCGAGCATGAACAGCATTGCCGGTGCATCGCTGCATTCGGCAAGACGGGCGGGGTAGTCTGGGTCGGTGTAGAAAACGGCGTGTATATGGTTGGCCGCCACGAAGTCGGCCTCGCGCCGTGCTGCTTCGAGAGCCTCGCGGCGGCGATCGTCGGCGAATACCGCAGATTTAAGCCCTGTGAGGCTTGCCAGAGTCGATGCCGGGAAGGTGAAAAAAGCCTCGGGAGTGACATGCCGGGCCTGAAGCCTGGCGGCCGTGCTGTAGTTCACATTCCGGTAGGTGGCGAATGCTATGCGGTATATCAGCTCGTCGTGTCCGGTCATTGTTCGCTTATGTAGTCGGCAAAAACTTCGGCCAGTGCGTCGCCCCGCGACAGTCTGCCGTTCTGGTAGCATGCTATGTCGACGGTGGCTTTTATCACCGGTGTGCCGTCGGGGGTGTAGATGTCCTGCCGGAATACGAATACGGGTCCGCGACGGTGCAGGGCCAGGCGGCTCACCATGCTGTCGCCGAGACCGAGCGAGTGCATATATTTTATCTCCACTCGGCTTACGACGGGTGTGAGGCCGCGCTCCCGCATAGCGCGGAACGACAGGCCGGCCTGTTCGCAGAATTCGTGGCGGGTATGCTCGAGATAGTGCAGATAGTTGGCATTGTTGACAATGCCCTCGGCATCGACCTCGTAGTCGCGTACTTTTATGGGCAGTTCGAATATGTAGTCGCTATTCATATAGCAAATATAGCGAAAATTTCGGCAAATGGGTGCTTAGGAGGCTCATTTTGCGGGCTAAATGTTAAAGAGTGTCAAAATATGAAAGATTTTAGGTACTATGTATTGCATAGTACTATCTGACTGCTTAACTTTGCAGTGTTGAAAGAGCACCCCTCTAAAATCTACAATCTAAAGAAAAGACAAAGATGAACATCGACAATCTGAAATCGCAAATGCGCAAGGGGATGCTGGAATTTTGCGTGCTGCTGCTGTTGCGAAACCGCGACGCCTATGCCTCGGAGATAATATCGAGCATGAAGGAAGCCCATCTGATAGTGATGGAAGGCACGCTCTATCCGCTCCTGACGCGCCTGAAGAACGACGGACTTCTGGCGTACCGATGGGAAGAGTCGCCTTCGGGACCTCCCCGAAAGTACTACTCTCTGACCCCGCTGGGTCTGCAGTTCCTCGACCAGCTCAAAAGTTCGTGGGATGAAATATGTCTCACGGTCAACCACATTCTCCTCCCTTCTCAGACACCTCCACCCATTAATCCCGACGAAGAATGAAACGTACATATCCGGCCAATATCGACGGCCAAATTTTCTATATAGACGAAGACGCCTACCTGATGCTTCAGGACTATCTGCAGCAGCTCAAGCTCACCTTCAAGGGAACCGAAGGTGCCGAGATCGTAGGCGATATCGAAAGCCGCATACGCGAACTCTTCGAGGAGCGTGTGGCTGCCGGCGCAAGTGTGATAGTGAAGGCCGACGTGACCTCGGTAATCGAGACCATGGGCCGCCCCGAGCAGCTTAACGCCGATGTCGAAATCGACGAAGAAGCCACCGACGCACCCGGCGGCGAAAAGCGCCGTGCACGCGACGAGGAACAGCGTCCGTTCATAGAGCTTAATATCCCGACCAACAAACGGCTCTACCGCAATATGAAGAACAAGGTCTTCGGCGGTGTGCTCGGCGGCGTTGCCGTGTATCTGGGATGGAATGCCAATATACTGCGTCTGCTCTATGCTGTGATAGCCCTGTTCTGCAATTTCTGGGCACCGATGTTCATACCTATGGTGGTGCTCTATCTGGTAGCCTGGATGATAATACCGCCGGCACAGACACCCAGGCAGATACTTGAGATGAAAGGCGAGCCAGTGAATGTGGACACTGTCGGACAGACATTCATGGCCAACAGTCCTACTGCAGCCAATCCCGGGCAAGAGGAGGAGCCCCGCAATTTTTTTTCGTTGATCCTCTCCGCCGTAGGTAAAGTGGTGATGGCCATCCTCGGCGTGATAGGATGTGCCTCCTTTATCGGCGGTCTTATAACCTTTATATCTGTCGGCCTGTGTCAGCTGTGGTTCTCGTTTGGTGATACTGCCGACTTGATGTGGCGCCTTCCCTGGGACGGCAAGGGAATCATCGTTGCCGTGATAATGATATGGTCGATGGTGGGCGCTCTCATCGGCGGAGCACTTGCCTGGGCATCGGCAAGCGTGCTCTTCAATACCAAAGGCGCCTCTAAGACAACTAAAATCACAGCATTACTCATGGGAATCATTCTGATATCACTTGGTATCGCCGTATCGGTGGTTGCAAGCGCAATGTAAACATTTTCAACCTGAGCAGGCTCGGGTTGAAGTGAATAAGTCGAAAAGTGAAAATCAGGCTGCGCCTGAGTGAAGAAAAAAGTTTTGATATAATTGGACCAGATGGGACGGCCGCGCAGTTTCGACTGCGTGGCCGTTTCCATGCCGCCCCGGTGAAAATCAATGTCTGGCAAATAACCACAAAAGAATTATTTTGCCGGCCGTTACATCTTAGGCCTTGTATAAATCGTTATAATACTGTAACTTTGTAATCTAAAACAGAATCTGATATGGCAATGACAATAAACTCATCACCTGTGCTTACAGGTGAATCTGCAAGAGCTTTCGTTGAGGAAGCAGAGCGTAACGGCAAACTGCCTACGCCCGGCCTTTCACCTGAACGCGAAGCGCAGATAGCCGAATTTTTAAGAAAATCACGAGAGTTCATTTTCCCTCCCAGGGATAAGAAAAAATGAACCCGGATAGTTTTATTCTTGAACGCGATGCTGTGATGCAGCCATATACGGCTGACGTCGCAGCTTATTGTGAGCCATTTTCTTGCGAAGACAGCGACCTCGACGAGTTTTTCTCCAACGATGTTTTTCTCTATGAAACCGAATTGCTCGGAAAGGCTTATGCATGGATTAACACCGCTGATCCCTCGAAGATCTTAGGATTGGTCACTTTGGCTAATGATAGTGTCAAAGCACAGTTTATAGCCAGTTCTGCCCGAAACCGTCTGCAACGCAGCATTACTAATGCCAAGCGAGGAATGAATTATCCTGCTGTCCTTATCGGACGTTTGGGAGTTTCTTCTGAATATCGTGGCAAAGGTCTTAATATTGGCAGTCAGATTCTCGATTTTCTCAAAGGTTGGTTTCGCTCTTTCGACAATAAAACGGGATGTCGTTTTATTGTTGTAGACGCATACAACAATGAGAAGACTCTTAAATTCTATGAAAAAAACGGTTTTAAACCCTTGTATAAAACCGAACAGGAAGAACGATCATTTTTGGAATTGAGTCCGGAGGAACCGTTGGAGACCCGCTTTATGTTCTTCGACCTTAAACTTAAATAAATCTTCTGAAGTTTTTTTCAAACCTTACAACGAGGTTCAGCTCCCGGTACAGTCTGATTGGTGAATATATGGCGGAGGCGTTTTTATGCCGCCGGTAGTGCCGTGGCCGTTTCCATGGCGGCCGGTGAAAATGGTAGATAATGCTGCGATGCGGGGTACATTTTTTCGACAGATTAGTTATATATTTGCATTGTAACTACATAATATCTATATCTAATTGATGTAACTGATGTAACGCTACTATGAAAAAAGTACTTGTAATATCGACCAGTCTGCGTCCGCGCAGCAATTCACATCGGCTTGCCGAGGCTTTTGCCGGGGGTGCCGCTGATGCCGGCAATGAGGTGGAGCTTATATCGCTTCGCGATAAGGAAATCCGTTTTTGCCGGGGCTGTCTGGCGTGTCAGAAAACGGGGTGCTGCGTCATAAAGGACGATGCGCCGGCTATTGTGGAAAAGATGCACGATGCCGATGTAATCGCGTTTGCCACACCGATATATTACTATGAGATGTGCGGCCAGATGAAGACGCTGCTCGATCGCGGCAATCCGCTCTACGGGTCAGATTATCGCTTTACCGACATATATATGCTCAGCACGGCGGCCGACGATGCTCCCGAGACACCCGACCGCGCTGTCGGCGGCCTTACAGGCTGGATCGACTGCTTCGAGCGCGCACACCTTGCCGGAACAGTTTTCGCCGGCGGAGTAACCGACCAGGACGAAATCGAAGGACACCAGGCTCTGAAAACAGCCTGTGAACTCGGTCACACTATCGTCTAAGGCAAGATTAAGAGGTTGTTTAATAACATATGTGAATCCATAGGTTGGTGGATTTTTGCTTAAATTGCACATTGTGAAGAGGGAGCATAGCGGTTGCTATGTGACC
>ENA-ORMR01000147-ORMR01000147.1-human-gut-metagenome-genome-assembly--contig:-NODE-147-length-80943-cov-30.733261_pt1 | contig 80943 bp, 13 predicted proteins | sample MGYA00242107_ERZ509003 | MGnify/ENA primary metagenome ERZ509003 (study PRJEB26280, sample SAMEA2338699) | human gut metagenome | biome: human gut; feature: human-associated habitat; material: faeces...
CTAAATTAATTATGTCATAGATCCTCCTTATATTTCTTACTTAAAATTACCCTCCATTATAATAAAGAGGCGAAAAATGCGATTTTTTTTAATTTTTCTTTCATTTTCTTATATGAAAACGTTTTTGGTGAGTAAAAACTATTTAAAAACGATGAATTATGAGCAACATACATTATTATATTTTTCAAACAATAAAAATTCTTTTTTTAACTTGAAAAATGGTGTATAATAAAAACGCATTATTTTAGGAGGTACCTATGGAGAAAAAGTTTTATTTAACAACAGCGATTGCGTATACATCATCTACTCCGCATATTGGAAATGTATATGAGGCAATTTTAGCTGATGCTATATGTCGTTATAAACGTAAAGATGGCTATGATGTTAGATTCCAAACAGGAACTGATGAGCATGGTCAAAAAATTCAAGAGAAAGCTTTAAAAGCGGGTGTTTCACCTAAGGAACATGTTGATCATGTTGCGGGTGAGTTAAAAGCTATTTATGACATGATGAATGTCTCATATGATCGCTTTATTCGTACAACTGATGAAGATCATGAACGTACAGTTCAAGATATTTTTACCAAGCTTTATGAAAAAGGTGACATTTATAAGGGACACTACGAGGGACATTATTGTGTTGCTTGTGAATCATATTTTACGGAAAAGGATTTAGTAAATGGATGTTGTCCAGATTGTGGTGGCCCTGTTAAGCTTACGAAAGAAGAATGCTATTTTCTAAAGCTTAAGCCATATCAAGAAAGACTTATTGAGCATATTAAGACACATCCAGAGTTTATTCAACCTGAATCTCGTAAGAACGAAATGCTTAATAATTTCTTAAAGAATGATTTGCCGGATTTATGTGTTTCAAGAACATCATTTACTTGGGGTGTTCAGGTTCCTTTTGATCCTAAGCATGTTGTATATGTTTGGATTGATGCACTTGCTAATTATATTACCGGCTTAGGATATAGTGTAAATGGTGAATCTTCTCCATTATTTAAGAAGTATTGGCCAGCAGATATCCATTTAATTGGTAAGGATATTTTAAGATTCCATACTATATATTGGCCAATTATGCTTATGGCTTTAGATTTGCCACTTCCTCGTCAAGTTTTTGGACATCCATGGGTTTTAACAGGAACAGATAAAATGTCTAAGTCAAAGGGTAATGTTATTTATGCAGGAGACCTTGTTGAACTTTATGGGGTTGATGCGGTAAGATATTACGTTTTACATGAAATTCCTTTTGCGCAGGATGGTTCTATTACCTATGAACTTGTAACAGAAAGATACAATTCCGATTTAGCTAATATTTTGGGTAATTTAGTTTCACGTACAATGGCTATGGCTAAGAAGTATTTTTCGTCTAAGGTTTCTTATAAGGGTTCATTCTTTAAGGAAGAAGCTGAGCTTAAGAATGCTTTAGAACTAATGAAGGAAAATGTTAGAAAGCATATGGATAGCCTTCATGTTGGCGATGCAATTGAAGATATTATTATAGCACTTAGAAGAGCTAATAAATATATTGACGAAACAGCACCTTGGGCTCTTGCTAAGGATGAAAGCAAGATTGATGCTTTAGAGTCTGTCATTTACGCTTTGCTTGAGGCAATTAGAGAGGCTGCTATTTTATTAGAGCCATTTATTCCAAAGACAGCTGAGTCAATTTATAACCAATTAAATGTAACTAAAACAGGCTTTGATGATTTAGCCTTTGGAACAGTTCAAACGTATGAACTTGGTGAGGCTCAAATGTTATTTAAGCGTATTGATCATAAGGATATTGTTGCTAAGCTTGAAAAAATGAAGCCTCAAGTTGAGATAAAAGATGCTAAGCCATCAAAACCATTAATTACGATTGATGATTTTGATAAATTAGAATTATGTGTTGGTAAAATACTAGAGGCTAAGAAGCATCCTAAGGCTGATAAGCTATTAGTATTTAAGGTTGATGTTGGTACTGATGTACGTCAAATTGTATCAGGTATTTCTAAGTGGTATGATCCTTCAGATTTAGTTGGTAAGAAGGTTGTAGTTGTGAAAAATTTACAACCAGTTAAGCTAAGAGGCGAGGAGTCATGTGGAATGCTTCTTTGTGCTGCTGATGCTGCTGATGAAGAATTGGAACTTTTAAATGTTTCAAAGCTTAACCCTGGAGACGAAGTAAGATAGTTATGAGGTATACAAAAAAACAAGCCTTAGATGATTTATTTAGACTTGGTATAGTAATTATTTCAAATGCTATTTTAGCTATTGCAACGGTATGGTTTTTAGAACCTGCAAGATTATATTCTTCTGGTGCTACAGGTCTTGCACAGTTCATTGTGCGTTTGATTGAAAAATGTGGTGGACATTTTAATTTAGGTTTAATGATCTTTACTGTAAATGCTCCGATTGTAGTTGTAGGCTGGAGGTATGTTTCACATAGATTTGCTATCTTTTCAGCCGTTGCAATTGTTGTAAATTCTTTGTTTACAGCCTTTTTAAAAGGAAGTCCCTTTAGTTCATTAAGTGAAGATATAATAACTACAACGGGGGCTATTCCTAACTATGGTGGTATTCTTACTCTTGCCATTTTTGGAGGTTTGCTTGCAGGCTTTGCATCAGGACTTGCTTTAAAGTTTGGAACATCTACAGGTGGTATTGATATTATTGCTCAAGCATTTGCATTACATAAAGGTATTTCCATTGGCATTTTTACATTAGCCTTTAATGTTATTATCGCTGTTGTTGGTGGTGGAATATTACAGGGAAGCTTTATTGTAACGTTATTTACATGTGTTAGACTTATTTTAAATAGTCTTGTTATGGACAAAGTTCATACAGCTTATACCTATACAGCTTTAAATATTTTTACTACTAGTGGTGAAAATATTTCTAAAGAAATTTTAGATACCTTAAATCGTGGTTGTACAATATTTAAAGGAACTGGTGCGTATACGCATCAGGAACATACTGAGCTTTATTGTGTATTATCAACTTATGAGGTTGATAAAGCTATTAGTATAATAAAAAAATATGATGAGCATGCGTTTGTTGTAATTGCACCAATTAAAAAAGTATCGGGTAATTTTATAAAGAAAACGATTGTTTAATATTAAGTTAAAATGAAAAAGCAGTGTTTGTAGCACTGCTTTTTTTGTTTACTATATAGTAAACTGTGACTTTTCTGGTTCTGTCACTAGTAGTATATGCTATTTTATGATAATATCAATAGTAGAAAAAAAGCAAAAAAATTTTAATTGAAAAAGTAGATTTTTGAGAAAAAGTTATTAAAAATCATGTTTTATTTGCCTCAAATTGATGTATTGTATATAAAAAATAAAGTTTACAAATGTCGTTGTAAACAAAGCGTAATTTTGATATACTATAGATGTCCCAGTAATGGGAATAAATTTTATACAGGAGCAAAGACAAAATGAATTTTTTTAGTTCTAAGGAGACAAAGAACTAGAAAGGAGGTACTCTTTGGAGTATCTTATTGTCTTAGTGATAATATTGTATATATTATCAAAAGACGATAATGATGGCAATAATTCTTCTAAAAAGAAGAAATAGCCATCATCTAGCCTTTGTTTCCTTGTAAAATGAGAAAAGAGCAAAGGTCGCACCCTTTGCTCTTTTTGTTTACTATATAGTAAACGTGACATTATCTAGCCTTTGTCCACTAATAGTATATGCTATTTTATTTAAAATATCAATAGTTACTAAAAAAAATAATTTTTGTTAATTGAAAAAGTAAATTCCGCTATGAATGGTAGAAACAAAAAATTAAATGTTCTAGTTAATAAATTCTAAATTATTAAACCAATAAGGAGTGTAAATAGTGGAAGAGTGATAATTGAAAATATAGTGGTAATCACTACACTAGATGCTGCAAGATCTTCATTATAATTAAACTTAATCGCAAAGATTGTTGTTATTGCAGCACAAGGACATGCTTCTAATATAAATACAATTTTAAGTAGGTTTGAATCAATATTAAGCTTTGACATTAAAAGTATTATAAAAAGGCAGATAGAAGGTATTATGATAAGTCTTGTAATAACCGTTAACCATAAAAATTTATTTTTTAAAACAGGTTTGATTTTACTGCTTGCAATTATCATTCCGGTTATTATCATACTAAGAGGAGTATTCATATTGCCAATTAGGCTTAATGGAGATGATATTAGACTTGGAATTTTTATTTGAAAGAAGAATATAAAAAGTCCAAAAATAAGAGCATATAAAACTGGTGTTTTAGCTATGCTTTTCATAGCTAGCTTGATATTAAAGCTTCTGCTTACAATCATATAGCCAATTGTCCATAAAAGAATGTTAAACATGCTTACAAAGCTAGATGCATATATTAGACCTTCTTTACCAAACATTGCTTCTATAAGGGGAAATCCCATATAAGCAGCATTTGAAAATATTAAGGCAAATCTTAAGATATTCTTATCATCAATTTCCCAAAAATGAGTAATTATAAATGTGATTATTAATCCTATAAAAAGAAGAAGAATACTTGCTAGAAAGCTCCATAGAATATTAATTAAAATAGAACTGTCATATGTTGTATTATAGGAATTAATAATCATACAAGGAACTACTAAATAAACTAGTAAGTTAGAAAATGATTTTTTTGCGAATAAATCAATTAGCTTTAATTTAACTAAAATAAAACCAAGTAGAATCATAATAAACATAATTCCAACTTGCTTTAATGATATAAGTGCTAAATCCATTTCAATAACCTTCTACAGTATTTTTTAAATGCTTTTTCATCATCTCTCGTGCAAGATTACAATCGCCTTTTATAATTGCATCTAAAATGCTAATATGCTCATTTATAGAAGCAATATATCTTTGTTCATTTTGCTTATTTGATAAAAACCTTATTCTTTGCGATAAATCCATTAAATGAGCAATATCTTTATTAATTAAATTATTATTTAATGATTGGGAAATGCTTAAATGAAATAATTTATCTATATCATCGCTATCATTAACGGGTGGCTTTGATTTTTTATTAAGCAATAAATTATTAAAATATTCTTTCCATTTGAGACAAAGGCTTTTATCCATAATAGGTGCAGCCTTAGAGCATATTTCGGGTTCTAACATTAATCTATATTCATATACCTGACTTACGTCACTAAATGATATATTAGAAATAATTGTTCCTTTTCTTGGTATAATAGTTAAATATCCTTCGCTTGCTAATTTTAAAACTGCCTCTCTAACGGGTGTTCTACTAACTTTAAGCTTTGATATAATATCTGCTTCATTAAAGATACTTCCTGGTAATAAGTTACCCGTAATTATCTCTTTTTTTATATAACTGTAAGTATCCATTTGTATACCTCCTGTGATATATCACTAGTATATCACTGAAAATATTTGAAGTCAAATATTTAGAAATTTTTTTAAATTTTATCTAATAAAAATTTACAAAAAAAAGACAGTAAAAATAATGCTTTTATATAAAAAATATTACATAGAAAGTAAAAATAAGCCTAGAGTTTGCTTTACTTTTTAAGGAAAAAATATGTTGATAAAATTTATTTTATAGTTAGTCATAATTACAAAAAACGACAAAAAAGTTAAATTTTCGTTATTTTAAAACCTTTTCAGCAAGTGCTTTTATTGCTTTACGCGTACGGGTGTAGTATAATATCAATGTAGTAGTGGAATTTATTTCCATTTTAAATTAGAAGAAAATTAAGCCTTTAGGAGGTTTTATTATGAAAAAAAATATATTTGCTAAAATGAAAAAAATGAAAGGAATATTAAGCACAATTTTGGTGCTTTCTTTTAGTACAATTTTAGTTGGTGTTGGTGCTAAAGGTAATGTGGATGAAGCTGATAATAATTCATCTCTTTTAGCTTCTGATGACTCAAATAAAATTGTTAGAAATGCTAGTACTCCTGCATGGAATAATCCTGATGATCCTGAGGGATATCCAAGTAGTCAATATGGGGTATACTATAACTATCATTCTTATTGGTCATATGGTGGTGTTGATGACTATTGGAGTAGTATTTCAAATTCAATGAGCATAGCTTTTAAATGCCGTGATTGTTGGAGGTATGATGATTTTTCTATTTTTGCTATTAATGATGGTGTTACATCCTCTTCGAGCGATATAACTGTAAATAGTGATGGAACACATACTTTAACTATTCAGAATGCTTATCGTTGTGTTTATCAATGGGTTGAAAATTTTGTATATTTAGGAAATGGCTCCCCAATTGCTTTTTATGATTCAAATAAAGACGGAAAGTATATTTCTAGGATAAATTTTGTTAAAAATTCAAAATTACAGGTTGTTTCAAAATATGCATTCTATAATAATTCATATCTTGAGGAAATTGATTTATCAAATTGTACAAATTTAACTAGAATTGAAGATGGTGCCTTTGAAAATTGTGTTAATTTAAAAAAGGTAATTTTACCTGATAGTGTTGTTTCTATCGGTAAAAACGCATTTAGAGGTTGTACAAAACTTGAAAGTTCAAATAATACACAAATTTTAAATCTTGAAGGTGTTACTTATATTGGACCAAATGCTTTTTATGGCTGTAGCGGTACTGAATTTAAAACAATTAATTTACCTTCAACATTAGTTACATTAGGTACACAAGCTTTTTATAATTGTGAAAATCTAGAAGCTATTACAATTCCTGAAAGTGTTACACAGGTTGGAGATGCAACATTTTATGGTTGTCTACATCTGACACAAGCTAGGATTTATAATAAAACTCTTTCTGCTGAGGAATTTTCTCAATGTACATCGCTTGCAAGTGTAACATTAAATAACGAAATTACGGTTATACCAGAAAAGTGTTTTAAAAATTCGACCTGTACTAACTTGTACCGTACAATTGGAGATGATGAAGAAAATCCGGATGGTAATGATACTATTCAAGGATTCCCACTAAATCTTGCTATAATTAAAGAAGAAGCCTTCTATGGCTCTTCCATTTTAAAGGTTAATCTTCCAGATGCAACAAAGACGGTTGGTAATAGTGCATTTGAAGCTTGTAAAGCAATTACAACTGTAGATTTAAATAAAATTACATCGCTTGGTGAGCGTTCATTTGCTAATTGTGCTAGTACATCTTTAACCCAAATTACTATTCCTGAAACGCTTGTAGATTCAACCGAAGAAAATGGAAATACAGTCTTTGCAATTGGCTCACATGCGTTTGCAAAATCAGTCTATATAAATAGTGCTACAATTAACAATTATCAATTTGGTGAATATATGTTCGAAGGTTGTTCAAGCCTTTCTAATATTAAATTTAACCAGTTATCTCAAATAACAGAAGTAGCAGAGGGTACATTTAAGGATTGTACAAAATTTAACGATTTAGAATTATTTAAATCTAGTGCTTTAACTAAAATAGGCTCTTATGCATTTAGTAATACTGCTTACACTAATTTAACTGTTTTAGGTACAGTTAATGAAACAGGTGAATATGTTCTAGCTTATTCTAAAAAACTAACATCTTTAACTGTGAATGCTAAGCAAATTGGTGCTTATTTTGCATATCAATGTCCTTTACTTGATACAGTAACTATTGGTTCAAATGCTAATGTAACTGAAGCTAGTACTTCTCCAATTGGACGAGATGCTTTTGCAGGTAATGAAAAGTTGGTTAATATCACTCTTGATAATACAACTTACCTAGGTGAAAGAATGTTTGCAGATTGTGAAAAACTTAAATCTGTAACAATCCCCGCAACTGTTAAAGCAATTGAACCAGGTGTATTTAGTCGTGATGTATTACTTGAACATGTTGTATTTGAAAATACATTTGCTGGTCAAGATATGTTTGAATATTGTCAAAGCCTAAAGGCTATTGAAATTCCCAATTTTACGAAGCTTGATGATTATGCATTTAGAAATAGCTATCTTGAATCAATTGTTCTTCCAAATTCATTAGAGACAGTAGGTACTGGAGTATTTAGTAATTCATACCATTTAACTTCAATTACATTTGGAAATGGTATTATTGGTAATGAAATGTTTAAGGATTGTACAGCCTTAGAATCAGTTACAATTCCAGCAGGAATTACAGAAGTAAGAGCAAATGCCTTTGATGGCTGTACAAAACTTACAAATATCACTTTTGAAAACGATAAGATTGGTGATTACATGTTTGCCAATTGTACAGGCTTATATACAATCACAATTCCAACAAATATCACATCAATTGGTGAGCACGCCTTTGATGGCTGTACAGCATTAGGTACAGTTGTAAATGGTGTTAAAGGTACTATCAATAACGAGTCTAAGATTTGGTCAAATTATATGTTTGCCAATTGTACAGGCTTAACAACAATTACGATTGAAAATGCAAATAAAGATAAGCTTGGTGGCTATGTTTTCTATAAAGATTCAGCTTTAACCGAAATTTATTATTTATCAGATGTAATTAGTGAGCATATGTTTGATAGTTGTATATCTTTACAAAATGTATACTTTAAATTGAATGGTTCTGAACCATTAGTTAAAACAATAAAAAATAATGCCTTTGAAAATTGTCAAAGCTTGGCATCCATTACTATTCCATCATCAACAACTACTGTTGAAGATGAGGTATTTAAGGATTGTTTAAAACTTGCAACGGTTGAAATTGCAAAGGAAATACAATCCTTAGGTCAGGGACTTTTATATGGATGTAAAAAGCTTGTTTCTCTAACAATTCCATTTATTGGTGCAAGCCGTGCTACAAAGCTTAATTATGACACAAATGAGCATACACTTGGTTATCTTTTTGGAAGTGGTTGGGATGGAACTAATATTACACAAAACTACAGCAAAGATAATTCAATTGAATATACAATTCCAAATACATTGCATACGCTTGTAATTTTGGATGAGGAATATTATTCATATGGAGCATTATCTAATTTTAAACCAGTTCAAGCAATTACTCTTGCTTCTAATTCGCATTATCTTTCTGATTATGTATTTGCAGGATGTGAATCTTTATTAACTCTACAAATTCCTGTTGCTACAACAAAATTAGGATCCCATTTATTTGAAAATTGTACATCTTTAACAAAGGTAGCATATGAAACTGATACTACAAATAAGACGGCTATAACTGTTATTCCTGCATATATGTTTGCAGGCTGTACAAGCCTTGTTGACTTTGTCCCTTCAAATTCAACATTTGCTTCTGGTGCTATTTTACTTGAAAACATTAATACAATTGAAGAATATGCTTTCTTTAATTGCTCATCACTTGCTAAGGTTGGTTTAAATCATTCAATTACAGTAATACCAGAGCATTGCTTTGATGGTTGTGCTATGCTTACAAGATTTGCTGATATTAAATCAACAACAGAAGAAGAAGCTGATGGATTCTATCCAAATGTAGAAATTACAACAATTATGAATTATGCTTTTGCAAATTGCGATTCTTTCACAACTGTAACTATTCCTGCTACAGTTACAACTCTTGGTGAATTTGTATTTTCAAGCTGCGCTAAACTTATATCTGCTAACTTAGAAAATAATACCTTAAGTGATGGATTATTTGCAGAATGTGAAGCCTTTACTTCATGTTATATTAATCCTGAAATTACAGCAATTGGAGCGTATGCCTTCTATAATGATGATAATTTAATTCATTTTGGATTTATCGGTGAAGAGGAAGATGCAAATGGATTACAATTAACTCATAAGCTTACAACAATTGGAGCGTATGCCTTCTATAATTGTAACAAGATTGGTGAAGTTGAATCAGAATATCCTCTAATTATTGGCGGAAAAATTACAGTAATTGGAGCGTATGCCTTCTATGGTATGACTAAAATTGCTACATTTGTTATTCCTGATAATATAACATCAATGGGTGAAGGTGTAATGAGTGGTTGGACACATCTTGAAAATATTACGCTTCCATTTATAGGAGAATCTACAAGCGCAACTGGAATTAATGGTGTATTTGGTTATATGTTTGGAAAAGCGGTTGTCGACGGAATTGAAGCTACTAATCAACCATATCAGTATAATGGAAGCTATAGCTGGACAAAATATCAAAATTTCTATATTCCTAAAACAATTAAGACAGTTACAATGTCAAATAAGTTAACAAGAATACCTGAGTTTGCATTTGCATCATGTTCATTTATTACAACTTATAATTTTCCAACTAAGACTAATTTTATAATTGAAACATATGCCTTAGCTAAAAATACACAATTAATTACGCTTGTTATTCCTAACAACTGTGTTAGAACTGATTATGGAATGCTATTTGGTGATTACAATTTAGTTGAACTTACTATGCCTCATGTTGGTCAAAATATAAATTCAACAGGTAATGCTGGTAAGATGGGATATATTTTCTCTGATATCAAATATGATAACTCTTATGAAATATCAGGTGACTACGGATATGGATATGCTCCAACATCATTAATTAAGCTTCATGTTACAAATGAATCAACTATTATTTCATATGGAATTGGCTACTGGTATAGACTTCAAGAACTAGAAATTAGTGATTCTGTTCAGGTAATTAATTACCAGGCATTTTATAGACTATATGATTTGAAAAAACTAACAATTCCATTTGTTGGCTATTCAAGAACATCTACAGGCCGTGATGGTACATTAGCTTATATTTTAAATGGATATGATAGTAGTTCTGGTCAATATGCTGTTACACAATATTATAACAATAATGGTAAAATTCAAACTTATGGTACATATTATTTACCAAAGAATTTTGCAGAATTAAATGTAACAGATGCAACCCAAATTGCTGTTGGTGCATTATCCAATATTACTTCTTTAAAGAAGGTTACTTTAAATGAAAATAACGCTAAAAATAAAGGTATTTTATCAGTAGGAGCATATGCATTCTACAATTTGAATCAGCTTGAGGAATTAACAATTCCAACCAGTGTAAAGAATATTGGTGAACATGTATTTGAAAAGTGTACAGGACTTCAAAAGCTTACTGTTCCATATATTGGTCTTGATAAGGATAATTATGATGATGCTTCTTCAAATGAATTTGGTTTATGGTTTGGTACTGAAGCAAATGCTGCATCAAATGCTGTAAAACAATATACATATAAGGATTCATCATCTACAAGCTACTATATTCCTGCTTCTTTAACAGAAATTGTAATAACTAATGTCAAAAATTTAGCAAGTTATGCTCTCTATGGTATGACTCAACTTACAAATGTAAAAATTGAGAGGAATGAATATTCAACAATTGATTGCGCTTCATTTGGAAGCTATGTGTTCTATGGTTGTACAGGTCTTACAACATTTGCAATACCTGAAAAACTAGAAACTCTCGGTGTTTCTATATTTGAAAATTGTACAGGTTTACAATCTGTATCATCAGGTAATAATTTCACTACAATTGGCCAAAGAATGTTTGCTGGTTGTACAGGCCTATATAATTTTGATTTTAAGGATCATATTGAAATTATTGATGATGAAGCATTCTATGGTTGCGTTAACCTTGGTGCTAAAACTTTAAACGAGCTATTCCCTGATAAATATCAAACTACAACGGAATCTTCATCAAGAGTTAATTCAATTGAATTAAATAAGGTTACGACAATTGGATACGCAGCATTTTACGGATGTACATCTTTAGTTAATTTAACATTCAATGAAACATTAACAAAAATTGGTGATAATACGATTCACCAAGATACAACTAAATCTCAAGAGAAGGAAATCCAAGGTGTATTTGAGGATTGTATTAATCTTGAATCAGTTATTATGAATAATATCATTTTAAGCGAAAGAATTTTTGCAAATGATGCTAGGTTAAATAATTTTGTTGTTAAAGAAGGAACAAAGATTATTCCTATTCAAGCATTTATTAATTGTATAGGATTAACAAATATTACACTATCATCAACTCTTGATGAAATTCAAAAGGAAGCATTTAAAAATTGTGAAAATCTTGAAAGCGTCAACTTACCTGAAGGACTTATCACAATTGGTGATAATGCCTTTGAAAACAGTGGTTTAAAGTATGTTATCCTACCATCGACTTTAGGTACAAATACTGAAACTGTAAATGGTTCTATTGGCGAATATATTTTCTTAAATAATACTAAGCTTAAGAAGGCGGTTTTAAGAAATGCTTTAGTTGGTGTTGGTATGTTTAAGAATTGTACAAATCTTAAAAATGTATTCTTGAATTACGGTATTGTAACAATTGAACAAGAAGCGTTTATGAATACAACTAACCTAACACTTGTTGCACCAATCCTTGCATATCAAGCAATCGCTGAAAGCTTAGACGATACAACATCATCTGATATTAAGGTTGAATTCCCATTGGCTGGTGAGAATAATAGTGTTGTAACTGTTAAAACAATTAAAAAATCAGCATTTGAAGGTGCTGAATCCATTAACAATTTAAATTTAAATTATATTGAATTAGTTGAAGATAGAGCTTTCTATAGCTGTAAAGCAATTACATCATTGAGCCTACCTGCTATGTTTAATGCCTCTGGTGCAAAATATGTTTTTGCAGAAAATATTAATTTAAGAGATTTAACAATATTAACACCAAATCTTGGTAAGTTTATGTTCTTTAATGACGTATCACTTGATAATGTTACCTTGATTGAGGATACTATTACAGCTCCTGAAAGTGCATTTGATGGCTGTACAAGTCTTACTACTTTGCAGCTTCCATTTAGCTTACTTAATATTGAAAAGAGAGCATTTGCTCAAACCGCAATTCCTACAATTGAAATTCGTGAGATGATTAATAGATTAGGTGATGAAGCATTTAAGGATGCAACATCATTAGTTTCTGCCTATATTTATGCATCATTTACTGAGGATTCACAATATTTCGGTACAGGTGTATTTGAAGGCTGTACATCTTTAGAAACGGCATGGTTCTATTACGCTCTAACAAGAATTCCTGATAATACGTTTAATGGGGATTCTAGGCTTACAAATGTATCACTAATGACAACAAAACCAAGTTATGTAATTAATGATAGTGATAAACCTTATTTGAATGAATCAACCTGGACATATTGGGTATTAAATCCAAAGAAGGTTGCTCAAGATACTAAGATTTCTGCATTAACTGATTTAGGACAAACATTGTCAATTGGTGATAATGGAAATTGGTATGTTAACGATGAAGATACGGGCTATAAAGCATATACTTCAACAGGAAATATTAATATTCAAAATTACTATTATTATATAGGCAATACAAAAGCCATGTATAATGGCAAAGGAATATTATCTATTACAAGTACAGATGCTGATTATAAAATTTCCTCAAACCGTACATGGGAAATTATGGACGAAAACGGAAATTGGCAGGATACTAACATTAAAGCTTATACGCAAAGAGAAATAAGTATTACAAAGGGTGACGCATCTAAAGGTGATTTTAACTATTATGTTAATGGCGAAAAGTCATCTAATGAATATGTTACATTTTATAGTAACCGTTTAACTAAGCAAAATAGAATTTGGTATATTGATGGAATTTCAACTGATATTTTAGCGGAAACTATTACTATTCCATCTTCTAAATCGTATTATGTTCTTGATGGTGTTGTAACAAAATATGTTGATGAAGGACGCCTAGGCGATTTTAGTCAAGCTGATGGTAATTATACAATGATTACAACTAAAGCATCAAATGCTGAGGATTCGACAGAGATTGATACATATTACTATAATTATAATGGACAAAAGACAGATTATATTTTTAGAACTGTTACAAGAAAAGGCGATACAATTCAATCTGATGTTCTAACAAATACAAATGTTCAAAAGGTTGGCTACTACTTATTTAATAATGTAAGAAGCTCTTATATGGTAGGTAAAAATGACATCTGGACAGATGTGAATGGTAAATATGCTTTAAATGATGTAGTTACTGATTACGATGTATCATACACTGAGATAAATAGGCCTAAGTTTGATAATACTTTAATGGTTTGGTATCGTGCTGATGGTACTGAGCTTCAAAAGGGTTATATCATAAATGAAGGTGTTAAATCATTTACTTATGACGACTATAATTTAAAGATTGATGGCAACTATATTTTAGTTAATGGTCAAAAGGTTGATGCTTATGAGGTATCTAGTATAAAGCCATCTTATAAGACTATTGTTACAGGAGACAATGTAACTAATAACGATTTATATTGGTATGTCGGAACTGAAAGAACAAATGTAAAAGCTTATAAGAATAATAATCTTCAATCTGAAATCATAAATGAAAATGATAAATATTATTGGTATATTGATTCTAAAAAGGTATTAGAGACTGCAACTCCTTATAAGAATTTTGCCGATAGAAAATGGCATCTTAATGATAATGAAAAAAATGATTTAACAATTGAAATTTATCACAATTCAGTTAATAGAACGCCTGAAGCAAGTGTAGGAAAGAATAATTATTGCTGGTATATAAACGGTATTAATTCAAACATTTCATCAATTAAGGAATTTATTCCAGTTAGCGAAATTACATTTATTTGGAATCAAGAATTCAGCAAATCAGGTGATTTACCTAGCAATTTTATTGAGGTTGGTGCATATTCGTTTGCCGGAACTACAAACCTTAATTATGTTAATTTAAATGGAATTCAAACTGTTGGTGAACATGCATTTGATGGCTCAGGATTACTAGATATAACTATTCCTAATTCATTTGAAGAAGGACAAATAGGTGGTTATACATTTGCTAATAATAAGTCTTTAGCTTCAATTACATTTGAAACTACTGTACTTGCCCCTCACATGCTAGAAGGATGCACAAGCTTAACTGCAGCTACTCTTGTTGAAGGTGTGACTGAGACACCAGAGGGATTATTTAAAGGATGCACAAGTTTAAGTAAGGTTGGTCTTCCATCGACTTTAACGCGACTTGGTGATTATACATTCTATGAATGTAAAGCTCTTAAGAATAATGAATGGACTTCTATTATTATGCCTGGTCAAACAACAACTGATGGTATGGCAAAAGAAGCTGGTAATTTACTTGAAATTGGGGCCTATGCGTTTGCATATTCAGGAATTGTACGTATTAAGATTCCTGCATCAACAAATATAATTGGTAATGACGCATTTGCATATTGTGTTGATTTAGCTGAAATTATTTTTGAAAATACAACTCTAGGAGAAGAAATGCTTCTTGGTTGTACAGGCCTTGAGCATTTAACACTTCCAGAAGGTATTACATCAATTGATGCGGGTGCTTTTGCAGACTGTGTTAAGTTAATATCTGTTAAATTGCCTACAACTCTAACATCAATTGGTAAGGGTGCATTTAGTGGTTGTATGAGTATTGAAATAATGGAATTACCATTTATTGGTCAAGCTAAGGGTACTTCAGTTGGTGAAGAGGCTCTTCTTGGATGGATTTTCTCGACAACAACTAATACAGATGCTATTAATGGTGTAAATGGCAAAAAGCCAATGGTTAATGTTTCACAAATATATTCTCTAAATGGTGAAAAATCAACGGTCGATTATTATATTCCAGCTGGTTTAACATCACTTCGTATTTATGGTGAAAGTGTAATTGGTTATGGTGCTTTTAGTGATATTACAAGTCTTACTAATTTAGTAATTAATGATAATGATATTACTGCAATTGGCGATTATGCTTTCTATAACTGTAGCCATTTAACGAATTTAGTTTATACTAATGATGACTATGAAATTGTAAATCATGTTATGACTATAAAGTCTAAGGATTATAATATTAATCTTATGCCTGGTATTATAACAATTGGTAATTATGCTTTCTATGGATGTAGTAATATTGAATCTATTAGAATGGAAGGCAATGTTACAACAATTGGCGATTACGCATTTGCGAAGTGTACAACACTTGCAAGAATTAATAATACATTAGATTCAGCTAGAGCTACTATTTTAGCTGATAAGACATATACCTATAAGAGTGTTGAGTATCAAGGTAGCGAGGATATTATCTATGATTTAAATATTTTAGATGGTGTAACATCTATTGGTACTTACGCTTTTGATAGTAACTTATATCAATATGTTAGAATTCCAAATTCAGTTACTTATATGGGTCAAGCCTTATTTGCTAATATGCCTAATATTATTGTTCTTTCAATTCCATTTGTTGGAAGGGAAAATCCAAAAGCTGATAGAAGTGATGAGCTTACTCAAAGTCAAATTTATACAATTGCGTATATGTTTGGTCGTGAGGCATATGATGGTGGATATAAAGTAGATCAAATTAAGGATGGAGCAGATTATTCTAACAGGGCAAATTTTGCCGGTAATATATCTTATCTTCCTACATCACTTACAACCTTGTTAATTACAAATGCAAATGGTATTAAACGTAATGCGTTGAGAAATTTAAAAACTATTGTTAATTTGGAAATTAATGATTCTATTAGTTATATTTATCAAGCTGCTTTGTATAATATGGGTGCCTTGAAATATATTAAAATTCCATTCTTAGGCTATACATTAATTGCAAACGAATCTAATCCATGGGTAAGCTTCCCGTCTCAAAATCAAACAGATGGTTTCTATTGTAACAATGGTAATACATATAATTATCTTGTTAATGGAGGAATTCAATATTATAAAGCGTTTAGTTTTATATTTGGAGAATCAGCCTTTACATCAGGCAGTTATTATCAATCATATAGAAATTATCAATGGGGTGCGTATGGTAGCTATGGTAGTGCTTCATATGGATGGCACAATCAATATGCTCCAGCAGTTGAAAGAGTTGTTTTAACAAAAGAAAAGAGAATTTACACTCAAGGCTTTGCAAATATTCAAAGCTTGAAATCTATTGATATGAAGAATGTAGTAAATCTATCAGCAGATACACAAAATAATGGCGATTATATTGGATATCTAAGGGCCAATTCTAATGGGACAAATGAGTATCAATCTGATGGTGGATACAATAACGAAAACATTCGAACAAATTACGATTATGCATTTTATACAGGTTGGAATTGGTATGGAAGTATATCACTAGCATTTTATAATTGTACAAGCTTAGACGATGTAGAATTTTCAAATGATTTAAAGTCAATTCAAACATTTGCATTCTATGGATGTAAGTCATTAACGCATATTACAATCCCTGAAAATGTAACAACTATTGGTATATCTTCCTTTGCATATTGTACGTCATTAGAGACTGCGAGAATTGAAAATAAGATTATTGGCGTCTTTATGTTTAGAGGTTGTACATCATTAACAACCGTAAGTACAGCTTATCGTTTTGATTCAATCGCTGAACAAGCATTTACAGCTTGTACAGCCCTTAAGAATTTCTTATATGATGGATGTGGAGAAACTGAAGGATTCCATTTATCACCTAATGTTCAAATTGGCTTCCAAGCATTTAATGGCTGTACAGCTATTACGAATGTTCATATTGTAATGGAAGAAAAGACTACGGAAAATGGACTTGAAAATGCTGCACCATATGTTGGTACAAGAGCCTTTATAGGATGTACTGGTATTGAAAGTCTAATTGTTGATGGTGGTGAAATTGGTTATAACGCCTTTGTTAACTGTACATCACTTGAAACAGTTGAAATTAAGTCAGGTATTGTTGGATATGGGGCCTTTAGTTATTTCTATTATCGAAATGGTTATTCTTTACATGATACTAGAACATCTTATAATAAGTTAACTAAATTAGTATCAGTTACATTAGATGAAGGTGTTACGAAGATTTATCAGGACGCCTTTATTGGAACAGGTATTACAAGTATTGTTATTCCTGCGAGTGTTGAAGAAATCGGTAAATATGCATTTGGAGATTGCGATTCTTTAACTTCTGCAACTGTAAAGAATAAGATAATTGCACCTTACCAATTTGCAGAATGTGATAATCTTGAAAGTGTTTATTATGATGCTAATAATCTAGAATCAATAGGCTCTCACGCATTTGGCCATGATCCTTTAATGAAAATTTTTAGACCATATAACTTAAATGATATAAAAGGCTATAATGAATCTGATTATAAGGTTACTATCGATGGGGTTGAAGACTTCTTTGATGTAATTATTTTGAGTAATATTACAACTGGTAATGGACTATTTACAGGATATTCAACTGAAGGATATGCTGATGATGAAACAAATTATTCTAATAACGGAATCTTTAATCATGAAACACAAAATACTGGAGTTGTATCAGCTAAGATTTTAAATGATAAGATTGGAAATCATTATTTCTATAATGCTAAGTCATTAAGAGTAGTAGAGGTATTACCTTCTGGTGTTGCGATTGGAACAAGTGCATTCTATGAAAATACTGCTCTTGAACGTATATATTATGCAAGCGTTCTTGATGATAATTCAACTTTCGATGGAATTAAGCTTCCAAATAATACTACAATTGGTAATTATGCTTTCTATGATTGTAAGAGCGTAAATAATCTTGTTACAAGAAATGTTTCAATTGGAGATTTTGCCTTCCAATTATGTACAAGCTTAAAGTCCGTTAATATATTTAGTGGTAGTATTGGAAATTATGCATTCGGTCCAACTACGTATCGTGATTATGAATCTTCAGCAGGCGATAATGCGTTGACAAACATTACTGAGCTAGTTTTAGGTGAAGGTGTATATTCAATAGGTGATTATGCATTTGCTGGAATTAGAATTTCAAATTTAGTTTTACCTAAATCATTAGGTACGACTATTGGTGATACTAAAGGTGTTGTTGGTTCATTTGCTTTTGCAAATATTACAACCCTAAAAACGTTAGATATTAAAGGTCAAATTATAGGGCATTATATGTTCTATCGTAATACTGCTTTAGCAACTGTAACCTATGATTCATCTAATTCTTTGGATTACATTGGATATTATGCATTCTATAAAGATATAGCATTAACAACATTTACCTATAGCGTAGAAGAAAAGAACTATTTTGTCATTCCTGAATCAATAACTACCTTTGGTTTAGATGGTTATAGTAACTCAGGTGCATTTAGAAATACAGGAGTTGTTACGCTTGAACTTTTAACAACTGCAACAGGACCTTACCTATTTGAAGGATGCTCTAATTTGGCAACTGTATATTTAAATGATGAAATTAAGACTATCTCTGCATATCAGTTCTATAATGATCAAAAGGTTCATTTGCTAATTAGCAATAAATATAAGGATACAATCAATGCTGGATTTAATTTAAGTGAAAGTATTGTAAGAATTGGAAGTTATGCATTCTTTAACTTCTATGATGAGGCGATGAACTCAATTGATATGGAGCATAATACTAATCTTGAAATAGTTGAATATGCTTCATTTGGTGGTTGGAGAAATTTAAGACGTGTTGTAATGCCATTTGTTGGATATCAATGTGGAGTGTACAGTGGTGTTGAAAATGGAGCTAATAGGTTTGACCATACTTTCTCATCAGGAGATAGTGATTCAAATTATTATGTTTCGGCTACATATTGGATGCCAAAAATAGAATATGTAAGAATAACAGCTGATACTGCTCTTGGTCAGTATGCATTCTATCGTAATTCAACAATTGAGACTTTAATTTTGCCAAATACACTTAATAGTATTGGTCTTGATTTACTTCGTGGTACAACTAATCTACAAAATCTTACAATTCCATTTGTTGGTAATACACGTGGAATTACAAATAAGGTAGAAGCTACTTTTGGTTATTTCTATTATAATTCTGAATCTTCAATTGAAACTATTATGCAATACTATGTAGCGCCTAATACTTTACCAGTAAATGGAGAAGGTGTATTGCTTTCAGATTTAAAGGCTTCAAGTAGCCTTGATGAATCAGATATTGACTTTAGTTATGCTAGTGATGTTTTAGCCTCAAGTTCTAATGCTAATAAGGCTGTAACTACAACTGATAGCGATGGTAATAAGCATTATGTTCCTGTTGGTACATATCATAGTGAGGTAACTGTAGGTTATGGATATATCCCATCAAGAAATCTTAAGATTGTATCTATTACAGATGAAACAGTAATTGGTACTGGTGCATTTATGAATTTCTCACATATTGAGCAAATTAAATTAAATGATAAGATTACATTGATTGATAAATATGCCTTCTTTAATTGTACTTCACTTGGTTGTGTTGATATTGGAGATAGTGTGAATAATCATGACCATGAAATTGGTCAAATGTGTAATGAATTTAATGTTCCTACAAGTATTGTAGAAATTAGTGATTATGCTTTCTATAATTGTAGTTCGTTTACAAGCATTAATTTACCTAGCCATATTATGACTCTTGGTAATTTCTCATTTGCTTCATGTAATGGAATTACAACCTTAACTATTCCTGAAACGTTAAAAACAGTAGGAAGCCATTCATTTGCTAATTGTAAGATGCTAACTGGTTCAATTGATTTTAAGGGTCAAGCCTTTGGTGAATATATGTTTGCAGGATGTGATGGAATTGAAAGCCTTACTATTCAAGATAGTATTACAGAAATTCCTAATGGTGCCTTCTATAATTGTAATAAGCTTGCTGATGTTACATTCCAAGGTTCATTTAGAAAGATTGGATCATATGCTTTCTATAGCTGTTCTGCCTTAAAGAATATTGAATTTAAGAGTACGGAATCAATTGGTGATTATGCCTTCTATAAGTGTACTACATTATCAGAGATAATATTGCCAGAATCATTAACTTCAGTTGGTACACACGTATTTGCAGAATGTTCAACATTACGTAAGGTAACCTTGAATAATACTGTATTAGGAAAGTATATGTTCTATAAGTGTGTTACACTTGGTGGATATGATAAGTCAGAAAATAAGGCTTTAAATCCAATTATATTTGCTGAAGATACAACCGTTATTCCGGGTTGGTGCTTTGCATATTGTCATGAGCTTTCTGAGGTTAAATACCCTTCTTCCTTACAATTGATTGAAGATTATGCTTTCTATGAGTGTAATATGTATCTTAAAGAAGTAAAACTTCCAGATGGATGTGAGGTTTTAGGTGAGCATGCCTTCCAGCAATGTACAAGCCTAACAACTATTTATCTTTCTGCTAGTATGGAAACGATTAAGTCTTATGCCTTCTATGGATGTATAAATATTCAGGAAATTGTTGTTCCTCAAGGAGTAAAGATTGTCAGTGATTATGCATTTGCAGAATGCTACGAGTTAACTACCATTAAAATTCCATCTTCAGTTACATATATTGGTCGTGGAGCATTATATGGTTGCGTTAAGCTTGAATCAATTTTCTTACCATTTGTAGGTGCATATAAGGGTGGCTCTCGTGATGATGCATCACTATTTGGTTATATATTTGGTGGCTTAAATGATACATATATAGCTGCTGATGGTTCGATTAATAACATGACATACGTTCAATCAAATGCTAGTTCCTTCTGGCAATTTGAGCAAAGATATTATAATGTAAGAAGCTTTGATAGTAATTTTGCACCTATTGCAATTACAGAAGAAGATGAAAGTAAGGAATTACATTCAACATTATATTATGTACCAAAGACATTAAAGACAGTTAACATTACAAATGAAACTGTATTTGGATATGGTGCATTTATGAATTGTGATTGGCTTCAAAATTTCTACTATCATTATATTGATTATTCTGATTATAATTTTGCAGGAAATTATAGTGCAATTCCTGATGAACAAGTTACAACCATTACAAAGATTGATGATTATGCATTCTTTAACATGGGTGGATTATTAGGGTCTTCATTCCAAAGAAATGGCAACAAACAAACATCAGCTATTGCTTTACATGATGAGGCATCAACAAATAATACATATGGATTCTTTGGTACTGAGGAATATATTGGAGATTATGCATTCGCGTTAATTGACAATGAAAACTTTATTAATTTGGTACTACCAGCGTCTTTAACATATATTGGTAAGTATTCATTCTCTAATTGTGCTAATCTTGAAAGTGTAAGTGTTAAATCAAATATTTTAGGTACTTATACATTTGGTTATTCACCTAAGCTTAAGAATGTAATATTTAATTCTGATATTGAAACCTTAGATGAAGGCGTATTCTTTGAGTGTAAGCAGCTATTTAATATAGAATTAACAGATAAGATTAAGTATATTAATGATTATGCATTCTATAATTGTGATAGTCTTGGTACTTTAAATAGTACTGGCACAATTGATTTAAAGAGTGTTGAGCATTTAGGTAGTTATGCATTCTCTGATTGTGATTCGTTAATTAATATTACAATACCAAACTCAGTAATTAAAATTTTATCTCATACATTTGAACACTGTATTTATTTAGAGAAGATTACACTTCAAAATGCTTGTATGGGATCATATATGTTCGCATTTAATGATTCACTTGAAACAGTAAGCATTCCTTCAAGTATTGTCAAAATTGATGATCACGCGTTTACATATTGTGCTAATTTAAAGAATGTAGAATATGCATCTAAGATAATTGGCGATTATATGTTCTATGGTGTTGGTCGTGGAAGCGCAGGATTTACATTCAACTTTAATACTGAGGATCTACCTGATTCAAATGTAACTAATTATGTTTATATTACATCAGATATTACTAGGGTCGGTGAATTTGCCTTTGCTTTAATTAGTGAAGTAGAAACAATTAAGTTTGAAAATGTAAATGATAAAGCTGCAAATCAAGGTGATGCTTCTGAAAATAATTATTTAGGAGACTTCGCCTTTGCCTTCACATCTATTACAGAAATTGAACTTCCAAATTCAGTTACATATATTGGTGAGGGATTAGTTGCTGGTTGTCAATTGCTTGATACTATAACCCTTCCATTTGTAGGAAGTAGACTTGGTAATGAAGGGGTTAAGCAGTCATTGTTTGGATGGATATTTGGACAAAATTCGGATGCTAATAATGCAAGATTTGTAGCTAAGTCTGTCTTTAGTGAAACATCACTTGCAAACGAAAAGGATGCTCAAATTTATGCACCTGAAGAAAATAATAAGGATTATGAACCAGAATACCATTATGGTAATTCAATTGAATCTTCAACAAAATATAGCTTTATTAAAGAATTTGATGCTTTAGCTGAATTTAAGAAGATAGGTCAAAATACAACATTACAAAAGGCTTCTGATGTATTACAATATGAATTCTTTATTCCTGATAATTTAAGAAATATAACAATTATAAGAGAAACAATTATTGGATATGGTGCATTTTATAATATGCATAATGTTAAGGTTATTAATTTGCCAACTGACGAGAGAAATACTTTAACACAAATTGCTATGTACGCCTTCTATTATGATTATAATTTGACAAATATGTTTGTGCCTAATTCAGTTACAAATATCTCTATCAGTTCGTTTGCGGGATGTGTAAGACTTCAAAGTATGACATTACCATTTGTTGGTACCTCTCGAGGCAGTACTTTATCTTCAGCTTCTGTATTTGGATATATATTTGGTCAAAATCCATATATGTCAGATACTGATGTAGTGCAAGAAATTCAGCTTGTTCAATATGATGAAGCTGGAAGAGAATTAAAGCTTCAAGCTACTGAACAGGTATTTACTAATGTGCCAAGAAATCCTGGTGAAAGTACATCTGTAATATATTATATTCCAGCAGCTTTAAATACTGTTACCATTCGTAGTGAATCCCATATTGGATATGGTGCCTTCATGAACTGCTCAATGCTTGAGCATATTAACCTATATTCGGATAAGGATTTTGATTCTAACGGAAATATCGTTATGACTGTTCAAGAGATTGGTCATTATGCCTTCTACGGTTGTATGGGACTTCGTGAAATGTATATTCCAAGGAATGTAACAATTCTTGAAAGTTATACATTTGGAAATTGCCATAACATTGAGCAAATATCTCTTCCGATAGGTCTTACTAAAGTAGGCGAAAAAGCCTTTATGAACTGCGTTAGCTTGAGAAATTTAGTTATTCCTAAAACGGTAACTGATATTGGTGCTTCAATTGATGGTGAATATAATGGTGCTATTTTTGAAGGCTGTATGTCTCTTGAAAATTTATCAATTCCATTTGTAGGTCAAAAGGCAATCAAATTAACAGATGAGGATCCATCTGCATATTCAGGTCTTGGCTGGTTATTTGGTTCGACAAAGCCTGCTTATGATTTATATTCTAAGAGAATGCTTCTAAATAGGTTTAAATATGATGAGGTAAGAGCATATATTACGCAAACTCTTAAAGAAACATATGATGAAAAGTATGAAAAGCTTCTTGCTCGTTATGTTGAGAACTATAATAAGACAGTTGATGCTTCAAATGTAATTACTATAGAAGATGTTAACGATTCTATTAAGTCAGCATTAAGAGAAGATGCATATGATGAAATCTTTGAATCTATTTTAGATAGTAGTGATGAAACAATCGAAGGTTTATATGATGATGCTCGTGAATCATTCATAAAGGTTAATTTCTACGAAGTTTTACAGCGTGATTCCGCTTTAGCAACACAAGAGACTAAGTTCTATGTTTCAGAATCTATCTTAAATATTACTTTAACAAATACATATGTAATTGTTTGGGATTCATTTAAGGATTGTAAAACATTACAGGTTGTAGATGTTACAGCTTGTGAGGATATGCTATCTTATATTGGTGAGTATGCTTTCTATGAATGTGTTAATTTAAAGGCCTTTATTCAAGGTGCTGATGAGACAATTTATGAAGGAAGAAACCTAAGAAAAGCTATTGAAACACATGCAAATACAAATTATATGGGAGATGCAGTTTATACTCCAAATCCTACTGATGTTAAATTTATTGGTCAATATGCCTTCTATGATTGTAAGCTATTAAGTCATTTTGAAATGCCATCTAAGATTGAAACAATTGGACAGTATGCTTTCGCAAAGTGCCAATCATTAAGAAAGATTGTAATTCCAAAAACAGCTGGAAATATAGGTAAGTCATATATTGGTGATCATACTTTTGATTCTGCCGGATTAACGGATATTGATATTAAAAATACTATAATTTCTAATTATATGTTCTTTAATAATGATTCTCTTGTAAAAATTATAGTACCAGAATTAGATAGTGTAGGTATATATGCATTCGCAGATTGTGATGCATTAAAGAACATTTATTTCTATGATGACACAATGTCTGATGGAATGTTTAGAGACTGTGATAGCCTTGAAACGGTATATGTTCCAATGTGGGTTACAAATGTTGGCGATTATGTATTCGCAGATTGTGATAAATTAATATATGTAATTCAGGATAACGGAAGAGCAACTGAGGATGGCTCAAGTAATACTGGTAATATTGGACAGTATATGTATATGAATGATATTAAGCTTCAACATGTATATTACACTAAGTCAAATGTAGCTTCAAATTTAACAAAGGATAATTATTATACTGAGCAAGAAAATAATGGAAAAGCGCTTTGGGTACTTGGATTCAATGATAATATTTCTGTTATTGGTCAATCAGCCTTTGAAAATTGTAGTAGTCTTGAAGAAATATTATTTACGCATAATGCTAAGTATTCACGTATTATGAATCGTACATTCTATGGTTGTTCAAGTGTTACTGAGCTTAATTTCACATCTAATATTGAAATTATTGGTAATCAAGCATTCGCAAATTGTACAGGACTTTTAAATATTAATTTCTATTATGAAACTGAAGAAGGAAATACGCTTTCAAGTCTTAAAACAATTGAAGGATATGCTTTCCAAAATTGTCGAAATGTTATTAATCTTGTTGTACCAAATACTGTAACAGAAATTGATGAGGGTGCCTTCAATAATATGGTATCTCTTGATACAATTACTCTACCATTTGTTGGTAAGACATTTGAAATAACTGATTCAATTGATAGCTTATTTGGTTATATCTTTGGTATTGAAAAAATTGATGAGGATTTAACGACAAATCTTATATATCGAGCTGATCAAAAGATATCATCAAATGGTGTTTATTCTTGTTATCTTCCTACAAGCTTAAAGCATGTAATTATTAATGGTCAGGATCAAACTAAGGTTAGATATGGTTCCTTTAGTGAATGTGCTAAGATTGAAACAATTGTAATAACTGATTCAGTTGATACAATTTATGATCAAGCCTTTGCGGGATGCTCTAGTCTTATGGAATTTAACATTCCAAATAGTGTTATATCAGTTGGTGCTTATGATTTTGATCGTTGTGTAAGCATAACTAATATTTCAATTGGTACTGGTGTTAAGACAATTGGTGAATACGCATTCAAGGATTGTATTTCACTTCCAAGCTTAGTTATTCCAAACAATGTTGAGTCAATTGGTAGAAATATCCTTTCAGGTACTAAGAATCTTGAATCATTATTCGTTCCATTTATTGGTAGCGAAAGAGGAAATAATAATTCTAAGGAATCTGTATTCGCTTATTTCTTCGATTTTGATGCTCCTCAAGCACCATATACTTATAATGATTTAAAGATTATTACAAATGAACCTGATACGACTAATTTCTATAAGACTGTACAATACTATCAATCAGAATATAGTGATGGATATTCAACTATGGAAACTTGGGGTTATATTCCAAGAAAACTCAAGATGATTAACATTACTGATGAGACAATTGTTGGTGTTGGTGCATTTATGCAAATGCAGGACGCAGTAACGATTAATCTTAATGAAGGAATTACCTTAATTGATGATTATGCCTTCTATAAGACTCAATCATTTAGAATAATGAATCCTGATAGTGATTATTCTGAGGAGAATATTAATACGTTTGGTATTAATATCCCAGTTAGTGTTACAACAATTGGTGACTATGCATTCGCCGATATGAATGCTCTTACAAGATTAAGAACGCCATCACAGGATATGGAATTTGAAACATATGTCTTTGCATATAATCATAATTTAGTTAACCTAAAGCTTACTAATAAGCTAATTGGTGAACATATGTTTGATTCTTGTGATAATAAGAACTTTACTACCATTGTAATTCCTAAGATTACACATAAGGTCTTATATAGCATTTCTCATAATTCACCAATAATTTCAATTGATGAAATTAATGGTGATATTAGACCATACGCATTTGCAAATTGTACAGGATTAACTACTATTTCATTTGAGATAGGAGATAATGATACTAATGGTGCTAACTATCTTGGTAAGTACATGTTTGCAAACTGTACTGGAATTGAAGAATTATATGTAACAGATAACATTAAATATATTGATGAAGCTGCATTATATATGACAACTAGCCTTCATACCTTAGTATTACCATTTGTTGGTGCTGAGGTTGGTATTGAGGGAACTGAAGAATCATTATTTGGTTGGATTTTCGGTTATAATGCGAGTGCAAGTTCTGATTTAGTAGAGCAGGTTACACAAATTAGAAATATTGATGACCATACATTTGATGTAATGACATCTATTCCTAAGGGTCTTGTTAATTTAACGGTAACTGATGAAACCGTAGTTGCATATGGTGCATTTAGTAATATTAAGACAATTACAAATTATGTATTTGATAATATTGATGTTTCTAATATTAACCAAATTAATAATCAAATTCTTGAAATTATTGGTGCATATGCCTTCTATAATAGTGGAATCACATATTTAAATTCTAAGTCTACTGGCGATACTATATCAGTATATAATATTAATATTCCTTCTAATGTAAAAGAAATTAGAACTCATGCGTTTGCGGATTGTCAAAATATTATTTCACTTCGTACAACTAGCACAATGACTGAGGACGTTATTGAAGATTATATATTCACAAACTGTGATTCACTTGTTAATATTCTTTTTGAAAATAGTTATATTGGTGTTCATATGTTTGATGATTGTGATGCACTTATCAATTTAACAATTTCTAAGTGTGTTACAAATGTTGGCGATTATGCCTTTGCAAACTGTGATTTACTTGCTAATCTAACATTTGAAAATGAATATATTGGTAAGTATATGTTTTCTAATTGTCCAAGCCTTGTAAATGTTGAGGTGGCAAATTGTGTTAAGATAATTGATTTTGCAGCATTTGATCAATGCTACAATATTGAAAATTTAACAATTCCATTCGTTGGTCGTACAAGAGATATTGAATATAGTGAGCAAGCATTATTTACTTGGATTTTCGGTCAATATGATTCATATGCAACAGAGGATTTTGTTGATGACATTGATGATGTTTTTGAAACAAATACGATGATTGTAGCAGTTCATGTATCAAAGGATGATTCGGCAGCTGAAATGAAAGAAGTAATTGGTGTTTATCCAGAGGCCTTAAAGAATCTAACAATAACAGATGAAACGCTAGTTGGTTATGGAGCATTTAGCGACGTTAATGTTGCAAATATTAAATTTACTAATACTAATGATTCAGAAACTAGATTTATAAAGACATTTAGTGATTATTCATTCTACCAATCTGGAGTAGTTAATCTTAATAATGATAGTAACTATAATATTGTTATTCCTACAAGTGTAGATTTAATTAAGTCACATGCCTTTGATTCATGCTACAACATTGAATCATTAAAGCTTGGTGAAAAGCTACATTATGATTCTTCAGTAGAAAACGCTATTGAGCCTATTGGCGAATATGCCTTTGCTAATGAGGCTAAGCTAGTAAGTATTCTATTTGAAAACAACTTTACTAGTCAGCATATGTTTGATAGTGATACTGCCCTTAAGGATGTTACTATTTCGGATACAATTGAGGTAATGCGCTATGCAATGCTAAGTAATTGCTCAAGTATTGAAAGAATTACAATGCCATTTATTGGTGAGGTAAGGGATAATAATGAAACTAATAATGCTACATTAGGTTGGTTATTTGGTGATTCAATCCTTGAAACTACAAAGACAATGTATCAAATAACACAGGAATACACAAAAGCTGAAACAATTACAGCGTATATTCCTTCAAGTCTATACAGTGTAACAATCACACTTGGAAATAGAACGATTGATAATGGAAATTCAAATGTATTTGTTCCATTTGGTACATTCGATAATGTAAGTACTCTTCGTGAGGTTTATCTTCCAACTGATAGATATCTTGAAAATAATAATATTACAGTAAATACATATAAGATTAATGAATATGCATTTAGGAATACTGGTCTTGTTGATATAACAATTCCTAGTAAGGTCGATGAAATTAAACTTGGAGCATTTAAGAATTCAGCTAGACTTGAATATGTTTATTTTGAAAACGGAAGTATGTTAACAGCTCTTGGTGATGAAGCATTTAGTGGTTGTACATCACTTGTTCTTGAATCCTTACCTTATGGTGTTACATCAATTGGCTCTGAGGCCTTCTACAAGAACACTAGTATGATTCGCTTTAATGTGCCAAATAGTGTTGAGACAATTGGTTTAGGTGCCTTTGGTCTTACAACATCACTAGAAGAAATTAGTATTCCATTTGTTGGTAGACATGCTTATGCGACTACATTTAAATCACTTGAGGAATTAGTTGCTGAGGATAAATATGATTATCCTGATAATGGCTTTGATTCAAGAGAAAGCTTATTTGGTTGGATCTTTGGTTCAAAGAAGGAAGCTAATGGCGTAGTTGAAGCTAAGCAGGCTTGGAATAGTGGTCAATTTGATGCTATTAAGCGTAATAATACAACATCAAGCATTGATGGTGTAACATACACACCAGAGTCATTCTATGTTCCAGTTAGTCTAAAGCGTATTAATTTAACTGAGTCAATTGGTATTGGCTATGGTGCTTTTATGAATTTAAGATATGTAGAAGAAATTGTTCTTCCAATTGAATTAAAGTTTATTGGAAAATATGCCTTCTACGGTGATTGGTCTCTTGGCGGTGTTGATATACCTAGAGGTGTTGAGATTATCGGCGATGGAGCCTTCGCAAATTCTGGTCTTGAATATGTAGAGGTTTGGAATAAGACTGTATCTGATAGTGAATTTGCTAACTGTAAGAGGCTTCATACTGCTATTTTACATGATACAGTAGAAGAAATTGGCTATGGTGTCTTTACAGGATGCTCATTACTTGAAAATTTAACTATTCCATTTGTTGGTGAGCAAAATTATAATAATGATCGTCAAGCATCTGCTAGTACATCATTTATGTGGATTTTTGGTGATGACATCTGTGCTAATTTAATTGAATTTAAGCATATATGTCCAAATGACAATGGAGAATATTTAATTCCTGTTACAAGCTTGAAGGAGGAAATGACTCGCTTCACTTTAACAACTCAATGCTATGGTAATGATATAATTGGTGGAATGTTACCAAATTCATTAACTAACCTAACAATTACTAATCAAAAGGTATTTGCATATGGCTCTATGTCTAGTATTTCTCATTTAGTTAATAATGAAAAATATCATCCAGTTTTAGCTGAAACATTAATAAATGAGGATAAGACTAAGGTTGGAAGAATTAATCTATATTTAACTACAAATGAGCTTGTTGAATTTGGACCTCATTCATTTGAAGAATCTAATTCGTTTGAAACAATTAAAATGCCAAATAGTGTTAAAAAGATTAGTGAATATGCATTTAGTAATATGGATAGCTTAGAGTCTGTGGTCTTCTCAACTAATAGTGAATTAACAACAATTGGTGCTTATGCCTTTGCGGATTGTGATAAGATAAGAAGCATTACATTACCTGATAATATTAATGTATTAGGTGAACATTCATTCTATCACCTAGATAGTCTTGAATCATTTGACTTTAATAAGGTAATTGAAATTGGTGATAATGCATTTGAAGAATGTGCAAGCTTAAAGACAATTAATTTAAGAAATGTATCATCAATTGGTGCATATGCTTTCACTCATAATGATGCTTTATATAATGATTGTGAGGATGTTCTTACTATTCCTGCAAGTGTAGAGTCAATTGGTGCTTATGCCTTCGCATATTCTAATGGCTTAAAGGACTTTAGGCTATTAAATAAGCTAATTGGTGAATATATGTTCTACAATTGTTTGGGCTTTGAGTCAGTTACTATTCCAGCAAATATTGAGGCAATTGGTGCTTATGCCTTTGCTGATTGTACTAATATTAGTGGTAAGAATAATAGTGAGGGTACATTTGATGCTAAATTAGCAGTTAGCTTTGAAAATAAGCTAATCGGATCTCATATGTTTGATGGATGTGTTGGTATTACAAGCCTTGTAATTTCAAGCACGATTGAAGAAATTAGAGATTATGCCTTCGCAAATTGTACAAGACTTGCTGATATTGAATTTAATAATAAGCTAATTGGTGAATACATGTTCTTTAACGATACTGCATTAGAAGCAGTCATCGTTCCTGAAAATATTCAAGAAATTAGAATTGGTGCCTTTGAAAACTGCTCTAATCTTGCTAATCTAACTCTTCCATTTGTTGGCAAGGAAAGAGCCAATAATAATAGTGAGGAAGCTTTATTTGGCTATATCTTTGGCTCAAAGAGAGAGACAACTGATCAGGCTAAGATGCAATTCTTTGCAAAAACTGATGATCCTTACTACGATGATTTAATTGAAAGAGCTACATCAGAGGATGAAAATTATGAATTTGAGGCTAAGATTCCTGCAAGCCTTAAGAATGTAACTATTACAAATGAAACAATTGTAGGATATGGTGCATTTAGTAATGCTTCTGATATCAATACGATTACATTTGCTAATAATAAGGATGGAAATTCTACTTTAGTAGCAATTGATAATTATGCCTTCTATAACTGTAGTGGACTTGAAAGTATTACAATTCCTAATAGTGTTCAAACAATTGGCTATGCGGCCTTTATGGGATGTGATAATCTTAAGAGTATCATCTTACCATTTGTTGGCCAGCTAAGAAATAATGCATCTACAGCTGATATTACAAGAAATGCTACTAGTGTTAAGACCGGTGAACGTGCCTTCTTTGGTTGGATCTTTGGACGTAAGATAACAAGTGCTTCCTTAAGAAGCCTTAGTTCATCAGCATTATCATATAATGTTCCTGAGAGTCTAAAGACAATTCAAATTACTGACGAGCTTGTTATTTCTGATCAAGCATTTAGGGATATTACAACGATTGATGAAGTAATTCTAAATGAAGGAATTATCACTATTGGTGAGGAAGCCTTTATGAATACAGGAATCAAGCAAATTACAATTCCTGCAAGCGTTGGTCTTGAATCTGAAAAGGCTGTTTTAACTGAAACTAGAGATAGTAAGCAATATGGATATATTGGTGCTAGAGCCTTTATGAATGCTTCAAGCCTTAATACTGTAAGCTTTACTCCTGAATCTCATGTTTATGAAATTAAGGATAGTGTATTTGAAAATGCTATTTCCCTTGTAATGACTAGTCTTCCTAATAGCGTTAAGCTTATTGATTCTCGTTCATTCTATAATACAATCAGTATTACTGAATTTACGATTAGTAATAATGTTCTAGCTATTGGCTCATATGCCTTCGCAAATGATGAAGATAATAGAACTAAGACTAAGCTTCAAAAATTTAGCTTTGATGATAAGTGTAAGATTGAAACTTTAAGTGAGGGTACATTTAAGAATGCAATTAAGCTTCAAATGACAACTCTTCCTGATTCATTCACAAGAGTAGAAAAATATGCCTTTGAAAATTGCTCATCAATTACTGAATTTACATTATCTAATAATGTTGAGTATATTGGTGAGGCCGTATTTAGAGGTGCAACATCACTTGAAACATTAACAATTCCATTTGTTGGTGAAACCTTAGGTGAAAGTGAAAAAGCTACAGCTAAGGAAACAATGTTTGGTTGGATTTTTGGTTATAATAATGGTGATATAAAGGATAATGCATCTTATAGTATTGTAAACTCATTACAAAATGTTCATATTACAAACGATAAGAACATTAGCCCATATGCCTTCTATAATTTACCAAATGTTGATTATGTATCACTTGCTGATACAATTGAAACAATTGGTGAATATGCATTCGCAAATAACAATACACTTAGTGTTGTAAGATTTGCGGATGGATATAGGATGACAACTGTTTCAAATAATCTATTCCAAAATGCAACAGCTCTTCAAGGCTTCAATTTAGGTGGAAATGTATTAGATACAAAGGATACAACAGCCATCGTAAGAAGACTTCCTGATTGTGTAACTACAATTGGTGCTTACGCGTTTGACGGATGTAGCGATGTACACTTTATCGATTTTGCCGTATCTAATAATGTTACTACAATTGGAAAGTATGCATTTAGTAGAACTTCATCAATGGTATCATTCTCATTTGATGAGACTTGTCAAATTAAGACCTTAAGTGAAGGTACATTTAAGGATGCAATTAAGCTTCAAATGACAACTCTTCCTGATTCATTCACAAGAGTAGAAAAATATGCCTTTGAAAACTGTCAATTTATTACTGAATTTACACTTGGCAATAATATTGAGTATGTAGGTGAGGCCGTATTTAGAGGCGCTACAAGACTTACGACTTTAACTATTCCATTTGTTGGTTCTTCACAAGGTCTAGCTACAATTGATAAGTCATATGAAACAATGTTTGGTTGGATCTTTGGTATTATAGATGAAAATGAATTATTAATTGATAATAATAACTTTAGTATTGTAAATTCTTTGCGTAATGTAATTGTTAAGAATGATACAAACATTAGTGAATATGCATTCCATAATGTAGATTTAATAACATATGTATCACTTCCACGTACGCTTAAGGAATTAGGTGCACATGCATTTGAAGGATGTACAGCCCTTCAAAGTATTCGTCTTGAAGAAGGTATTCAAATTGAAATAATCAATGAATCCACATTTAAGGATAATACTAATCTTCAAGGCTTTAAGCTTGAGGATGATTCAGAAGATATTTCAAGAACTCTTCCTGCAGTTGTTACAAGAGTTGAAGCTAATGCCTTTGAAAACGATGTAACAATTGAAACATTTACTCTTGGAAATACAGTTACCTATATTGGTAGTGAGGTATTTAGAGGATGTACAAGCCTTAAGTCTTTAACATTACCATTTGTAGGTTCTCAAAGAGGTAATACTAATGCTGAATCAGCATTCGGTTGGATTTTCGGATTAAAGAATCGAACAGCCTTAAGAAGACTACAAAATAATTTAAATTCTTATGCTGTGCCTACTAGTTTAACTACGATTGAAATTACGGATGAAACTATAATTGCGGATAACGCCTTCTTAAATTGTGATAATGTTACAACAATTACAATTAATGAAGGAGTGACTACAATTGGAAGCTCAGCATTTGAAAATACTGGTATTACAAACTTTAATGTTCCATCAACTGTTAGTACAATTGGAGCATCTGCTTATAAGGATTCTTCAAATATGGTAAGTATTACATTTAATGCAAATATTATTACTAGAATTGAAGCTTATACTTATGAAAACTGTTTAGCTTTAAGTACTTTTGAAATTCAATCGGCAATTAACTTTATTGGTGATTATGCATTTAATAATACAGGCCTAGCAACTATTACAGTACCTAGTACAGTTAAGACATTTGGAGAATATACATTTGCACATTCTCATAGCATGACAACAGCTATTGTAGATACATCAATTCTTGGTAACTATATGTTTGCTGAAAGCGAAAATCTTCAAACTGTTTCCTTAACTAATAGTAAATTAACTACTATTTCTACTGGTGCATTTATGAACTGTACTACATTAGTTGTAGAAGAAATTCCTGATAATATTTCAACAATTGAAGACTATGCATATTATGGCTTGCATAATCAAAAGGCATGGAATTACAAGAGCGCTTTAACTAACATTGGTAAATTTGCATTTGCAGATAACACAGCAATTACATCATTAACTCTTCCAGCAACAATAACTTCTATTGGTTATGGTGCATTTAATGGTATGATTTCGTTAACAGAAATTACAATTGCTTATGTTGGTGGCGGAGATGCTACTAATAGTGATGATACTGGTTCTACATTTGGATTTATCTTTGGATATATGTCAAAGACTAAATCAAGTCTTGAATATGAAGCAACTCAAAATGGAAATACTTATCAAATTCCTTCAACATTAAAGGTAATTAATATGTCTACTGATGCTAAGGAAATTCCAGCTTATGCTTTCCAAAATATTACTTCAGTTGATACAGTTAATCTTTCAGTTGGATTGAAGAAGATTGGTACTCATTCATTTGAACATATGTATTCTTTAAATTATGTAGAGATTCCTATTACAGCAACAATAATTGAGTATCAAGCATTTATTAATATGGAGCGTGAGGGAGATCCAGTTAAATTCTTCTTAATTGCCTTCTATTATCCTGAAAGATATCCAGCAAAGCATGATGATGCGATTGATGATTCAATTGAACGTCCATCTGGATGGGCAATTTATCAAGAAGATCATAATGAACGATATACAAGAGATGCTGCTGGTCAAGAATTGTTAAATACAGAATATAATGGTGCCGTTGAAACAAGATGGCATACTAAATATTCTGTAAGAGTTGAATCTAAGGAAATATTTATCTATGAATATATACCAAATTGGAAGCTTGTAAATGGTGAATATCAATCTGCGTTTAGAATTATCGGTTATACATCATTATTTAGAGGTGGACAAATTGTTGTACCTGCAACATATGCCGCTCGTCCAGTTGTAGAAATTACTGATGGTGCAATTGCAAATTATTATAATACGGCAAATGCTTCAAGTACTGATGATTATATTGATATTAAAACATTTGAAATTGGAATCAATGTTGAAAAGATTGGTAAGAATGCTCTTCCTGGTGGAATGGATATGACAGTATATGTGAATAAGACATATAATGATGCTTTACAATATGCTAGTCGTGAAAGTGATTGGATTGGATATAATGATACTGTTAATCCACAAAGCGGTAATGCTTTAGTATATTATGGATTCTTAGATACAAAGACAGTTGACTCAAGTTCTGAACAGTTGAAAGATCCAACATATACTGAAAACTTTACTTGGACAAAGGGCAATGCAATTCTAAGTCCATATCAAATATTGGCTTCTGGTTTAACATTAAAACTAGACCAAGATGATGATACTCCAAATCATTCTAAGCTTGAAAAGAAATATGAGGGTGTAGAAATCACACCAGCACCAATTGTTTCTGATAGAGCTATTTGTGTAAATCATGATCCAATTAAGTACAATCTAGATCAACAATATAACGTAGAATATTCTGATAACTTAAATATTACTCGTGGTGATTACGTTGCGACTGTGACCATTCGTGGTAATGACCATACAACAGTTGGTACGCAAAATATTACATTCACGATTATTAAAACTGATTTAACGGTTACAATTAATACTTCTAAAGTATTTGCTGAAGAAGAGCGTTGGACATTTGATAGCTTCAGTGAAGAAGTTACAGGATATAAGACTTCAAATGAACAAATTTATGGTTCTTTATACACAACTAACAGTACTGATATTGATGCTACATTAGATGGTGAAAAGATTAACCGCAATGATGGAGCTAATGTTGGTATATATAATAGTGCGGATGAGCTTGATACAATTAAATGGAAGTATCAATCATTTGAAAGATTATTGAGTGGATTTAGCTTTACTGATGGTAATGATGATTACTTCAAGATTATAAAAAATGGTAATGAAGATGTTACTCAAAACTATAACGTTATCTTAAATGTTATTGTTAAAATTGAACAACAAGATTTAGATGTGTTCTGGTCTAATTTAACTTATGAATATAATAAGGATGCAACTGGCGAAAATGTAGATAAGCCTGAGGCAAAAACATTATTACCTACTTGGCTTGTACCATTAAAGGTTAGTGTTAAGGATTATAATGATGGTGCTGCTTTAGGAATAGGTACACATTTTGCATATGCAGAAATTGATGTTGATAAGTTAACGCCAAATAGTAGAGGTCTTGTATATCGAAATTATAGATTAGTTCCAAATACAATGCCATACACAATTACAAAGATTGTCGTTCCAATTCCAATTGTATCTCGTGGTTATAATTATAATGCTGAAGAACAAGTAATTTCTATTTCAAGGAACAATGATTTATTTAATCTTTATTATAAGGATGAAGAGGGTAATTACTATTATTATCTTGCAGGCGATGATACTAAGTATTATCGTGGAGATGTAAATGATACGCAATATCATGAGTTTAAGTATGAAGATATCGGCCAGTATTTAATTTATGCAATTTTAAATAAACCTGATGAATATATGTGGGATAATCCTATAGACCCACTATATCGTGAAGATATCATTAGTCTTGTAGCTTCAATTGAACCTGCCAAGGCAATGATTAATGTACCAGGTACAAAGATTGTTACCTATGGTAATGAAAGATTAACATTTAATATTAATAGTGAAGATAACAGTGAGTTTAATGTTACGGGCCTTCTTCCAGGACATAGACTTGTTGGTACAATTTCCTTTATGCCAAATATGGTTGGACTTGTAAAACCTAATTTGATTGATATTGAATTTGAAATCTTTGATAGTGCTGGTAATAAAGTAACTGAATTATATGATTGTGGTGTAAGTGGAGGCTTTAAGGTTGAGTATCCTAAGGCTAAATATGAAGCATCATATTATGAAGGAGATTATACGCCTGGTCAAAGACATGAATTTGTAATTACTCCTAAGGATTGTAAGGATGCAACAGTCTGGTATAGCTTAGATGGTAAGAATTATTTTACATCAAAAATTAGCTATAGTAATGCTGGAACTTATACAGTTTATTTTAGAATCGAAGATTCAATGCATTCAACAACCGAGGATAAGATTACATTTACAGTCACTCAGCTTAAGACACAAATTAGTGTTAATGAGAAAGATTATATTTATAATGGTGAGGCTGTAGATTTAGATCTTCAAATTTATGGATCAACTGTAACACCTCAAATAACTTATTATATGGGACTTAACACTGTTGATAAATTTGATAAAGCAATAGAGGTCGGATATTGGAAGGCTGTAATTGTGGTTCCAGCTGATTCAAGTGGAAATTTTGCATATTCTGAATTTGAATATAGATTTGAAATAAAGAAACGCGATATTACCATTTCATATCAAGATGAAAAGAACTACGACGGAAAGATTTATGATATGGGTCGTAGATTAACTGGAATTTATGGCCTCGTAAATGGACAATATATTAATTTGACAATTAAATCAACAAGTGCAAATGCAGGTATTTATACAGGTTCAAAACTTGATACTGCAATTCGAATTTATGCTAAGAATGGTATACGTGATGTTGATGTTACTAGTAACTATAATATTACATATAGTGATATTGCAATTACAATTCATAAGAATGTAGCTATTGTAACAGCTTCTAATTTAGTTCAAACATATAATGGTGAAGAAATTACACTTCCAACGATTACTACAACTGCAAGTAAATATACTTGGTCATTTGTTGGATTTGAAGAAGGTAAGTTGCCAGTAAATGCTGGAAAGTACGAATTAGTTGTTGTAGTAGAAAGCGATGACAATGTTTATGGTGACACATTCAAATTGGAAGTTACTGTTAATAGATTGATTCTTGAGCCAATGGTTGCAAGTAGCACATTAACGTATAATGGTAAGTCTCAAATTCAAGATGTAAACTTTGTAGTTAATCCTGAAAATATAAAGCCAGTTGTAACTGTATTATCATCTGACAAGACTGCTACGAACGTTGGTGTTGTAGTTTTAGGTATTTCACTTGATGAATTTAGTAATAATTACCAATTTAAGACAAATCGTGTTGAATATGAAATTATAAAACGCAATGTAACATTCCAGTATCATAAGGATTACGTCGAGTGGGTTTCAGATGATACTTGTTTTGATGGTGAGATTACAAACGATAACTTCCAAAATATTGCGGATGTTGATACTGTAACAGGTAATATTAGGACAAAATTTGGTAAGGTTAATATTTATGAGAATGATGATGTAATTTATAATTATGATATCGTTCGTGATGGAATTTCTGTAATCGACAACTATAATATTAGAGTTGATATTAGAATTGCGATTAGATATGAATTATTAGATGTTGAAGTAAGTGTTAATGGAAATATTGCCACAAAGAGCGATAATGGTGAGTATGATTTAACAATTGATTACGTAGGAGTTAATCAAGAAGTAATTGTTAGTGCATCTAACTGTGAAAACTTACTTGTTAGATTCTACGGTAATAATGATTATACAAAGCTATCAGCTGCATATTTACATGCTGGAACTTATTCAGTTGATTTCAAGGCATATCAAACTAATTTTGAAACATATTATGGTAAGTTAAATCTTACAATTAATAAGATTACATTATCTGCTGATGTAGTTGATCCTTCAAAACCATTTGATGGCTCAAGGATTATACCTGAATATACAATTTATCCAGAATTTGTTCAAAATGTTACACCAACATTCAAATATGGTTATGCAGATACTACAAAAGAAGTTGATCTACTTGCACCATCATCTATTGGAAGTTACATAATGTATATGATTGTTGCGGATACAGATGATTATTATGGATTTACTAAGGAAATTGCCTTTACAATTTCGAAAGGTGATTATCAATTAGTAATTGATCCAGGTTATAGAGAACATGAATATGATAGTAAGCCAGTAAGTGACCCTGCTGTTCGATCATTTGCAGATAATGGTGAATATGTATTTGAGTATTATATGCAAACTGAGTCTGATTGGACTATTATGAATGAAAGACCAGTAAACGCTGGAAGCTATAAAGTTGTAGTAACTTTAGTTGGAACTGACCTATATGAAACAACAACAGCTTCAATGAAATTTGTGATTAAACCAAGAGATGTTTTAGTCACATTTGATAAGAGTGAGTTAGTTTATAATGGTTTAGTTCAGGTTCCAAATGCTAAGGCCTTAGATATTAATGGTAAGGAACTTAGATTAGCATATACTTGTGATAATTCAATCAATGTTGGTAATTATCTTCTTACAGTTACAAATGATGATTCTAACTATAATCTAATTGAAAATAGTATTGAATTTAGTATTGTTCCACGTAGTTTAGTAATTAATGTGTATAATGATAATTTTGTTCAATTAAAAGATGATAACTGGTATCATGATTTTACAAATGATGATGTTAGTTTATGTGCTGATGATGTAATTAGTGGTAGATTATCACTAATTAGAGATGAAATTGGTTTATTCACAAATATTGATGACTTTAAGTGGGAAAATCTACAAATTGTAAATAGTAATGGTGAAAATATTATTAATAACTACGAATTTAGTTACCAATTATACATATATGTTCGTGAAAAGCCAATTGAGTTTATTCTTGATGACACTACTCAAGAATTTACAGGTGAGAAGCTAGCACCAACATTTGAGGTAACTACAAAAGATGTTATTACAACATTTGCTTATGATGGTATTGAATATCAAGAAATGCCTAAATTTAGAAATGCTGGTATATATCATATTAGTATTACGCTTGAACGAGAAGGCTATGAAACAAACCATGTTGAGCTTGACTTTATAATTAATAAAATTAATTCTATGTTGACTGTTGAAGCAGATGACAAGGTATATGATGGTGAATATATTACTAAGTATATTGAATCTGATAGTGTTATAACTGGAAATGATATAATTACAAGAATTGATGGTAAGGCAGCTAATATTTTCTATAATGCAATTGCATTAGATGATAATATTGAGTATGTTGTACGTTATATTAACCGATTAACAGGTGAAGAATTAGCATCTGCTCCAGTTAATGTTGGTTCTTATCGAGTAATTGTAACAACTATTGAATCTGATAACTACTTAGCTACAGAATCATATGCTGATTATGAAATTACAAAAGCAGCCGCTGATTTCGTTCTTGACGAAATTACTACTAACGGTCAAGTAAGCTATCAAAAGCATATTCATGGATTAAATCAAATTTATAGCAATGTTGTTTATAATTCACTTGAAATATTAGTTTATACAACAAGTAAGGTTAAGGTTGAATATTATAGCGCTGATGGCACTATTAAGTATGCAACTAAGCCGATGAATGTTGGTTCTTATATTGCAAGAGTATCAACAGAAGAAACTGATAATTATACCGCAATGTCTGTTGATTTCACATTTGAAATTCAAAGAAGACAAATAGTCATTAAGGGTAATTATTCTCACATATTTGATTCAAATATTGTAAATGTTGCTCTTAAGGATCTTGAAAACTTTAGTATTTTAGATGTTCAAACAGGCGAAATAATTTCAAGTCTAAATGTATTAGGATATATTAAGACTAATGCTGGACTTGAAGGAACATACAATGAAGCAAGTATGTATGAAATTTATGATTTAGCGTTAATGAATGGTAGCGAAAATGAAATTGATAATTATGATATAGTTTATGAAATTTCAATTGTAATCGGAAAAGCAATCGCTGACTTTACTGTTAGTGATGTAAATGTTAATTATGATGGTATGTCTCACGGCCTTGATTTTGATATGTCAAAGGTTGTTGGAAACTATATTATTAATTACTCATTGACACCAAACTTTGAAAATTATTCTTCTCAATACACATTCATAAATGCTGGTGTTTATACTGTATATTACTATGTTGTGTTCGATAATTATGAAATTGCAACAGGAATGAGAACAATTACAATTAATCGTATAGCTCCTGATGTTAAATTAAAGAATAATAGCATTCAATATACTGGTAGCGAAATTGATCATCCAGAGTTAATTACTAAATCTGATGGTGCTGCAACATATATATTTAAAGATGTAAATGGTAAAGTTATTGACACTCCATTTGCTATTGGTAAATATACAATTGTAGTTACATTAGAAGAAGGTACTAATTATCTTGCTGGTGAATTTGAATTTGATTACGAAATTACTAAGAGAATTGTAACTATAAGCTGGCCTAGTGTAACATCATTTACATACATTGGTCGTCAAATAATGCCTAATGGTGTAATAAATGACTTTGTTACTGAGGATTTAGGTTTACGTTTAGGCTTCATAAACGGAAATGGTATCAAGGTTGGTACGCATACTGCTCGTGCTTATATTACAAATGATAATTATGTAATTGATGAAGCCACTGAAACATTTACATTTGAAATTACACCAAGAGCAATTGATTATGTTCCTGTAATCGATGTAGTGTATTCTAAGGCGGGACTTAACTTAAATGAAGGTGAAAACTACGGAATTGAGTATGTTGGAGCATATGAAAATAACGTAGGAACATATCATATTCAAGTTAAGCTTCTAAATGATTCTGATTATTGTTGGTCTGATGGAAATAAGAATATTACACGTGAATTTACATTAAATGTATTAACTTGTGATATTACTTCATCTAATATTAGATTTAATAATATTCCAGATCAGCTTTACACTGGAAAAGCTATAACTCCAGAAGTAGCTGTATATCAAGGAACTATTCTATTAGTTCGTGGTATAGACTACGAATTAACTTATTCTGATAATATTAATTTGACTGATAATGCTCATGTGATAATTAAGGGTATTAATAATTATGAGGGAATCCTAGACGGAACCTTCACAATTAAGAGTAATGTTTTAAATTTAAACGAAAATTCTAAGTATGAGTTCTATACTTGTACAACGACAACTAAGTTTGAAAAGACAGAACATACAATTAAGTCATCTAAGAGAACATTTATCACAAATGTATCATCACAAACGACCATTACTGAATTCTTAAGTAATTTTGTTGATAAACAAGCAGATTATATTAAGATTTATAAGGGTACTAAGTTAATAAATAAGAACGCATATGATACAACTTATATTGGAACTGGATTCAAAGTGATTCTTACTGATGATTCAACAGCCGCAGTAGATCTTGTATATGTATCAGTTCTTGGAGATGTTGATGGAGATGGTCGAATTACTTCGACAGATGCAGCGGCTATTAAATCTACTTTAAAGAATGAATATTTCTTTGCAGCAGATATTGATAAGGATGGAATGGTTTCATCAATGGATAATTCACTTATCATTAGTCATGTATTTGGTGAAATTGATATTGATAATCTTTATTAAAAATCTCAAAATTAATTAAATAGTAGTCTCTAAGGAGCTCCTTAAGGAGCTTTCTTAGAGAACTATTTTATAAAAATAAAAATTTTTTTCGATAAAAAAATGTCGAAAAACAGTAATAAATAGCTTAAAAAATTGTTTTTTAGAGCTATTAGTAGTAAAATAACAATGGAGTAGTGTCAAATAAATTTGTTGATTAGGAGTTGATTGTTATGAAAAGTCAAACTAACTATAAAAGTCTAAATAACACAAAAGTGAGAAAATCAAAGAGGAAATTGGCCTTTTTTGGTATTTTTGGTCTTGCTATTATTTTTGTAGGAGTGGTTATTGCCCTTAATATATTCAAAGCTAAACCACATGATTCTACAGATCATAACAATTATACTGAATTATCAAATACTGATTTGGCACAAAATAAATTTAGTTATGTAATAAAGGATGATGCCAAATATTCTTCGTCAGAGATTGATTCTAATGCTAGCAGTTATGCAGTTATTACAGGTGTAAAGCCTGAAGCATTACCTGCGGGATTCGATGGATTTAATGTTAAGTTTCCAGAAGTAATAGTAGATAATGGAAAATCATATCCGGTAAAGGAAATTGATTGTACAATTGATACTAATGGTACAGCATTACCACTTTATGGTGGAAGTTATAAAATTTCATCATTTGATTATACAAGAATTATTGATGGAAATGCCACTTTCGTCAATTCCATTAGAAGAATTGAGGTTCCTGAATGTGTTGAATATATCGAAGTTGGTTCATTCCATGGTGTGGAAGAATTAAGAGAAATTAAATTGCCATTTATTGGCGTTAAAAGAGGAAATAAAAGTACTACTCTTGATGATACTTCAACTGATGGCTATAAATCAGCTTTCCTTGCAATATTTGGTACAGGCGAACGTGTAAATGGTCGCCAAAACACAGGTATGTTTTATCAAAATGATAATTATAGGCCAGCATATTATACTGATTCAAAATCAATTAATGAAAATCCAACGTTAACTGATGGTGGTTCTGGAACAGTTTCTTGGTATGATGCTGATTTAACGATTTTAACTGATTTGTATTTACCATATTATCTTGAACACATTGAAATTACGGATGAAGTTTATGTTGCAACGCATGCTTTCTTTAATGTAGCAAGAGCTAAGGAAATTAAAATAACCTTCTCAACTGCTTCATGGACAAAAAAAATTACGATGAATAAGTCTATCGGTAATTATGCATTTGCAAGATGTATTAAGTTAATTACTGCTGAATTACCTTCAACTGCTACAACTATAGGTACGGGGGCTTTTTCACAATGCTATTTTTTGGGAAAACAAGATTCTGATAATAATATTAATGGCTATGTTAAACTTCCAAATGTATTAGCTGAAATTCCTGAGGCGTGTTTTAATTTCTGTACCAACTTAGCTGAAATTACGTTGCCTTATAAAGTTAGTAAAATTGGTAAGCAAGCTTTCTTTGATTGCGAAAGTCTAAAAAAAATTAACAGTGCCTATGATGAATCTGGAAGTGTTAATAAGCAAACCTCTAATACTATTACTTTGCCTGAAACTATTACTATAATTGGCGAAGAGGCTTTTAGATACTGCCAAAGATTTGAAATCGTTGTTATTCCAAATAATGTTCAGGAAATTGGTAGAAGTGCACTTAATGGTTGTAAGAATTTAAAAGATTTAACATTACCATTTATTGGAAGGCAAAAAGGAAATTCTGGTACGGCAGATTCTTTATTTGGTTTTATTTTTGGTGATTTTAATGATTCAAGTCCAGATGAAGCAAGTTCAGATCCAACAGTTTTCCAAACTGATAATGGCGATCCAAATGAAACTTCAACCGATAAGCGTCATGCATTTTATATTCCAGAAAGCCTTGTTAATGTGTCAATTTTAAATGAAAGTGTTGTAACACCAGGTGCATTTATGAATTGTTCACATATTCAATCACTTAATATTCAATCAAGTGCTGCTGAGGGTACTCAAGATACTACAATGACTATTGGCCAAGGTGCATTATATGGCTGTACATCATTAAATAATTTAACTATTCCATTTACTGGAAAGAGCGATTCAATTGGTGGCGAAGAAGGTAATTTTGGTTGGATTTTCGGATCTAATAGTTATGGTAATAATGAAACAAGTGCTGTTGAAAAATCAAGTCATACTGGATATTGGTATATTCCTAATAGCCTTAAGACGGTTAAGCTACAGCATCAAACTACATTAAAAGCATGGTCTTTTTATAAGACAACTATGATTCAAAATTTAGTTATTAGTAAGGCTCTTCAGCAAACAGAAAGAAATGTATTCTATGATTGTGTATCACTTGAAACATTAGAAATACCATTTGTTGGTGCTCATCGTGGCGCAGAAACAGCTTATCATTATTGGGGTTATGATACAAATATCATGAACTCAATGATTTACTTATTTGCGTTTATGGGTAGAGATGTTACTGGTCACTATGAAAATGCGTGGGTAACGGATTGGCAAGGATCTAGATGGGATTCTTCAATTCCAGAGTCATTAACTTCAATAACAATTACAGATGATACTTACATTGCAGGATATGCCTTTAGAGGATTTAAAGGACTTAAAAAAATTACAATTTTAAATGACACCAAATCTTTATCATATATAGATGAGGGTGTATTTGCTGGTTGTGAGTCTCTTGAAACTCTAGAAGTCCCATTTATTGGAAGTGATGTAAATACCAATCGTCATGATAAATATAATTATACAATTGGATTCTTATTTGGTAGAAGTGCATATGGAACATCATATCGAGTAACACAAGCCGGATATAATTTCTATATTCCGAAACAATTATCAAGTATTAAGATAAATTCTGCGGTAAATTACGTTCCTGCATGGTCTTTTGCTAATATGTCATCTTTAAATTCAGTTGAAATTGAAGGAAAAATTGATACAATTGGTGCTGCATGTTTCTATAATGACATCCATTTGAAGGATTTAACCATGAAAGATGCCTGCTATATAAATGTCGCTAATTATGCATTTGCAAATTGTGCAACTTTAGGCGAAATGGAAAGATTTATTCCTGGAACTGTGAAAACGATTGGTAATTATGCGTTTATGGGAACATCAATTTCAAAAATTTCGGACAATATTGTAGGCTTACTAACTTCAATTGGTAATTATGCATTTTCAAATTGTAATCAGCTACAATCATTTGATTTTAATGATATTACGAGTGTTACATCATTTGGTGAAGGTGTATTTTCCGGATGCAAGAGATTAGTTTCAGTTACAAATATAAAATTCTTGACACCATATATGTTTAAGGATTGTTCTTCGCTTGAGGGTGTAAATCTTGATTATTATTTCAATTTAATTGATAATACGCAAAGCACACAAAACGTTACAAAAGTTGATTATATACCGGAAGGATTATTTACTGGTTGTGTAAGCTTAAAGAGCCCAGGAATTCCTGGCGGACTTGAACTGGATAATGCAAGTCATACTATCACTACAATAGGTGCATATGCATTTAAAAATTGTGAATCTTTAACAACCCTAATATTACCTGAATCTTTAACGGAAATTCAAACTGGTGCATTCCAAAACTGTAATAAACTTGAAAAAATGCGTATAGTAAGAAGCTGCTATATAATTCCAGCGGGAACAGATAAAGCACACAATACTGATTTGACTGATTTAGGTGTTTTCTATGGTTGTAATGAAGATTTCTATTTAGAGGTTTATAACTCAGAAGCACTATGGCCAACAACATGGGGCTATAACTGGAATTGTTACTTCCCTGTATATGTAATTGGTGATAATACAAGTAATATCTTTACATATGAATACTCAGATGATGTAAAGGGATATTTAATTACAGGATTTAATACTGATGATAATGATTTTTACGTACAACTTAATTCAACTTATGATCAATATTTATTAGAGGATACTGTGATATTCCCTTCATCATATAATGGTCTTCCTGTTAAGGGTATCGTTGAAGGGGCATTTAATCATTTTGGTCCGGATGGTAATGAGATTGACCCTGGTATTGATTATTTTGCTAAGGTTAATACTTTTGTTTTAGGTGAGAATTTTACCGAAATTGGTGATGGTCTATTCTCCTATGAAGATAGGACGGTTTACATTTATTCTCAAAAGACTATTGCACAAGCTCAAAAAATAACTGCTCCACAAAGTTCCACTTTTGTTCCGTCTACAATTGGTGGAAAATCTTATAATACACTTTATCAAAAATATAGGGGAATAAGTTATGGAATAGAAGCAAATTATGCCTCTCGTGCAATGATATTCTATAAAGATTCATGGCGCTTTGTTGGTACAAAACCTACAATCTTGATGGATGCAATTGATTTTATTCTTGAGGGTGATTCATTTGTATATAACTTTGGACGAAAGATTGAACCAGTAATAAAGAGTCTTGAACCAAAAGATGGTGTCATTGTTTATACTAATATGGAATCTATCCGAGAAAATGGCGAGGATTTAATCTATAATATATTCTATACTTATGATAAAAATTCATATGGGTATGATACTGAAACAATAACTGGCTTAGATAATGTTTATATAAAATATTCTAATAATGTAAATGTAGGAACAGGACGTATTACATTTACATCTAATACAAGTATGTTATATGGTACACAAATAAAGACATTTGATATTTTGAAGTATGAACTTCAATTATTCCATTCATCTTCTGATAATGCCGAAGGTGCAACATATGTAAATTTTGCAAACGATTTCGTTAGATATTATAAAGATAAAGTTACTTATAGTCACTTTACTACAAATGGTGCAAATGGTAAATATAGTACTGTTATTCAAAAAATGTATGGTTCGCCTTGGACAGTAAGCAACTGGACTCAAGGTGGTTCGGTTTTAAATTTACCTACAGGATATTCGATAATTGGAACGTTGACAACATCTAGTAGTAATGCGGGAGATTATATTGCTTGTAAACAAGATATCTCAGGCAAAGTTGATGGAGCTGGAACGTTTAAATGGATTGGAAGTCCTATTGTTACAGATTCACTTGGAAATAATGTAACAAGTAACTTTAGTTTAGTGATCACAGCTTATGTAGAAATTCTTCCTTATAAGATTGACTCCAGTTCAACTGGAAATTTAAAGTGGGATGGAACACTAAAGGATGATGGACTCTACCATTATAAATATACAGGACAAGCTATTGTACCTTCTGCCTATGTATATGATGATAAACTAGGAAATCTTGATGCAGGTTTTGTTATAACAACAAATGAAGAAGCAATCGAACCAAACACATTACCAGGTTATAATAAGATATATACAGCAACAATTAAAAGCTGTAGCCCTAACTTTAAATTTGATGGTAATCAAAATCCACAAATTCAATTTGTAATTGACAAAGGCGAGATTACGATTGAAATGAATGTAAACTACACGTTAAAAGATGATGATGACTATTATCGCTATTCAGGTGGCTTTAGTTCATGGAAAAATTCAGATGAATTCAATATGACGGTAAAAGGGTGCGGGACTAATTCAGTAATTTATGGTGATTTAATCACTAGTGATTGTATTAAAGGTACATATTCATCAGCCTATGATTCTGCTAATCCAGGTAATTTTAAAGGAAGCTTTGGTTGGGATAGTTCAAAACCATTAAAGATTGTATCAACTACAAGACATAATGGTGCCGATACTGATCCGTTCCTTGTTGAGTATGATAGTGCTAATACTAATCCAAATGATAATAGATATGATGTAATCTTAAATATTCAATGTACAATTTCATATATTAATTTTGATTATGCATTGACGGTTAATGAATATATTCCAGAAAAAGATGTAACAACAGGTACAACTTCTTGGAATGAAAAAGTCCTACATTTGGATGATTCATTGCAAGTATTAATGAGAAACTTTACTGATTCTACCATGAATTCAGTAGATAAGTTAACTTTAACTTATGGTGTTGATGGCTATGAACATTCACTAGGAGTTGATTTTAGAAATGTATTCGCTAATAATACAACAGCCGATGTTAAGTTTGAGGTTGTTGGAGGTGCGATTACTAATTTAGTTTATAAATTTAAAGAAATTCCAACTCCAATTCCAACAGTTAGTTTAAATTTAACGATAACTAAGAAAAACTATGAACCAGTTTATAAGCAAATTGAATTAACTTTAGGAAAAGGTAATTTTAACTTTAGCAATCCTCTTGATAAGGAATATGATAGAAAGCCTGTAAATGGATTAGACGCATTATTAAGAAGACCATCAGATTTGGATTCTTGTAATGTTACATTCTTATGGTTTGATGGTTATACAAACGAACAATTATCTACTGCACCAAGTGCAATTGGTTACTATAAGGTAAATATTATTGCAACTGGTAGTCAATATTTTAATGATTTCACAACTAATAATGAATTCTATTTCACAATTTCACGCCGTAGGATTATTATTAAGGTAGTAGATACAGAAGATCCATATGATTCTAAGTTGTATGATGGAAAGCCTTGGACATATAATCCAGTTAATGCAACAGTTGGAATTAATGGTGAATCATTAAATCTTCTTGAAGGTGATAAGTTAACGGGTTCATTTACATCAAGATCTGAAGCAGTAGGTTTATATCGCTCAAAAGATGAAAGTGGAAATGCAACAAAAGATTTCTTTGAAAAAATGAGGACGACTGTAAATAATGATACTCTAGGTGAACAATCTAATAATTACGTTGTTGTATTTGAAGGTAATTATGAAATTAAACCTCGTCAGTTTAAATATGAAATTAATGTTGATAATTCATATGCAAATCAAGATTCAAATGGTGTATATACATTTACTTATAATGGAAATTATCACCGTGCAACAGTAACTGTTTCGGAACCTACATCAAACTATCAAATATATTATAGTCTTCAAAATCCAATGGCTGGTGCAGTTGAGGTTGAGTGGTCAATTTATCCATTCTACTTTAATCAACCTAGTGATGGTACAAATGTATATACAACTTATGTAAAACTTGTAGCTGATACATATGAAACGGTTTATGATCAAGTAGCAATTAAAATAGATGGTCTTACAGTTGATGTTGTCCCAAATCAATTGGATTTTACATATGATGGCTTTAGTCATTCAATAATCCTTAATACAAATCCATCTTGGGCGACATTGTATTATTATGATTTTACGGGCTTTGATTATAATAAATTAGACCCTGATTCTTTTGAATGGTCGACCATCCCGCCTACTCATACAGAAATTGGTTCTTATAATATCGCAGTTAGAGCAATAGCAAATAATTATAATACCTTTGATAATTTCTTCAAAATGAATATTATCGATAATGGACCTACAATTAATTTGAGTGTAGTCGGTGATAATGTCAATTATGATAGAGAACAACATGGTATAACAATTAAGGATATAGCATCACCTTTAAAATTAAGTGATTTAGTTATAAAGGTTGCATTAAAGGATAGTAATTATTTAAATGATCCACAATGGATTAATGTGCAATTCAATGAAACAGCACCGGCATCAGGAATTTATAAAGCTAATTTCTTGTCTGATGCTGGAACATATCCATTATATATTGAAATATATAGTAAGGGATATAAGCCTTTAAAACTTGGCTCATCACCTGATGATACAGTCACAGTAAACATTAATAAACTTGAATTTGAATTTGCAAAGTTTGATTTTTATAATGGAATATTTGATGGTAATTATCATACTGGTTTGTTGAAACTTGAACAAAATTCATCTGATAGGTTAATTGTTACAGGCTCTGTTAATGATAACAATATATCCTATAAATATGCGAAAGTTGTTGATAATATTGAAGAAATCTTTGATTTAACGGTATATTATGGAACACTTGTTAATGGACAACCTGTATATACAACGGAAATTCAAAGATTTAAGAATGTAACTAATACGCCGTTATATATAAAGGTTACAGCAAATAATTTTAATGATTGTGAACAATCGGGTTCAATTATTATAAGCAAAGGCGATATTAATATTCAATATTCAAATCCTCAAGAAATACAGTATTTGGCAAGGCCAGTTCAAGATGGAGACTTTGATATTATAACTTGTCATGATGGTGCTAGAGTTTACAAATTTAAAGAATATGTAACGAATTCTACAGGTGCTTTGGAATTAAGTAATTATTATATTACAAATCCAACAAATTTAGGAAAATATTATGCTTATGTTTCGTTTGCTGATACACAAAATTGTAATGCAGCTGAGATTAAATTTGACTTTGAAATTAAATCACGTATTTTAACTGTTGAATATGATCATGAACTTGAATATACGGGCGGACCTCAAATGCCACATCCAAACATTACAACAGGAACAACAGATACTGTATACTATGATGCTGTAATGCATGATGTCAATAATCCTAGTGTTATTCCGGATATGCCAACATTACCTGGCACATATTATTTTAAATTAAATGAAATTTATCATAATGAAAATTATGAGCTTAGTGATGAATACGAAGGTGTGCTTGAATTTAAGATTATAAATCGTAAGGTATATATATCATATGATGGAACGTTAGATTATACTGGTCAAAAACAGTCTATCTATGCTAATTATATTAGTTCAAATGCTCAAGAAGATTCAGACTCTAATTTCCATTTGAAAAATATATTAAGTGTTGATTCTTTATCAATGAAGTTAACAACATTAAGTCATAAACGTGGTGAGTATCATTTAAATGCAATTTATTCATATGATGCAAATCAAGATAAATATGTTTTAAAGGATAATTCAACATCACCTTTCTCCTTTTCATTTGATGTTGATAGTCTTAAGGTATATAAGACATCAAGTGGTGAATCAAATGGTGCTACAGCTCCTTATTATGATATAATCGTTGATATTAAACTAAAGATTGTTGCTCCTCAACTTGAAGTTACCTACGATTCAACACAAACTGTAATATTTGATGGAAAACGTCATCATATTGATTTTAATATTACAAGTCCTACAACAGGAACCGAAATATATGAATATTGGTATGGTCAAACTGATAATCCAAATCCTGAAGATATAAGTGATCAAAACTTCTTAATTCGTAATGTTGGTCATTATATTATTAATTTTAGAATTACATCACTTAACTATGAAACATTTGTTGGTAGAGTTGACTTTACAATATTACAAGGTAATTTACAATGTGCAATTGATGATTATAGTGGTGTTTATGATGGCACAACTCAACAAACAACTTATCAAGTGTTAAATATGGATGTTGCAGATTTAATTAACGATAAGCCAACATTGTATTATTTTAAAAAGAGTATTTTAGCTTCTCATAGTCCAAAGGAAATTACATTAGAGGATATTGAAAAATTCTTTATGAAAAATGCACCAGCAAATGATGAAATCTATCAATTTATTGCTAACGGCAACGGATCATCAATGCTTGATGCAGGTGAGTATTATGCAGTTTTATATTATCCATATTCTCCTACGAATAATATTGGTAGAGTGTATGAGGTAAAAGAAATAACGATTGAACAAAGAACTCTATGGTTTAATTATAATGGTAGTGATCCATTTATTAAATCGAAGAATTATGATGGACAAAAGTATTCTGGAATTAAATTTGTTAATGAACCAAATTGGACTTGTGAATATGATACAACTCCAACTTCAAATAACTTGTTGGTTAATGCTGGTTTAGTAAATGGACATCAAATCGATTTTACTCAGTTTAGTTCATATACATTTAGGACGGTTTCTGCTAATGCAAGAGGCAACGCTGATGGTGAAAACAATGGTGATCCATATCAAGCTGAAGGAGATTTTGAGTTTGAACATTTCATAATTTCATTAGCTGGAGTGCAATATCAAGACAATTATCGTCCGGCATTTAATAAGGTTACAGATGTAAATGGAGATAAAATATATCCATTCCAAATTACAATTAAACGAATTGATTTGAATAAATTTGATGTATTTGATACTACATTAGAATATAGTGGTAATCAAATATTTCCAAAAGTAAAAACACCATCTGATGGCGAATTAGAAGCCTTCTATTATAAGACTGATTCTAATTTTAATATACTACCTAATGACAGTGGAAGATATTATCAACAAACGGATGTTGGATATTATTTAGTGTACGTTCACATTAAGATGGGAACAAATTATTACGAATGGAAATATCCACAAAATCCGGATCCTAATTACGATTTCTTAGATTCTGATGGCAAAGCATATCGTATTGCTCATGTTCAGGTGACTCCTAAAAAGATTAAAGTAGATTGGGGAACTACAACGATTACCTATGATGGTGATGGTCATGAAGCCACTCCATCAATTAAAGATGTGTATGGTAATAAAGTGTTAATTTCATATTCTATATATGATAATACATATACAGAGGTTCCTCATGAAACGGTAATGACAAATGCAGGTTACTATTATTTACATGCGGATCTATCTGCAACATCATTTATTTCTAATGCTAACAACTATGATGTCCAAAATTCAATTGAAGTATTCACAATTGAAAAACGTGAATATACAATTAGTTATCAAACTAATGAACTTTGGTTAAAGGATTATTGGTATAAAGATTATACAGAAAATGATTTTGATGATTTCATAGATGGATTTAAATTAGATTTAAAAATAAGAACAATCTCTCAGGAAGCTGGCATATATCAATATGCTAATCAATTCGTTATTGATGCGACTGTAACCGATAGGGATGGATATACATATTATGATCACGGAATTAATGTCTTTGAAAATAAGCCTATTTATGTTAAGGATAATTTCCAGTTTAATTTAAATTTTTATGTAGTGCTAGATAGCAAGACAATAAAGGTTAGAACAAATGATATTGATCGTGAATATAATAATCAAGATGTTTATCCACAAATTGATGTTATTAGTCACACAAGTGGTTATTCAATATTATATTATGGCATAAAGCTTAATGATGATGGTAGTTTACCTAATGGTTTTGATGAAAATAGTATTGCATACGCAGCAACAATCCCATATTATCGAAATGTTGGTAAATATAAGATTTATTATAAAGTGAATGCTAATGGTGATGAAGGTGTAGAAAATACTGCATTTGGTTCGACAACTATTACGATTAGACAGGCAACGGCGTATATCAATGTTGGTAATATTGATAAGACATATGATGGTAATGCAATCGCGTCAATTCCAGTATCGGGTGGATTTAATGGTGATTATAGTTCATCAGGAACTTTAATTCAAACTAATAATCGAAATAAATTGTTGAATTTTGAATTTAAACGTGATGGTGAATCCGACGCAAGTTATAATTCTGATTTCCATCCTATTAATGCTGGTACTTACTGGGTACGAATAACATCAAAGGCTGATAATAATAGCTCATATATGCAAAATTATACTGCTTTAGATACAATTGAAAACACATTTAAGTTTACCATTAAACCTGCAACATTAATATTTACAGTTGCTGATGATAAGGAAATTACAAGCGAAAGTAATATTAGCTATAATACAAATGAACAAATCATTAGGAATAATTCCACTATTACTGCCAATTCACATTTTGGAATAAGTGGATTACTCGCAAGTGATTATTTTACATATAAGATTTATAGTAATGTTGGCACAACTTTAAGAAGAACGACATATTTGTATACAGATGCTATAGCACGTGGTGATACACTATACACATTCTATGGTACAAATAATGATTACTTTAGTATTGAGTGGAAGACAACATCAAATGGAACAACAAGTGTAGATAATTATCAAAATTATAATCTTAAATTGGTATTTAGTTTATGTATTCATTTCCCTCGTATGACGGTTGATGAGGTTCAAGATGTAACTGTTGCTTATGATGGCTCAGCTAAATCATTTGCTACCGAATCAAATATTTTGAATTATATTCATAATCCAAATTCTGGATACAATATTAAATATTCTACTACATTGAGTTCTAATCCGAATGACTATAATCTAGATGATATTTCAAGGACTACCCCTGGAACAATTACTGTATTCTTCATGATTTCCTGTGCAAACTTTGAAGATTATTTCGGTCAAGCCAAATTCACCATTACTTATAAGGATAGAAATATAAAAGTAGCTGATGGTGCCTTAGATAAGTATTATGACGCAGTTGCATATGATTCTAATTCATGGCAGAATTTACTTAATTTAGTTACATCAACTGATATAGATGAAGCATTGCCTACTGTTGGATGGAAGATAACATATTTCTTAGCTGAAAAGGATAAAACTGATGATTCTGAATGGAAGATTGCATCTGATGAATTGACAAGTGTTGTAAATGCCCGTGATTATATCTTTAGATTAACGATTCCTGCATCGGTATTATATGGCGAGACGGTAATTCAAAAACACTTCCAAATTAAACGAATTACTTATACAGTTTCAGCATCTCAAGCTGTTGAAACGACTTATACTGGTTCAAGATGGATCTATAATTTAGGTGAAGCATTATTGAACAATAACTCTATTTTCACAGTTACAGGTTTATTAAATCAAGATGGAAATGGCAATCCTGTAGGACATCATATTACAAGTGCTATGCTTGTAAATGATAATATCTATTCAGGAAAATATGTTCAGAATAATAATGATCCAAATAATAGTGGTTCAATCGATATAAGTGATCAATATTCGTATACAATTGTTGATCAAGATGGTGTAGATGTAAGAATTAATTATGAATATAATCTTGACTTTGCCTTAATTGTCAAGAAGGGTAGTATTACATTTACGTCTAATATTCCTGCTAGTGGTATATTTGCATATGATAAGGATGGTATATCACCGATTGTTTCTGCAATACCAGCTGGGTATAAAGTAGAGTATTCTGAAACTCAAAATGGTGATTATAGTGAAATTCCATTTACAAAGTATAATGTTGGCACTTATTCATTCTGGGCAAGATGCATTAATGTTCCAAATTATGAGGATGCTTATCAAGAATTTACATATACAATTGAAAAGCAACCTAATACTTTAATAATAGATCCTCTTGATAAAGTTTATGATGGAAGTCAAGTGAATCCGGTAATTACGACTAACGATTATCATGGTACTGCTTCAGCAGCCTCAGGACAAGGATTTAATGTGATTGTTAAGTATTATGACGAAAATGAACAAAATGAAACTGCAAATGCACCAAAGAATGTTGGTACATATTGGGTTTCAGTAATATTTGGCTCTACTACAAATTATACTGGTCTTGAAGTAAAACAAAAGTTTACTATTAGTCCTCGTGAATTAACGGTAAATATTGATAAGAATATCTTAACGTATAATGCAAAGGAACAAGAACCTAACTATACTATTACATCAAATATTGTAGTTAATTTAAATCTTGGTGTAGATTATACAATTAAGTATTATTCTCAAAGTGATTTACAAACGGCTATAACTAAGCCTAAGAATATTGGTTCATATTCAATGCTAATCAGTTTAACTGGTACTGGTGAAAATTCAACATTTAATAATTTCCAATTTGATAATGGTCAAAAAGAAATAAGAATCAACTATGAGATTACTAAAGCTAAGGTTACATTTACAGTATCTGAAGCACATTTCCCATATACTAATTCACCAATAACTATTAGTTTAAACTATATTACAACTTCGGGCTTACCACAAGGTGTAACACTTGATTCTTACATTATTTCTCTTACTGGAAATAGTGGAACATATAATATTAATTGTCCATATACTTCATCTGATTTTACAAATTATTTCAAGTGGAGTAGTACGGATAATAAGCCAATCTTAACTTATAATCAACAAACAGAATCACTTGATAATTATGATATTACAATGGTAATGACAATTATTGTGGCTGTTGGCGATCTTCCATATGCTGTAACCGAATATGTTGGACAATATGATGGTCAAGCACATACAATCAATTTCCAAATTTCACAATTATCTAATGATATGACTGTTCAGTATTCAAAAGATAATTCTCAATGGTTTGATTCATTACCTACAGAAACTAATGTAACAAATGGTGCCGTTCATATTTATGTAAAGGTGACATCAAGTCTTTACAATAATGGACAACCTGTAATTCTTGGTTTACCTGGTAGTACAGATTATAACAAGTTTACAATTACAATTACCAAGGCTGATTTAACTATTGAACAACCAAATGTTGATTTAAATAAAGTTTATGATGGTAAGGTTACAACACCACCAATTGCTACGGAAATTCATACAAGTGCATTTGGAACTGATTTATTAAATCCTAAGTATCATTTCTGGGCACTTGATAAGACGGACGTTTCTGGTAATAATTATCATGAAGTTCCAGTAATTGAAACATCAGAGGTTGGTAAATATTATTTAGTTATTGAGTACAAAGATAATCAAAATTATACTGATGCTCAAACACAACCGATTTATTATGAAATAACACCAAGACAAATCTTAGTGACTATGGATGATAAATCTAAAACATATGATAGTCTTCCATGGGAAGGTACTATCTCAAATGATCCATCAGCTATTGGAGCGTTAGTAGATGGAAGAATTACAACCGTTCCTGGAATCGTTGAGTCCGGTCTAGTTAGTGGACATTATTTCAATGCAACTATAAAGACAAAATCGGCTAATTCTGGAACATACACTCTAGAAAATGATTTCATTTATAAGAGTTCATATAGAATCTATGATCATGTTAATAATAAAGAAATTAATATTGAAAACTATAAAGTCGTTCTTAAGTTAAATGTATTAATTTCTAATGCGAATTTCTGGCTTGATGAAAATAACTTCATCATCAAGTTTACTGATGGCCATGGAATATATGATGGAGTTACCGAGTATTTTGTTAGTCATTCATGGACTAATTTAAATGGTGATACAACATATCCATTAATTACAATTCCAGATGGAACTTCTGTAAGTGACTTATTAAAAATTTATGATTCTTTAATTTCTTATAATGAAATTGGATTTAATGTTTCTGATAGCGAGTGGTTACCGACTCCTATTGGAAAGAAGTTTGGTACAACAACTATTTATATTAAAGTGGCTGCACCAAATTATAATACATATTATACACAAGCTCAGATCATCGTTGATGCCATCCCTTCAGGAATTATTATCGATGACAGAGGTATCTTAGCAAGTGATAAGGTGTATAATGGTTTGCCTTATGAATATAACACTATTGTTGTAAGATCTGACAAACCAAATGATACGCGAGTACCATATTTTAAATTTTATTATCGTAATGCAGATGGAACAAAGGGTAATGAAGTATTAGATATTAATGGTCAGAATGTGGCACCAACAAATGCTGGAAATTATATTTTACGAGTATATCTTGATGCTGATCAAAATAATGGTTATGCAGATTATGAATCAGACAATATACCATTTAATGTATTAAAGGCTAAGGTTCCTGTTTATTGGGGTGCCGACCATATTGTAACTTCTACAGTTAATGGAAATGTCACATATAAATATGAAATGTATTATACAGGCTCAGAAAGAATCCCACTTGCTAGAGCATATGGTATTATAGACATTTCTACTAATCCAAGTGTACACCAGTATGAGTTAATACCTCTTACTGTTACTGCGGATAGAACTGCAATTAGTATTGGTTCATATATTGCAACAGCAGCTATTTCAAGTGCTGATTATAAGCAAAATTATGAATTGCTAAACCCTACAACCGGATATGAAATTGTGAAATCAGTTTTACTTGATCCAAACAATCCAATTACTAATCCGGTATTCCCTAATGATCCTTCGGATCCATCTTTACCAGATAGTCCGAATAACAAAGATCATCCAAATAGTCCGAATAATCCAAATAATAATTCGACATTTGAAGGAATTGAATTTTTAGCTAATCAATATAATCCTAAAGCACAGACAGCAAGTACACCATTTACATATGGAGAGCAGATTATATTAGAAGTTAAATTTATTTACTCGGATCGTAATCCTGTTATTTATTATTATTATCTTAATAAGTCAACAAATGCACGTACAAATAACAGTTCTGTTTGGACCATAACAAGTATTTATGATAGTAACTTTAGTCTTATTTCAACTAATCCTGACTGCAAATTTGAATTTGAATTCCCTGCAACTTTAACAACTCCTACATTTGATGTAACAGCTAAATTAAAGGATAAAAATAATTATGCATGGAATACAGATGGCGATATTGCAGATAGAAATATTATTGTTCACATGGATCCTTTGGATTTAAATCCAAATAATCCTGACGACCCAACTAATCCTGATATTTGGGTTGAAAAACCAACAAAGAGTACATTACTATATGACGGAACTCCTCTTGAGTTTGACCAAACTGATAGTCTAGAAAAGATTAATGTTTGGTATAATATTAACCATACTCCTAATACATCAGATGACGTATTAATATCACCTGACAATTACACAGTATATTATGGAAATAATATTAACCCAACGAGTGATGATAATAATCCATATAATAATGCTTATGTAATTATTGTGAGCAATAGTGGTTATGTTTTAAGCTTCAAATTTGGCGATTATGATGCATATAATACAGAAAAACAAACACATGCAAATGATCCACTATATGTGAACAAAAACATAAATGAGACAATCGCTCAAACAGCAGCATTTACTTTTGAAATTGTTTCTCCAGAACCTAAGTATATTACGCTTACTGAGGATTCTGTGATGAAGTTTGTAAGCTATGAACAAGATTTTGATCCAAATAATCAATATGCATTGACATATACTTATGGAATTTCAAATGAGGATAGAAATACTGCATTAGAGCAGATAGTTGGTAGTGAGACTAATGAAAGTGTAATAATTGAAAAGAAGAAATATTCAATGTTTAAGTTAAGTCATATTGCTCAAAGACATAATTTAAAGTATATTTTGACACAAATAAAGAATGACTTAACGCGTATAGCTGTTTATAAAGAAGACGGTACATCATTATGGGATGGTGCTTTAGATACAACTTTATCTGATTCAAATGAGATGTCAGACTGGATTGGTTCGGGTACATACATTGTTCTATATGATGGTTCTGATATTTCTACAAGAAAAGCAGTCGATGCTGTAGAAATTGTTATTGTTGGAGATGTAAATGGCGATGGTATGGTAAATACATCGGATTCAGCAGATATTCTTCAATATGTATTTGCAGGATATGACTCATCTAATCAAATTGAATTCCAAAAGGCAAAATATGTTGCTGGACTAGTTCAAACAACAAGTCGTAGTATTCAATCTGCTAGTGATTCAGCTGAAGTCTTAACGTATACATTTACTTATACTGATACATATGATTATTTTGAAGATAATTTCTATTCATATTACATTAATCAAAATAATTCAGGTTCATAAAATCCAATGGTGCCGATTTTACGGCACTATTGGTTCTGATTTTTAAATTCATATTAAGGAGGGAAATATATGAAAAGAATTATAAAAAAGTTATTTATACCAATACTTTTTGTAGGATTATTATTTTTTGCCATAACGGACTTTAGTTTAAATGGTAAAAATAAAGTAGAAGCAGCAAGTTCAGATGTAACAATTCCTGGTTCAAATACATCAATTAGAATTGTTTATACTACTGATTTGTTTGTTTCTGAGAATTATGCTAATGAAATAGATGGTATTCCAACATCTAAAGAGTTCTATGTTACAATTTTTGTTAATACTACAAATGGTATTAATGCACTAAATGCTAAATGGAATTTTAATACTAGTGAAATTGATACTATTACTGAGATTATATCATCAGCTAATGGCTCTAATCCTGCAACAACCATTGCAACCGCTTTGAATCAAAACGTTGATGATGATAATGATGGCGATATTTATTTTTCGGCATCAAGTAAACCAACAGAGAAAAATTATAGAAAATTACAAGGTAAGTATGGTAAAACAGGAGTAAATTACCTTGAAGGTAATGCAAAACAACTTATTGCACATGGTGGTTTATCTGGACGAGGAGCAATTAGTGCTTCTGGTGGAGCAAATTTTGCACTTTCTGGAATAAATGTTTCAATAAATACTGCAACTAATACATCTTATGTTTTAGCTAAATTTAAAGTTAAACTAAAATCATCTGCATCATCATTCACATTAAAAATGGATACTACAAATGGTATTGCTATGGGTGGAAATGATAAAACTGGGGCAGGTGCAATTACAGGACATGGTGTTTCAATTTTTGATTCAAGCATAGGTGCTGGTTCTTTAAGTGACAAAGTAGATACAGTTGTTACTGCATATAAGTCAAATCAAATCACAAAAATTGGTACAGCTAATTTAGGCAATACAGTTACTACTGGTTCAATTGAAGTTCCTGCTGGGACAACGTCAGCTGATTTAGGAATTTCCGTAGATGGCGGTAAAGGTTCGATTGCAAGTGTTACAGGTGCAACCCTTTCAGGTTCAAAATATGTAGTAACAAATATTCCAACCTATTCATCAAGTACTCCAGTTAGTGTTATAATTAATGTTACATCAGAAGATGGTAATAATTCTAAGCAGTATACTTTAACTTTTAAGCAAGCAGCTTCATCTACTAAAACGCTTAATAGTTTAACAATATCTAAAAATGTAGGTCAAAATGATCCTATTATTACTACTAGTTCATCTGAACCTACATCATCCACAAGTTCAGTAACATCATTTACTCCTAATACTCAGTATTATGTGTGGATTTCTGCTCAAGAAACTGGTGTAAAGGTAGTTGCTAACTATACGGCACAAAGTGCTACACTAGCAGGAACTAGTTATTCAAGTGGTGCAACTCAAACTGTTTTATCAGCAACTAATGCGTCTTTCTCATTAGTATTAAAGGCTGAAAATAATGATACTGTTTCATACAATTTCACATTTAAGACTATTACAGACGGTGCAAAGGTTTCAGGTGCTACTGTAAGTAGTGGTAGTACTCAATTAGGAACTGGTACACCAAATACAAGTGATGTAATTGATATTGAAATTGATTATGCTGATGCAAGTGGTAATGTGTATACAAATCCAACATTACAATTTACTTTACCTACAAACCACACAAAGTTAACATGTAATGGACAAGCATTATCTTCATCTGGTTTATCAGCAACTTATACTGGTCTTACGCTTGCTACATCAACTGATCCTAGTTATAGTGCAATTGGTACAATTACAATTGTAGCAACGGATACTTTGACAAATGAAACTAAGACATATACAGTTAATGTTAAACGTTATAAGGATACAAGAAGCGATAATGCTAATTTAAATGATATTACTGTTTCTTATAATGGTACAAATGTAGCTTATACACCTACATTAAATGGTCCTCAAACATATACATTAACTACTCATATTCCTTATACAGTGAATGCCTTAGATGTTAAGACTGTATTAGCTGATACTACAGCTACATTTACATTATTAAGTAGTTTACCAGGACAAAGTGCAATTAATGGTACAAATAATAGTCCAACGTCTATTACGATTGGAAATTCTAGTACATTAACATCATATACATTCACAATTACTATTACCGTAACCCCTCAAAATCAAAATCAAAGTGATGTAAAGGTTTATGTTATTAGTGGTACAAGAGACGCTGCAGAAGCAACTAATACCATTGATACTAGTTTAATAGCTGTAACTGATACTACAAATAATGGAAGTTCTACACTTAATGGTAATTGGGATTCAACAGGTAAATATTATGATTTAGGCACTCTTTCATATTCGGTTAAATCTTTAGGAATTAGTGCTTATATGACTGGTAGCTTCTCTTCAATGACTATTAATGGTTCTAATGCTACAAATGGTCAGGTTATGCTTTATAATATGCCTACAACTACAAGTGCAATTCCTCAAACTAATATTCCAATTGTTGTTAAATCACAGTCAAATCAAACTAAGACATATTATGTTAGATATTCAAGGAATGCTCCTGATACTCAAAATGAGGTTACAAGCTTTAATGTTACAGCTGATGATCAAACGGTTTATTCATTAGCAAATGGTAATATGACCTCAGGAAGTGTTACTTCAACTATAAAGAAATTTACAATGACTATTCCATACACTGTAAACGATGTTGAACTAAGAATTTATGGAGTTCCAACTCTTGCAAAGGCTTACTACGATGGTTCAGAGTGGACAGATTGGTCAACAGGATATAAATCAATTACAATTGGTACAGCGAGTGATATTTCACAACTTACTAAGGTGATTAAATTCACAATCACATCCGAAGCAAATACTTCAATGGTATACGAAATTACTGTTACTCGTGATCCAGCTAATACTGATACGGGAGTTACTTTCACTGTTACTGGTGATACAACAAGATTACCAATTAACCCTTCAGCACCAATTTCAGGAACTGCACAAGCTGGTCATACATATTATTATGTAAAGCAAAGTCAAGAATCTGGTGTAATTATCTCAGCTAGTCTTGTAAATACAGGTAGTGGCACTAAAATTATGTATTCTACAGATAATGGTGCAACTTATACACAAGAATATACAAATGCAACTGCACAATCAATAAAAGCATTAGGTTCTACATATTATTTTAGAGCATTACCTCAAGCAGGTGTTGCTGCTGCCAAAGATTATGCATTACATATTGAAATTGCGGATGAAAGAGATGATAATACAACTCTTAAAACATTCCAATTAAAAGATGATCAAGGAAATATCATAACTCCAACAACTACATCTCCTACATTTACTTCAGGATGTGCTCCATTAACATTAACTTACGAAGTTCCGTTTGCTCAAGGTAATGTTACAATGGAAGTAGTAGCTACTAAAGATCCTAAAGCTAAGGTTTATAAGGATGTTCATGATGCAGGTGCTATATTCTCATGCGACACAGCTACAATAACTGCTGGACAAAGTAAGACATTCCAATATTATGTAAAAGCTGAAAATGAAACTTATTCACCGTCTCCTTATCAAATTACAATTAAACGTTTACAAGGAAATAGTAAAGTAGGTCTTCAAACTTTAACTATTAATGGACAAGTTCCATATGAAAAGGGAACAACAACTCCATTCTCTAGTCAATTATATACGGTTGGTACTATAAAAGAATATGAAATTAATCTTGGTACATCATATAATGGTGTTGCTGCTAATGTTGTTGCTAATTTAATTTCAAATATTGGTAATGCAACAATTACAACAAATATTCAAGGTACATTAGCTTCAACGAAGAAGGATAGTGCAATAATAACTGCTACTTCCGAAGATGGAAAGGTAGTTGTTACTTATAAGGTAACAATCTATACAGCAGATGATGATAACACATTACGAAGCTTTGATCTACTAGATGCAGAATCATCTGATATTAAAACAACTACTAATAATACTCAGTATGCTAATAATCCTCATGATTTGATGGATTCAAGTGGAAATCAAGTATTTAATTTCGGTGCTGGAGATTCAGGTGCGACTGCAACTATAAATTATGCTAATCGTAAGGTATTCTATGATGTATTATGTAAGAATACTCAAAAGTTATATGTTAAGACAGGCAATACATGGACACTTGCATCCACACAAATTAATAATATTGTTACACTTAACGTTGGTCAAAACAAATTTGTGTTTGGTGTTGTAAGTGAACTAGATGCACTAAAGGATGCAAATCCAACCCCTACAAACATTTATACATTTGTATTAACTGTTAATCAAGCTGATGTTGAAAATAAATTAGCTACATTTGATGCTAAAATTGGTGGTATTCCAATTGCATCATCTGATATAATTTTTAATCCAAATTCAAATAATATTATTGTTAATAATGTAGGTAACTATAGTTCAAACTTTAATTTTGATATTGTTGTAACAAAGGTGTCAGATAAGTCAAATGTATATATGCCAAATGATTCTGTTAATGAACATTTAACTTATTCAACAAATTTAAGTTTTGCAACAGGAACTAATTCAGATACCTTCTCAATTAAGGTTGTTCCTGAATCAGGAGTAAATGATGCAAAAACATATACTGTTACAGTATTTAAGAATTCTGCTACCCTAGATTCGGATACAACATTGGGTAAATTGACTATTACTGGAGTAAAGAATGGTGTATATTATGATTATATTCCAGATTCAAATGCAACATCTGAAACTACTCCAGATTCAAATTCACCTACATTAATCGTTGGAGATGTAAATTTAACATTTAGTGTTGGCTTACCTACTGGCTCAAAGGCTTCAAGAAATTTAAGTATTAAGGCTCCAGATGATGCTAGTTATACAGCTCTTACATTGAGTCAAACAACTAATAGTGTTCAATATACTGTTCAAACTAGTACAACACAAGATTTAATATATTATCTTGAAGTATATGCTACTGCAGAGGATACAACTGTTGGTACAAAGTATTATATTAAGATTGTTGTACCAAAGACTTCTGATGATACTTCAAGTAGTGTAACTTCACCAGATCCAAGCAATACAATTACTGATATTCCAGGGACAAATGATAAATTAATTGAAACTAAACCAGGAACAACAGATGTTCCAATTAGTGTAACACCATCAGATCCAGATGCTACAGTAACTATTACAACTCCAAACGGATCAAATTTGACATTTACTCCATCCGGAAATAATCCAGGTCAAGGTACTATTGGTGGCTTAAAGCCAGGTAATAATAAAGTTACAGTCAAGGTAACTGCTCCTAATGGTGATGATACAACATATGATACATATATTTGGGTTGACGAAACTCCAGAACTTGAAAATTTGGAAGTTTGGGATGCTGTTGATACGACAAGACAATACCAGCTGAGTCCTCTATATCAACAAACAACCTTTAATTATACTGTAGATATTCCATATTCTGTAAATTCAACAATTTTAAAATATGCTTTCCCTACTCAAATTGATTCTTCAAAACTAAATGTTAAGTATTATATTGGTTCATCTTCAATTGCAAATTTATTTAGTTCAGCGTTAGAAGCTACAATCAATACAGCTAATTCTGTAACAATTAGAATTGTTGTATCACAAAATTATACTGCAGGATACACTCCTACATCTCCAATTTCTGCGGGCACAAGAACTTATGAAATTGAATTTAGGAAGGCAAGTCCAAGTACGGATTGTGAATTGTTAACAATTGATGCAGATGGTACACCTGTTCCAAATGGTGGTACATATGTTGCTGGTACTGAATATGTTCTTGACTATGGACGTAATACAGTTTTCACTAATTTAACTAATATTACGTATAAGGGTAGTTCAATTACTGTTACAAGTTCAGACACAACAGTTACACCACTTGGAAACAATAATGATGCATATCGTGTTACATTAGTAGCTGGTAAGGCTGTTACCGTGACTATGATGGTAAATCCAGAAGATCCTGCTGCTCAACCAGCAGTATATAAGTTTGTATTAGTAGCTGCTAATAAGGATAAGGATGTTACTAATCTTAATTTATTAGAAAAAAATCAAACTTATGTGGATGTTAATGGTGATTCATTACAATTTAATCCTCAAACGACAACTCCATATTCATTCCTTGCTAAGAATTCTACTAATGTATTAACATTAAGAATTACAAAACCACAATATACAACAGTATCAATTGATGGTGTAGCTAAGAGTGACTCTTATGGACAAACTACATATGATTATACAATTAATCTAACTAATTATGTTGATCCTAATGATTATGAAATGAGTGTTCAATTATTAAGTGAATATTATGTAGCTTATGGACAAAATATTGCAAATGCAAGTGATGAATATAAGGTAATAATTAAACGTCAAGCGCTAGATAATGATGCAACATTATCAAAGCTTGTTGTAACTATTGATGGTGTTGCTCAAACTATTTTTGCAACGAGAACACCTGAAGGAACATTTAATATTCCAAATGTTGGAAATGCTACTTCAATTAATGTAGAAGCAACTCCAACAAAGAGTACAACTAAGATTAATGGTTCATCTTCTAATCCATATACTAATTCATTTACTTTAGGTGGAAATACATCAAATGGATATAATTATCAAATTGTTCTAAGTTGTGTTGCTGAAGATGGTACACCTCAAAATTATGTATTAGAAATTTCACGTGGCCCTATTAATGCATCTGACGATAATGGAATTATTTTAATTGAGGTATTAGATTCAAATAATGCATATTATATTGCACAACAAGGAAATGCTGCAAATAATGTTCAACAATTTGATCAAACACAATTACCTTATACAATTACAATGCCATATGGTGCTAAATCATACACGATTAATGCACAAATTCTACAAGGCTCATATGCAAAGCTTTATATTACTGATGGTACTGGAAGCAATGATGTCCAAACCGCATCTCGTCAGTTCCAAATTGCATCAACTATGTATGGTACAACTATTACTCATAAGGTTTATGCTATAAGTGATAGTGGTATTAAAGGATTGGAATATACAATCACTATTAAGTTTGAAGAACCAAATGTTGATAATTCTTTAAAGAGTTTAACAGTTGATGGCGATGAGCAAATTACATCTACTACACCAAACAATCCGACATTTACGATTAGCAGACCTAATAGTGTTACAACTGTTGATATTGCTGCAATTGTAAGTGATCCAACTGCAACAATTGCATCTAATAGTCATTTAGGTCGTCTATCATTAGTAGAAGGTCAAAATGTATTTAATGTAACTGTAATTGCACAAAATGGAGATCAACAAACCTATACTATTATTGTAAATCGTGACTATGCAAATCCAACATTAATGGATTTAGGTGTAACTGGTGAGGCATTATTAGATTATGATACAAAGAAAGTAACTACATTTGAACCAAATACAACAAAGTATTTTGTAAGAGTTCCATATACAAAAGAGACTGCTGATATATATGCATATTCATCAAGTGTTAGCGATGTAATTTTAGGTACAGGAACAAAGAATCTTCTTGTAGGAGATAATAAGTTTACAGTTAAGATTACAAGTGTGCATGGTACTACAACTGAATATGAGCTTCATATTTATCGTCTTCCAGAAGAAACTATGAATGCTTCTCTTGATTGGCTAAAAGTATTCCAAGTTGGTGCTGATAAGAGCAATCTTATGGATGGTTCTGATCGACTTGAATTAAAGGATGAAAATGCTAAAAAGATTTCAGACGTATTTAATTCTGATAAGATTTACTATGGAGTTTATAATGTAAATGGTAAAGTTGGCTTATTAGATGTTAAGTATGACACTGTAGTTCATGGTAATGAATTTTATGATTCTCCAGTTGTTACTGTATTAGGTGCAGATAATCTTCATATCGGTAAGAATCAAGTAGTAATTCTTGTTACTGCACCAGATGGAATTCATCAAAAGGCATATGTTATTGAAGTAGAACGTGATGACATTGCTTATAATGTTCTTGAAGATCAAATTGAATCTGATGGATATACTCTTGAAAAAGTAGTAGACAAGCTTGAATATAATATTAACATTGGTAAGAAGAAGACATCTGAAGTTGATTTCTTATCATATATTGAAGCTTTAAATGCTACAGGCGATAATGCTGAACAAGAACTAGAAATTACTTATAAAACAAACATTGAAAATAATCCTGATGATGTAATTATTGAAATTGCAACTAAAGATGGAATTACAAAACAAGTTATTTTCCATGTTGAATCTACAAGTAATCATAATAATGCAGACTTCTGGACATTCTTCCCACTTATTATCTTATTAATTATTGTCTTAATTATTTTGATTATGATTTTAATTTCTGTTAATAAGGATAAGTATGGAAAGATTACTAGAAAGGCTGACAAGAAGTCAGATAAGAAAGAAAAAGCAGCGAATAAATAAGTTAAAGGAGGATTACTATAATGTTAGATAAAGTGTTGTTTCAAATAGGAAGCTTCGAAGTAACAGTTTTAGTGGTCGTCCTTGTAGCCTTATTAATAGTCTTACTTGTTGCTGCAATGGCTTTTAGACAAAACTATATCATACAAGTAAGATTATCAAGGCTAATGGATGCTGAAAGTGCTAAGCATAACCACGAAGGTTTTGTTACATTATTGCGCAAACGCAAGAAAAAAATACTAAAGAACTCTCGTCAAGTTTCCCCAGCTATTATTATCTTTTCGCTAGATAACCTTGGTGGGGTCTACGTGGGCTATAAAAATCAAAGACTTTTAATGCGTACAATTTCTGATGTATTTACAGAAGGTCTAAAAAAACAAGAATTTGTAACTCGTATTGACTTTTCTAAATTTGGTTTAATTGTAACTGATAGAAATCGAGAAGAGGTAAAGGAATTCATTTTAAAATGTATTGAACGTTTAAATGAAATAGAATTTCCTAATTATGGCTATTATACCTTTGATGTAACATGTGCTGTATATGAAGCGGTTCCTCTTGAAAATCCTAAGGATGAGGTTGCTCTTGCAATTCAAACACTTAAATATGCAGTTGTTAAGGATGGTAATATTTATTACTATTCGCAAGACGTTCTTGATAAGGTAAATAAGTTAGAAGAAATCAATGCTTCTAAAGAAAGTGCGATGGAAGAAGGATGTATTATTCCTTATGTTCAACCTAAGGTTGATTTTAAAACTGGTAAAGTTGTTGGTGGAGAAGTATTAGTTCGTTGGATTAATGATGATGGTTCAATCAAATATTTCCCTGATGAATTTGTTCCTTTGTTTGAATCAAATGGATATATTCGTCAAATTGATTTAAAAATGTTTGAAGCAGCATGTATAATTCTTCAAAATGCAAAAAACACCGGCCATGACATTGTCGTATCAACTAATTTTTCAAAACTCACATTAAATAGTTTAAGAAAAATAGATCAACTTCTTGAAATCACCACAAAGTATGGTGTTAATCCTTCAAGTATTGAAATTGAAATTACGGAAAGTGAATTTGTATCAACAAATCAAGCATTTACAGCTTCAATTTTAAGATTACGTCAAGCGGGCTTTAGAATTGCTATGGATGATTTTGGGAAAGATTATTCTTCATTATCATTACTTACAGAAAATCGTTTTGATACTATTAAGGTTGATAAATTCTTCTTTGAAAATAGCTTAGCTACAGACAAGGAGAAAAATATTGCCAAAAATATTATTAATCTATTATCATCAGTTGGTTGTAAGATTTGCCTTGAAGGAATTGAAACTTTAACATGTCTTGACTATCTTGCAACTGTTAATCGTCAGGTTTTATTACAAGGCTATTATTTCTCAAAGCCTATTCCTGAAGTTAAGTTCGAACAGTTCCTTGATACTATTTTCCCATTCAATTATCCAGTTGATAGTGATAAAATAAAGCCACAGGTTATTGTGCAAACGGTTGAAGTAGAAAAGAAGGGCGTAGATGCTACTGATACAGATACTAATAATCATACAACAATCAATGTCACTACAAATACCCAAAATGAAGCTCTAGATTCATTGAAAGCTCAAATGTCTGAAATGCAAAGGAAGTTTGAACAACAACTACAAGAACAGCGTGAGTTGACTCATAAACGAGATATAGAGCTTATGCAACAGCAGCTTGAATTTATTAAAAAGACACAAGAAATGCAAGCTAAGAATAAGCCTGTCGAGCTTGAAACTCAATTGATTGATAATCGTGAGGATGATAGAGTTAAACGACTTAAGGAACAACTTGATGAACTTGAGCGTGAACGCGAACGAGATCGTCGCGAAAGAGAACGTGAAAGAGATAGAGAGCGTGATTCTTATCGCGATAGAAGAGATTATGATGATTTACAACAACAAATACGTGATTTAAAAAATCAACAAAATAATAATGGTCCTATGGGATATCCATACCCATATCCTCCATATGCACCATATCCTTATCCATACCCATATCCTCAACAGCAACAACCTCAACAAAATATAGATGTTGATGCTTTAATTGAGAAATTATCAAAGAAGCAAAAGGAACAGGTTGATAGTGCTATGGATGAAATGAAGGCTCAAAATCAATCACTTCAGGATCGTCTTGATGCTGAACGTAAAGAGCGTGAGGAACTTGAGGCTATGCTAAGAGATATCCAAACTAAGGGTGAAGAAGAGGAAGCTGATGAGGCTGAACAAGAGCGTGAGCAAGAAGAGGCTGATAAGGCTTTAACACTTGATGTTGATGCCCTTCCTGTTGATGATGATAACGATACAGATGAGGATGCTGATAACGATGCAGATGATGATACAAATTCTGAAAATGAAGAGCCAGTAGAAAAGTCTGAATTAACTCTTGAGCAAATCGAAGCCTTAGTTAAAAATTATCAGGATAGATTCCAAGAGGATTGGATGAGTCATGCTAAGGAAGAACTTCAAGGTGGATTTGATGAGCTTGTCAAAGGTTTAAGGTTCTATAAGCTTCAAAATGCTGAAAGAAAAACCTTTGTTGATAAGGTTAAAAAGCTTTCGCCTGAGGTTAAGCAAATATATAACATCGTAAAGAATGAATTTATGAAATATAATGGTGTAACTAATAAGCTTACAAATTCTTGTGATGTTTTATATAAGGGTCGAAATCAAATTGCAAAGATTAATTTTACTAAATCAAGGGTAAGATTATATCTTGGACTTGATCCTAATAATGCGGAATATGCCAAAATTCCACATAAGGATTTATCAAACAAGCGTGCTCATGCTAGAACGCCATTCTATATGCTACTTAAATCACCACTTTCAGTTAAACGAGCTAAAAAGCTTATTGCTGATTTAATGGTAATGCATAACTGTGAGGAAAATTTAAATTATAAACCTATAGATTATGCGACTAAGTATAAATTCTTTAAAAAGGATCAAAAAAAGTAATTTAAAATATGGTTGTGAAAACTGCTTTTAAAGTAGAATTTCACAACCTTTTTCATTTACAAAAATGCTTCATAGAAGAAAATGAAAAAAGTTATAATATACAAATTTTATTGAATTTTATCAAAAATTTAAAAATCAAGAGTTGGTGTTGATAAATGCCACTGCTTGAAATTCGTAATGAAGGATAAGGAAATAGCTGATGTACTGGCTTACTAGTTGAAGAAGTAAATAATATGTAATAAAGAATATAGAGGTATTTAATAATACTGTTTTAATTAAAGAATACCTCTTTTTTTGCTCATAAGCATTAAAATGCCGAAATTTGCTAATATTTTTATTTAGTGTTATAATGTGTAATAGGATATTGATAATTTTAGCAAAAAAGAGGCGATGTTACGTGAATAAGAAATTTTTATATATATCAGCTAGTGTTTTAGTAGCTACTGCTGCTTTCCTTGCTGTTTTTTTACCAATAAAATTCAATAAAGCAAAAGATAATAATAAAATTACATCAGGAAGTTTGGTTAATGCAAATGGTGCTAAATTGAGCTGGGATGAACTTTTAAATGAAAAGTCTGATACTGATAGTGATAAAAATAAAATTGTTGTTGAAGAGAATGTTATTACTTATGTTGATTCAGCCTTAGATGGTGAATTGACTCTTCCTACCTCCATTGTAGGAATCGGCGCAAACGCCTTTAAATATTCTAAACTTCAAGCAGTTAATTTTAATGAGGGCTTGGTAACAATTGGTGTTGATGCTTTTTTAGAATCATCTTTAATAAAGCTTTCTTTACCAAGCACGGTAACAACCATTGAAAAGGATGCTTTTTGGAATTGTACAAGCTTAACTAATATTACATTAAATGATGGTCTTCAGGTTATAGGATATAACGCTTTTTATAATTGTCAATTTACCTCTTTAATAATTCCATCATCTGTAACGACTATCGAAGAAGGCGCATTTATTAATTGTAATAAAATCATAGGAACGGTTACGCTTCCTCAAAATATTACTGTAATAAAAAATAGTACATTTAAAGGCTGTAGCAGTGTAAAAGAGTTTGTATTAGGAAATGTTGAAAATATTGAATTTCAAGCATTTTTAGAATGTACATCATTAGAAAAAATTAATTTGCCTAGCACATTAACAAGTATTCAAGATGATGCATTTAGAGATTGTACTAAGCTTAGTACGCTTGCATTTCCAATTGCACTTCAAAGTATTGGCTCACACACCTTTGATGGTTGTAGATCATTAGAAACGGTAACCTTAAATCAAAATATTGCAAAACTAGGAGTTGCCACATTTAGTAATTGCATTAGCTTAAATTCAATTAATATACCACAAGCAATCAATTCAATCCCTGATTCATGCTTTTATGGATGCAGTTCATTAACAAGTATTGATTTAAGTAGTGTAGAAATAATTGGTTATAACGCATTTTTTGGCTGTAAGAACGTAACATTTGTATTAGATGATAATGAGAATGTTCATTATGTTGCATCAAAGGATAAGGATTTTTCTTCGTTAGAACAAATATCAAACGATAAATTTAAAGAATATGCTTTAAAAAATTATTATATAAAAAAAGTAGAGGGTAAAATCAATGAAAATAATTAAGAAACTTATTTCCTTTACAACAGTAATTTTTAGCTTATTTTTTATCATTAGTTGCTCTAAAACAGCTTCAACAACATCTAGCATCGAATTGTTAAATATCGAAGCTTCAGGCATTAATAATGAAACAGTTTATCAAGGCTTTAGCTATTCTAAGTCTTCATCTGTAATAATTACAGCCACTTTTAGCGATGGAACTGAAAAAAATGTAACAAATGATGCTAAATTTGGTAAAATTTCAACCTCAAAAGTAGGACCTGTTGAACAAAATGTAAACTATACATTTAATGGCAAAACAGTTTCTACAACATATGAGGTTTTAGTTTTAGATTACAGCTCACAACGAATTAATCTTGATACAGCTAATGTAAAAACAATTTATAATTTAAATGAAAAATTAACTCTTAATAATTTACGTGTTACAGCATTTTATCCTAATGGTGCTCAAATCAAAGTATCACAATATGATGTAGAATTAACGGATATTTATAATGTTAAATGCGATATTAATAAGACGTTTATTCATGATGGTGTTTATGATGTTAAAATTTCATATCAAAATTGTAATTCAAGTTTTTCGATTATGGTATATAATGATGAAATGACATCATTCCATTATAAGGTAAGTAATTCTCTTGATTATGAAAAAAATCAAAATGTTAATTTTTTAAATGGAAAAGATTTATTTAAGTCTTTATATGCTAATGTTTATATGAAGGGTGAGAATTGCACATATGACTATAATGCTTTGACATATAATGAAATGAATTATGAAGCATCTCTTAAAATTAAATCTTCTATCTCAAATGAAAAAACAGATGGATTAACTATTGCTGTTACAAGACCAGTTAAAGTTGTAATGCTTATAAGACTTGATGCAAATACATTATCTATTCGTGACAGTAGTGAAATGGTAATAAAAAGATATGGTATTACTTCAGGTGTTGGCTATGTAAGCTTTGAACTTGAAGCTGGTACTTATACTATTTCATCTGTTGATAGTTACGCCTATATTTATGATTTATACTTTGTGTATGATTCGGATTTAAATTTAAAAAAATATGATACGATTGAAATTGATAAATCATCTTTAAAGGATGAGTATCATTATAATGATTCATTTGATGTTAATAACTTTAAGGTTAATGGCATTATTGGCTCTTCTAAGGAAGTTCTTGATGTAAATAATTATAGAATTCAATTATATTATAATGGAAATGAAGTTTCAGACTTTAGTTTTGAGGGTGAATATCAAATAAAATTATCATATATAGGTAACGATTTATGCGATGAACCAGTTAAAAGATATTCTATTAATTTTAACTTTACAGATATGGATAAATTATATTTAAGCAAAATTGTTGTTAATGGGGTTTTAGTTGATATTTCTAAAAATCAATTTAGTTATTATATTATTGTTGATAAAGATATAACTGAAGTTTCATTGGAACTTGAAAGTGTTGGAGAAGGTATTATTACGGTTAATGGAATTGAATATACGAAAGGTATGAAAGTCTCAATAGGTAAAGAAAGTATAAAAATTAACGTAACGGATGGCTCTCGAACAACCGGATATGAATTAATAATTAGGGAATGACTTGGAGATGTTTGAATGAAAAAAATTGTCAATTGGTTTTTGTTTGTTGTAATTTTAGTTTGCATGTTAGTTGCATTTGGATTGATTATTTTCTACAATAATAAAAATTATAAAACAAAAATAACTGAGGTTTTAATGCATGATATTGTAATAGTTGATATTAATGCCATGTTGTAAGCCTAACTTTAAATAAGAATGAAGTATTGTTCTTTTGGAAAGATGAAATTATATGTATTTAGTAGAAATATCAACTATGTGCTTGCATTAAATGGATAATATAGCAAGTTAGCAATAACAATTTTTCAATATTTGAAAAAAATAAAATGAGAGGAGGATGTTGAGTTTTGTTATCTGCTCGACAAAATATATATGAGATATGGATTTTTTCCTAAAACGATGTGGAAGCTATTTAATGGAAGTTTTAAAAGACAGCTTAAGAAAGAATTATATGAACCTAAAGTAGGTACTGTAATGAAGAATGCCAAAAAACGCTATAAGGAAATTGTTGAATCAATTCAAGAGTTTGATAAAGGAGATAGATTCCTGTTTAATATTTTAAGCTGTGCTATGCTTTCTTCAGTTTTATTATCAGTAACAAATCATTATACAGTATCAGAAATTACAAGTTATTATAGTAAAGCTATGAATACAAAGATGTTAAGGAAAACAGTAAAGAAGAGTACTGCCTATACAGCAAAAGGCAGGGAGATATTAAAAAATCAGGCTAAAAATAGTGAACTTCAGTCTAATCCTTATTCTTGGGTATTTGAAATTCAAGATGGTGAAAATCTAAATGAATATACAGCAACCTTTAAAACATGTGGCATTTGTCATTTGATGAAGGAACTTAATCTTGAAGAATATATTCCTGCCATGTGCGCTTTTGATTATGATATGGCTAAATTAAATAATACCGAATTTTCAAGACAATATACACTTGCATCGGGTGGTCCTTATTGTGATTGTCATTATAAGTATAATGGCAAAATAAAAAAATAACAAAAATAAAGGCCGAATGAAAAAAAGGAAATAACAAAATAAAAAAGGTAATGAATTTAATGAAATTATTAGTGATTTTACTTTAAGTTGATTGCTTTCTTTTTAATATTTAAAATATAATATACAAATTTTTTATTTCAAAAATTGACAATTTTACCAAGAAAAAGTATAATAATTTATGCAAAGCAGTAGCAATACTGTGACGCAAAGCTATAGGGTCTTTCTAAGATAGCCAGTTGCACAAGCAAGGCTATCTTTTTTCATTTATATATGCTAAAATTGTTGTGGAGGTTTTACTATGCGTGTAAGAGATACAAAAATATATATATTATTGACAGCATTAGTGTTCTTAATGGTAGTAACATTTAATATTTTTTACATTTCAAGTTTTACCACCCGAGCAAAAGAATTAACTTATAGTGATGCTATTAATGAAACTAAAAGTAACTTGATAAGTGTTTCTGAAAGAATAATTTATTATGAGCATGAATTTGAAACTAGTAATTATACTAATGTTGAATTAATCGAAAATCCTAAGGATAATTATATGGGATTATTTGATTATTCTAATTATGGTAATGTAGCTACAGCTTTGTTAAACTCGCAGGATATAGAGACAATTAATGCAGTTAATAAATACTATTTGTATATTGTTATAGATGACAGGCTAGGAAGATTAGATTTAGAACGTATTTTTGAGCCTGTTTCAAAACAAGGCTTTTATCTATTTAAAGGCTTAAACGGAGAGTATGTATATAGTGATTTAAGCTATGATCATTTTTTTACATATGTAGCTCCTGATGATTCAGACACCTTTACAAATATGAAAAGCAAAATAGAAAATAAAGAAAATTTTGCCAATTTTGTTCGAATTGATGATGAAACCAAAATTGCATCTGGTATTAGTTTTGGAAAGGATTTTTATTTTTGTCAGTTTTTTGATTTGAATGAATATAAAACAAAAACTAAAGGTGTTGTAGTAATGGGCTTTATTTTGTCAGGTGTTATGGCATTAGGAATGGCAAGTATTATTTTGGTGTCAATTTATGCATTGCACAAGCAAAACAAGCTTATATCAATTTCAAGACGTGCTGCAAGACGCAGTGATGCTATTATTATTCGTGCGACAAGAAGTGGTCGTATTTTTGAAATAAATCATAACATTCCAGATTTAAATGGTAAAACATATAAAAATATTTTTGATTTCAAAACTGAAAATGATGAAAAATTTAAAGAATTAATAAAAAAACAAGATAATATCATGGCTTGTTTTGACGGAAAAGAAACTAAAAGATATATTGATTTTACAATATTTAAGTATAATTATACTTATTACCTTGTTGGTCGTGATATAACCGATGCGTATTTAAATAATGAAAGATTAAAGGAGTTAACAAGTAAAAATGCTATAACAGGTTTACCTAATTATTTCTCCCTTGTGGCAAATTATACTAAAATTAAACAGGAAAGTTTAAATAGAGTAATTACATTTTTATTAATTGATTTAGTTGAACATGAAGAAATAAGTAGTGTATTTGGAACCCCGACATATAATGCAATTCTTGATGAGGTAGCTAGTCGTATTCAAAAAACAATCGGGCAAAACAATCTATATCAAATTGAGAATAATTTGTTTCTTTGCACGCTTAATGCTAATATGAAGGAAGAAAATGGAAAGATGATTGAGGATTTAATTAATAATCTTCATCAAACAATTGAAATAAAAAATAATACATTGTATGTTAAATATAAATTTTCTTCTTATGATGTCATAAATGTATCTAAAACAAATATTTCTCTTGACGATATTATTGATTCATTAAAGGTAACTCTTGATGTAGCCTTAAAATCAATTAATCGTGATTATATTAAATATGATGCTACAATTCAAAATATGATTAATCATCGTAAGCAAATGCAAGAGGATTTAGTTAAGGCCTTAGAAAATAATGAATTTATGATGTATTTCCAGCCTCAATATGATGTTCTTGAAAATCGTATTGCTGGCTTTGAGTCATTGATACGTTGGAATAATCCTAAATATATTAATATCTCTCCTCAAGAGTATATTGAACTTGCTGAGAAGAATGGTTTAATTATTGAAATAGGTAACTTTATTGTAAAAGATGTATTTAAAAATGCTAAATTATTTGAACCATATGGAATTGCTATATCTATAAATGTTTCTCCAGCTCAGCTTTTCCAGGCCGGATTTGTTGGATTTTTATTAGAGGAATTTGAAAAGAATAAGCTAAAACCGGGCTCAATTGCTGTTGAAATTACAGAAACATTCTTAATGGAAAACTTTAGTGTTGTTATTGAAAAACTTAACATTTTACGAAATCACGGCTTTAGAATTCATCTTGATGACTTTGGTACGGGGTATTCATCCTTGCAGTATCTTAAGGAGCTTCCAATTGATACGATAAAAACAGATAAGGAATTTATTAAAAATCTTGAGAATGATAAGACTTCACAACTTATTATTAAAGGAATTATTGGAATGGCTAAGTCAATTAATTTATCCGTAATATCGGAAGGCGTTGAAACAAAGGGGCAAGCTGAAATTTTAAAGCGAGCAGGGACTAATTATTTCCAAGGATGGTTAATCTCTAAGGCTGTCCCACTTGATAAAGCTCTTGATATGGCTAAAAATGGTGTAGATATTAATATGAAAGGTAAGTGATATAATGCTTGCGACAAATGCGTTTAATATTGTAATTACAATTACCGTAATTCTTATTATTGGTAGTTTGATTTATTTATTAATAAGATTAATGCTTCATAATGAGGCGAGATATCGAGAAGATAAAAATATTCTTACGGCTGATATGATTTCTAATTCCAAGATGAAAGGAATAGTTGATAATTATATTGCTCGTGTTGGTAAATTTGGTTCTTTTTATGTTATGCAAATTGATATTGATAACTTTAAAGGGTTAAATGAATTATATGGTCCTTCAAGATGTGATCAGGTTTTGCAGGAGCTTTCATATCGCATTACTAGTGGAGTTGAGCATTCGGTTGTATCTCGTCTTAATGATGATAAAATATTTGTTCTTGTTAAGGATGATGTTAATTATGCGACCGTTGAGGAAGATGTATCTAATTTAATTGTGAAGTTAAAACAGACATACGAAAATGGCCATCAAACCCCAGTTAATTTAACTGTGTCTGTTTCAATTGCATTATATCCTACTTGTGGAACAACCTATAAGGCCCTTTTAAGATCACTTGAATTAACTAATTACGTTGTTAAACGTAATGGTGGAGATAATTACATGATTTACTCATCTGATATTGATAGTAAAGAAACTTCGAATATGGATTATTTCAATGAAATTAGAACGGCAATTGATGATGGACAATTTTGTCTTTATTATCAACCAATTATTGATATAAGACAAAAAAAGCTTTTAGGTTTTGAAACCTTTTTAAGATGGAATCATCCAACCCAGGGTGTATTAACACCAGATAAATTTATTAAGATGCTTGAAACTAGTGGAGATATTAATTATATCTCTAAATGGGGTGTAGAGCAAATCGTAACTAAAATGGGTGAAATCCAATCTCACATTGGCGCCAATGATTTGATATACACGAATAATATTTCAACTAAACAGCTTATGTCAGATACTTTAGTAGAGGAACTAAAAAAGCTACTTCATAATACTAAGGCAAATCCTCATAAAATAGTTTTGGAAATTGAAGATTATATGATGTATTATAAAATGGATCAAGTAAAGCTTAACTTATTAAGACTTAGAGATTTGGGCTTTAGAATTAGTGTTGATGGTCTTAAGCTTGATTATGCAGCCTTATCTCAAATTGAAAAGGAACCAATTGATATTATTAAACTAGATAGATCATTCCTTAAGGATATTAATAATAATAAAATGAAGGAAAAATTTGTTGAGATGCTTGTAGATTCAGCTGAACACATGCATCGTATGGTAATAGCAGAAGGTGTTGAGGTATATGATCATATTTTATATCTTGAAAAAAATAATATTCAATATGGTCAAGGTTATTATTTCTCAAAGCCTTTTGAAGATAAATTTGTTTATGAGTTCATTGTTAACAAGGATTTTGAAGATAAATTAGATTTAAAGCATGCTAATTTGGTAGCTAACAATTTGAGTGAAGCTAAAGAAGTAGAGACTTTGCAAGAAAAAGCCAATACCCAAAAGCAAGTCGATGATGAAGGCTCATCAGATAATATAACAATGTAATTAATAAAACCTCTAGTATTTTTGCTAGAGGTTTTATTATGTAGATTAAGTTAAATCATCGTAAGAAAAAATAAAAAGATTTTAAGCTTATTTTTTAACTCTATTTAGATAAAAATGCCCTTTTTGGCCTTTTTTTGAGAAAAAGTGGTAAAAAAGTATAACAGAGTGATACTTTTGAAACGATTTTTAGAAAATATAAAACTTTATAAACATTTGACAAATTTTAACACTAGTGCTAATATCAAATTATAAAATATTATATATTATTTTTAGTTAATTTGGAGGATATATGAAAGCTTATAATGATGATAATCGTTTTTTTAATTTAAGGTCTGATGTTTATTTTAAACATTTCTTTTCGATTAAGAAGATACTTGCTATCTTCTTATCCAATTTGTGGAATCAAAATGTAAATGAAGCTGATATTACATATGATAATACTGAATCAACCGTATTAGATGGTAAAAAGATAATTTATGATGTAGTAGCTTCGGTTTCACTTAATGGATATCAAAAGGAAGTTAGACTTAATCTTGAGATGCAAAATAGAAATTATGATTATTTAGGTCCAAGAATGGACGCTTATTCATCAAGAAAATATAGTGA
>ENA-ORMR01000149-ORMR01000149.1-human-gut-metagenome-genome-assembly--contig:-NODE-149-length-80247-cov-7.167161_pt1 | contig 80247 bp, 76 predicted proteins | sample MGYA00242107_ERZ509003 | MGnify/ENA primary metagenome ERZ509003 (study PRJEB26280, sample SAMEA2338699) | human gut metagenome | biome: human gut; feature: human-associated habitat; material: faeces...
ACGCTCTCGCCCTGCTCCCGCTATCGCCTCGAAAACAAATATATTTACTTTAAATGTTCTGTAAGTTCCAGCTTCTCGCTATCGTTATATCTTTTCGTTACAATAGCCAAAACTGCGAGGGTGCGTGGTTGAGAAGTCACCCTGTCCTTTTTTTATTATATACCATTTTTGAGGCTTTTGCAATAAAAAAAAAGGAACGGTAAACCCGTTCCGTTATTTAAAAACTATCCTCTTCTTCTTATCCCATTATGACTACTGTAAAGGAGCTCTCCACAGTGAGTCATTAAACTTGTTTTGATTTGTTTTAATATCTACAGACAAAGTTACGTTACTCGGAGTAAAAACAAATACCAAATCACCAACTTTTTGAGGTTTACCGTTAAGAGCATGGGCAGCACCGCAAATGAAGTCGATTGTTCTTTGTGACTGTTCTTTATCTAATAAATGAAGGTTAAGAACGATTGTTTTTCTATCTTTAAGGTGTTGAACGATTTGGGCAGCATCATCGAATGAACGTGGTTCCATTACCATAACTTCATAACCTCTGTAGTTAGGATGATTAACTACTTTCAATTCATTTGAAGTGTCTTCTTTAGGCTGATAGCTGTATTTTGGAGCTAAAGCCAGATTATCCTGTATTTCATAACCGTCTTCTTCATTCATCTCATCTGCTAAGTCTTCAAAAGATTCTCTAGGTTCAAAACCTCTTACCAAGAAATCTACAACTGATTTAATTTTGTCTGTAACTACTGCCACCGTTTTTCCTCCGTTTATTTTAATCTTACTTTTAACTAAATAATTTTCTGCCTATTCTAAGCATTGTCGCGCCGTTTTGCGCTGCAATCTGATAATCCTGGCTCATCCCCATAGACACTTCTTTAAGCCTGCATCCGAACCGTTCTTCAAGAAGTTCTTTTGTCTTAACCACATCACCGAAAAGTTTATTTAATTCGTCTTCTGTTGCACCAAGAGGTGCCATATTCATCAGACCTGAAATATTTACCCCCTCCAGCTTTTGTATTTCACCAAAACTCTCCAACAAATCTTCTTTAGAAAATCCGAACTTCTGAATTTCGTTAGCATTATTAAGCTGTAAGAGTATATTCTGAATTTTTCCGGAATTTAGCGCCTCTTCGGAGATAATCCCCGCAAGCTTCACTGAATCAACCGAATGAATATAATCAAAGACTTCAATTACTTTTTTAACCTTGTTTGACTGAAGATGACCGATAAAATGAAATGTTGAATTGCTCCTGACATACTCAGGGAGGTTTTTTATCTTTTGAACAGCCTCAACTGCCCTGGATTCTCCAAAATCCCTGAGCCCTGCATTATAAGCTGCTTCAATTGCCTCTTCATCAAAATATTTTGTAACTGCGATTATTTTTGGTCTATAAGGTGCGATTTCTTCCTGTATTTGTAAAAGATTCTTTTTTACTGTTTCAAACATAAATAATCTTACCCCTACAAGAAAAACACATTTCGGGTCTGCACAGGAACGCATCACCGATTGTGTACATTATTAATTTTACTCGATTTGAGCGATGTGGACAACTATTTTATTTTAAGTGTAACCACCTCCCCTTTATATCATCCGAAACCATGATGAGGACATGATTTCAGCCATTTTAATATTTCTTAAATTTTGGTTACATTTTGTAATAGTAATAACTTAGAGCATGCCGCTTCTCATTTTTCTTATGATTTTTTGTAAAAGTACAATGTATATTTTTAGGATAAACCATATTTTTTACTATTTACTCCGTCAAATAGTGTAGATTTAACAAAAAAAAGACCTCTTTATTTTGATTTTATCAAGAGGTCAAGGTTGGTTATTTTGGTTATGTTATAGTATTGTTATGGTATTTATAAATCTTTTTAGCTAGCAAATTTATTAATTCCCGTAAAGATTTACTTTTGCCAGTCCTGTTTTAAATATTTACAAAACTTTACACAATATAATGGAAAATATTCTTTTAAAAATAAAAAAGTTCATTTTGTCAAAAATCTTAGGGAGAAAGTACTACAGAACAGGCAAATGCAATGCCTGCGGCAAGTGCTGCACAAAAATTTATGTAAAACATTACAAACACGTTATACAGGATGAAGAAGAGTTTAAAAAACTCCAATTTCTACACAGATTTTATACATACTTAAGAGTGATTGACAAAGACGAAACCGGTCTGGTTTTTGAATGCACAAACCTTGATCCAGTAACTCACAAGTGTAAAATACACAAAAATCGTCCGGGAATTTGCAGAAGATACCCGCAGGAAGAGCTGTTTTCCATGGGGGGAGCTCTTTCTGACGACTGCGGGTATAAAATGGAACCAATTATCAGCTTTGAAGAAATTCTAAAAAAAGAACAAAAGAAAAAGGGCAAAAAGAAAATGGATTAAAGATTTTCATCTTCAAGATGCCAACCGTTTCCCATAACTTTTGTGGCGCACAAATTACCGTTACCGGAAGCTGAACAACTGTTTTCTATTTCTTCCGGGGTACTGTTTTTCCCGGCAGGCAAAAGACCTTTATCAGAAAATCCGAAAAGAAATATATCTTTGCCGAATGTATTTGGATTTTTCATACCATTTACATCAATATAAAACACCAATCCGTCTTTATCTGTTTTTATACCATAATTACTAGTCATATCTGCTGCATTCTTACCGTCCATACAGATAGAAACCCCGTCATAAGTTGTAAATGTAATTATATTTGAGCCAATACCTGCTTCTGTACCTACTTTTACTCCGCGCAAATCCCTTGCTTGTGCCCAGCAGCCCTTGCTGTTTACACACTTTTTGGAAATCTTCAGATATTTTTCCAGATAAGTATAAAACATTTCTTCAGTACTTTCAGTATTGCCATCTTTAAATTCTACTGCATCCAGACCTCCTAATTCTCCTGCTGCAAAAAGAAGCGATTGTGAAAGGACAGAATAAGTCTTTTTTAATTTACTTTCCATAGCAGCTGTATTATTTTTGGATATAAGTGAAGGCAGAGTTAAAGCCGCTACTACTCCTATTATACCAAGAGTTATCAATACCTCTGCCAATGTAAATGCTTGCTTCATACGTAATCCTCCTTTACAAAAAATATACCACATTTTACGTACTACCAGTACGTATATTTAACAAAAATTTACGTATACACTGTACGTATGAATTCTGATTTTTACGTTTTATTAGGGAAAAATATAAAAAAAAGGCGGAGAGAATTAGGTCTTACACAGCAGCAGCTTGCAGATAAGATGGACATTTCCCTTAATTTTATGGGAAAAATAGAAGTCGCATTTTCAAAACCATCTCTTGACACCCTGATATGTTTTGCAGAAAAACTGGAAACAAGTGTTTCGGAATTAACAAAATTTGAAGAATGAAAATAATCCTTTCGTCTAATGTAATAAAAAGCATTGTCGTTCATGCTTTAGTTAGTTGGCTACGCGAAAGGTTGGAAAATATGAAAAAATATATAGCATTTATAGTCTTAAGTTTGTTTGCAGCGCCGGTATTTGCTGCATGCAGCATAGAAGAAGCAGTCTGTACCGCCGGTTCATCACTGATAAACCCTCCTACAATCCATGATAAGTACATCCCGGATAATCTTCAAAACCTGCAAAAACCGGATGCTTTTATGCCGAAATATCACACACCGTATTACGATATGCTCATTAATACAGCAGAGCCATCGGCTACAGGCGGAGCAGCACCAAATTACAATTCAAACTGCCAGTTTGGAGTATGCCTTCCTGATATGGTTCCCGGGGAAGGAACTGTTGAATATTAATTATTCAATAGTATAAACTTTTTTGTAATAAAGCACAACGCCGGCAAGTGTCAGCACAATATTCGGCATCCATGCGGCAAGGAACGGGGCAAGCGCACCTGTTTCGCCAAAAGAGATGGAAAGTGCACGTATAAGATAATATGCGAATATAATAAGAATACTAAACAGAAAACCTCTGTTATATCTAACTCTCGGCGGAGTGATCGCCAGAGGAACTCCGATTAGCACAAGAGCTATTGTTGTTAGCGGAAGTGCAAGTTTATCATAAAGTTCAATAACCACAACGTTTTTCTGATGATCTTCCAGAGTATTAATATTTTTTGCAATAAACTTCATCAGCTGTGTGAAATTCATCTCTTTTGCCATATTTTTATTTAACTCTTTGGACATATCCAGCCCGAACTTGACGTTAGAATCTTCAAAAAGGGTTGTATTTAAAATTTTACCTTCTTGTCCTACGGTATAAACAGCACCTTTCTGGAAATCCCATCCGGAAGGTGATGTTTTACCTTCTTCTGCCTGAAGAACCTGGATAGTTCCGTCTTTGGATGTATCCAAGACTGTTATATTATGGAGAGTTTTATCTTCACAATAGCCAACGTAAAAAAGTCTTTTCAGAATGCCATCGGAATTTAACTCTTTGAACACAAAGTTTTGTTTACCATCAGGAATATTTTTCTGACCAAGAGCCCATAAAGCTAAATCTTTTGACTGCTTTGTCATTACAGGTACAACACTTTCATTTATAAAAAAGCTGAAAATTGACATTAATATTGCAAACACAAAAATAGGTTTGGCAATACGGTTTAAGCCGATGCCGCAGGCTCTCATAACAGTGATTTCAGACTTAAGGCTTAAGCCGTTCAGTGTCATAACTGTAGCAAGGAGAACCCCCATAGGAATAGTCATAACTATAACCTGAGGAAGGTTAAGGATAATCATCATCAATGCAACTTTAAACGGTATCCCGAAAAGGGAAATCTGTTTAATCAAAGTTATAAATGTATCAGATGCAAAAATGATTGATGTAAACACACATACACCCATAATAAATACTTCCACAACCTGCTTTAGAATATATTTATCAAGGAGTGTAATACTATTAATCTTTTCTTTAACTTTTTTCCTTACAGCCATGTCAATATGATAATTTAAACAAAAGTTTTACGCAAATAAAAGAAAATCTGAAAAATATTCATTTCATATACACGCTCCGGCTCTTATGCAAACCTTAAGCATATGTGGTGCCAGAGGCTTCGTTATTGCATCGAAAACGAATTTTTTCAGATTTTTGAACGTATTTAAAATTTTAAAAGAACTTTTAAAACATCTTTCTCTTTATTTTTCTCAAAAGCTGCTAGCGCATCATCAATTGGATAAACTGCAGAAATCAGCGGAGAAAAATCAATCCTGTCATTTTCCAACAGCCTCAAAGCTGCACCAAACTGCCCGCAGCGTGAACCAAGAACTGTAATCTCATCAATTACAATCGGTGCAAGATTAAGTTCTTTACCGGTTGCAACAGTACTCTTCAATACAAGAACCCCGCGCGGTTTTGTAAGAGCAAGAGAAGTTTCAAAACCTGAAACTGAACCGGTCGCCTCCACTACAACATCATAAATTTTCTCAACAGGAAATTCCTGAAGCAATGCGGTTTTAACACCTTGAGCTTTTGCAATATCAAGCTTATTTTGATGCTTGCCGACCAGAGTAACATCAAAGTTCTGAGCATTTAACGTCAAAGCAGTAATAAGCCCGAGTTTTCCATCACCAAGCACTACAACCTTTTGAAAAGGTTTAATATGCAGCTGTTCAGTAATCTCGCAAGCAGCAGCAAGAGGTTCCACAAATACAACCTGCTCGTCTGACACATTATCAGGAACTTCAAAGAGGACTTCCAGAGGCATTGTAAAGTATTCTGCAAAAACTCCGTCCTTATGCCAAATACCTAAAGTATGACGGTTCGGGCAATGACGGTAAAGTTTTTCGGCACACCAGGCGCAATCAGGCTCTTTACATCCATAGCTTATTTCAGATACAACACGTTTGCCAAGCAGCGATTGGTCTTCATCATTAATTTCTTCAACAACTCCGACAGCTTCGTGCCCCAAAATACCTTTATAACCCATATACCCTTTTGTAATCTCGTAATCTGTATTACAAATACCTGCAAGAGTAACTCTAACAAGAGCCTCGCCTTTTTTAGGCACAGGTTTCTGATAGTCATTAACAAGCTTTAATTCTTCATCAAATACAACAGCTTTCATAGATAAAACCTCTCTTTCTATGAATTTATTGTATCATGAAATTTTACCAAGGATAATCGTCTGCAATTTCCCAACCGTCTATTACAATTAAGTCTGTACAACCCAATGAATTAGTTTTATTACACCAATCCTGTAACAACTCGTCTCTTGAAAGAGTAGAAAAAGTTATATAATTTGGGCCATATGAACCAGCGTATAACACTCCATCTTTTTGGGTTGTCAGTTGAGAACCTGCACAGTCGCCATTATTAAAACATGCTTCCCGGCTAAATAAATAAAATCTAAATATATCACGACCATCACGATTTGGTTTTTTTGTTCCGTTCACGTCAATTGTAAAACCTAACCCAGCCCCCCAACATCTTAATACTAAAATAGAACCATCACTCAGCATATATCCTCTGGAACCATCATTCGGATCTGTAAACAATTTATTCCCACTTATATCAGTTGGAGCACTGGTATCATTCCAACAATTAGAAGGTGGTAGGTTACAGGAACTTAGTATGCCAAGATATGGCAATATAGCTTGATGCACATCCTCGCAATTTCCAATACTGAATATCTGAGTAACATCTTTATCTGCCTTAAGCATATTTAATGCTTCATTAAAATTTGTATATTTCTTTTTTAACACATTAACAGTAACATTTTTTTCATATTTATTTATGAGTCCTGGCAAAGTCATAGCTGCAACTATACCAATTATACCAAGGGTTATTAATACTTCGGCAAGCGTAAAACCATCTTTATATATTCTTTTAATCATAAAATCCTCTAAAAACCTATAATATAGATATAATAGATATTACTTTATATTTCATTTTTTGTCAAATATTACCTTATAAAACATTTAAGACAAGTCATATTAATAATATCAATTTAATAACTTATGAGGTAATTTATGTCAAAATCTTACAAACTTAGGTATCTTTTTGCTGAAAAAATAAAAAAGTTAAGAACTGAAAGAAAACTTACACAAGCACAGCTGGCTGAAAAAGTTTCAGTAGAACCCAAACATATCAGCTGTATTGAAAATGGACTAAGTTTCCCTTCAGTCGATTTAATTGCAAGACTTGCAAAAGCTTTCGAAATGCCTCCTTATGAATTATTCCTTTTTGAAGCAAAACCTGAATGTAATGTATTAAAAAATGAAATTATAAAAATACTGAATAATGCCTCAGAAAATCAAATTGAAAAAATATATCTTTATACAAAGTTTGTAACTACATCATAACTGTTTAATTTTGTTTAATTCTTCTTTTAACTCCTGAACTTCATATTTGAGCCTGTTAAGTTCACATTTTATAGGGTCAGGAATCCTGTTGTGCATAAGCACTCCGTTTTCGTCACGTATTTTCCGGTGAACGACCCTGCCCGGGACACCAACTACCGTAGAATACTCCGGGACATCCTCAACAACCACAGAACCAGCCCCAACTCTTACATAGTCGCCTAATGTTATATTACCCAGCACTTTTGCGCCAGCACCGACAATTACACCATGACCAAGCGTAGGATGACGCTTGCCCTGTTCCTTTCCGGTACCGCCCAGGGTAACCTGCTGATATATTAATACATCATCACCGATTACGGTTGTTGCACCTATTACAACACCTTCACCATGGTCTATGAAAAAGCGCCTTCCTATCTTTGCTGCAGGATGAATTTCAATTCCGGTTATTATTCTTGTTATATAAGAAATTATTCTTGGAATAAGCGGAATATGCCACTTATAAATCCTGTGAGCAAGCCTGTATGCAATAAGCGCGTGCAGACCGGGATAACAGAGGATAACCTCTATTATATTACCGGCAGCAGGATCTTTATCATAAATGACTTTTATATCTTCTTTTACTTTTGTAATTCCGCGTTTAAGTATTTTTAACATTTTATTTTACCAGTTTAGCAAACTTGCGTTTTCCTGCCTGTAATACTACATCCTCTTCAAAGTCAAGAACATAAGCCATATCGGCAATTTTTTCGCCGTTCAGCTTAACACCGCCGCCTTGAATTAAACGTTTTGCTTCGCCTTTACTCTGAACGAATTTCAGCTCCATAAGTACATCAAGAATACCTTTTCCGTTCATGCCTGAAACTTCTTCTATATCGTCTGGAATGCCTTTATTTGAAACAACGTTAATAAATTCATCCTGAGCGTGCTGCGCACCATCTTTTCCATGGTATTCTTCAGTAACCATAAATGCTAACCGCATTTTTATATCACGCGGGTTGACAGAGGAATCTTTCAATTGCTGCTCTATTTTATTGATTTCTTCAGTCGGAACATCAGTTAAAAGTGTGTAATATTTAACAATTAAGGTATCCGGAATACTCATCAGCTTGCCAAACATATCTTTTGCGCTATCAGTAAGCGAAATACAATGTTCCGGATATGTTTTGGACATTTTAACCAGCCCGTCTGTACCTTCAATAAGAGGGAGTAAAAATACCATCTGCGGATATTTTTTACCGTAAGCTTCCTGTATCTGGCGTCCTAAAAGAGTGTTAAATCTCTGATCAGTACCGCCTAATTCTATATCAGCATCAATTTCAACAGAATCATACGCCTGCATAAGAGGATAGAAAAATTCATGAATTGCAATCGGCTTTCCTTCTGCATATCTTTTTGCAAAGTCATCACGAGTCATCATTTGAGCTACTGTAATCTGAGATGCCAGCTTCAGCATATCAACAAAGCTCATTTTATGAAGCCAGTCTGCATTATTTGTAACTTCAGCTTTTGAAACATCAAGAACTTTTGACATCTGTTCAAAATAAGATTTTGCATTTTCCTGAACCTGCTCTTTTGTCAATGCCGGTCTGGTTTCTGATTTGCCTGAAGGATCACCTACCATGGCTGTCGCACCGCCGACAATCAGGACAATCTGATGTCCGAGTTTCTGAAACTCTCTGAGCTTTCTCATTACAACAGTATGCCCAAGATGTAAATCCGGACGTGTAGGGTCCATACCAAGCTTCACCCTCAGCGGCGTATTCGTATCATGTGCGTGCTGCAGTTTTACAGCTAATTCTTCAATACCGCCGGGTAATACTTCCGCACCTCTTGCAAGATGTGCTGCCTGTTCTATAAATTCCTGTCTTATTTCAACCATAAATCTCTCCTTTTAGTAAAATGATTATAACAAAAACAAAATTTCTTTACAAAACAGCAAAAATTTACAGGTTGGTATTTTAGTATAAAAAAAAGGGAAATATATGAATATATCTTTTAGCGGAATAAGAAATACCAGTTGTGTCGTTGAGCGTGATAATGCAGATAGTAATATTACAACACGCTATATTAATACACAGTTAAAAGATGATGCAAACGGAAATGATTTAACGGAGTATAAAAAGCTTATCAGCAACAATAAGACTTTCCAAAATCCATATTACTCCAACTTTGTAAACATTGCCTGTGTTAGTAATTCAGGTGCTAATGTATTTATGCTGAACGGGAATATTATTCCTGAAACTGACGAATACCTTCCATTGTTTTCTTATATAGCAAAGCTTACAGAAAAAATTTCAAATATTCCTGAAAAGGATTTTGTAAATGATAGAAATTACATGATAAGCAATTATGTAGATTATGCTCTGTTATTGGATAGAAAACTTTCAACAGAATTAAAAACTCCTGTTGCAAACTATTTGGATAAAGTCCACAATCCTAAAAGCATAAAACTTTGTGCAAAAAGAATTAATAAATCTATGCAGGATACAATGATAAACTACTTTGCATAAAGAAAAAGGCTGTTTATAAAAAACAGCCTGATTAATTAAGAGCAATTATTCCAGTGTATTTAATTCTTCACGAAGAGTATTTATTTCCTGTTGATACTTATCAAGGAAAGCTACCCCGTCCTCATCATTACCGCCTTCTCTGATTGCTCTGATACATTTTAAGTCCAGCGCATCGAGTTTAGATTTTATTTCAGCAATTTTTGTTTCATTTTGTTTTGCCAGTTTAGCAGCAGCAAACTTTTCTGTGCCTGATATATCAACCAGAACTCCATCCTGGACCTCAAAATTTTCCATATGGGCATCGAAAAATGCCAAATCCACACCTTTAAGCTCCTTGGCTTCCGCCGGACAATTCCAGGCATTAGAAACAACATCGCCCCATTCGTATAGTTTATTATCTTTAACAACGTAAAACACTATATACCTCCTTTACAAGGGATGAAATAAAGACGATCAAGGCTGCTGCCGTTTGAATGCCTGTATTTATCCCCTTTAGATACAGGCATACTAAATGAACTTTGGCAGCCTCTATCATACCTGTTAACAAGAAACTGCTGTGAATTTATAGTAAGAAATGCACTGTAACCCTCCTGAGTTTCCGCATTAGCATACACACAACCGTCAGTTGTTGCTATATAGTCAGTATTCATGGCTTTCTGTACCATTTTGGAATAATCCAGATTACTCCAGCTGCAGATAGCAGGGACATCATTTTCTTTCAATAACGAAACCGGATTAACAGTAATAAGATTAGACACTGTTTCATCAGTATTCTTGTAGGTGGCAATTATAACAGCCGGGGTTTCTGTCCATTGTGAAGATGAAGTATTATAAATATATGTTTTATTTTCCAAAGGGTTAAACCACAAGCCTTTAGCCAAAACCGGAGCTTCCGGCGAAAATTGAAATACTTCTGCAATACCATGAGTACCGGTTGTCACATAAACACAATTGACTGTATCATTTTTAGCCGTAGTAATCTGAAAATCTTCTTCAACTGTATATTCAATACTTTTAACAGAGCCGTCGGTACTTCTTCCGTCGGGAATAAGGACTTTAAGCCCTTCTTTTATAGTAATTGAGTTCCCTGAATATTCAACAACACCGTTCGGGGCTTCAAGGATACAGTTTGTAAGCAGATTAGTATTTGCCAAATTTTTATCTGCCTTATCTGAATTAACAGATTCAACGGTTTCCTGAATTTTCTCGGTTACATATTCTTTATTCTCCTCGATTTGAGTGGCAAGCGCAATGAAGTTTGCGTTGACTTCCTGAGCTTTTGCTTTTGTTCCCGGAGTAAAAGAATAAGGAATAAGAGAATTTGACATAAATTTCCTTCCTATATCCAGGAACTAAGGATAAATAGGCGTATATTGTTATTATACCTTATACATTAAATTTTCGTCAAGCAACACTCTTCTCATAAGAGCCGAGAAATCTTAAAAATATAGTCTTTTCTTTAATTCTTGTGACTGTATCCAATATTTTTTTAGAACGTATGTGCCCGTCAAAATTAACGATAAATATATATTCGCCAAAACCTTGCTTGGAAGGACGAGAGGCAATAAATGTCAGATTGATATTATTCTCATAAAATATATTTAAAATTTCAAGAAGCGCGCCGGGCTTGTTTGCTGTTGAAAAAGCAAGGGAAGTTCTGTCCCTGCCGGTTTTTTCAGTTTCAAAATCCCCAATAAGTGCAAATCTTGTTTGGTTTGATTTATCATCGTTAATATTTTCCCTGAGAATATTAAGATTATAAACTTCCGCTGTTTTTTCGCTGCCTATTGCTGCATAAGTAAGATTATAATTTGCAAGACTTCTTGCAGCCTCAGCAGTACTTGTAGCCTCAATTATATTTAGATTACGCGGCAGTTCGTCATGCAAAAAATTCTGGCACTGTGCAAGCGCCTGAGGATGGGAAATTACGCCGGTTATACTGTAAAATTCAGTAGTTCTTGAAAGCAGGCAATGCCTGATGGGCATTATAACTTCTGAAAGAATTTTTATATTAGGGTTAGTGCTGAGCATAAGATTATCAAGGCTTTCCCTGACAGTGCCCTCAATTGAATTTTCAACCGGCAAAACCCCCAGCGTATTAGGATTTTGTTCAACAAACTCTATTACCTGGCGTATTGTCTGCATAGGAGTTGGATAAGCCTGAATATCGTATTTTGCACAGAATAAGTCTTTTGCCATCTCTGAAAACGACGCATTCGGACCTAAATATGCTATTCTTGAAACATTTTCAAACTTCATCATTTACTTAACTCCATATTTTAAATATAATTATAACCAAAAGAATAATTGAGGGCAAATTAATGGGAAATATAAAGTTTGGAACAGACGGCTGGCGTGCTGTTGTTGGAAAAGATTTTACAGAAGAAAATGTCATTACAGCATCTAAGGCAATTGCAAAATATGTCTACGACAATTTCGGATTGGATAAGACAATAATAATCGGCTATGACTCTAGAAATATGGCTGATGTATTTTCATACAAATGTGCAGAAATATTTGCAGACAACGGTTTTGAAGTTTTGTACAGCAGCGGTATAATTCCTACGCCTGTCCTTGCATATAACGCGAAACATCTTAACGCCTGCGCGTTAATGTTTACAGCATCGCACAACCCGCCGGAATATCTCGGGATAAAGTTTATTCCTGATTATGCAGGACCTGCCACAAGTGATATTACTGACGAAATAATGTATAACCTCGGCTCTTCAATAAAAGAGCATCTTAAAAAAGGTGAAATTAAAAAATACAACTTTAAACCCGATTACTTTGCACATCTAAATAAACTTATTGATTATAAAAAAATAAAAACTCTGCACACAAATATAATTTTTGACGGCTTGTACTCTGCAACGATAGGATATTTTGACAAAATTCTTTCAATGAATGAAATTCCGTTTGAAAGCCTTCATATGAAGCACGATATTAACTTTGGCGGAGGAATGCCTGAACCTAAGCCAAAATATTTAAAAGAACTTATTGAAAAGGTTAAATGTACTCCAAATTCAATCGGGTTTGCCAACGATGGCGACGGCGACAGATTTGGTGTAATAAATGAGAACGGGGAGTATGTTTCACCTAACGAAATTATTGCAATACTTCTAATACACCTCAAAAAGCATAAAAACTATACCGGACCTCTTGTAAAAACAGTAGGTGCAAGCCTGCTGCTTGACAGAATTGCAGAGAAACTCGGTGTAGAAGTCATTGAAACCGCTGTAGGTTTCAAGCATGTAGGCGAAGCGATGAGAACATATAATCCTGTCATCGGCGGAGAAGAAAGCGGAGGTTTAAGCATACAGGGACATATCCCTGAAAAAGACGGAATACTTGCTAATTCACTTATATTAGAGGCAATGGCTTATGAAAACAAATCACTTGTTGAACTTCAAAAAGATTTGTATGAACTTGCCGGATGCAGATTTTATAATGACAGAATTGATAAACATCTGGAAAATACGGAAGAAATTAAGCCGCTGCTGGAAAAATACAAGCAGATAACAGAACTTGCCGGCTTTAAAGTAAAAAACACCGGCACTAAAGACGGTGTTAAATTATACTTTGACGATAATTCAAGCTGGATACTTATACGCCCGAGCGGAACAGAGCCGTTTCTTAGAATATATTTTGAAAGTGACAGCCTTGAAAAAATCGAAAAACTTAAGCTGGCGGTATTATAAACCGGCCAGCTTATTAAACAATCTTTGAAGCGGTGAAATTCTGCGTTTAGCTTCTTCAGCATCTGCATGGATTAATTCTACACCTATTTCGTTATAAACATATTTCATAACATCATTGGTGCGTTCCAAATCATTTTCATATTCATTTCTTATCGCTGTAAGCTCTCCATGGTCTAAAAATTTACCGCCGCAGGCATAGCATTCATCTACCTGAATTTCCTTTTTTACACTTGAATAATTTTTAGCCATTTTTGCACCGCACGCAGGACAATATCGGGGCAGAGATTCATCAACAGGCTTAAAATCATTATTTTCCACAGCCTGAATAATATCATCTATATTTTCATGTTTTTCATCAAACATTTGAAACTCGCGGTTATCAAAGAAAATTCCGCCGCAGCCTTTTGTACAAATATCAACATTCACTCCCTGCGCAGGTACAAAAATCTTTTGCATTTCAGTACCGCATGCAGGACATCTTAAAGTTTGGTGTGAATCAGCCATTATTAACCCTCCAAATTTACCGCTTTTATCTTAACATATCTTAATATATCTGTCAATAAAAACAGTATAAAGACAGGATTTTTGACGTTTGAAATTCTTTATAAAATAGATGAAAAATTTTAATCGGTAAATCTGTATTTAATTAATGCAATAATGGCATGAAAACCGTCTTTCCAGGTAATTTTTTTCCCTTCAGAAAATTCTCTTCCGTAATATGAAACCGGCAATTCATAAAGCCTTGCCCCTCTTTTTAAAACCTTTGCAGTAATTTCAGGTTCAAAATCAAATCTATTTGATTTAATTTCAATATCTTTAATAAAATCTGCCTTAAAAGCTTTGTAACAGGTTTCCATATCAGTCAAAGTCGAACCGTAGAGGATATTTGTCAATAATGACAAAAATTTATTTCCTAAAAGGTGGGTAAACATAAACGAACGTGAAGGTTTGCCTCCTGCCAATCGTGTTCCGTAACATACATCAGCATGCCCGTCAAGTATAAGCTTTATCAATGGAGAGTAATCTGAAGGGTCATATTCAAGGTCAGCATCCTGAATAACAATAATGTCGCCTGTCGCATTTTTAAAACCTGTTCTTAAAGCCGCTCCCTTGCCCTGATTATAATCGTGGTAAAAAATCTTATAAGGCAATTTTTGATAAATATCTCTTGTGCCATCGGTTGAATAGTCATCAATAAGGATAATCTCTTTTTCCAGCCCGCAAAAATCAGCGTTTTCAACCTTTTCCAAAATTGTTTCAAGTGTTCCGGCTTCATTATAAACCGGTATTAAAATACTAATCTTTTTCATCCAAACTCCAATTAATTATGTAACAAGATTATGTTTATACTTTGTCTTATTTCAAAAAATATTGTATAATAAAAACAGATGATTGTAAAAGGAATTAAGTAAAAAATGGAACAAACCGTAAATCTGCCCGAAGAAGTTAGTGTTAAAGGAAAAGAACTTGTATCAAAAGGGTTAATGCTTATTGAAAACAAAGATTACACCGGCGCAAGAAACATTCTCCTTGAAGCCCGGGATTTATTCAAAAAAAATAATTCAACAAAAGGACTGTCAATTTGCCTAAGTTTAATAGGCATGGTTGAATATTTGAGTGACAAAAATAATTACAGCAAAGCTCTTGCTTTAATTCATGACGGAACATCAATGGCAGAAATCTGCAAAGACCGTACTGCAAAATTATTTAATGAACTTTCGCTTGGAAATATTAATTTTTGTGAAAGAAACAATGAAGTTGCACTTCTTCATTACGAAAACGCCAGAAATATCGGAATAAAAAATGATGAATATTCTCTTGTAGGATATATTCTCACAAGGATTAAACAGATTAAAAGCGGACTGGAGTTTACTCTGCCTATAAAAAGCGATCCGCTTGTATCTCTTGTAAAAATAGGACGTTCAATTAATGCACTTACGGATATTAACGTCTTGTTGAAGGTAATTGCAGAAGAAACAAAAGTTGCAATGCAGGCTGACAGATGTTCTGTTTTTATGCTTGATAAAAAGAAAAATGAACTCTGGTCAATGGTAGCGCTTGGAATGGACAGCCAGGAGATAAGATTTCCTGCGGATAAAGGGCTTGCCGGCTATGTAGTCAGAACCGGAGAATCAATAAATATTGAAGATGCGTATAACGATAACCGTTTTAATCCGGAAGTTGATAAAGAAACAGGCTATAAGACAAAAACAATGCTCTGTATGCCTATTAAAAACAACAACCAGGAAATTATCGGAGCATTCCAGGTACTCAATAAAATTGATGGTGTATTTACCAAAAGTGATGAAGATTTGCTTGCAGCAATCGGCGGCAGTGCAAGTATTGCATTGGAAAACGCCCAGTTATTCGAACAGCAGAAAGAACTGTACAAAGAACAAAAATTGCTGTTTGAAAGCTTTATTAATACACTTGCAGCCTCAATCGATGCCCGCGATAAGATTACAGCAGGTCATTCAAGCCGCGTAAAATTGTATTCTATGCTTATTGTTGATGCTTTGAACATGGATGAAAAAATGAAAGAAATCATTGAAAAAGCAGCAACACTGCATGATATAGGCAAAATAGGAATAAGGGATTCCGTTCTGCAAAAAGAAGGAAAACTTACTGACGAAGAGTACAAACATATTCAGGAACACGTACAGATTACACATAATATTCTTGATAAAATTTGTATGACAGAAGACTTTAAACTTATAACCGAAATTGCCTGCTCACACCATGAAAAATATGACGGAAGCGGTTACTACAGACATCTTAAAGGTGAAGAAATCCCATACGGCGGAAGAATTTTAGCCGTATCAGATGTATTCGATGCGATAACCTCCCGACGCCATTATCGTGATAAAATGCCTATAGTAAATGTTATAAGCATTCTGTTAAAAGATTCGGGTACTCATTTCGATAAAAGTATTGTTGATGTGTTTTTAAGTATACCGGCAGATAAAATCGTAAGAGTATTTTTAACAGAAAACCATAACAGTTTCAAACCCGAAGACAGCGAACGTTTGAGCCGCTATAACCTGTTGGATATTTATCACTTCTCAACAGATGAAAATGCAACAGAAGAACAAAAAGAACTTGTAAATCTTTTCAATTACTATTATTCTGGTAATATAGATAATAATAGTGAGGGTGCTTAGTTTCATGGGAAAAAAAATACTTCTATCTGCAATATTATTAATAAGTCTTGGCAGCGTCCCTGCCTTCAGCGCCGGCGGCTTTGATGCAATAAAGCCGGCAGACCCTCTTGCAGAAGAACCTGTTTTTAATACCAATCAGGGCATCCAGCTTTCAATACCGAAAAAGGCAACTCTTACAAAAAATGATGTGCATAACCATTATGCCATTGCGCTGGAAAGATTTATCCAGTGCAACGTAAAATCATCTTATGCAGATTTCAAAATGTTGATCGAAACAATCGTGCCGAATGACTATGCTTACATGAAAATGGCAATGAATATGGCAGATCTGGGCTTTTTTAATCTTTCAGAACTTGCACTTTCAAAAGTATCTGATGACAGTATTTCAAATGTGCTTCAGGATGATATAAAACACTTCTATTTTCCTGTTTTTAAACTTCAGCCGAAAGATGAAGTTTATCTTGCAGAAATGTTTTCAAACATTATTTATAATGACCAGTGCAGAGAGGCTGTAGCTGAAATGCTGAAAAACCAGCAGCTTCTGTCAAACTCTGATTATGCAAATTACCTTGTTGCCCTTGGCTCTTTAAAAGCAAACAACATTGATGATGCACAGAAGTACATCAATAATGCGATTGAAAAAAATCCGCAAAATTTAAACTACAAAAAGTTAAAAGCGGAAATAATGCTTCAAAGCAAAAAACCTAAAAATGCCCTGAAAATTGTTGAAGATATTAAGCAGCAGCCGCTTTTATCAAAAGAATTTATAAATAAAGTAAATTCACTTGAACAGTATGTGCTTTACAAAACAGTAAAACAAGACCCTGAAAAAAAATATCATCTGGCATATTATTATTACTATGAAGGCGAGCTGACAAAAACAATCCGTACTCTTCAGGGTGCAGTAACTCAAAAAAAGAAATATAACAAAGATGTCTATGCGCTTACTGCAAAAGTTTATTATGATATGAAAGAATACGAAAAAGCCGAAAGCTTTGCAATGAAATCCAAAAAGCTTGATAGTTCTAATATAATGGCGCTTATGGTTTTAGGCGACATCAGCTACAGAAAAGGCGACTACAAAACCGCGCTTGGATACTATGAAAAAGCTGCTTCAAAAGAAAAAAAATCAACAGAACCGGAAATAAAAACAGCACAAACATGCGAGCACTTAGGCAAAACCAAACAGGCTAACGAAATTTATACAAAAATATTAAAAGAACGTTCTGATTGTGCTATGGCATATTATAATGTCGGCCTTAACGATAAAAGCAGGGAAACAGAATACTTAAAAAAAGCGGTATCTCTTAATATTGATTTTGTCGACGGCTGGATTGCACTTTCAAAGCTTGCAATAGACAAACAGAACTATACTGCAGCAAAACACTATCTTGCAATTGCAAAATATATTGACGAAAATGATTTTAGATATTATTATTATCAAGGATTAGTCTGCAAAGCCCAGGGACTGATACAGGATGCTGTCTATAATTTCAGAAAAAGTCTTTCTATCAACCCGGACTTTAAACCTGCTAAAGAGGAATTAAGCATATGAAGCAAAATATTTTGATTGTAGAAGACCACGAATTAACCAGATTTGGCTTGAAAACTGCATTTGAAGGCGTTGATTTTGTCGGAAGCCTTTATGAAGCGGATTCGGCAGAAACTGCAATTGAAATATTTAACAATAACAAAATTGATATTGTTATCATGGACCTTGGACTGCCTGTGATGAACGGGATTGATGCAACAAAAAGAATACGTTCCTCAAATAAAGATGTAAAAATTATTATTTTAACATCCCATAATGATGAAAAAGAAGTTTTAAACAGCTTAAGAGCAGGCGCAAATGCGTACTGTTCCAAAGAAATTAACCCTCAGCGTCTTATTCAGGTAGTGCAGTCTGTTGCTGACGGTGCAGCCTGGTTTGATCCAAGTATTGCACATATAGTACTTAGAGCAACCACAAACTCACCTGTTATAGACAGCGAAAACAATGCAAAATCATACGATTTAACCTCAAGAGAAACCCAGATATTAAAGCTTATGACAGAAGGCTATAGTAATATGGAAATAGCCCAGATTCTTGTAATCAGCATTAATACAACAAAAGCCCACGTTGCAAATATTTTACAAAAACTGGAAGTCGATGACAGACTTCAGGCTGCATTAAAAGCATTAAAGTACAAAATAGTTTAAAAGGAAAATTTGATGTCTGAATTAGCGAATATTTTGTTAGTTGACGACAATCCTAAATATTTGAAAGACGCCCTGCCTTTTTACGGTTATAACGTACAAACGGCAGCCGACGGAGTTCAGGCATTGAAGCTCCTTGAAAAAAATAGTTTTGATTTAATTCTGCTTGATGTAATGATGCCAAATATGAATGGATGGGAAACATTAAAAGCTGTAAGAAAAAATCCTGAAACAAAGTACACCCCTGTAATTATGATTACAGCAGTAAACGAAGAACAAAAAATGATTTCAGGCTTGAAAACCGGCGCTGATGATTATATTATAAAACCATTTATACTGCCTAATCTTCTTGCCAGAATGGAAGCTGTTCTAAGACGTTCTAAATGGCAGACCCAAAGTATAAAAACAAATAATTTACCTTTTAGTACAAAGAAAAAAACTGCCCCGCTTACTAACCGAGAAAAGGAAGTTCTTGCACTTGCTTCGCAGGGCGCTAATAATAAAGAAATAGCAGAAAAGCTCTGTTTAATGGAAGTAACCGTAAAAAGTCATATGAATAATATTTTCAAAAAACTAAATGTTACAAACAGAACCCAGGCTGTATTACTTGCAATGAACTCAAATTTAACAGACTAAAGAATTTTTATAATAAGGAGAATAGAATGATAGATTATACAAAAGAAGAATTAGTTGAATTACTGCGGAAACATCCGGAAAAATTTAATGAATGGAAGTATGAACAGGAAGAAGTAGATTTGTCCGAAGTTGATTTTTCAGGGATAAATTTATCTGAAATTGACTTTTCAGATGTAGACTTAAACTCAAGTTCATTTGCAGACTGTGTTTTGTCTTTTGTAAAATTTAACGGGGCAGACCTGACATCTGTAGACTTTACAAGAGCAAAAATTATAGAATGTGATTTTACGGAAAGCCTTCTAACCGGTACTGATTGCAGTTATGCAGAAATGACTTACTGTAATTTTACAGATGCAGACCTTGCCGGTTGTATATTCTCCGAGAGTGACTTAAGCAACTCAGATTTTAGCAGCTCTTACAACCTTCATGCCTGCCGTTTTGATGAAGACACAATCTGGCCTGATTCAGAATATCTTCCTGATGATTTTGATGCAAGCTACAAGGATGATTTATCATCTTTAAAAGATGAAGAAGATTACGGAAACAGCGATTATTAATAAATAAGCTTAAATACTAAAAAAGATGTTCTCATAATTAGAACATCTTTTTTTATGCGTAAGAGCCTTTTGTATTAAAACCAACTTTGGTTGATTTTTGTATTCTTGCAAAATTTGCCTTGCGTTTTTTCTTTATCTGATAAGAAGCAAACATTCTCTGTTTTTTATCTTCAACTTGCGAGTCTTTTTGTGTAAACTTTTGTCCGACCATCTGGGTAGCACTTCCGGCAACCTGTAAACCACCATTGATTAGTGCCTGCTTAGTTGCAGCTTTTGTAGCCTCAGCTGCCATTTGTGTACTTATATTAGCCGCTGTCTGCTTCATCATTTCACCGGCTCCAGCATATGCAGCATCAAGTCCGCTACCGGCTAGGGCAGCAAGTGAACCTGTTGCCTGTTGCGCCCCTTGTTCTGCCACAACAGTTGTTGCCTGCTGGACACCTTGTTCAAGAGCCTGTTTGCCGCCTTCTTCCGCTACAGCTTTACCGCCTTCTTTTGCAGCACCTTTTACAGCTTCGGTAGCTCCGTTAAGTTTTACCGGACCGCTTGCAAAACTCATTGCTGCTGCACCAACGCTGACCAGCGCACCCATGAAATTACCGTTAGCAACATCAATTGCTGCATTTGTAACATAACATGCAACTTCACCGTATTTACCGATGTTGAACATTACCAGACCGGCTGCAGCTGACCAAGGCATAAGCATTAAAGCCTGACCTGCAAATTTTGTTCCTGTAAAGACATAACCCACTTTAGTTACTGTACCTTTTAATTTTTCGTTTTTCTTTACAGATTCTTCCTGCTGTTTTTGAAGATATTTTGCTTCGCTTAGTTTTACTTTATACAGTTTATCAAGTTTTTTGGTTGTCTTAATACTTGATTTCTGTAATTTAGTAATATTAGAACCATTCTTGGCAACACGTTTTTGTAATTCCGGGAACTGAGCAGAAATTGTCTGAATTCTTGCTGCAGATTCTGATGCAGCGGAAGACGCTCCTGCTGAAGATGATGAATTTGAAGAAGATACTGTCGGAGTTGACATTTGTCTTGGAGCAGCAGCTCTTGCAGAATTAGACTGAACAGCTCCGGCGGAAACGCTTCTTGCAGATACAGCAGGACTGCTGATTGCAGCAACCGGTGTAACTGGCTGGACTGCTGCTGATTGCTGAGGTTGAGCTTCTGCCTGAGGCTGCTGTTCAATTGATTGGATAATTGTTTGAACTTCAATTGCCAGCTGTTCCATCTGCTGGTTAGCTTTTTCTATATCTTTGGTAAATGTTTTTATACGTTTTTCATTTGCTTTCAGGTTTGATGTTTCTTTTTTTATCTGCTTATCTGTAGATTTCTTTTCTTTAGAGTATTCTTTATCTTTATCTTTTGCTTCTTCACCGTCTTTTTTAACATCTTTGCCCTGTTTTTCGACATTTTTGCCGTCTTCCTCTGTGACCTCTTTCTTTTCTGAGCTGTCTGAGGAATCTGTCTGATTGCTGTTAGCATTATTTGATTCGACATTTTGAGGGAGTTCGCTTGATTGAGCTCCGCCTTCTGCCTGTTTCTTTTCTGCATTTTTCTTAAATGCTTCATCGAAGTCTTGATTCATTGTGTTAACTTCTTTGTTTGTATTAGCAATCTTTTCATTCAGAACACCGGCATATTCAGTAGCAAAAGAAGCCAGAGGTAAGGATTCAGACAGTCTTGAATTAGAAGCATTTGCATTAGCGATAAGAATTTCACCGCCGTCAATTGCATCACGTCCTGCAGATTCACCTGCTTTGCCGTAAAGAAAATCGTATTTTTGTTCTTTTGACATTGCTCTGAACCAGAAGGTATTTAGCAGTGATTCTCTGTCACCAAGAACAGATTTTGCGTACTCTTTGCCTTTTTCTACAGCCTGCTGACCGTACTGGGAATTCTCAACAGTAGTATTAATATCCTTTTCGAGTTCTGAGCTGAAACCTGTGAGGACATCAACTTTATCCTGCATTTGAACAATATATTTACCGTTATCTGCACTCAAAAGCTTGCCAAGCTGGTCAAACCTTGTCATCTCTTTCTTACTAAGGTCGTTGCCTGACTGAACTTTTTTCAGCAGAGTGTTATATTCTTTCAGAGCATCTTTTAATTCTTTTTCAAGTTTTGCATCTTCCTGTTTCTGGTTTTTCTTAATCTGCTGCACCTGTTCTTTAATAGGTTGTAAAGCTTCTTCTGCCTGTAACATATCCTGGTTTTTGGAAGAGCAATCTTCAACATATGCTCTTGTTTCAGCTTCAAGAGGATCTTCTGCTCCTGTTGTAGGAGTTGTTTCGCCTGTATCGGTAGAAGGAGCGGTTTCTGATGTTGTATCAGCCCCTGCTGCGGATTGAGCTTCATCTGTTGAAGCTGTCTGCCCGTTTGTAACTGCGGCATCAGGCTGCTCTGTTTTTGTTTGCGGTTGTGCAGACTGGTTTGGAGGAAGTGGTATATCCTCTTCTCCTTGCGGATTTTGGGTTTGAGCCTGTTTTTGAGCGGATGTATCTTTTTCAGAAGCTTTTGATACATCTTTTACTTCAAAAGATTGTTTGGCTGCAATTTCAGAAAGAGCAACATCAGCATTTAATTTATGCTGAACATCCATAGTATCAAAGTATAATCTTGTGTTAATTGTGGCTGTTTCTGTTGAAAGGTTATTACCCATAGCAGCAAAGTAGAAGCTTGCCTGCATACCGCTCAAACCTATATTTTTATTATTAGGCAGATATGCTTTCTTTTCACCGCCTTCAAATGTAGAAAGTCTAAGACCAACATCTTTCAACTCATCCCCAATGCGGTTGTTAGTATCAACAAGGTTTGAAACCTTATCTATCTGCATTAAAAGGTCATCTATGTCAGCACTTAAGCTGTCAGCCTTTGCTATAATATCATTCTGCTGAGCGTTTAATAATGTTCCTAATTCTTTGTAGCGCTTCTGTTCAACATCTGTTAATGCTTCCCCGTTCTGGAATTTTTTATCAAGAGCAGTCCATTCGCTTTTCATATCTTCCATTTTATCTAGAGAGAGCTGTTGTTGTCTTGAAATATCGTTCTGTTTTGTTTCAACCTGGGCACTTAAAGGTTTTGCCTTTTCAATTTCATTTTTGGTTAACGCTTCCTGTACCTCGGCTTTTGAAGCAAAAGCCTGCGCTTTCTTTTGAATATCTGATTTTGATTTGCTTTCTGTATCATATTCAAGATTTTCAAAAGTATTTGAATCTTCTGATTCTGTTTCAATCTGATAAGATGTAGTATCTGCATCCTGCATTGCATGAGCCCAGTCAAGAAAATCATCCGGAATTAAAACACCGTTTTCTTCCATTGCTATAATTTCCTGATAAGTATACTGGCTCCACATAGGATCATTAGGTTTGCCGTTATTAAGTCCGCAAGTTGCAGACTGCAAACCGTATTTTAAAATATTAGCCTGCCTTTGCGAAACAATACCATACGCATATTGATATAATTCGGCTTCTGATAAAGAAGCATATTTGCCGTCAGGATCATTTTTCAACGCATTAACAATAGCATCCACATCAATATCTTCGCCTTTTGGAAGATATTTATATGGTTCTAATTTGTTTTTTAATTCTGATATGCTTTCCAGCATCAAATATGCCTTTCTTTTCCTTAAAAGATAATACTATCTGTTACGTATATCGGCATAAACAGGTGAAAACTTTAGATAAAAATAAATTTTTGTTACAAAACTAAATTAAAAAAGAGCCTTTTATGACAAACATAAAAGGCTCTTAAAATTATTCAGAAATCTTTATAAATGTTTTTCAATATTTGATACAATTGAAGTTTTAGGCATCAAGCCGACCAATCTTTCAACAGCCTTACCGTTTTTAAAAACAAGAAGGCTTGGAAGTCCGCTTATAGAATAGTTCTTAGCAGTATTAAGATTTTCATCTGTATTTAACTTAACAAACTTAACTCTGCCTGTAAATTCATCAGCAACCTCATCTAAAACAGGACCAAGCTTTCTGCAAGGACCGCACCATGGAGCCCAAAAATCAACTACGACAGGAACTTCAGACTGAAGAACTTCCTGTTCAAAATTTGTGTCATTAATATCTATTGCGTTTGACATGATTTCTCCTTTACTTATTTAACACAGGGTATTTTATCACAGATTTTTTTTTTATGCTATTATCTTAATAGAATTCAATAGGATAAGAAATGGCGAGAAAAAAAATTATAGAAATAGTCCTTGATACTGAAACCACAGGACTGGATTACACTAAAGAAAAAATGGTTGAATTTGCCGCTGTTAGACTGGAAAACGGCAAGATAAAAGATGAGTTTCAAACTCTGATTAATCCTGAACAGCATATTAGAAAATCAAGTATGGCAATACATGGGATTACTCCTGAAATGGTAGCTGATGCTCCGACTGAAGCAGAAGCACTGCCTAAGATTATGGAATTTATAGGGGATTATCCGATTGTAGCGCATAACGCTATTTTTGATTTTACATTTATAAACGAAGCAAGCAAAAGAGTTTTTGATAAAGAAATTTCAAACCCTCGGATTGATACACAGCAGATGTTTAAAGAGGTGTATCCGGATCTTGATTCTCATGGTCTTGAAGCTCTTACTACTAAATTCAAGGTTCCGCTTACTAACCATCACAGAGCTATGGCAGATACAATGGGACTGGCGCTTGCTTATCCTAAATTAAAAAAATTATATCTGCAAAAATATGACTGGGAACAAAAGCAGCTTGACAATGTTGAATATCTTTTTGAGAGATATTTAAGAATACAGCAGACAATTAATACATTGCAATCAGAATTACAGGATTTGAAATCCGTATTTAAGCTTTATTTTGAACAGGGTGGATCGCCTATTGTTGCACAAACAGGGGAAACTCTTGTTTACAATTCAAAACAGACTTTCGGGTATGATCTTCACCAGATAAAAGATGTGCTGGAAGAAGTTGGAGCATTTGATAAAGCCGTAAAATTAAATACCGGTTTTGTAGACAGACTTGTATGCGGCTACAGGCTTGATGAAGATAAAAGAGAAATCATTAAAGATGCAAGACAGGAAATAACAGAAACAAGAAATATACAGATTATAAAAGCAGGGAAGTAACTATGTTGGAAAAAATAGCTCAATTTTTTAAGGAACCGCCTGTAAAAGAAACTATTCAGGATAAGGAAAAGGTTAAAAGCATGTATTCTCATTGGCGGTTGAGAATATTTTATGCGTGTTTTATCGGATATACAGTATTTTATTTGTGTAAAAAGAATATAGCTGTAGCGCTTCCCGGGTTAAGCGCTGAATACGGATACTCAAATACAGAACTGGGGCTTTTGGGAAGTTCTTTATACTTAACATACGGTATCGGAAAATTTGTAAACGGAGTATTAGCTGACGGCTCAGATGTTAGAAAATTTTTACCTACAGCTCTTATTATGACTGCTATTGCAAATATTTGCTTTGCACTGTCTGCAGTATTTATTACTCCGGGACATGTTTCATTTTTCGGGTTGCCTACAAATACTATTTTATTGTGGTTATTTGTATTTTTCTGGGGTGCAAGCGGATGGTTTCAGTCAGCAGGCTTTCCTGCAGTAGCTAAAAGCTTAACCTACTGGTATTCAAATTCAGAAAGAGGAACAAAATGGTCATTATGGTCTTGTTCTCACCAGGTAGGAACCTTCTTAAGCGTAATTATATCAGGATTTTTGGTTGCACACTGGGGCTGGAAAATGGCGTTTTTTGTTCCGGGAACTCTTGCAATTCTTGTAGCAATCTGGCTTTTTGACAGATTACGCGACAGACCGCAGTCATTGGGACTTCCTGATATTGAAACATACAACGAAGAACCAACTGCTAAAAAGGCTGATAATTGTACTGAAGATAACCGTTCTTATGTAGAAATTTTCAAACAGAATATTTTATATAATAAAACGATCTGGCTTCTTGCTATAGCTTACATCTTCGTTTACATAATAAGATTTGGTGCAGAAGATTGGATGATAAAATATCTTCATGAAGCAAAAAGCAATTCTCTTGAACTTGCTGCAATGAAGCTGAGTTCATTACCGCTGGTAGGTATTGCAGGAACAATTTGCGCCGGTATAATTTCAGACAAAATATTCAAAGGTCAAAGAGCACCGGTAAACTTAATTTACCTGGCAGGTGTTGTTGCTTGTCTTATACTTTTGAAGTTTAACACGATAAGTTCAATTGACTTTGTACTTATCGGATTATTAGGAGCCTTCACATATGGTCCGCAGATGATGATAGGCGGTCTGTGCGCAGTAGAAAGCAGTTCTAAAAAAGTTGCATCAGCAGCCACAGGCTTTACAGGAACTTTTGGATATATAGGAGCAGTGTTATCTGCAACAGGAACAGGATTTATGGTAGATAAATTCGGCTGGAACGGAGCAATTGTCTTCTGGATATTCTCCGCTGTAATTTGTATTGCAATATGCACGATACTAATGATAGATGAGAAAAAGAAAAAACAAAATTCATAATAATTTATAATAAACACAAAAAGCCTCTCAATAAGAGAGGCTTTTTTACCAGGGATAATCGTCCTTTATCTCCCATCCATCCTGCATTATAACGGCAGAACAATATATATTACCCCACTCGGTAGATTTTGTACAATAAGATTTAAGCAAATTTTCTCTGGTATCAGATAATCCATAAGGAAGCCATTTACCTTTTGATGTATCAAAATAAAACATAAATAAATCCCGCCCCCACATATTTGGCTTTTGTTTACCATTAATATCAAAACGACATAAAACATCTGTTAAATATAAATTCCCTTCCACTGTAGTAGAATTAAGATCAAAAGTTAATAAAACCTGATTTGGCAGTTCTATAATATAGGCAGAATTATTAACTCCGGTAAGATTACCATTAGAAATAACTTTTCCATTTAAAGTAACATAACCTTTCTTAAATCCTGCTTGGGCAAGTGATTTCCAACCATAAACTTTAGCTCCACTCAAATAAGGAATTATATATTTTTCTACCCATAAACTTGTTGCATTTTTCATATTATTTGCGCTTTGTCCTTTTGAACTGTCCCAATATTTTGGTTCATCATAGTCTTTCTGAGCTAACAAAGTCGCCTGCGAAAGCATACTGTAAGCCTGTTTTAACCTGGTTGCAGTAACTTTTTTTTGATGCTTTTCAATTAAAATAGGCATTGTCATAGCCGCAACTATACCTATTATACCAAGAGTAATCAATACCTCTGCAAGGGTAAAACCAGATTTAATAGTTCTTCTTCCGGCGGCGCAAAATGGCTCATTGCCTGCGCCAATGCCTCTTAAGGAGCTTAAACTACTCTGCCCCCCCCCCGAAAAGCCTTGTCATCACTGTGTTTTCCATAATTCAATCTCCTTTCTATTCTTTCGTTTATTTCTTTTTCTTTAAATAAGGAAATATATTTGTTTTCTCAAACACGCTTCCACTCCGTTCCCGCTATCGTTTCGAAAAGATATACTGTTACTATAATAATAGACATTCAAATGTTCTGTTTTTATTATAAACTATTCTGCACTAATATTCAACTGTTCAGGCTGCGGAATGGTAAACCAGAACGTACTTCCGCTGTTTAGTCTTGACTTAAATCCGATTTCACCGCCATGAGCTTCTACTATCTTTTTGCATAAAGCAAGACCTATACCTGATCCCTGCTGGCGTTTTAAGACACTCCGGTTAACCTGGGAAAAGAATGAAAATATTGTGTCGTAATCTTTTTTCCTTATACCATCACCGGTATCTTTTATTTCAAATACAAAATCATTATTCTCATCCAGGTATGATACTATTGTAATTTTACCGTTAAGCTTATTAAACTTTACAGCATTTGAAATTAAGTTATAAATCAGCTGCTTAAACCTTCTCAAATCCGCGTAAATCTCTACATCAACTACTGTGTATGAAAAATGCAGATTTTTTGATTTAACAATCTCGTCAAAACTATAAGAAATATCTTCAATAATTTCCCTGGTTCTGAAAGTTTCTTTATGAAGCTCAAGCTTACTTATCTCAGCCCTGGACATATCTAGAATATCCTGAATTAAACTTAGAAGAAACTTCGCACTTTTTGAAATATTATCAATATACTTAAACTCATCAGTATCATCAAGACGGTCTTTTAATATATCAGAAAAACCAATTATTGAATTAAGAGGAGTTTTATACTCATGAGATATACTTGCAAGAAATTGAATTTTCTGCTTATCATGATTTTCCAAATCAATCCTCAAAAGCATAATTTCAAGCCGCGCACTTAAAAAATCAGTAATAATCTGAAGCATTTCGCCAAAGTTATAATTAAACTCGATACGTCTTCCAATAAGAGCAAAGTAACCAAGCAAAAAACCCCGCACTATAATAGGAATAATTATTGTCCTCTCCTTTGAAAGATTTTTAAAATAATCAAGAGTATCTTCCATCTCATAATTGTTGGAAAATAAATCTTCTCCCAGTGTAAAAATTGTTTCTACACTCTTTTTAACATCAGTTTTTTTATTTATATCCGGCGTATAATAAATTTTTTTGACTGAAACGCTGTTCAGCTCCTGATTTGGCAGATAAATCCAACCGGCCTGCGCCTTTGTAAACTTTAAAACTCCCTGCACTGTTTCTGCACACAACTCTTTTACTGTATCTATAGTATTAAGTTTTTTCAAAAATTTACTTAAGAATTTTTCATGTGAAATATTCATTGTATAATTATAATATGAAAAAAAATTCCGGAACAAAAAAATTATTTGTAATTTCAGGCTCATCAGGTGTCGGCAAAGGCACTGTACTGAAAGGATTTCTGGCGAAAAACCCCAATTTTATGCTCTCCATTTCCTGTACAACCAGAAAGCCGCGTAAGGGTGAAGTTGATGGTGTAAATTATTTTTTTATTTCAAAAGAAGAATTTCAAAACTGCATTGATAATGATAAATTCCTTGAATGGGCTGAGTTTGCAGGAAACCGCTACGGCACAAAGAAAAAATACATAAGGCTGTGCCTTGATGAAGGTAAGGATATTATTCTTGAAATAGAAACAAAAGGCGCTCTTCAGGTAAAAAAACAAATGCCGGAAGCTGTACTTATTTTTATCTGTCCACCTTCTCTGGAAACACTTGAAAACAGACTTAGAGGAAGGCATACCGAGGATGAAGAAACCATCCAAAAACGCCTGCACGAAGTTAAAACAGAACTTGAGCGCGCCGAAAACTTTGATTATAAAGTTGTAAATGATGACCTTGATAAAGCAATCGAAGATTTAGAAAGAATTATAAACGGAGAACAATAAAATGTTAAGCGGTAAAAATATCCTGATAGGGCTTACCGGAGGTATTGCAGCTTACAAAATCTGTGAACTTATCAGAATGTTTAAAAGAAATAATGCAAATGTACGCGTAATATGTACGCCAAATGCTCTCAATTTTGTAACGAAACTTACATTGCAAAACTTGAGCCAAAATGAAGTAGGCATTGAAGAATTTGAAGTTGAAGACTTTAAGCCTGAGCATATTTCTTATGCCGATGAAGCTGATATTATGGTAATTGCTCCTGCTACAGCCAACACAATTTCTAAAATAGCAAACGGAATTTGCGACAACCTTTTAACCTCTGTTGTCTGCGCCTTTAAAAAACCTGTAATCATTGCCCCTGCAATGAATTGTAATATGTGGGAAAACCCGGTGATACAGGATAATATTAAAAAGCTTTCCTCCTTAGGATATAAAATCCTTGAGCCGGAAAACGGATTTCTTGCCTGCGGATATGACGGTAAGGGCAGACTTTGCAGTCTGGATAAAATATTTGATGAAGTTTCAATGCGTCTTTTATCAACTGCGCAAAACAAAAAAAAATATGTAATAACTGCCGGCGGAACAATTGAAGATATAGATCCTGTAAGATATATTTCAAACTATTCATCAGGTAAAATGGGGATTTCTCTGGCAGATGAAGCATTTCACCAGGGCAACGATGTTGTACTGGTTACAACAGTGGATGTAAGACGACCTTATAAGGTAATCAAAATAAAATCTGCCCAAGAAATGCAGCAGGCTGTAGAAAAAGAATTTGCGGCTGCGGATTTTGTAATTATGGCAGCAGCAGTTGCTGATTACAGGGTTAAAAACAAATCAGAACAAAAATTGAAAAAGACCGGGGAAGAAAGCATTACGCTTGAACTCGTTAAAAATCCCGATATTTTACAGGAACTCTGTAAAAAGAAAACCCATCAGACTGTAATTGGATTTTGCGCTGAAAGCGAAAACTTAATTGAAAATGCTAAAGAAAAAATTCAAAAAAAAGGATGCGATTATCTAATAGCAAACGATATTTCAAGGACTGACATAGGATTTTCAAGCGACTATAACGAAGTTTTAATTCTCGATAGAAAAGGCGGCCTGAAAAAACTTGAAAAAGCCTCAAAATCCGATATTGCACTGGAAATTCTAAAGGAAATCCATGAATAAATATGATGTTATAAATAAAATAGAAAAATTTGCACCTCCGGAACTTGCAGAAGAATGGGACTGCTCAGGATGGGGTGTTGATACCAGGAAAGCAGAAGTCAGGAAAATAATGCTTTGCCTTACAGTTACAGATGATATTGTAAAACAGGCACTGGAAAATAATTGTGATATGATAATTTCCCATCACCCTTTATTTTATGTACCTTTAAGCTGGAATAAAATTGATATTTACAGCGCCCACACAAACCTTGACCGGGCAGACGGGGGAACCACCGACACATTAATATCAGAACTTGGTTTAATGATAAACGAAAAAGATGACTTTTTGAGGTTTGCAGATGTGCACACTAGTGTAGAAGATTTCTGCCAAAAACTGTCTGAAATTTCACCCAATTTACGTTATGTAAATAATAAAAATACCCGTTGCTTAAAAAAAATTGCTTTTTGTGCGGGAAGCGGCTCTGAATTTATTAATGAAGCATATGAAAATGGGGCAGATGCTCTTGTAACCGGTGACATAAAATTTCATACCGCACTCGAAAGTCCGATTGTATTGTTTGATATTGGGCATTTTGAGAGTGAAATCCTTGTGTTAAAAGTATTTGAAAAACTTTTAGAAGGAATAAACACACTAAGAGCTGTTGAAAAAAGCCCCTTTAATCACTTTAGGGAAAATAATTATTGACAATAAAGTTTTATCATATAGAATTATAGATGTGACCAATATTGGGACGTCGCCAAGTGGTAAGGCAGCTGGTTTTGGTCCAGCCATTCGGAGGTTCGAATCCTTCCGTCCCAGATTTTGAAAGCTCTTTAATAGAGCTTTTTTTTCTTGGAGTACCAGATGAAAGTATATAGTATAACAAGTCCTAATATTACCCTGCCATACAGCGGCGGAAATAAAAAAATTAATACAACTGCTCCTATTGCAAAACAGCAGAGAAGTCCTCTTCATGAAAGCCTGAATACAACAGGAGCATGGTTCGCTTTCGGGGTCGGGTTAGACTGGATTTCAAGAAAATTCAGCTTTTTTAAATCTCCGATGAAAAATTCGCTTGTAATTAACGGAACTATATCTATTGCTGCCGGAGCTGTTACTGCATACAAAGCTATGTCTAAAAAACAGTAGAAAACTAATATTCTTCACCGACTATTTCAAAAATATTCTTTTTCCATTTATTGATTCGATAAGATACCATTTTTTTACTCATCTTTTTATAATGAGGTCTTATATCGACGTCTTCTGAAAGAAGCAATTCATATCTCTGCCTGATTTGTGCTGCATAACGATAAATTAAATCATAGCCAAAATCAACAATTCCCATCATCTGCATATCAAAAACCGGTTTTGAAATTGACTTATACATAACTGTTTTATTAACATTAGGGGTTTTCATATTAACACAATTTTTAAAAGCATTGTCGCCAAAAACAAGAATATTTGCATCTACAGCTTTTTTAAATGCAAGCTTTAATTCCTTTTTCTTTTCTGTACTCAAAGGCTCTATCATCATTCTTTCATAGTGCAGGTCCAAAAAGTTATTCATCATACCGTTATATTTTGCCATATCCTGATACAGTGCAAGAAAGCGTAATACGTACTCTTCCTTCTCCATACGGTCTGCTTTATTATTCTTAAACAATCCGCTGAACGGTTCATATAAAGCAAGTTCGCGTATTAAATCATTATATGGACCGCTATAAATACAATTTCTGATTTCCTGGTGATTTAACTGAACTGCTCCTGTATTATATCGTTTAAAAAATTCAAATAAAACTTCCTTACTCTTAATATTATAAAAACAGCTAAAATACAATTTATAGTTTAAAATCCGATTTTGTATATCCGGAGATAATTCTGAAAAATATTTATTATTTAACTCCGAAAAATTATTTTTACTCTTAAACGGAAATAAATTGTTAACAAAATTTTTAATTGTGGTTAATCTCTGCTGCCCGTCAATTACAATTTCAAAATTCTTTCCCTCTGCTGCATAAATATAAATACAAGGTATTGGTAACCCTAACAAAATAGAATCAATCAAACCGGATTTTTTTTCATCATCCCAAACGTAATTTCTTTGGAAATAAGGCTGGATAATAAAATTTTTATAATTACATATATCCTCTATAGACTTAGCATACAGCTCGGTTTTTACAGGCTGTTTTAGCAGTAATTCAGATACACGAATACCGTTACATGAAACGTTATTATCCATAAACATATTATAAAGTAAACAACCAGACATAGCAATCAAATGTTTTTAAACAGTATAATTAATCATCAATCACTTCTAAAACAAGTTTTTTCCAGGTATCAATCCGCTGTAAGGTTTTTAATTTGCTGCTATGCGAAAGATTTTGCTTAATTTCAGAAGAATGTGCCATCATATTTTCAAAACTGGCTTTTATTTTATCTCTGTGTCTGCTTATAATATCCAGATCAATATCTGCAAACCCCAACATCTGCATATCAAAAACAGCTCTTGTAAATCTTCTGTAAAAGCCTTTTACTTTTGTGTCATTTGATTTAAAGGTTATAAAATTTTTAAAAGAATTTTTTCCAAATACAATAATACAAGCATCTACAGTTTTCATAAATATTCTTGTCAAATTATTTATATTGCTGGTAAGTTCCTCTGGATTAGTTTCTTGAAGCTTAAGCTTTTTGCAATAATAATCATCAAGTAGCTGCTGAGCATCATATGTATATGAAGTTAAATCTTCATATAACGCTAAAAACCGTACAATGTATTCTTCCTTCTGCATACGGTCTTCCTCAAACATAAATAATTCTTTGAAAGCTTCATATCCAGCTAACTTTTTGATAGCCTCATTGAATTGACCGCTGCAATAACAATTTCTTAGTTCTTGCGGAGTTAAAGCAACGCCGCCGGTATTGAACCTTTTAAACATATCTAAGACTATTTTGTCATCAGCAACATTTGTAATATTTACAATATGGAGCGTATAATTTAAAAATCTTACTTTTACATTATTAGGTAAATCATCAAAACGTAAACCATTCAAATAAGCATTTAATTTTAAGCCGTCAAGAGGAAAGACGTTGTTAACAAATTGAGTGATTGTTCTCAATCTTTGCTGTCCATCAATAACAATCTCTTTCATTTCATTGGAATCATGACGTGTATATGTGTATATTGTCGGAATTGGTATTCCCATTATAATTGATTCTATAAGTCTTGACTTTCTTAAATTATCCCAAATATAGTTTCTCTGAAAAAATGGCTGAAGAACAAATCTACTAGTATTCCTGTAATCATCTAATAATAAATCGTATTTTTTAATTGTAGCTCTATATCTTCTCAAATCAATAAAAGCTTCAATATTACCCTCTTGTGGCAGAGGAATCTTTTCCATGTATCTGTATTCATCAACAGACACGTTACGTTTTCTGCCACGTTTTTTAGGTGAGTTTTGCTTTTCTTCAATATCTGCAGAAATTTCATCTTTTTCTTCCATAAAATCCTTTTCTTCCATTTTTCCCCCGATTTTTACCAAACATAGGCGCCTATATTTTTGCATTCCATGATTATTAGTATATACAACCATATCATATTTGTCAATAGAAATATAATAACTAGAATTTATTCAAAAATTATAATAATTACCCTACAAACTATGGACAAAAACAAATCTCTTTGGGAAAATAGACTTTGATATTTCGATATTTAAATAAGGAGAATAGGATTTATGAATATGTTTTGTTTTCAATGTGAACAGACCGCACAAGGCAAAGGCTGCACTGTTACAGGAGTATGCGGCAAAAAAGCCGACACAGCAAATTTGCAGGATGAGTTAACCAATACACTTATTGAACTTGCAAACTGTGGCGAAAAGAATGAAACAAATACAGAACTTCTTATAGAAGGTCTGTTTACTACAATTACAAATGTAAATTTTGATAATAAGTCTATAATAGCTTTTATCCAGAAAGTAAAAGATAGAATTAACTGCGATAAAACTTTTGATATTAATTCTGTTTGGACAGCAGATGAAGATATTAGAAGCCTTAAATCATTAATTCTGTTCGGGTTAAAAGGAATTGCGGCTTATGCACACCATGCAAGAGTTTTAGGGTATAAAAATTCTGATGTGGATGATTTCTTTTATACAGCTCTTCAGGATATATCAAAAGACTTAAGCGCAGAAGAACTTACGGCATAGGTGCTCAAAACAGGAGAAATAAACCTTAAATGTATGGAGCTGCTTGATAAAGCAAACACAGAAATTTATGGAACACCTGTACCAGTCAAAGTAAGTACAAATATAGAACCAGGACCGGTTATTGTAGTTACAGGTCATGACTTACACGACCTTGCACTGCTGCTGGAACAGACTAAAGATAAAGGTATTAACATATACACACACGGAGAAATGCTCCCCTGCCATGCGTATCCGGAACTAAAAAAATACCAGCACCTGAAAGGAAACTTTGGAACAGCATGGCAAAACCAGCAGAAAGAGTTTGATAACATCCCGGCGCCGGTATTATTTACGACAAACTGTATTATGCCGGTAAAAGAGAGTTATGCCGATAGAATTTTTACAACATCAGTTGTTGAATATCCTAGTATGGTTCATATCGGCGAGGATAAAGATTTCACTCCTGTGATAGAAAAAGCTCTTGAACTTGGAGGGTATAAAGAACTTCAAAAAATGACAGGTATTAACGGAGGAGAAATACTTACTGTAGGGTTTGGGCATAACACAGTTTTATCTGTTGCTGATAAAGTTATTGATGCAGTAAAATCCGGAGCTTTAAAACATATATTCCTTGTAGGCGGATGCGACGGCGCAAAGCCTGGAAGAAATTATTATACAGAATTTGTTAAACAAACCCCGCAAGATACTCTCATACTAACTCTTGCCTGTGGAAAATACCGGTTTAATGATTTAGATTTAGGTGATATAAACGGAATTCCAAGATTACTTGATATGGGTCAATGCAATGACGCTTATTCAGCTATAAAAGTTGCATTAGAACTTTCAAAAGCCTTTAACTGTACAGTTAATGAGCTTCCGCTCTCACTTGTACTTTCATGGTATGAACAAAAAGCAGTTTGTATTCTGCTGACACTTCTATATTTGGGTATTGAAAATATAAGGCTTGGACCGAGCCTTCCGGCTTTTGTATCTCCTAATGTTTTAAATCTTCTTGTAGAAAAGTTCAAGATTAAACCTATATCTACTCCGGAAGAGGATTTAAAGGAGATATTAGGCTGAAGTTTTAAATTTATAATTAATAATTCTTAAAAAAAATTTGACTGATAGCAGCTCTAATGTTGTAAATTAAAAACAGGAGGTAATATGAAAAAAATATTAGCGTTATTAACAATTACAGCATTACTAACAGGAGGTACTATAGCAATGTCAAAGGAATTAGAACAGCCCTTTAAAAAAGGAGAAATTAACCCTTACAATAAATACTTTACAGGAACCACTTATCTTACAAGATTAAGCGAAAATGACTGTATTTGGAACTCCTCTATTGCAAACGTAACCTTTGACCCCGGAGCCAGAACAAACTGGCATAAACATTCCGGAGGTCAAATTCTCCTGGTAACAGCCGGAGAAGGACGCTATCAGGAAAAAGATAAACCGGTGCAAATTTTACATAAAGGTGATGTTGTAAGAATTCCGCCAGATGTAGAACATTGGCATGGAGCTGCCCCTGACAGTATGTTTGCACACATTTCAATAGAAACAAATCTGCCGGGAAATACTACAACCTGGCTTGAACCTGTTACAGATAAAGAATATAAGTAATAATAAGAAAGGATGCTTATGAAAAGATTTTTGACAATGCTTGTGCTGCTTTTATCAGCTCAAAGTTCTATTGCGTCAATGGATGCGATAAAAGAATCCAATCCTGATTTATATATGATTAGCAGCAGATTTATTAATAAAGATGCCGCTGAAAATATAAAACTAAATGATAAAGAAAAAGGTTTAATTCCTATTGTTGTTTTGACTGTAAACCAGCAGCCGGATTTTATGGAAGAATATATACAAAAAGCATTAGATACAGGAGTTTCTCCAGAAGAAATTCTGGAAGCGATATATCAAACAGCACCATATGCAGGAATACCTAAAGCAGTAATTTCTGCCAATACAGCAAGTAAAATTTTTAAAAAGAATAAAATAAAACTTCCGTTAAAAAGCCAGAGTACAACAGATGCTTCAACCCGCTATGAAAAGGGACTGGACACTCAGGTTGAAATATTCGGCGAAGGTATAAGAAATATGAAAGCAAATACAGCCGATAATCAGAAACATATACCGCAATTTCTTTCACAATATTGCTTTGGAGATTTTTATACAAGAGGAGCTCTTGATTTAAAAACAAGAGAACTCCTTACAGTCTGTATGCTTGCAGCGCTCGGAGATACAGAAAGCCAAATAAAAGCCCATATTCAGGCAAATATAAAAATGGGTAACGATAAAGAAAAATTAATTTCTGCGATTACCCAATCATTGCCATTTATAGGGTTTCCAAGAACACTTAATGCGTTAAAATATTTAAACGAAATAGTACCAGAACAGCAAAATTAATCTAGTGTTGCAGCTTTCCACAGTTTCAAAGCCGCCGAGAGCTGCTAACATTGAGGAATTTTCCCGGACAAAAAAAGAGTTCATTTTATAAAATGAACTCTTTTTTAATTGTTTTACAGATCTTTATCAGATTCTTTTATAGGAGCGCCGATAACCCTTTCAACTTCGGCTGCGTTTACGTTATAATTTAAAACATTTGAATAATAATCAAGCTGTGCATTCAGATAAGAGTTTTCAGCATCTTTAAATTCAATTGCATCGCCAAGACCTACCTGATACCTTCTAAATGCCTGATATTGACGTTCTTTAGCCTGTTGGAGCGCCAGTTTGGAAACATCAAGGCTGTCGTGGGAATTTAAGAGATTTATATATGCACTCTTAACTTCAAGATAAACATTTTGTTTTTGCTGTTCATAATCAGCTACATATTTTTTGTAAGTAGCATTTGCCTCATCTACCTGCTTTTTCAAATACATAAGATTAAGAGCTGAGTAGTTTAACTGAACGCCGAATTGATACCCGTAATCAGAATCAATCTGTCTACCGCCCTGACTATATGAGCCGAATGCGCTTAAATCCGGTGCAAATGCACGTTTTGCACTTCTCACATTCATTTCAGCCGCGTCCATAAGCTTTTTAGAAGCAAGCAACGCAGGACGGGATGCCTGTGCTGTTGATAATAAATCTTTAAAATTTACATCATAAGCTTTTGTATTCAATTTATCTTTTAAAACAACACCTTCCAATTCAGGAATACCTACTGCATTTGCGAGTTCGGCAGCCGCAAGCTCAAGAGTATTTTTTGCTTTAATCAAATTAACTTTTGCGTTACCAAGGTTATATTCAGCAGTTGTCACATCTATTTTTGCTTTTCGTCCAATTTCGTATTGTGCACGAGCTTGTTTTAGCTGGAGTTCAAAATCTTTCACTGTATCTTCATAGACAGTTTTTTGTATTTCTGCAAATATAAGATTATAATAAGCAACTTTTACATTATAAATAACAAGCTCGATACTTGTTTCTGCATCATATCGTGATGCTTCATAATTTCTTTTAGCCATGTCAGCGGCAGCCTTTGTTTTTCCGAAATCAAACAAAAGCATATTTGCAGATAATGTCGGAACATAATACATATTGTATTTCTGGCTCATCATTCTTGAATATGATCCGCCCATTGTCATAAGTGTGTCGTTTCTTGAATAACTTGTTCCGGCATTCAGTATAGGGAAATAATTTGACCATGCCTGACCTATTCTTGTTTTATAAATTTCAGCGTTGCTGATTGCTGACATAATTGTCGGGTGGTGTGTGATTGCAAGCTTTATACAGTCGCTCAAAGTTACCTCACCGTTCATATCAGCGTATTCAATCTGGCTGTTAATTACCGGGAATTTTGTTTCATACATGCCTTCTGCTTCTTTGGATGATTCCTTTTTGCTTTTGGCATTTTCAGCATTTTTTCTCCGCTCTTCGCGTTTGTTAACCTTTTTCTTTTTCTCTGGTTTAACAATATGTATTTCCTCCGGTTTTTTGGCAATATTAACATTGGCTTGTTCAGCCTTATCCTTTGCCAGAACAGAAGCGGAAGATATAGTAAGAACAGAGCATATTAAAACTAAATTCAAAATCTTCTTCATCTTATTGAAATCTCCAAATCTTTTTCAGTAATTTCTTTTTTAGGGAACAGGTCAACAAATTCCTGAACAATTACGTAGAATGCCGGTGTAAGAACTGCACCCAGTGTAGCTGCGGCTATCATACCGCCAAATACTGTTGAACCTACAGAAATTCTTGAATTAGCACCTGCTCCGGCAGCAAACAGCATTGGCAATACCCCTATAATAAACGCCAATTCAGTCATCATAATCGCCCTGAATCTTAGTTTTGCAGCTTTTATAGCAGCATCTTTAACGGAAAGTCCATGTTTTTCGTGTTCTTCTTTTGCAAACTCAACAATCAGGATTGATTGTTTAGCCGCAAGACCTATTAATGTAATCATACCAACCTGGGAATAAATATCAAATGACTGGTTAATCATCATCTGGAATATTAACGCACCAAGCGCCGCAATTGGTGAAATGAGAAGTACTGCAACCGGAATGGTATAACTTTCATACAATGCCACAAGGAATAAGTATACAAATACCAGAGCCATACCGACAATCATCGCAGTCTGTCCTGAAGCCTCACGTTCTTGAGCTGAGGTACCGGACCAGTCAAATGTTATATCAGAAGGCAGAACGCGTTTTGCAACATTTTCCATTGCAGTCATAGCATCACCGGAACTCTTTCCTGCTGCCTGCTGTCCCTGAATTTGAACTGATTTATACTGGTTGTATCGTGAGATTGAAGCTGTACCTACAGTCTGTTTTAGTTTTACAACAGACAGTATAGGAACCATTACTCCATTTGTATTTTTAACGTATATGCCGGACAAATCAGAAGCTTTATTTCTAAAGTCACTTTCAGCCTGCATTTGAACCTTAAATACACGGTCATATTTGTTAAAGTCATTTACATAATTAGTACCGAGCATTGATGACAGTGTTGTATAAAGTTCCTGCAAATCAATATTCTGCGCCATTGCTTTTTCGTAATCAATATCAACAATATACTGAGGCACATTTGCCTGGAATGAAGTATAAACACTTGATAAAGACGGATCCTGGTTTGCCGCCGCAACGAGTTTATTAGCCCAGCTTTCCAGTTCCTGAGGGGTATATTCACCCTGTGAAAGCATCTGGAATTCAAACCCGCCCATCATACTCATACCATTAATTGCAGGCGGTGAAAATGCCACAATAGAAGCTTCTTTTATAGTTGATGCGACTGCTCTGATTTGATTCAAAACAGCTACATGTGACATATCAGTAGCCTGACCTTTTATTTTTCTTTCAACCCATTTAACAGGATTCATTTTTCTCTCGCTGTAATCCAGAAGCTGAATAATTACGTTTGCCTGGTTTACAGCGCCATCACCGCCGAATACGGTAAGTTTTTCAGGGTTTACTCCCGGTATGTCTTTAATTTGTTCTGTAAATTTTCTGGCAACATCTTCTGTTCTGGAAAGTGATGCACCATCAGGAAGAGTAATACTTGCAATCAATACACCCTGATCCTCGTCAGGAATAAATCCTGTTGAAATTGTTTTAAATGAAATTAATGTTAATGCAATGATAGATATATAGAATATTGCAACCAGTTTTTTATTGTAAACAAACTTTGTTACATATTCCATATAGAAGTTTTCGATTTTCTCAAATACTTCATTGAATTTTACAACAAGAACAGATGTTCTTCTGTTTATTCTTTCTTTAATACTGTCAATATGCGCAAGCCAAGGGTATTTTGAATAATCTCTTGCTTCTTTTTCATGACCGAAGAAATGAGAACACATTGCCGGAGATAATGTCAACGCACAAATTGCAGAAATAGCAATTGATACGGCAATACAAACTGCAAATTGTTTATACATAACACCGGTCATACCGGTCATAAATATAATAGGAACAAATACAGCCATCAGCACCATTGCCATTGCAACAAGAGCAAATCCCACCTCTTCCATAGTAAGCTGGGTAGCAATTATTGCAGATTTACCTTCATCAATATGACGTTTAACGTTTTCAATAACAACAATCGCGTCATCAACAACCACGCCGACAGCAAGTACAAGCGCAAATAACGACAACAGATTAATAGTCATTCCCATAACTTTAAGGGCAAAGAATGTACCAATCAGCGAAACAGGAATTGTAACACAAGGAACAAGTGTTGCCATTCCGTCGCCAAGGAATAAATAAATAATTATAACAACGATTAATGCGGTCAGAAGAATTGTAAATTCAACTTCCTTCATTGATTCGTGGATAAAATCAGCGTCATCTTTTACATATAAAATTTTTATACCATTTGTAAGTCTTGAGTTTAATTCATTAACTTTAGCCTTAACTGCTTTTGAAAGGTTAATGATATTAGCGTCAGGCAGTTGTGAAATAACAACAACCGCAGAAGGCTTACCGTTTACAAGCCCTAAGTTTGAATAAGATTCTGCACCAAGTTCAACTCTGGCAATGTCCTTAATTTTAACATTAGAGCCGTCCATATTTGAACGAATAATTATATTTTCAAATTGTTTAACATCATCAAGCCTGCCCGGTGTTTTCAAGGTAATTTGCAGCGCCTGATCTTCATCTGTAGGTAACTGACCGAGAGCACCGGTTGCAACCTGAGTATTCTGGTTTTTTATAGCAGAAGCAACTTCTCCGGTTGAAACGTTTAACCCTGCCATTTTCTGCGGATCAAGCCATATTCTCATTGAATAATTTCCGCCGCCGAATACGTTTACATCAGCAACACCTTCAACACGTTTTAATTCATCTTTAATATATATAGAACCATAATTTGTCAAATCAAGCTGTGTCCAATTGCCGGATTCCGGATACAGGGTTAAGATAATTGCACCAGACCCTGAAGAACGGCTTATAGCTGTAACACCTGTTCTTTGAACGTCTTCCGGAAGCTGTGACTGAACCCTTTGAATTAAGTTCTGTACATTCATCAGGTTAATGTTCTTATCTGTTCCAACTTTAAAGTACAAAGTCAAAGAATAACTGCCGTCAGTAGATGTTGATGACATATATGTCATATTTTCAACACCATTCAGCTTATTTTCAAGAATTGTTGCTACTGAAGACTCAATAACTTCTGCACTGGCACCCTGATAGTTTGCAGAAACTCTTACCTGCGGAGGTGTAACATCCGGATAGCTTTCCTGTTTTAAGCTTAAAAGAGAGATTAAACCTAAAATAACTATACACAGAGAGATTACAAGTGCAAATCTCGGTTTTCTTATAAAAAAGAACAGTTTATCTTTGTCAAATACTTTTTTCATTAATTTCTACCTGCTACTTTTCTGACTTCTTAGTTTTATCAATAATTTTCAACTTCTGACCTTCAGAAGAAATATTCTGAATACCTGAAACAACAACCATATCAGAGAGATTTAAGCCGTTATTTACAACCCAGTTGTTATTTATATTTTCAGAAACTTTAATATTTTTCTTAACAGCTTTATTATCTTCAACAGTCCAGACATAGTATCCGCTCATAGCATCACCTTTTGTACATGACTGCGGAACAGTTATAAACTTAACCAGTTTAGGAGCGGTAAGCTGAACTTTCATATAAGCACCCGGAACAAGCCAGCTTTTTGAATTATCAAAAGTTGCTCTCATATAGACGGATCCGGAATCTTTATCAATTTTATTATCTACAAAATTAATTTTCCCTACTTTGTCATACCAGCTTCCGTCACTGAATTGAACTCTAACTTCAACATCTTTAAATTCATCGCTGGCTTTGAGCAATTTTACAAAATCATCACCTTTCAGACTGAAAGTAACATAGACAGGATTTACACTGGCAATGTTAACAAGCGGACCTGAAGTTGCAGTAACATAGTTTCCTTCAGTAATATTAACTTTACCAATCCTTCCGTCAATCGGGGATTTTATAGAAGTATAGCTCAAGTTAACTTTTGCAAGTTCAAGCTGTTGTCTTGCAGCATCAAGAAGAGCTTTGTTCTGGTTTCTTGCAGCAAGGCTGGAATCAACATCTGAACGGCTAATCAAATCTTCTTTGATTAAAGCATTCGCTCTGTTTAATTCCTGCTGTGCGTTTCTCAACAATGCACTATATTGGTTTACATTTGCAGCGGAATTATTAACCTCAATCTGGTATTCACGCGGATCAATCTGGAAAAGAGTCTGACCTTTTTTAACAAAATCACCCTCTTTAAAATACTTTTTCAATAAAAATCCCGGAACTCTTGCAACTAAGTCAACAGAATATTTTGCCTCAACTCTTCCGGTTGATTCTGCAGATACATTTACAGATTCCAAATGCGGAGTATCAACCTCAACTTCCTTAGGCATCATCATTGCCCGACGTTGTATAATACCTGAAATAAAACCAGAGGTTTTATTGTATATAATAGGAACGATAATTACCAACAGAATTAATACTGCCCATTGTTTTCTTGTTAAACTGTATTTCATACTCTTCTCCAAAATTAGTTGTAAGTTCAAAAACGGTAGATTTTTCTACCAATATCGTACAAAAACTAATCCGCCATTGTCATCCACCATATAAAGTACTTCATAAAAAAGAGGTTAAATTAATAACCTCTTGAAGCAATACTAATATTTTTCAAAGAAATTTCTCTCCTCAAATCATCAATAAATTCCTGCCTGTATAAAAACCCCAGATGCGAACCGTTACTTAAAAGAAGGGTTTTGTCTTTTGAATACTGTTTCAAACGTTTCAGCTGGTTATGATTTACCAGATAATCGTCAATTGCGTGATAAATTTTATAGTTGTTATTATTTTTCAGATAATCTGCTATTGAATGCAGGCTTGCATCGTAATCTAAATCCTCAATAGTAGAATAAGCATCCGATAGCAGGTATTTTTCAGCATAGTCCTGATAATTTATATTATTAATCGAGTTGTAAAAATCATTACATTTTTTACTTTTGGACTTTTCTTCTATTGCAAAAACCACATCCGATAGCTTCTGGTGCATAATAAAACCGGTGATGAGTTTAGCCTCAGCCTCCGAGAAAGGAAGTGCCGCAATTTTTGTATCTGGATTTTCCTCTTTCATCTTATAAATACGCATAACTTTAGCAGCAGTTACGGCAATTTTGTTTTTAAAATTATTATCTGTATTTTTATTCCATTCTTCGCTGTTTTTATCAATCTGCTTCATTGCATAAATAAGTTCAACAGGCGGATTTATAGAGATAAATTTATCAATGCCGAGAGTATTATTTTTGGCTTCTTTATCTGCCAGAAAAAGGGTTTCGAGAGCTCCGAAAGAAGTGCCGATAAGGACTTTCCTGCTGAAATTACAATCATATTTTGCCTGAAGACTATTGATAATCTTTGCCGTAACTGATTTTAAATAGTCAGCATCCTGTGACGGGATTCCCGGTTTGTACTCTTTTGGCATACTTTTTACAAATTCCCAGTGGAAATGGCTTCCCTGAATTATTACAGAATACCCTTCTTCAAAAAACAGTTTTGCAAGCACAACCGAATGGTAAGACATGATACCTTCACCTATAGAAGGATAAATAATAGCAACCGGAGAATTTTTATCTTTTTGCATAATATACCTGAACCTATACTCTTCCCGTTCAGGATCAATTGAAACAGATGATGTTTTGATTTTTTTGCTGAAACATCTGTTCCACAAAGAAAGTTCATTCCAAATTGAATCGTTTATTCCCGGCAAATCAAATAGCGCGGTGCGCATTGCATCTACAACCGGATTTTGCGGATTGTAGTCAAATAATATCATGTCAGCAAGGAGTTTTGAATTTTTATTGTCATAACTTTTCAAGATAATATCATCGATATTTGCCCCGCCTTTTAGAATATCATTCAGCGCAATTTTATCCTCTCCGGCAGGAACTTTCTCTTCCTGCTGAACCGTAACCTTAATTTCGTTGTCATTATTCATATCTACAAGTTCGTTATTGTCAAATATAGATATTTCAGTATCAAGAACTTCTTTACGGTCAAGGTTTGAATTTTTGATAAAATTATCCAATCCATAAAGTTTCCTTGCAACTTCATACGGATCCGCATAGTTATTTTCAAGAACTTTAGCAAGCGGCTGAATTGCTGTAGATTTATTCAAAGTAAGCCCGGCCTTAACAAGAGCAATAACAGGAGTTGCAATATAACATGAAGGATTTAGAGCAGCATCAAGAGCCTTGCCCGCAAGTCCTCTTGGAGTTGTGGAAGCTAAAACAGGCACTACAAGATACGGTCCGCTTTTAATTTTACATTTGGCAAGAGCCTGCTCCATATCCTCTGCAACCGGCTCGAGATGAAAAAGTTTTTTGGCGGGATCATAAAGTCCGCCTAACCCGATTGTAGTGTTTGTAAGAAACCTCAGGGTTTCACGTCCTGATGCGGGGAAATCACGCTGGATAAGACAGCTTGTTAATCTTATAGGATATTCAATATTTGAACAGGCACATTTTATCCTGTCCATACCATATTGCGGCATTATAGAAGCATATAAAATATGTACCGGTTTGATAACAAACTTGTTCAATTTTGAATTAAATGTGAACATTTTTCTGTTAAACCCTTCAAACCTGTCATTGCCTAAATACTGATAAGCGTAATCAGGATATTTAGCATTCTGTTGTACCGGGGTTTCTCCAGCAAAGACAAGATTAAAATTTAAACATAGCAAAACAGCTAAGATTGCAAAGTGTCTGGTATTTTTTAGCATTTTTCCTCTTACTCTAATTTTCAAAAAATATTAACAAATTATGTCTTATATTGATTGCAGCCTGTAAGAAATTGCATTGCTCAATGAGGTATTTAAAAGATGAATTATAATAATTTTACAAAAGTGTAAAAGTAATATATAATAACAAAATGATAACTATATTAATAACCGGCTCTGAAGGTTTCTTAGGGAGCCGTTTCACAAAAGCATTTTGTGAAAATAAAAAATATAACATAGTTACTGTTGATACTAAAAAATTCTGTTCAGATATACCAGTAAAACACTATCAAACTGATATTAAATCACAAAAACTCGAACAGGTCTTTTTGGAGAATAATATTGACTGTGTAATCCACCTTGCAGCACAGGTTTCTGTGAATAATTCGGTAAACAACCCGCAGCATGATGCCTGTGAAAATATTATTGGAACACTAAACCTTATAAACTTATGTAAAAAGTATAATGTCAAAAAAATTATCGGAGCATCAACAGCTGCAATTTACGGAGATTCCCAATCACTTCCGATAAATGAAAATGCAATACCAAATCCGTTATCCCCATATGCTGTTTCAAAACTCGCAATGGAAAATTATATAAAAATTTCAGGTATTGATTATATTATATTCAGATACTCAAACGTCTACGGGGATGGACTTCTTAGAGATGGGGGGGGGGCAGGTGTAGTAACAAAGTTTGTGAACGGAATGCTGCATAACGAAAAGATAATTATATATGGCGATGGTACACAAACAAGAGATTTCATTTGTATTGATAATGTTGTTGAAGCAAACTTGCGCGTACTTGAAACAAATATAAAGAACGAAACTTTTAACTGCTCAAGCGGAATTGAAACCCCGATAAACTTGCTTTTTGAAGAATTATCAAAAATTACAGGTTACAACCAAAAACCTGTTTATATGCCTGCCCAAATTGGCAGTATTAACAGAAATGTTCTTGATAACAGCAAAATCAAAAAATTTTATTATCCTGATATTGACTTAAAAACAGGGCTGTCAAAATTGGTGAAAAATTATATGGAAATAAAAATATGAAAATCGGAATATTATTTATAGCAACAGGAAGATACATCTGCTTTTGGAAAGATTTCTACAAGGCTTGTGAAAAATATTTATTAAAAAATCATGAAAAAACATATTTTCTGTTTACTGACGCAGAACTCAAAAAGATACCGGATAATGTGGTTCTTGTAAAACATAACTGTCTTGGCTGGCCAAATGAAACACTGCTGAGATTTGAAACATTTCTAAAAGTCGAAAAAGAGCTTGAAAAAATGGATTACATCTATTTTATTAACGGAACAATGAAGCCAGTTTCAGAAGTCGGTGATGAAATTCTGCCGACAGAAGAACAGGGATTAATGACAGTTGAAAACCAGTGGAGGTATAAAGAGGAACCGGACACTTATATAAATTATGAAAGAAATCCGGAATCTACAGCATATATACCATACGGAACCAAACATAAAGATGTAATGGGAGGTTTTAACGGCGGAACCAGCAGAGCTTTTTTAAAAATGGCACATGAACTGGCAGTAAATACCAGAAAAGATTTAGATAAAGGAATAATAGCAGTATTCCATGATGAAAGCCACCTGAACAAATACATACTTGATAAAAATGTACTTATTCTGCCGCCAAATTACGGCATTTTAGAGTTTAACCCGCTTTGGGAAAGCTCATATAATTACTGGAACAAAGATAATCTGGAAGAATTTCAAAAAGATATAAAGATGATTATTCTAAATAAAAATTCCCCCCGATACGGAGGATTTGATTATATGCGCAGACTCTCCGACAAAAAAAGTTTTACAGTTAAAGATTATTTTAGAGGCTTCTTCCGTAAAGCATTTAATTTCATGAAAAACAAAATTATGAAACCAATGTTAAAAAAAGTAAAAAAATAGAAAAAAAGCCTAAAGTTTTTAGTAACACTGCCGTAAGCCATTATATATATTAGTGTGTAAAGGCAGAAGATGGCAGATCCTATTCAAATAAACTTATATATTAAATCACTGGGTTTAACAGGTAAAGAAGCTGACTTAAAGCGTAAAGAGCTGGAAAATTTAACAACAGAAGAACTAAATCTTCTAATTTCCGGTAAAAAATCTGCTGCCGAAACCCCAACCTGGGGGCTTGATAATCTGAAAAATAAAGAAAATTACTCTGGTGAAAAAATTTTCAGTTTCAAGAATGATTACGGTATTATGGGCTGGGAAGCAGAAAAAAGCAGCCCCCAAAAAACAGAAACAGAAGAAAAAACATATACTCCGCAGGAAAAACTGGAATTAAGAAAATTTGCAGGAGAGTTTATTTATAATTCAACTGCTAATGCAAAAAATGACATCGAAAACTTTAATAAAAGTATAGGCTTTATATCACTGCAAAACGGAGTAAACAACTTTAAGTCTTTAATCGGGTCAGAAACAAGCCATGAACTTGAGAATAGATTGGGCAGCGAACTAGAAAAGGCTGAAACTTTAAGAGATTATGCCGTACACGAAGGTAAATTTGAATACAGATTTGAGAAGGACAGGAAAGTAAGCTTCAACCCTAAAAACATTGAAGAATTAAAAGCTAAATCAGAAGAATACACAAGGCTGACTGCATTTCAGGAGAAATACGACAGACTTCAAGAAGGATTAAAACATGTAAGAACTGTTTATGCAACGGATATGGCTCTTGAACAGGCTCGTGAGCGAGGTCAAATTATCCCTGCAAGAAAGGAAAATTTTGAAGAAGAATTTATAAAAGTTCTTGATGAATTTTGCAGCGGAGATACAAATATCAGAAACGCATATATCAAAAAATGTTCTGAAGGAATTACAAATAAAAAAGAATTAAATAAACAATTTTTAACCTGCCTCGAAAAGCTGGAAAAAGATTGCAAAACAAGTTTAGCCAGAGAACTTGACGGGAAAAGCTTTGCTCAGCACACAAAAGAGTATAATGCTCTATGCCGGAAGGCTATAGGCAGCGAAGATGCAGAGCAAATGGCTGCAAATTACATAGAAAATGCCAAAAAATATGCAGCCTACGCTGAAATCGGAGTAACAATAGCAGCCTCACTGCTTTTGCCAGGCTCAGGGGTTATATCCTCCGCAGGAAGCAGAATGGCAGCAAGCTTAGGGCAAAAAGCTGCCGGACAGATTTTGAAAGCAGGAATGACAACAACTATGGCTTCAGTTCCTGCGGCAATTACAACTATTGACGCTGTTACCAGTGAAAACGGCTTAACTTCAGAAAAGAAAGCTGAAATTATAACAAAATGGAAAAACGGCTTGCTATATGGCGGCTTAGGTGCATATGTGTCAGGTCCGATAGGAAATTCGGTAGAAGCTTTATTAAAAACAAAACCAACAATAATTACAGGAGCAGTCCAAAAGGCTTTTAACGGAAAAGGTTTGAATGCCGCTGCCAAAGCCGGCGGGATAACAGCTGAAACAAGCGCTGATGTTGTATTGGATATGATTACCCAGAACGGAGATATAATTTCTTCTCTCCAAACAAACGGCGGAATGAATATCGGTATGATGCTTGCCGGCGGAAGACTGTCAAAAGCTTTCAGAAACAATAACCCTGATATGAATGTGCAAAAAAATATAGATGGAAGCTATACCCTGAAAGATGCAGACGGAAGACTTATATTTAAAGCCTCAGATGAGAATATTCTTGCTACATTCCTACTTGGCAGGGCTCTGGAAAATTCCGGAACAGAAATTCCAAAAGCCGCAGCAGGTAATGCAACTATGAATATGCCTAATCCGGGTAAAAATGCAGCACAAAAGTTACAGGATAAAGTAGGTCTAAAAATTTCCAAAGAAAATCCGCAGAAAGGGTTTCCACCCGCACCAATGAAATACAATGCCCCGGACAAGGAATTTCTCAATGTGCTGAAACACCTTAATCCAGAAATAATGGAAGCACACTACGCTCAAATTGGAAACCGGATAGATGAGGTAATAAAAAATCACTCATCAGAACTCAAAGAACTTAGCAAAAATTTCGCACAAAACAAACAGGTCTTTGCAGAAAAAGTTGTAAACATATTGTCAAACGAATTTGGGCTAAAAGGTTATGAGCCTCCGGTAAGATTTGGCAGCACAGGCAGCAATGACGGCTATTGGGCTTGGAATAATGCTGAACTTCTTATTAACAAAGATATAAATGACCCGGCAGATGCCTTAAAAATGCTAAGCCACGAATTTCAGCATGTTATTCAATACAAGGATATTTTAACAAAATACGGAGAAGAAGGCTTGATGCAGCTTTGTAAAACCGGTAAAACTCCGCAGAAAGACTTTGAACATACAATCAGCCTCCCTTATACCCAAAAACTCTTACAGTATGCAAAGGAAAATCCGCACGCTAAAAACGGTCTTGATGATTATATGTCAAGAATTTACACTGACGAAATGATAGATTATAAAGACAGCGACAATCCGGAATATCCTAAACAGCTTGTTGAGAACGAAGCATATTATCTAGGAAACAACCGTTCCAACAGAGCATATCAAGAATACATAAACAAAAATGATGATGCTGCACTCTCTAACGTAATAGCACGTTTCAGACAAAAAATTCAAAACGGAGAAGACTTAAATCTGACTTCACAAAGTAAAACAGATGTTAATCAAAGATACACAATAGATGAGTACGGACAAATTCACCGCAATACTCCTGCCGGTAAAAAAGATTTGGACAATCCGTTAAAAAGCGCTGCAAAGTTTGCCTCAGAAAACGGAATTTCTTCCCATATGCTGAAAAAATATATAGAACTCGGAAAAATCACTTTAACCCCTGAGGGCAAAATAGACAGCAGCAATCCTGACAACATAAAGTTCATAGAAGAAATAAACAGACCATCGCTTATTACAAAAGAAGAGCTTAGCGAAATGCTCGGTATTGCACCGGAAAGACTATCTTCTATGGTTCGCTCGGGACAGCTTATACAGGATATTTCAAATAAATATGATATAGAAAACAAACAGAACAAAGCTTTTATAGAAAAAAGGCTTAATCTACAGAATGAAAACATAACCACCAGAGGTGCACTTGGCAAAACTCTCGGTATAAATATACATTCTGTTGACTACCATATTCAGCAGGGTCATTTAAAGTTAAATGCAGATGGAAAAATTGACCTTACAGACGAATTGAACAAAAAATTTGTAGAAAATTTTCAGAAAGGCGAAAGACAGAAAAAAGAAAAAGTTATAGAACCGGTAACAGATAAAAATATCCAGTCAATCCTTGGCAAGCTTCCGCTTGAATATTGCATCAGACATAAACTTCTTATTGCAGATGAAAACGGAAAGATAAATTATGATGCTGAGCCTAATAAAACTTTTGTCGAAAAATTCAGAAACAAAGAACTTTCTGTAAAAGATTATTTCGTTTCTGTAGCAGAATTTGCAAGGAGAAATGAAAACACAGAAACTACAATTATACGAGCAATAACAAACGGGAAAATCGAAATCGATGAAGAAGGCAGAATTGACGTCAACAGTTCTGTGAATAAAGAATATTCAAAGGTTAACCGCGAAAAGAAATACAACCCTAATTTGAAAACCATAACCGAAATTGCCGATATGCTTGGATATTCAAATGGTACCGGACTAAACTACCATCTGAAAAATAATCGTCTTGTCAGAGAAAGCAACGGGATGATTGATATAACAAAAGAACCAAACAAATCCTTTATCGAATCAATTTTAAACGGAACATATGAAAAACAAAGGCAAAGTAAACAAAAAATACCTCAACAAAATACCACTGAGGATAATAATGCCGTCTACAGAACCCAGAAAGAAATAGCAGAAGAAAAAGGTATAACCCAGGCTACACTAGCTTTCCACTTAGCAAAAGGACATCTTGTATCTTCCGGCAGAGGCAAGATTGATTTGAACAACCCTGTTAATGATTATTTTATGAAAACGTTCAAAAAAGGGGAAAAGTTTATCCCATATGAAGATACACTTCCAAAACCGCCAAAAACAAAAGAAGTAAAACCAGAAACACTGGAAGAAGTTAATCCTAACATGGTAACTCTAACAGAATTTGCAGCCCTGACAGGTTTAACAAATACTCCTGTAATTTATCATATGAATAAAGGCAGAATTGTCCGCGGCGAAGACGGCAAATTTGATTTATCAAATCCGTTGAACAGAAGATTTATCCAAAAATATACTGACGCTGCAAAGGCAAAATATGAAACAATGACAACAAAAGAACTGGAACAGGAAAAAACAAACCTTCAAAATAAAATTCTTCCATTTATCGGCAGAGAAACTTATATAAATGCACAGGAAATACAAAAGATTTCTGCTGAAGATTTTGACAGCTATATTTCATATACAGCAAGGAAAATTATTAACACAGAAGGCTTCACGGATTTGCAGCTGGATTCTCTGACAGATATTTTTAAAGAAATCATCACAAAAAGAATTAACGACAAATCTCTGCCTTCCGACTTTTCAGACATAAATCTTATCGCGCTCAGTTCAAAATGTGAAATTCCAAACAGCAGCAAACTGCTTGAAAGACTTTCTGAACCGGTAGAAGCTGCGCGGGAACTTAAATTTGAAGAAACTGACAAGGGTTTTGAAATACAAATAGAAGCAGACGAAGCCTTTGATGAACTTATCTCCAATATCCAATCAGATTACGGGGCAAAAATAAACATTATAAAAACGATGCAGAATACAGAAAAATACCCTTCATCAAAACTTACAGAAGCTTATCTTTACAACAGGTTTCTCGGCTTAAAACTTAAGGGCGATAATGCGCTAGCCGACTTCATGAGATTTACACCTTCAAAAGGCCATAACCCGATAGCAATTGATAAAATTAATATAGAAAACTTTGTTGAAAATATTCTTTATAAAGATAAAAAAGTTCCGCAAAATGATGCGGATTTTGAAAAATTCAAAAAACATTTTGACACTAAAAAAATTGCAGAATCCATAGAAGAAATAAAATCCTTATACAGAAAAAATTTCTACAAGAAAGTTTGTACGGAAGAAACTTTGAATATGCTTCAGGATGCAAATCCGTATGTACCTGTTTCTCGAGAAAATCTTATTGCAGTTGTCAATGAAAAATTAGGAATTGAAAGTGTTCCTGACAAAACAAAACACCTTATAGAAACAGCAAAATATAAAGACCGCCGCGGACGCAGAACTCCTGTCGAGAAAGAAATAAAAGAATATATAGAAGCTTTTCACTCCGTAAAAACAATTAAAACGTACAATGAACTGGTTCAGCTTTATAACAGGTACTGCGGAGTAAACAAAAATGACAAAATTGCAGGAGAACTTCTGGAAGATCTTAAAATGACAGATGTTGACGGCGAGTTCAACAAAGAAAGTATTCTGCTAAACGAAGATATTATAAAAGATATTATTAAAAAATACGAAAAATATGCTGATATAAATAAAGCAGCAGAAGTTTCTTCTTTAAAAGCTTCATATAATGAATACGAGTTCATCATAGATGAGGTCAAAGAGCTTATGGAAAATGCTGGAATTCCGGCTAGAGATGGAATTACACCGGAAAATCTCAAGCAGGCAAAATTGTTTATGGGCATAATTGAGAAATATGCAGAAAGTGTAGATATTGAAAATATCAATGCCTCACTAAACAGCTTATCAGAAAATTTTAAAGGGAAATTGTCTGACATAGCAGAAATTTATGATGCAGAGCCGGTAGAAAATAAAAGCGAATTTATAACATCTTTAACAGGCAGCAACGGTATTCAAAATATAAACAAAAAACTTGAACTATATAACAGGTGGAAACATAATATTCCTGAAGATTTTGATATAAATTCCTATGAATATTTCTCCTTAACAAATAATATGAAACTTACTCCGGAGCAAATATATTCAACCCGTACAAATCTTTTTGAAGTCCTGGGCGTTGAAAATTACGACGGACTTGAAAGCTTCCTTAGCTCTAATGTGCAAGGAAAATCTGCTAATAAAGCCAGAATAATTTATGAAACATTCGGGCAAAAAGATGTTGACGGATTAAGGAATTATCTGGATGAACATAATATAGATTATTTTAAAATAAAAAGCTCAATAATAACAAAGCCGGCGGGAATAAAAAGTTCAAACCATAGCAACAGCGCATCCAAATATCATAATGTTATGCTGAGCTTTAAAAATAAAGATAAAACTGTCAGCCAGAGTTTTGATGAAATCTGTGAAATATTTGAAAATATAAACGGAAAAGTAACATTAAAAGAAGGCGACACCTCTGCCTATACCGACACAAGTCCTAAGAGTATAATCAGCGAACTAACAAAACGGGTTTCACACAATACACAAAAAAATGCCATATTTAACAATCCAACAGAATATCAAAATATATTCAGGCTGCTTGATATTGATACAGAAAATATGACCTCAAATGAAATTGCATATAGGCTTAACAATCTGACAGCAAAACAGGAAGAAACTCTGCAAAAAATATCTTCTGTTTTGAGCCTTGAAGAATTTGATAAAACAATATCAAGCCTGCACTGTAAAATGAGATTTCTGGAAAGATTTATGCTGAATGACGGAGTTGACATAAACAACAGAATGGAATGCGCAGCTTATATTAATTATTTTAATAATACTATACAAAACAGCTTGAATAATAATGTCGTGATAGAAGTATTCCAGTCAGGAACAGACGGCTCAATAATCGCTCCAAAATTTAAAATTACAGATAATGAGCGAGTTTATACAATTACCCTAAACGACAAACAAAAAATTCATACAATATTTTAATCAGGCTAAAATTCTCAGATTATTTGTAAGCTGTTCTTTAGTAATATTATTTTTATTTTCAAGATTATCAAAAGTTATGAACATATTTTCAAAGAACGCCTTCTCTTTTTCTGATAATTTAATTCTATCGCGTGAAACTTTGAGGGAATCCTTAGCCTTATAAATCTGCTCAAGAGAATTTTTTAATTTATCAACGTAATCGTCTTTATTTAAAACGCCTTTAAGAAAACTGATACTATTATTATAAATATCAGCAACAGGCTTTGACTTTTTCGCATACACAGAATTTTTTGCCTCCAGTTTTTGGGCAAGCATATTCATTTTATCAATGTTTGCAGAAGCAAATACCGGTTTATTTAAAGGTTTACTGCTGAATAGTTCTACTTTCATACACAAGTTCCTAAATATTACATGTATAATAACATAAAAATTTTTGTTCAACCCAGATTGTTAAAAATTGGTTAATTATAAAAGAGTTTTGCCAAAAAAGAGTAATAATAATTATGTGAAAAGAAATGGAAATGAAAGGAGTATGGTTATGAAATTTCTAATTAAAAAAACACCGGATGGTTTTATTAAATCAGTCAATGACGAAATCAGCTCTATTCTAAGCCGTAACTTTGACAGCTTTTTCCCTGAATACATCTTCTCCGAAGAAATGGACAAGTTTGCGATGCCGGTAGAGATTAAGGAAAAAGAAAAAGAATACTTTATTAAAGCAGAACTGCCTGGAGTTAAAAAGGAAGATTTAGATATAGATATTGATAAAAATCACCTTACAATAAATGCCCGAAAAGAAGAAGAACACGAAGAAGATACCAAAGCCTACAGAAAATCTGAATTTAAATATGGAGATTTTTCAAGAACAGTTTACTTCCCTATGGACATAGATATTGATAAAACTGAAGCAAAACTTGAACATGGCGTACTTGCTATTAAAGCACCAAAAATGAAAGCAGAAAACGAAGGCATTAAAAAGTTAACTGTCAAATAAAACTGAAATCTGACATAATTAATGGCGCAGCTTAAACAGCTGCGCCATTTTGTTTATATACCAAAAAGATTAACCTCTTTTCTAATATCTAAAATTTTATTTCAATAATAGAATATGTAATGCTAAGAAAAAACAGGAGTATTAAATGGCAAAGATCAGAGTAGTTGATTTTTTGATACAGGAATTATCCAAACTAGGCATTACACATTTTTTCGGACTGCCCGGAGATTACTGTTTTAAAATTATAAATGCAATAGACAACAACCCGGAAACAGCCTGGGTAGGGTGTACAAACGAGCTTAATGCGGGATACGCAGCGGACGGATATGCAAGATTAAACGGTTATGGCGCGCTTGTAACAACTTATAATGTTGGAGAACTCTCTGCAATAAATGCAATAGGCGGTTCTATGGCAGAAAATGTTCCTGTAATACATATAGTCGGAGCACCTGCTACCCAATATATAAAAAATAATACATTAATTCACCATAACTTTGATACGCCGGATTACTTTGCAAGTTATAATGCCTATTCCTGTTTTACCCAGAGTGCTGCAATATTAAACGAGCAAAATGCAAAATCAGAGATAGAAAGACTGCTCTATATTTTTCAAAAATATAAAAAACCTGTATATATATCAATCCCTGCTGATATATGTGATATGGAAATAGAAAATTCACCAGAGATAAAAAGCGTCCAGAGCGACAAACAAAAATTAAAAAAAGCAGTAGAACACGCGCTTAAAGTAATACAAAAAGCACAATCGCCGATAGTAATAGGAGATTCCCTTATAGTCAGATACGAAAGTGAAGAAGAATTTCTAAGCTTTATTGAAAAAAGCGGACTGCCGGCAACAACACTGTTAATGGGTAAAGGTTTGCTGAGTGAAAATAACCCCGGCTTTATAGGGACTTATCTTGCAGGCTACGAAAATCCGAATGTAAATTATCAGGTTAATAATTCAGATTGTCCGGTTTGTATTGGAACTATTTTCAGCGACTTTAATACGCTGAACTTTGACATACAGGTTAATCCGTCCAAAAGCATTAACATACAGGGAACTTACACAATTATTCAGGAAAAATTATACGATAATGTTCTTATGAAAGATATGCTCAGAGAACTCTCAGAAAATATAACCCACCGGAACATTGATTTGATAAAAGATAAAGTAAAGCCACTGCAGGCTGATATAACAGAAGAAAGGAAGCTGGACTTTAAATATATTACCTCCAGACTTCAGGAGTTTATAAAACCATATGACTGTATCTTTTCTGATACAGGAGTTTTTTCATGTACAGTTCCGGCTCTGACACTTCCGGAAGGTGCGGTATGGTATGCACAGCTTTTATGGGCTTCAATAGGCTGGGCAACTCCGGCTGTTTTTGGAGCACAAATTGCAGATCCGCAGAAGAGAATGATTTTATTAACAGGAGAAGGTGCACACCAGTTGACATTTCAAGCCTTAAGCTCAATGCTGCACTATGAAATTAAGCCTGTTATTATTGTATTAAATAACTTTGGTTATACAATAGAAAGAGTATTATCCAAAACACCTAATGCAGGTTTTAATGATATACCGCTTTGGGATTATACTAAAATCGCCTCGGATTTTGGCGGTAACATCTGGACTGCACAGGCTAAAACAAATAAAGAGCTTGATGAAATACTAAAACAGGCAGAACTTGCCCATCAGGATAAACTTTGCTACATTGAAATCTTTACGGATGAAATGGAGCTGCCGGAGCTTACGCAAAAATTATATAACCGTTAAGGTATCTCAGGACAAAGGCAGTGAATACCTGCATCCATATTTGTAAGGTAATCCGCAATTACATCATTTTCACCTGATACAAAATGAACATTTTTCTCTTCAACAAAAGGGGCAATACTACTTTTAAAAATCTTTTCGAAACTAAAACCTGTCTTTTTTTCAATTTCCGGAGTTATTCCGCATTCTCTGTCCAGAAGAGATTTATTTGTTATATAAATAAGCTCATTATTTGAATTTTCAAGCGCCACAGCATTAGCAAAATTCATTTTGTATACCAGTCCTGCTTTCTTTGCATCAGGTTTGAATTTAACATCATAAATTCTTGCCGGAACAGGAACAGGATTATATCCGTAATCAGTTAGCATGCCGGCAACTTTATCAGGTTTTTCATAAATATTTTGTGAAACTGCATTTTTAAAATCCGATAAAATTTTTTTCAGAGATAAATTAACATCTTTAAAATCTTTAGTTTTTTCAATACCGGCTTCTATAGAAGCAATCATCAAATCATCATTACATACAAGAACATTTTTGTTTATAAGTGGACGGATTCCAAGATCGATGTGATAATCCATCTGCGGAATAATATGTATATTATCTGCACAAAACCGTGATTTCAATACATTTTCATCAATTCCGCCCATTGAGGTCTTACCAATAATCAAATCATTCTTACTGCCGTTTTTAACTATATAATAATTTCCGCCTGCAATGTGATTTTGAGCAAGAACACCCTTTATTTTCTTTGTCTGGCTTAACAACCATCCCAGCCCGTCATAGGACCATGGATAATAAACTTTATTATCAGGAGTAACACTTGCTATATCCTGCGCCCAGGCAGTTGTATAAGGACATCTTTCGTAAACGTTCTCAAAACCGCTTTCAAACAAATCCTCTACTCCTGCAAGCAGAACTTTAAATCCGGATTTGTCACCGATTGCCTTCATTTCCTGTGCAATTTTGCCTTTATTAGAAGTCATAACCAGCGCGCGTATATGTCGTGCGTCATAACCTTTAAAAGATGGTCTGTTATTATACGGGGTAATTTGCATATAAAAGATTAAACCCGTAAATAAAATTTTTTGCATGTATATTACAAATAATTGCGATATATTAATAGGCGGAAACTGCCTTTTGGGATAGTTCTTCAAGGCGGGTTTTTAATACATCCATATCCTGCCGGTCTATCTGACCATGTTTAATACGTCGAAAAACTCCATGCTGTTTAATTTCACCATCGCTGCCGAAGTCATAGTCATATCCGAATGAATTGATATTATTTTTACCTTCAAATGAAGCGTCTTTGAACTTTCCGTTCTTATCAAGAGTGAAACTAATCACCGGATGGTACTGTGTAATATATCCTGTCTTTTCATTTGTGTAGTGATTATAAACATGGTACATCCTTATAGATTTAGGAGAAGCCTGTGTAACATGAAGCGTCTTATCATTTAATAAAGTTTCTTTAATATCCGCTAATGTTTGCTCTGCATCCGTAAGAGTTTTAGAAGCTTTAACAGCAGCATTTCCGGACTGTACAGACGGCAGATAAATTTCATCATTAACCTTTAGACCATTCATTTTTTCAATAGTATCCAGCTTGTTCAGCTTTGCAATCAAAAGCATATATTCGCTGATTTCACTGTTAGAAGCTTTCGGATTATTCAATTCTTTTTTTGCAAGCCCCCAGAGGCTTTCACCTTTTTTAAGCTTATGCGCTCCGCCCCTTTGCACATCAGGAAGTTTTGCAAGCATATAATCAATATATTTCTGTTCATCAACTTTGTTAAGCATATTATTCCCCTTAGTTTCCCCGCTAATTAATATAAAACTTTTCATTTAAAAAAAATTGCTTGTATAATTAAAATATGAAGAAAATTTTTATACTAACCCTGCTGTTTTCATGTCTGGCGGCAAATGCAAATGAACGCACCGACAACGGTTTCAGCAAAAAGTTTATTCAAAAATTCAAAAACTGTGATGTTTATATTGAAAATGCAACTTTTAATATGGCAGGAACAGTATTCCATGACAGCAAGCAAATATTAGGCAAAACCGGAAACGCCTGCCAGTACTTACAGGTAACAGGAACTGCCAATGGAATGTTAACCGTAAACTGTTCTTTCAGCGAACCTGTTTCCCGGCAATTGTACAGTGCTCTTTTAATAAAACCTGACCATTACAGTGGAATAAATAAAACAGAAGAAATATGGCAAAAAGCTATGCAAAATCCGCAAAATTGTAAATACAGCCGTTCAGAATATTACAGCAAGGGTTTCCAGATTGATGCCAGATATTTGCCGGTATTTAATTAAAGTTTTGTAAAGTTTAGCCTGAAAGTATTAAAGATTTATCAAATATATTCCGTCTTATTTTATGTGAAGTAAAAGGAGTATTTGATTTATGTACGATTATGAAAACTTTAAACAAACTATCCAAGGAAGAAAACACGAAGATTATGAAGCATTAAAAGCTGAAATCTCAGGAATTGAAGCATTTATTGAAAAATGCCTGAAGGTTGTTTTTGAAAACTCTTCCTCAAAATCCGAACGGGATTTCAACGTTACATCACTTTAGATAAAAAAGACGGTTTTAAAAACCGTCTTTTTTTACTTTATAAATATTTTTATCTCATCATTATTGGTATAGACATATGCCTTTATTTTTTCGCCGGTGTAATCAACAGGAGGGGTTTTATATTCTGATGTTTTTTTCAGCATATTTAAAACTATTTTATTAAAAGCTTTACTGCCCTGTCTTTTATACAATTTTCTGCCGGTAAGAGTTCCGTCTGAACCTATACGAAATTCAACTTCACATTCTCCCGGGGATTCTGAGGTTTTAGTTTCCAGATTGGAATACAGCAGATTTTGCAATCCTTTTTTATAAATATCCATCTCGCTTCCGCCGCCTGATATTTCCGACGCTGCCGGTGTATTGTCCCATATTTTATCAATATCGGGAATTTGAACAGACTGCGTTTGAGATGCTTTTACAGGTTGATGAGGAGTTTTTTTGACCTCTTTAGCACCGGTAAAAAAGATTACATACAACGATAAAATAATACAAGCCGTAAAAAATATCCAGGATAAAATTTCAGGTACTGAAATAACTTTACGTGCAGGATAAACAGTTTCTGCTACTTCCTCGAAAGTATCATTACCGCAGTCGCAGTATTCAACGCGTGATGTGTGTAATTTTTGGCATACAGTACATCTAAACATACAGTAATTTTATTACACACATTGAAACCGGCAATCCTCTTAATTATTGAGATTACTTTTTGTATTTTATAATCTGTAGAACAACTGATTTGTTAATGTCCGGTTTTGCAGCCGCAACAAAAGCTGTAATTGCAGTCAAGCCTGCTACAACACATATTAATAAAATAATTAACCCGTTTTTACTCATACCACTGCACCCTTTCAAAATCATTGTAATCATCCGGAGAAGAAAAACTTTCCTCATACCAGATTAGAAAAGCACCTTTAAAATCAATAAATTTTCTCTCAGAACCTGCCGGAAACTCAAGAAATTCTTTTCCCGCATAACTTTTAATTAAAGGAACCATAACCTCACGAATATTTTTCGTATAACTCCAGTTTGAACAGTTAACCTTTACATTAGAAATCGTTTTTTTGCTGCTTACCCTGAACGAAAAAGTAATAAAAGTGCCAATAGGAGCATTAACAGGACTTTCTGCCATTATTCTGTTTTGCAAATCACTGCGCCACCGGTTCCAGGCAATAGTTTCTTCTCTGCGTGAAAGCTTCTTAGGCTTTTCTTCTGTAGCTGAAATAACAGCATCAACCTTTTGTTCAAGCCGCTTGTTCTTTTCTTTGTTTTTACCAAAACTAAAATTTTCACTACGTGTATTTGAAACATTTCGTATGCCAAGTCCGTTTGCCTGCCTGTAAAATTCGGACGGCTCAATATGAACTTCTCTTTTAACAGTTTGTTCAGCGGATGCGTCAGCAAGCGTTGCATTAGCTTCCTGCGCCGGAGGCATTTTGGAAAGTCCCAGTTTTAAAAGATTAATTGTTCCTGATGAGGATTTTGGCTCCTGGTAGTGTTTTGCAAGTTTAAAATCTTTCTTTTCCATTACAAAAGGTGCGTGCACAGAAGGTTCAAATGCCAGAACGCACCAGTTTATAAATACAAATGCAATTACTACAAATATTTTAAGCCATGTCATACTACTAATCTTTATCTATTTTTGCCAGCAGCTCATCACAAGCATAAATATCAAATTGTGTCTGACTGAGCATCAATGTTTCAGCAATTAATAACGCAGTAGGAACAAGTGCGGCTATCAAACTAAGAGCAATCCCTTGCAGATCACCGCCGATTTCAGTCATAAAATATGAAACGTTCATTGAGAATTCTATAAAAATAATTGAACATGCAATAGCAAGATAACGGTTTTTATCAAGCGTAAGCTTACGCACACCTTCAAGCCCGAAAATGTTGACCGAATGCTGCCTGTAATCGCTGAAACCATCCTGCTTAATCACCTGAGATGCCTGAATTTTCTTGGAAGCTGTGAACGCACTTACAAATCCGAAAAATGCAAATATAATCAAGAATGTAGCAAGTACCAGAAAAATAGGACTGAAACGCAGACCTGAAATTCTTATCCAGCCGGCTGCCTCAGGAAAACACATTGCAAGAGTGTTGGAAACACCATATGCAAGGAATGGCGCGGTTAAAATTCCTACGATAATCTCTCCGGCAGATTTTAATTGGAGATTAAACAGTCTGTCTTTTATATTACGGATTTTTGTTCTGCTTAAGCTGTTTATGTAGCGCTCTATCCAGAGCCTGTAAGCCTTCAAAACCGCTTCAAAATCTTCTCTATACTCAAACTTGTTTAAAGTTGCACTCCACTCGGAATTATTACATTTAAAGTACCCGCAGCTTATTGCAAGTGTAGCCATAATTCCAACAAAGAACAGCGAGATAAATAGTGCAAACGATATAAAATTATTTAAATTCATAAAATATACAAGGTTAACAGCATATATACCAAGAATGAATATTGTAGACAGAATTAACATAAAATTCTGCGCAAACCTTGTTGTTTTCGCAAGCTCTTTTACGACATTATTCTGTAAAAACAAATAAACACCCTGCTTAAGCATTAGGCAAATTCCAAACACAATTATTGCATAAGCTGCCCAAACTTTTATATTTGTCGGCAGGGAAAGATACTTTTCAGCCTCCTGAATTGTAAGCCCCATAAGATAATTAGCTACTGCGAACGAACTGAAAATTGCACTCACCGCAAGTGCTATATGAAGAAATATACTGTTTCTGGAATTAGCGGATATTTTATTTTTCAATTCGTTAATAGAATATGCAACCTGTTTGATAATTGCGACGCGAGCCTGTTCAATAGGTTCACGCTGCTTTTCTATTTTAACCTTTGTTATAGTAGAGGCATCATTGCCATAAAGTCTTTTCAAATCTTCTTCTGTCAACTCTTCTTTTTCAATTGCTGAAACTGTAGATTTCATTTTGTCTGCTTCGGAAACTTTGACACTGATAAACTCTGATGTTCCTGCAAAAACAATTTTACAAATATTGTTAATTTCAATCTTCTGGAGAGGCTTTCCTTTAAACAGAATTTTTTCATTACGGAAATTATTGGTAACAAAGCATTTGTTTGTTATACGATCAATCTGCACAGTCAACAAAACTTCATAGCCTGCATCTATATAAAAATCACATCTTTCGTTACTGCCGATATTAATTATATCTTTATCTTCAAAAACTTTTTCCTGTGTTGAAGAAGAAATTATAATAGCCATAAATTACCTCATAATTTTATCTGTCCAGAGCGTGGATAAATGTTTTAACTGCTTTATCTGAATTTTGTTTTGGTGACACAATAAGTTTTTTCTCACCCAAAACAGGAGTGAGAGCTTCTTTCACTTTATCAAGTTTTTCCGGGTGTGCATATAAAAACATCATTGCCAGATCCGGTGCATATTTTTGGACATTTTGAACATTTTCAGGAAGAGTTTCCCAGTTAATCTGTTTTTCAATTGCACCTTCGTTTTCCAGATCACCCATTACAACAATGGCAGGCAGGTAGCCGTTCTTTTTCATTTCTAGGGCGTGAGAAAAAGCCTTTTTCAAGCCTACACCGTATGCAGTGCCGTAATCTTTATCATCATATGCAGTAAAAGCATCCATTGCTTTATCAATGCCGGACCCGTTAAAAGGGGCACCTTCATAGATTAAATAAGAATCCTCGGAAACTTTTAATATCTTAATCAAATCTTCCGGATCAAGAATATTGCAGATTTGTCTGAGCATCTTTTTCTGTTCGGGCAAATCTTTCTGATTAGAAGCAGAAGAATCTACTACAAAAATTACTGCTGCAGGTTTAAAATCGTCTACCTTTACGTTTTTAAGTGCTGTCCATAAAAGTTTTCCGACAATGGATACCGCAAGAATTAAAATACCTAGAATTATTAATTTTCTGTTCATAAATACCAACTCTTTCTTAGATTATTTATAGCATATTTTTCGACTTAAATCAATATTGCCATAAGGTTTTTAATTGTGTTATAATCTGATAACAAATAAGGAGAGAGTATGGAAAAAGTTTTAGAATTTATTACGGTTTTTGTGACAGCATATTTAATAGGTTCAATTCCGACCGGATATATTATTGTTAAAACATTTACAGGACAGGATATAAGAACTATCGGCTCAGGCTCAACCGGTGCTACAAACGTAAAAAGGGTTATGGGCAAAAAATGGTTTTTTATAACAATGCTTCTTGATGCTTTGAAAGGTGCTTTGCCTGTTATATTAGCAAAACTTTTTGCAACAACATTTACAGGAATAGGACTTTTGCCGGTTGTTGCGGCAGTTGCAGTAATTCTCGGGCACAGCAGGTCAATATTCCTGAAATTTACAGGCGGAAAATCCGTTGCCTCAGGTGTTGGTACAATACTTGCTCTTAACTGGATTGTAGGACTTTTAATTGCTGTTGTGTGGGCGGTTATAACTTATACTTCAAAATACGTTTCTCTGGGTTCAATTATAGCAATGGCAGTTTCACCGTTTTTAATGTGGTGGTTTAAAGCGCCTGTTGCCTATACAATTTACTGCGCACTCGGAGCCGTTTATATTATATGGCTTCACAGAAGCAACATTCAGCGTCTGCTTAAAGGTGAAGAAAACAAAGTGAGGTAATTAAATGGATTATACCGTAATACTTATCGGTGCCGGAATTATTGCAGCTCTTTTCATAATAGGAAAAATTTTTGCAATTCTGACCAGAATGTTACTAATTATAATTCTGGTTGCAATTGCAACCGCAGGAGTATTTTTCTGGTTTAACACCCATAGCGAAAACACAACCGGGCAGCATACCGGCACTTCTCAGGAAATAATCTTATCTTAACCTTTAATCATCTTATTCAAAATACTGCTTCCCTGCATTGAAGGTTCTTGAGCTGCAGCCGTTTTTGTATTTTGAGAAGCTGTGTTTCCGGTGTTCTTAGGCTTTACTTCATAAGATCTTATTGAACGCTTGCCGGTCAATCTCTGCATAAAGTTATAGTATCCTTTCAATGCACCGGTAGCATTATTTTGTTTTTCTTCAATTGCCATAAGTTCATCTCTTGTATGAGGAGTAATTGTCATACCCACAGATTTTCTTGTTAAGATTTCGCTTATTGTTGTATCAGTAAGTGTTATCCAGCTCATACCCAATAGAGATGCGTTGTATTGTTTCTGGAATGTATTATTGAAGAGGTCTATCAGCAATGTTGAATAGAACAATCTTGAACATTCCTGAACAAATCTTTCTTTGAACTTGGTTTCAGCCCCTTCTTTATCATTACCGTTGGATTTCAGCATTACCATATTGTAGTTATCTGTCATCAAGAACCACATAGTGGCAGCAGTTGCTGCGGTTTTTGCAAGATTTGCCAGCTCGTGGTTAGGTACAGAAGACATTGTGTCTGTATTAAAGGCTTTCATTATATTGTCTTTTACAAAAGTCTGGAATTTTTCTTTACTATATCCTTTTTTAGTAGCTTCGCGACCAATTTTTTCAATACTTTTTGCCAGAGCTTCAATATCTTTTACCGGAGCTTTCGGATCTTTTTTGTTAATAGCAGCTTTAACACCTTTATCAACTAACTTGTAAGGAAGAGTGATAGTATTCCATACAAATTTGAACGGAGCAATTACAAAATCTATTAGCGGTTTTACCTTCTTATCTTTAACTCCAAGGCTGATTGAACCGTCTGCATTTCGTGCGGTAGCTGCAACCTGTTCGTACTTATCAGCAAGTTTGCCAAAGTCATTTTCTCTGAGAACTCTTACTATTTCGTCAAACTTATCGCCGGAAATTCTAAAATCAGCTATCTGAGTTAAGGATTTATATTTTTTATTGAACGGTTCGGTAATGGTTTTTAAAGCATCTTCTACACCAGGAATATATTTTCTTGCACCTTTTACTGCAAAACCTGCAGCAATCACACCTGCTGATGCTTTCATAATTGTACTGAATGAAAGCAGAGGTTTCTGCTGTTCTTTAGGCTGCGATGCGGGCTTCATATCAGACTTAAATGTCAGCGGTTTAATATCTTTTTCCGGAGCATTATTTTTTTCATTTTCAGCTCTTGCTTCTTCCGGAGTTAAGCGTTTAATATGTTTTCCGTTTCTCAAACGGGAGTAAGTTTCGGTTAAAAGTGTTGTTGCACCTGTCATAAGCATACTACCTGCTGCTGACTGATTAATAAATTTATTCAAAGCTCCAAACGTTACAAGCATTAAATAAGCGTTCATAACCAGACGGCTCATTTCCTGACGGAATCTTGCTTTCTTTTCTTTTTTAGCTGCTGCAGGATCGTCATCCATCATTCTTGACAGGTTATAGGCATCTGTTGCAAGCATAATTGCCGGAGGCAAACCTGATACCATACGGCACAGAGCACGTTCGTGTTTGGTATCATAGTTTCCTGTTCTCGGGTCAAACATTTTAACAGACTGCTGGAAGAATTTTGATGAAATTTCTGCATCCGGTTTGTCTTTCAATTTTGTAGCTGTTTCACACAAACCTTTTAAAGAGCTTACTTCAGATTCAATCTTTGAACGTTGTCTGATATTTCTGAAAAATGGTTTTTCAAGAACTCTTTGCGCCCATTTTTTGAAAGGCTTAATCTTGCCGATAAGTTCAACCATTCCGTTGAGTATATCAAACGGAAGAATTTTGAACGGATAAATTAAACCATCCCAGATAAGATGAGGGATGGTCTTCTTACGGAAAGTGATTTTATCACCGTCAAATTTGACGAGTTTTTTAGCCATTTCGGAAGACTTAACATGGTCATAATGCTTTTTAACCATTTCACCGAGATGATTTTTTGTTTTGTCAAAAAGAACATTTGCACTGTAAGTAACTTCCTTATCCTGTGCATACATTATCTTATTAATAGCTTTAGATATAGAAAGACCTTTAAATGATAAATTCTGGGAATTATGATTTAAAGGTCTCTCAATATCTCTATTAAATTTTTGATTGGAAGGAATAGGTCCTTGATTTGGGGATAACATCCCGTAATCTTTTTGCTTTGGTCGTATCAAATACTGCGTTTTTCCTACTTGCATATTCTTGTCCTTCCCATCAGATATTTTTAATCGAATGGAAAAATTTGGCAAGACCATGCAGCTAAAAAATTTACGTAATTTAACAAATCAGAAAAAAATGCTTATCCGAAAAGCCCTTTAACCCAGTTGCCGGCAGTTTCTATAAATCCGCTGGTACCTGAAGTTCCATCGCCTTTTACCGCACCCATTATGTTCCCTGCAGTATCAGTGATGCTATTCAGCATTCCGAATACATTACCGCTTGAGCTGCTTTGCCCGTTGGAACCGGTGCGCATATTCTGCATAGCGTACATTTGAAGCTGCTTTTCCATATTATTATATTCTTTTTTACTTATAATTCCGCTGTTATTGGTATCTGCCATCATTGGATCAAAGTTGCTGATACCATACATTTGAGCCATTTGGGATAATTGCTGTGAATATTCAGCTGTCTGTTGTGCCCCAACTTCTGCTCTGTATTGGGCAGATGCAGTCATCCCGGAGTTTCGCAAATCAGCCTTACTCATTCCGGTATTGCCAACGTTACTATATTGATTACTGATATTTCCTGCTGCACCGCCGTACTGCATCCCTTTACTTGCCATCGAACCTGCAGGACGGGCATAGCTGTATCCGTTTACGCCTGTCATAATATCCTTTTCCTATTTATATACTTTATATATATTTAAAAACGAGTAAGTATATAAAATTGCTTGTATACATATATTATTCCCTGCATAAGGCTTGATTTAACAGGCTTTGAGCATATTTAACAAAACTTTACATTGTCAGCATAACAGATTTTGGTGGTAATTTTAGCAGGCGCTAATTATTTTAACAACTAAAGACTTAAACTTTTCTTTAGCTTTTGTTGTTGTATCAATAACCTCTGCATGGGAAAGCTTTTCACCGTCCTGGGCACTTGCGGTATTTGAGATACAGCTTATACCAAGCACTTTCATACCGCAGTAGTTTGCAACAATAGCTTCAGGAACAGTAGACATTCCGACAGCATCAGCACCGAACATTCTTGCCATCTTTATTTCAGCCGGAGTTTCATAGCATGGTCCGGAATTTGCAAGATAAACGCCTTCTTTTATTTCCAGTCCCAACTCAGATGCACATTTTTTCGCAAGAGCAATTAAATCCTTTTTGTAAATTTCCGACATATCCGGAAATCTCTCGCCAAATTCCGGATTGTTAGGTCCTATAAGCGGATTTGAGCCCATGCAGTTAATATGGTCTTTAATTATCATTAAATCCGAAGGTATGTAGCTTTCATTAACAGCTCCGGCAGCATTAGTCAGAATAAGCGTTTCAACGCCGAGTTTCTTCATAACCTTTACAGGGTATGTAATCTCCTGCATTGTATGACCTTCGTAAAAATGGTTTCTGCCTTGCATCATTACTACCTTTTTACCTGAAATCTCGGCAAAAACCAGTCTTCCTTTATGACCATGGACAGTAGAAGAAATAAAGTTTGGAATTTCACTGTAAGGAATTGCAGTGTTACAGTATTCATCGGCAAGTTCACCAAGCCCGGAACCTAAAATAATGCCAATAACAGGCGTAAAATCACCAGTTCTTTCTCTAATAAATCTAATTGTATCTTCCATATAAACACTCCCTTAATCACTAAAAAAGCGGAATAGCAACATTAAGGCTGTTCTTCCGCTGTAAACTGTTATTAGAATCAGATTAACCTACCAAACGGTTGTCATCTGCTTCTGACGCTTTAACCATAATAGCGTGCTCAACCGGATTTTCTCTTGTGTAGCCGGTATCATAGTTTTCTTCAAATACAAATTCGTCATGAGCTTTTTTAGCCTGATTTTCATCAACCAGTTTTTTTGCAAGTTCAGCAATTTCATATACTAATTGGTATCTGTTTTCAGTATTTTCATTCAAATCCCAAGCTACTTTTATAATCTGTTCCATTCTAAACCTCACATTTCTTATTAATTAACTTAATAATATAATATAAAAAAATTTTTCGCAAGTAGTAAAAAATTATGTATTAAGGTATAATTGGAGCATGGATAAAAAAGCTAAGCTGCAATTATTTTTATGGTTAGAAGCGGTTGCCTGGATGCTTATACTGACACTGGTAATCGGCGGTATCAGGTATCACAATTATAAAAAGAAAGCAGAACTAAAAACATATCAGATATTTCTTCAGGATGTTGACGGGCTTATAGTCGGCTCTCCGGTAAGAATGATGGGGCTGCAAATAGGTCATGTCGAAAGGGTTAAAATTGTATCTGATCATGTCTATGTAAAATTTGTCCTTGAAGATAAAAATCTTTCGCTTCCTAAGGGGGTAATTGCAACTGTAGAATTTAACGGTCTTGGCGGGTCAAAGTCACTGGAATTATATGAACCAACAAAAGAAAGTCTTGCTTCCAACAAGCTTATCGTTGTTAATAAGCCGATGAGATTAAGCGATTCTCTTAGCCTGCTTGATGATATGTTCAACAAACTCGGTTCAATTCTTGTGAGATGCTCGCATTTTATGGGAGAAGTTGCAGATATTATGCCTGACAGCGGACAAATCTCAATTGAAGATGAACAGCAGAATATTAAAACTATAGATGACAAAATTAACCTGTATAACCAGAACAGAATAAAAATAAACAAAATGATAAAGGAGTTTAAAAAAGATGAACAAAGAGAAGGTAAGAATAATTAACAACCCGGTAATTCTTCTAAATCTCTGTACTATGCGCGATGAGAAAACTGACAGTCAGGGAGTTAGGATAGCAACAAGAAAAATTACAAGATGTCTTTTATATGAAGCCGCAAAAAACCTTCCGCTTGTCGATACCAAAATTACAACCCCTTTAAAAACATTTACAACAAAAACAATTGATCCAGGTATCAATCTGATTATTTCACCAATCCTGCGCGCCGGTTTAATCTTTACAGATGAAGCAATTGATATTCTTCCTCAGGCTTGTATCAGGCATATCGGAATGTACAGAGATGAAAAAACTCTAAAGCCGGTATGGTACTATAATAAGGTTCCAATGGAGGCACCAAATCCGGAAAAATTCTATATTTACCTGACAGATCCTATGCTTGCTACAGGTAATACTTTGATAGAAGCAATAAAACTATATGCAGATAAAGGCATCCCTGTTGATAATATTAAAATAATCTGCATAATCGCAGCACCGGAGGGTATAGAAAATATCCAAAAACACTATCCGGATATTGAAATTATTACGGCAGCAGTTGATGATCATCTAAATGAAAAAGGCTACATCGTTCCCGGAATGGGCGATGCTGGGGACAGAATTTTTAATACATAAGATTATTTGTAAAAATATGTAAAAAAACAGCGGTATTTTTTAAAGAATATTTAAAAAGTGCCGTTATTTTTTGGGTGTAGAAGTTAGAAAAGGTGTATATTATGAATTTAAAAATTGAAAACACAGCCTCTTCAAAGGAAGTATCAAAAACTACTGCGGCTGATACCGATAAGTTAAAAAAAGAGGCAAAAGCACGAGGAGAATATATTGTAACCGTAAGCGGCGATGAAAAAGGGTTAAGCGCCATTGCAAAGAAATTCGGTATGTCATTAACAGATTTCAAAAATATGACAGGTCTTACAAAAGATGCACTGCAAAAAGGACAAGTAATAAAAAATGTTCCTACTGCAAAAATCGAAAGCGGTATGGGACTTGCCGCACTTGCACGTAAAAACGGTATGTCATTAAAAGAACTTACTGCACTCAACGGGATTAAAGAGAATTACAAACCTCAAAAGGGCGAATATTTTTATGTATATCCGCAAAAACAAAAAAGCAGACCTGAAAAAACTGCAAAAAAAGTTCTCCCGAATAGTACACCTGAAGCTAAACCTAAAAAAGAAACAAAACCTGCTGCACCAAAGTTGAGCGCAAGTGAAATTGCAACAAAACTTGAAGAAGCAGCTGATGATTACAAAGGTGCAGTCGGTAAAGAAGCCTTTGACAGTGTTTTTAAACAAATTAATAAAGATAACGTTGTAAATGTCGTTAATAACTTTAAAGAAAAATACGATAAAAGCTTAATAAATATGATTTCTGATGAATGGAGCAGCGACAAAGACGTTAGAAAAAAAGCTATGACAAAAATTTTCGATCTTGTTGCAGAAAAAACCCAAAATTCCAGCAAAGAGTTAAGAGAAGAATTTATAAAAGAACTTAACGATGAGTTCGATTCCTGGGGTTTTGTATCAACCAAAAAGATGGATAAAATGATTAACGGGATGATAAATCCTGAAGAAGCATCCGGAAAAGTAAATAAGTCCGGTAAAAAGCGTACGGATAATACCGGAAGCAACGCATCACACCTTAGCGGGAAAGTATATCCGAATGAGATTTTCTACTCAACAAACGGCGGCAAAAGCAAAGACATAACCCCGACAACTATGACTACAATAAAAGACAGAGAAGGGAATTATGTAAATGCCGGCACTCTAAAATCCTGGGCTCTTAGCAGCGGGAAAAAAGATGAAGGTTTCAAAGATGTTAAAGATCCTTTTATAATGCGTCCGCTGCCGAATTACAATACTGAAACGAAAAAACTTGAAGCAGTGACAGAAGTTCTCGATCCTATATCAGAAGGAAACCTCAGCGGCAAAGTAGTTATTCTTAACCCCGGTCATGGCGGCTATCAGCAAGATAACGGTTTCTTTGATGCCGGCACAGTTCTCTCTGTTAAAAATGCCGAAGGTAAAGAAATGCCGATAGAAGAATGGCGTGTTGCCCAAAGTTACGTTGAAAAAATTTCTGATAACCTGAGAAACCGCGGCGCACAGGTTGTTATTGTATCAGGTGCCGTAAGAAACGGCGGTATGGCAGCACAGGAATATCTTGAAAATATGCTGGCAGGTAAAAAAGGTGATGATAATGTCAGAGAAGTAATATCTTCTACAGACAAATCAGATATGCTGTTCCTATCTGTTCATGTGGAATCAGCAAAAAGCAAGCCTGATGAAAAATTTTGCACAGTAAGATACACAAAAGATATTGATAAAGAACTTGCCGATAATATAAATAAACATGTAAAGCAAGGGTTTACTTCACTAACACCTAACACTGCATCAGATAACTTGTACGTGAACAGAGCAGCAAAGGGAATTACATCATCTCTGCTCGAAATAGGCAATATAGCAAATGAGAATATTACCAATTCCCTTCTTTCAGATTACGACCAGAAAAAATACGCTAATTGTATTGCAAATGCAATAGAAGAAACTATGCTTAATTAAAAGAGGATGCAAGTGACAGAGATAAATTTTAATTTTAATATTGCGGCTTCTCCGCAACAGCCAAAAGGGCATAAAGTCAAAGCCGGCGAAACATTGTATTCTATTGCTAAATCGATGGGTGTTTCAGTTGAAGATTTAAAAAAAGCTAACGGACTAAAAGGTAATACCCTGTCAATCGGGCAGATATTAACTATTCCGTCAGGAACAAGCGAACCTGAAACACGAGGGTTTTCAATGATGCCGTCAATTTCAGATGAGGAACTTGAAAAAAACAATCTACGTAATAAATATATTAAAACAGTAAAACATCCTGATTATACAATTAAAAAAGGAGATTACCCTGCAAAACTGGCAGAACAGTTTGACGTTGAGGAGCGGAATATTCTAATGCTGAACGGACTTAACGGAGAAACTGCAACAACACTTCAGCCAGGTGATGTCTTAAAAATTCCTGACAGCAGACATGCTAAAAATATAAATAATTTAAACGATGCTGCAAAAGCCATGGGAGTCAGCCAGGAGTTTATCAAACGATTAAAAGCACTTGAAGACGGCAATAAAAACAACGGCAAACCTTACGGGGTGAATGAGTTTCATAATACACCTTATATAGATGAAGCCGGTAACGAAACAATAGGTATCGGTCATGTCCTAAAAAAAGGCGAAAAAAAATACCTTTCAAACAAAGAAGTGCTTGAACTATTCGTAAACGATATGCTTAAAATGGAAGAAAATCTATGGACTGTTTTGGGCGGAAGAAAGAATTATGAAAAGCTTCCTCAAAGTATCAAAGAAGCATTGATTGATATGACTTTTAACAAAGGTACATCTATAATTGAAGATACTAAAGGTCTTGTCTGGACACTTAAGCAGGGTAAATACGAGGCGGCAATTAATCTTATGACAAATAATAAAACCCAAAAAGGCAAAGAATTAAGCGGGCTTAGCAAAAGAAGGCTGTTTGATATTTCAACGGCAGCTAAAATGTATAAAGGACAACCGCCGCAATCAGTTATAAACACACAACAAAAAGTTTATAACCGAGGGGTAGCGCTTCTGCGCATTGAAGCAGCAAATGATTACAAAAAACTTAAAAATCCAGGCATATCACAACAGCAGTATTTCCTAAACCAGCTTGCCGGATATAATAAAGAAGCACTGGAGTTTTCAGAAGGAAAAATCAAACCTATAAGCAGGTAACGATTTCGCCAACCTGTTCATCGTGAAGTGTTTTTATAGAATGGTCAGCCTCAATATTTGCCCAGTGAAGATTTTTGAGGCTGTCTAATACTACGAGTTCTCTGGCTTTCATATCACAATCGCAGATTTTAACAACAAGAGCCTCTTCAGTTTCGGTATTCACAACAATACAAAGACCGCCGGCTCCTACTTTTGCTATAAGTTTGCCGGAATTTTCAATAACTTTAGTATCCAGTCTGTTTTCTCCGCCTATAATATAAGGGCAGTTCAAAAATGCCCGCTTAATCTTTTCATACCTTGGATTACAGAATAAATTCAAATATCCCTTAGCCATATTTTCTAACGGCATTGACATAATAGGCACACCGCATCCGTCTTTTGTAACAGGATATTCTTTCTTAAGTTCGCACAGTTCTGAAATTCTTTTCTTTATTGCAAGCTGTAACGGGTGTTGAGCATCTTCATATGAAGCTAAATCCCAATTATTCATCTTACACAGCGCAAGCATCATAATATGCTTACCTACACAGTTATTCTGAAAAATATTTTCTTTTCTACCCTCTAAAAGCAGCCTTTCCTGTTCGGTTTTAGAGATAGGTTTATGAAGACCGCATTGAAGATAGCTTTCATCAAGTTCTATTTTTTTTAAAAGATTAACAGCAGTTTCGACATGAATTTTTTCACCGGCGTGGGAAGCGCAGCACAGCGCAATTTCTTCTTCGGTCATATTATATTTAATATCCATACCGTAATCTATTATAAGACTTGCCTGAAGGGGTTTTGCACAGGAACGCAGATAAAACGGATAATTGTTAGGTTCGCCGTTTCTGTCTATAATATGAGTTTTGTCCGAAACAAGTACAAAACCAAAATGAGCCTGTTCAACAAGCCCGTCACGTATGTATTTAACGAGTAGTTCAGGTGCGCTAATCATATTTATCCTTTACTAAATCAAGCAGCTGCATAAGTCTTTGTTTAAGAGCTTTGTTCTCTTTTTTCAGTTCTTCTATCTCTTTATTAAAATCATCTCTTTCCTGATCCGGAAGCTGGGCAGTAACCATACGGTCACTGTCAAGAATAAACCTTCTTCTTGCATCATTTTTTAATACAAAAAGGGTTTTAACATTCTCCTGGGTAACAAATCCCAGATCAACAAGAACTTTGCCAAAGAGTTTATGCTCCATCCTATCATCAAGACGGCGCTGCTCCATAATTGCATAATCAAGCTGGTCAATTGTAATAGACCCGTTAATCCTATAATATTCCCCGGTCTTAAATTTTCCGGCAATAAATCCTGCCATTGCAAATACTTCCTGACTGTCAGGTATTTCAATATAATTTTGCTCTATGCAAAAGATACAATGTTTTGCAACTTCTTCCATAGAAAGGAAAGTATTAAGCGAAATTTCAAGAATGCTGTATCCTTCATAACAGAGATTCAGGAAGTTATAAATATTAGTATCCAAACCGCTGATTTTATTCCACATTTCAGTTTTCCCGACAAAAGTAACAGTCGGAACATATGTAGAAAAAAGCTTGTCTGAATGTGTTATAACATACCTTTCACAGTGATTATTCCGCATATTCTGAAATAATCTCAAATAAACAACCTGTTTAACCCAGAGGGGATATTCCAACAATTTATTTAAAAATAAGTTAAAAATATTCTTCTTCATTTAAACCTCAGAATATATTATAAATTAAAACAAAAGATTAATCAATGTTTTTGAGAAAATTTCTACTACTTTCCGGTATTGATTTATAATAATAAAAATTGTAAAATAGCCATATGGAATAGGAGAATATAATAATGGAAAATACACGTGTGAAAAAAATCAGTATTTTTTTACTAGCATTAATTGGATTTATAACAACAATAAAACTGGCAATGATTTATTATGATGCAAACTTTAACCCATATGCACTGCCAAGCTTTTGTACTGTTAATGATTTAATAGACTGTGACGGGGTTGCAAAAACAACTGAATCCCAGTTCTTAGGTATTCCTCTGGCTTACTGGGGAATGTTTTTGTACGCATTTATGTTTCTTATGCTTATTGCGGACAAATTGAAAAATTTCAGACTATTTAAGTTTATGGAAGTCTTTAAAAATCCGCTGGATTATATTGCATCACTTGGAATTATTTCTTTTGCAATCTCAATGATTTTACTCTGCGTAAGTTTATTCCAGATTAATAAAATTTGTATACTATGTGCATTTACTTATGTATTAAATTTACTTATTGCACTAGTCGCACTTGATTATAAAAACGGAGGTGTTATAAAAGCCTTCAAACAAAGCGTTGCCGACTTTCTTGATGCAATAAAAAATAAAGCTTATTTAATTGCATTTATCGTTGTAATGCTAGCTGCAGGCAGCGGTCTGGCTTATACAACAATAACCCTGAAATTTGCACCTCAGGTAAAAAGTGCAAAAGATTTCAAAGAATTTGTTGAAGCAAAAACAAATAAGTACGCTGTCAGCGGAAACACACTCGGGGACAAAGACGGAAAAGTAGTTCTTATAACTTACACAGACTACCGCTGTCCTATATGTTTCGCATATAACATTATGATACATAAGGTGGCGCAGGAACTTAAAGGTGTGAGAGTAGTACACAAAAACCTTCCGCTTGATATGGAATGCAACAAATATCTTAAACAGCCTTTCCATACAGGCTCCTGCAGAATGGCAAGGTATTCAATCGCTGCCGAAAAACAGGGAAAACTATGGGATATAAATTCCCTGTTCTTTGAAAAACAACCAAATAGTGATGAAGAAATACTTAAACTTGTTGAAAACATTCAGGGACTTGACGTAAAACAACTTGAAAAAGATGCAAACAGCAAAGAAGTCAAAGATGAACTTGCTAAACAAATAGATGATGCATTTTCCCGCGGTATAAATGCAACACCAAGTTCACAAATCGGACAGGATGTTTTCATCGGAATAAAACCTTACAGTGAATTAAAGAAATGGTTATTAGATGCAGGAGCACAAAGAAGATAATAAAATAATACTGCACGCCTGCTGCGGAATATGTTCAGGTTATCCCGTATCTTTTCTAAAAGATGCGGGGTATTCTGTTAGTGTATATTTTTACAACCCTAATATTTATCCGGATACGGAATATCAGAAACGACTTGAAGCAGAAAAAACCCTTTGCAGGCATTTCGGAGTGGAATTAATAGAGGGAGATTATACTCCGGAAGAATTCTACAAATCCGCAGAAGGACTTGAAAACGAACCGGAAAAGGGTAAACGCTGCAGCAAATGCTTTGAGCTTCGATTGAGGAAAACAGCAGAACTCTGCAAAAAACTCGGAATAAATCTTTTTACTACCTCAATTGTGATAAGTCCGCATAAAAATTTCCAAAAACTATCAGAAATCGGCAGAAAAATTGCTGAAGAATATAATCTGATATATATTGATATAGATTTTAAGAAAAAAGACGGATTTTTAAAAACAAATAAAATATCAAAAGAGTTAGGACTTTACAGACAGAATTACTGCGGCTGTAAATTCAGTTTAAGATAAAATCATATATTTATACTAGAAACTTTCCTGAAAATGTTATATAATATGAAGAGAGAAACTTGATTTCTGTCGAAAAATCATTACATTAGGAAGAGAAGGATGATGAAAATGAATAAAAAACTTGCTTTATTAATTGCTGCAATAATGTTCGCTTCTGCAACAAGCGTTCAGCTTGCCAATATATCATGCGCAGAAGGTATTCCCGGAGAAAATCTTTACAAAGGAAAAGAACAGCTGAAACGTGAACGTGAAGAACGTGAAAAGGCACAGCAAGCGCAGCAGGCAGCCCAAACCTCTACTGATGAATATGAACCTGTAAGCGATGAACAAATTTTCGGCAGTGAAGCTGAATTACCTTTATACTATCCTAACGCTACAATGAAAAGTGCTGTTGCAAAATACAAAAAACATAATTATTCAGGATGTATTCAGGAACTATATTCAATATTGAAAAAAGATAAAGAGAACTCGCTTGCTTATTATTACCTTGCAATGGCATACATAAAAGCCGGCAAAAAAGATCAGGCACAGGCAGCTTATCAAAAAGTAATAAACCTGAACAGAAATGAAGTCCTTGTTGAATACGCGCTGAAAGGCAAGGCTTGCCTTTCAGGAGATCCTTCATGCACAGGTGCCGGTAATGATGAAAATACAGATGAAATGGATAAGTTTATCTCATCACCTTATGGCAACGGCTTCTCTGAAGAAGCAAACACAAACTGGAAGAAAATGCAGCTGAAGTATTTGCAAAACAAAATTAATAACGGCGGTACACTAACTCCGCAAGAAGTTGAAAAGATGAAAAAACTAAATAAATCAGAAACCTTCTCAACTAATAAATTAGCTTTTGCAGATAACGGCTCAAAAAAAAACTCTAAAACACCTTCAAACGGAGAAATTTTAGAAGCTTTGGACGTTTTGAAACGTGCAGGTTTGAACATTTCAGCAGAAACTCCGTCAGCAACAGAAACAACAGCTCAGACAGAAGTACCTGTCCAAACGACTGCCCAGCCTGCACAACCGCAGGTTCAGCCTGCACAAAACCCGATGGCATATACTCCGGATCCGCAAATTCAGCAGATGAGCATGATGCTTAACGGAGGGAACAACAATAATACAGATCCTATGATGTATATGCTTCCTTATATGATGAATGCTAATAACGGGCAAAATATTGATCCGAAAGTTATCCAATCAATGATGATGAATTCAATGATGAACAGCCTGAACAGTATGAACCCTGTTAACAATAATAATTAGACTATATATGGAACTAAATTATAAAATTGCAAAAAATAAATTGTTGGCATCCGACCCGGAAGGATGCCGACAATTTTTTGAGCAAAACGGCTATTTACTTGAAGCTGCATACTGCTGCCTTGTAGATGATGACATCACAAATGCAAAAGAGTTCTTTGCCCGTTATGCACAGAAAGATATAAGAGCAAACTGGGGAGTATTTCTTTGCGGGCTAATTGATAAAAAAGTAAGCACCTATCCTTCATATTTCCAATTGAGAAACTTTTTGGAAATTGACTTAAACTTTTTGATGAAATATTATAAAGGCGAATATGTAGAAAATATTATAAAATATTCAGACTGGCTCTGTACCATAAATCCTGAAGTGCATAAATATATAGGTCGTGTTTTTTTAAAATGCGGTTACGAGCAGGAAGGACTTTATTTTTTAAAACAGGCAGAAGATTATTTTTACAACGATCCTGAACTTCATTATCTTTTTGCCGAATATTACTTTAGCAAAAAAGAAACAGAAAACACTATAAAATATATTGGTAAATGTCTTGGTGTTCTACCGGGATATTTTCCTGCAATAAATCTTCAAAGAAAGTTAAAATCTGATTGCTAATAAAAATTGTTTATATTACACTAATTAATACATTTACTACATTGTTAACAGGTTAAGGAGATTAAGAATGATTATAATTATGGAGCGCAATGCCACCAAAGTTCAAGTTCAACGCGTTATAGACTTATTAAAGGATAACGGATTTGAAGTAAGATGCAATATTGGTAATGTGCATACCGTTATTGATGCAATAGGAGATAAAACATCAGTTACTCCTGGCAGATTAGCTGCTCTTGAAGGGGTAAAAGAAGTAAAGGTTATAAGAGAACCTTTCAGACTGGCGTCACGCGACAGAAAAGCTGAGGATACTGTTATAGAATTTTCAAACGGGGTAAAAATAGGCGGGAATAACAAACCGGTTGCAATGGTTGGACCTTGCTCTGTTGAAAATGATTATGAAGGGTTACTGAAAGTTGCGATGGCTGCAAAAGAGATGGGTTGTGAGTTTCTTCGCGGCGGTGCGTTCAAACCAAGAACATCACCGTATGATTTTCAAGGTTATGGTGAAAAAGCTCTGCGATACTTAAAACGTGCAAGTGAAGAAACAGGACTTTTAACAGTATCTGAGATAATGGATGCTTCTGATCTTCCAATGATGCTCGACTACATTGATGTTTTGCAGATTGGAGCAAGGAACGTGCAGAACTTTAAGCTTCTACAGGCTGTGGGAAGATGCAGCAAACCAGTAATTCTTAAACGCGGACTTGCAAGCACAATAAGAGAATTTCTTCTTGCAGCTGAACATATTATGTATCAGGGAAACTCTAAAGTTATTTTATGTGAACGCGGAATAAGAAGTTTTGACAGTGCATTCACAAGAAATGTTATGGATATAGCTTCAATTCCTGTGATAAAAAAATACTCTCACCTGCCTATAATTGTTGATCCAAGCCATGGAACAGGTCAGAGATACTTGATTGAACCAATGGCAAAAGCCGGACTTGTTGTTGGTGCTGACGGTGTTATGATTGAGGTTCATAATGATCCAGAAAATGCACTTTCTGACGGAAAACAGAGCCTTTCAATCCCTATGTTTAAAGATATTATGGCAAGGATAAACACGTTTAACAACAGGCTTCATTACGAGAAAACCTGTTTATCCGCAAATGTAAAATAATACAAGATAAGGGGGCTTCTAATACAGCCCCCTTTTTAGCTAATAACTTACCTTATATGGATAATCATCAGGGATTTTCCAGCCGTTCATCTGGATGATTGCAGTACAGTACTGCCTCCAGCTGCTGCCGCCGGTCGAATTACAGCCGTATTTACTATCATTATAAAGCGTTTCTGTATTTCCGTCCCAGTTAAACTTGTATGGTTCAAAGCCCCTGTTATAATGGTATTTCCATTTTTCAGTAGTGCCTGACGGCATAAAGTTAAATGCAAAAGAGCATCTTCCGCCGGTATCACGCCAACCTTCTGCCGCTTTTTGAGAATTAATACATTTGTTCACATTCCCAGGGAAAAAATCCCAATCTCTTGTACTATCCTTTCGTCTTGTGCGTAATGCACTTCCATCGGCAAAATATACTATTAAAGAGCCACTACTAATACCGCTTTTTAAATTTTCAATCTTCGTAATCTTCATATAAGGTGCAAGATACTTTCTAAACCATGCTTCCGCCTCTGAAGAACCCTCTATAACATTTCCTTCATCGTCCACATCAGCTCCGGCTAAATCTTCATACCAGATTTTTTTATCTCCGTAATCAGCCTCTGCCATTAGAATTGCCTGATTTATTGATGAATAAAATTTTTTTAAACGAGTTTCAACGACTTTAT
>ENA-ORMR01000154-ORMR01000154.1-human-gut-metagenome-genome-assembly--contig:-NODE-154-length-79781-cov-38.728683_pt1 | contig 79781 bp, 53 predicted proteins | sample MGYA00242107_ERZ509003 | MGnify/ENA primary metagenome ERZ509003 (study PRJEB26280, sample SAMEA2338699) | human gut metagenome | biome: human gut; feature: human-associated habitat; material: faeces...
TGACAAAATTATTTACCTACAAATCAAGGACCGAAGAGAATTTTTCGCCTCGGTCCTTAGTATATTACGCTTTTTTGAGGGATTTTATAGGTTGAAGTAATCGTAGCTGTTCTCGCGCGGTGCAAACGGTCCTTCAGGATTCAGAGGATGCGACGGAAAACCGCCGTCGTACCATATGTAGCAGCCCAGACCGAAAGCGCATCCGAGCAGCACGGCGGCGCCATACTGTATGAACTTTGGCGTAGCCTCCACATCGGCGGTTACGGGCGGCACTTCTTCCTCTTCATTATATGCTTCAAGCCGGGCCGGTTCGGGATGAGCGGCCAGCTTTTCAGGTTCTTTATGCGCCCTGAGGCTCCCCGAGCCGTCGGTTTTAGGCGCTTTCTGATCGTTTGTTGCCATGATAACTGAATTTTGGTAGTTGTAACGTAGAGTTCTTATTTTTATAATAAGAACACCGCGAGAGAGTTGGCGGTTTTGGCTTCTTACTGTTAAAAATGCTGAACCATAGACAGGTGCACCGCGTTATAAGATAAATACAAACATAAACACGATGAAAAAATACGGTATATTCTACGCATCCAACACCGGCACCACAGCCGATGTGGCCTCACGCCTCGCCGAAATCATGGGCATTGCCGGCGAAGACATACACAACGTGGCCGACACGGCCCCGTCGGAACTCGGTCAATACGAAACCATAATCATAGGCAGCTCCACATGGGGCCACGGCGACCTCGAAGACGATATGTACGACTTTATCGACGGCGCACAGGCCCTCGACATGCACGGACACCGGGTGGCCATATTCGGCTGCGGCGACCAGACCATGAGCGATACCTTCTGCAATGCTGTCGGCAAGCTCTACCACAAAATGAAAGAGACCGGCGCCACCATGATCGGCGAATATCCGGCCGACGGATACTCCTTCCGCCACTCCGACGCCTCTGTCGGCGACACCATGCGCGGCCTTGTCCTCGACCAGGTCAACCACCCCGAGTACACCGACCGCCGCCTCCGCGAATGGGCGGCGCTGCTGGCATAAACTCAGAGAGCTTAGAGTACTCGGAGTACTCTGAGCTCTCTGAGTTCTCTGAACTCGCCGTCTAAAGCCGGTACCTCGTCAGGAAACCGTCGTCGAAATACAGGTAGACGCCGTCGGAGTACTGCCACTGCTCGCGCATGCCGCCATAGGTGGGTATGCGCCGCAGGGTTGTGGGGGCACCGAGAGCCAGACGGCACTCCTCGCGGGTCATGCCTTCTTTGACGCGCGACCGCACTATCAGCTGCCATACATCGTCCTTAATGCCGGGATAGATCTCGCGCGGATCGCGGAACGAAAACAGCAGCTCGAAATTTCGTGTGGCCGCACGGCTTTTGCCGACGGTCATGAACACCATGCGAGTGCACTGCGCCCCAGACGGCTCGAGCAGGCGCGCCTGATCGGCATCGACGAGGGTGAAAACAACTCCGAGAGGATAGTTGGAATCGCCTGCCACCACACTGTCTACAACCACGGGCACATGGCGCAGTCCGGCCACGGCGCTACGGTTGCCGTCGGCACGATACCACATGGGTGTGCGCACATAGAGCCTGCGGCCGCGCATCATGCTGTCGACGCGGGCCACGAGGTCCATATCGACCGTAAACGGCACATGGATGGCCTCGAGGGTGTCGAGCTCCGACATATCGACAGACACACGATAGAAATATTCGGCGCGTCCGCCGGGAAGCTCGGCATGGAAGGCTATTTCGGTAGCATCGGTACCTGTGAGCGACACCGCCGGCGAAAAACTGTCGAAGACAAGGTCGCGGCCCGGCAGACTGTCGGCCGACGCCGATGCCGAAGTGAGGGCAAGCCCTATCTTGGCATCGTCGACACGCAGACGGTGCCCGGGGCGCCACTGCGACGGCGGAGTCGGAGCAAGACCGGCAAGAAATCGCTGCTCGTCGGTCACAGTAGCCGCCTGCTGCTTGCGGACATCGCTGAGGCTGATTTTCGGCGTACTCTCCACACCGGTGAAACAGCTCTGCAGCGACACCAGAGCGATGCCGGCGGCTACGGCAATGACTGCGAGGCGGCTTCTCATTCGGCGTTGGCAGGCTCGCGGCCTATGTTCTCGAAGATAAACGAATAGATGTCGGTATACTCGTCGATAACCTTGGCAACAGGCTTGCCGGCTCCGTGTCCGGCCTTGGAGTCGATGCGTATGAGCTTGGGAGCGTCGCCGGTATCGGAAGCCTGAAGGGTGGCCGCATACTTGAACGAGTGAGCGGGCACCACGCGGTCGTCATGGTCGGCAGTGGTGACCATGATGGCCGGATAGGGAGTGCCGTCGTTCTTAATGTTATGAATGGGCGAGTAACCGAGCAGATAAGAGGCCATTTCGGCGGAATCGTCGGCCGTGCCGTAGTCGTGGGCCCAGTTCCAGCCTATGGTAAAGAGATGATAGCGCATCATGTCCATGACGCCTACGCGGGGTATGGCCACGCGGAAGAGGTCGGGACGCATGTTGACGGTGGCGCCTACGAGCAGACCGCCGTTGCTGCCGCCTTCGATGGTGATGAGTTCGGGTTTGGTCCAGCCCTGCTCTATCATATACTCGGCAGCGGCGATGAAGTCGTTGAACACATTGAGCTTCTCGAGCTTGGTACCGGCCTCGTGCCATTCTTCGCCGTATTCGGAACCGCCGCGGAGATTGGCCTGGGCATAAATGCCGCCGTTTTCGAGCCAGAGGAGACGGTTGGCGTTGAATCCGGGGTTGAGGGTGATGCCGAAACCGCCGTAGCCGTAGAGATACACGGGGTTGGTGCCGTCGGGCTTCACGTCCTTGCGGCGGACGGTGAACATAGGCACTTTAGTGCCGTCGGACGAGGTGTAGAATATCTGTTCGGTAACATAGTCGGCCGGGTCGAAACCTTCGATTTCGGTAGTCTTATACGGCTCCGAGGTGTTGGTGGCGGGGTCGTAGGCGAATATGGCCGACGGATAGACGAAGCTCGAGAAGGAGTAGAACACCTTGTCGGCCTTGCGGCCGCCCGAGAAGGAGGCTGTGCCATAGGTGGGGAACTCGATTTCGTTCAGAGCCTTGCCGCCCTCGAGGGGGAAGACATAGGCATGGCTCGAGGCATCGCGGTCGAACACGGCGATGATGCGGTCGGGACCGGCGAATTCCACCGATGTGAGCACGCCGCCGTCGGGGTCTTCGGGAATCACGTCGACCCAGTTTTCTACAGCCGGCTTGGCGAGGTCTACGCGCACAAGGCGGTTGCGCTTGGCGCCCAGCGAGGTGAAGAGATAGAGTTTGCCGTCGACAACGTCTACGGGCTCCACTGTATAGTCCTGACCGGCAACTATCTGCTGCCACTTGGCACCGGGGCGTGTAAGATCGAGGGCGTAGAGCTCGTCGCCGTGGCCCTGACCGCCGACCATAACGAAGAGAGTGCTCTCGTCGGACGATGTCGATGCGGTGTGGAAGTAGAGAGGCTGCTCGCGGTTTTCGAACACCACCTTGTCGGCCGACTGGGGTGTGCCGAGCTTATGGTAGTACACGCGATGGTATTCGTTGGCGTTGGAGAACTCCTTGCCGGCTTCGGGGCGGTCGTAGGCGCTGTAGTAGAAGCCGTCGCCGTTCCATGCCGCACCGGTGAACTTGGCCCATTCGATATGGTCGGGCAGGAGCTCGCCGGTGGCGGTGTCGAGCACATATATCTCGGTCCAGTCGCTGCCCGAGCGCGACACGGTGTAGGCTGTATACTTGCCGTCGCGGCTCTGGAATGTTCCTGTCAGAGCCACAGTGCCGTCGTCGGAAAGGGTGTTCGGGTCGAGGAATACTTCGGGCGTTGCGCCGAGCGAGTCCATGCGGAAAAGCACGCTCTGGTTGCGGGTGCCGTCGTTCTCGTAGAAATAGTACTTGCCGTCGTTTTCCTTAGAGGGCATGCCGCTGCGCTTGTAGTTGTTGAGCTGCTTGAGGCGTCCGCGTATTTTCTCGCGGAAAGGAATAGTCGACAGGTAGTCCTGTGTAAGTTTGTTCTCGGCTTCGACCCACGCGAGGGTCTCGGCGGCTGTGTCGTTTTCGAGCGGACGGTAGGTGTCGTTCACCTGCATTCCGAACACTTCGTAGACAGTGCTGTCGGCAGGGGCGGCCGGGTATTCCAGCGGCGCCTTTTTGCCGCATGCAGTAAGCAGAAGAGCCATTGCACAAAGCTGGTAAGGTTTCATTTATAGCTGATTATGATGAATGATTGATTTCATGCCTGTGGTTTCTGAGCGGCGCCCGAAGGCAGATGCACATCGAGCTGCGGGAAGGGGAAGCTGATGCCGGCCTGAGGCAGTTCGTTGAATATCCGTTCGTTGATATCGTAGAAAAGGCCCCAGTAGTTGTCGGAGGGCGTCCATGCGGTCACCTTGAGGTCGACCGAACTCGAGGCAAGAGCAGCCACCTGCACGCGGGGCGAGCGGTCGATGCCCGGCTCCTCGAAAGCGTAGGTTATATTCTGGTCGCCCTCTATTTTTTCGAGCACTTCTTTCTTTTTGTGCATGAAGAAGCGGCGCCAGCCTTTCACGGGCTTTTCCTCGGCGGGAGGCTGCACGGCACCCGAGGCGATGTCTTCTTCGAGTTTCTCGCGGGCCTCGGCCTTGCGCTCGGCGCGGTCGTCCTCGATGGTCTTGCGCACCACACGCGGGTCGGACTGCAGTATCTCGAGGATTTTGGTACGTGCCGCGTCGACGGAGTCGCCGTACGATATGCTCACCGTCCAGTCCACACGCCGGTAGTCGAGTTTTGAGTAATTGTTGATGGAGCCTGTCGACAGGCCGCCGTTGGGTATTATTATCGACTTATTGTCGGGTGTGGTGATGATGGTGTGGAAAATCTGTATTTCGCGCACGGTGCCGGCATAACCCTGCACCTCGATGTAGTTGCCCACCTTATACGGTTTTAGCAGCAGTATGAGCACGCCGCCTGCAAAATTCTGCAAGGTTCCGCTCAGGGCCATACCGATGGCGACGCCGGCGGAGGCGAAGATGGCTATGAACGACGAGGTTTCGATGCCAAGGATACCCACGATGGTCACTATGAGTATGAAATAGAGCACCATCTGGATAAGGCTGAGCAGGAAAGACGCCAGCGACGGCTCCACGCGACGGCGGATGAAGATGTTGTTGACAACTTTTATCAGTTTTCTTATAACAAGACGCCCCACATACAGCACCAGGACGGCGATGGCGAGGTTGATGGCAAATGTCACCATCGATGACACCAGCCGCTGCATGAATTCGTCGAAAGGCAGCGAACGGAGCATCTCGAGCTCCTGATGCTTGTCGGGTATCGAGTCTGGAATGACTATGGGATTATCGGGTATCTGGAGTAGCATTTTTTATTCGAATTTAATGGCCGACGCAACGTCGGCGTACCATTCAAGTTGATTGTAATTGCCCGTATTCACGGCATCGGGGCCGGTGAGGATGAAGGTGGAGATGCCGTTGTGGCGGTCGAGATCGACAGCATTCCACAGCTTAGGCGTGGCAGCGGCATAGAGCACGGCCGCATCGAAAGCCTCGTCGAAAGCGGTGCGCAGATCGTCGCGGCCGGCAGACTCGCACAGAGAGTGGATATAGTCGCGCATATCGAAGTAACGGCACGAGGCCACCGACGTCCAGCTGAAGCGCTGCGGCGTGTAGCCGGCGGGAATGCCGCCTCCGCAGGCCTCGTAGACGGCGCGCGTGGCAGAGGCAAGCGCGGCGATGCCGGCGGTGTTCACCACACTCATGGTGCATGTGCGGTCGGAGCCGAAAAAGGAATTGTATTCGTTGAAAGTATTGGTAGCCGCGCCGGTGATATCGGCCTGCGGCATAGCGAAGAAGCGCGACACATTCAGATCGTAGCGCTGTCCTGGCGACGGAAGCTCGGTGGCACTGCCCGCTACCAGAGGCACGGCATTGCGAAGCTCGTAGAGTGTCTCGACACTCATCATGTAGCAGCAGTCGAAATAGAGGAAGCTGAAATCGACCGGAGCGGCGGCTATGACCGAAGCCAGAGTGGAGGTGTTCATGGTGCGGCCATTCTCGAGTCCGAACGAACGCTTGCGGCTGTCGCCTGCAATGCCGTCGTGAATCCAGCCGGTGCCATGGCTCCACAGCACCAGACCGTAGTCATCGGCGGGTGCCAGTTTTTTAAGATCGGCGAAGACATCGCCCATGCGCGCGGCCTCGACCGACAGCACACTGCGGTCGTAGGTCTTGAGGGTATCGGCGCCCCCGGCAGTTATTTCCAGAAGCACCGGGGCCGAATTGTAGCCCGCATGATACACCACCATGCGCCCGTCGGCGATATCGCCGTTTTTGGCGGCACGCTTCATTTCGGCGATATCGGCGGCATCGAAGTCGTTGCTGCCCAGGTTATTGTTGGCGACCATATACACCAGCACCGTGCGGGGCGCCGGCGCGGAAGGCGGTGTCGGCTCTGGATCGTCGGTGCTCTTGCACGAGGCTGCAAGCGCCAGTACCGATGCGAGGAATATATAGAAAAAACAGGTTTTATTCATAACTTACAAAGTTACAAAATATTCGCCGATGCGGCAGGTCGGTGTTACATAAAAAACATTAAGAGGCTGCATAGTTCACCGCTTATTGGCTAAAATACACTATATTTGCACTATAGTCTTCTGCCATGGCCAATATCCTGCAAGTGAAATATCCCGGCGACTACAGCCGCTATATGGGTCAGACCGATCCACATCCCCTCATCAGCATCATCGAGTTCGCCGATCTGTCGCCCGTGCCCCATACGCTCAACAACTACAGCGTGTACGGCATGTTTATGAACAACAATCTGAATCTCGACCTCACCTACGGCTGCGGAAAGTACGACTACACCGACGGCACCCTCATCTGCGTGGGCCCCGGGCAGATCGGAGGCAAGGAGGACAACGGCGAGAGGATAGAACTCGAGGGCTGGGCGCTACTGTTCCACCCCGACCTGCTGCACGGCACACACCTGCAGAAGACAATCAAATCGTGCACTTTCTTCGACTATCACATCAACGAGGCACTGCACATGACGGCCGAAGAACGCGACATCGTAATATCCATATTCCGGCAGATAAAAAACGAGCTCAACTCGGGCTCCGACCGCTTTCAGGACAATATAATAGTGGAATATCTGGGGCTGCTGCTCAACTACTGCATGCGTTTCTACCAGCGGCAGTTCGTCACGCGCACGGTCGACAACTCCGGACTGTTGGTGAAGTTCGACAATCTGCTCACCGAGTATTTCGACTCGCACATGCAGCTCGACAACGGCCTGCCGTCCGTGCAGTACTTCGCCGACCGCCTGTGCATGTCGCCCAACTATTTCAGCGACCTTATACGCAAAACCACCGGCGACTCCCCTGGCAGCCATATACGCAGGCACATAATACAGCGCATCAAGGACGAACTTGCCACAGGCACGCCCATCACTCAGGTAGCCTACGACCTCGGCTTCGAATACCCGCAGCACATGAGCCGCATGTTCAAGCGCGCCGAGGGCATCACCCCGTCGCAATACCTTCAGCACAAAATCAAGAAATAGGCACAGTCCTACTGCATCAGCCTCTGATAGAGCTGAGCGTCGTGGTAGGTGTTGCCGTGTCGCAGCCATGAGCGCAGGCGTCCGCATGTGCGGAAACCGCACGAGGCGAAAAGGGCTCGCGAGGCAGCGTTTTCGGCCGCCACGATTGCCGCCAGAGCGTGTATGCCCAGTGTATCGGCGGCATAGGCGCACAGCAGCGAGAGAGCCGCCCGCCCCAGGCCGCGGCCACGGAAATCGGCATCGATGGCTATGCCGACGAAGGCACGCCGGTCGCGCGGGCTGAACTCGGTGAGGTCCACGGCGCCGACAGCGCGGCCGCTTTCATTGTCGACAATCACCAGACGCAGTTCGCTCGTGGCGAAGATATCGGCGTTGTACGTGTCGATATATGCCCACATCTGCTGACGGCTCACCGGCGCGGTGTTCAGACTGTTGTCCGATGCGTCGGGGTCGTTTTCGAGTAAAAAAAGAAAATCGAGGTCGGCGGGTTCGGGTGCCCGCAGCGACACTTTGTCATTGGAGAGAATCATACTGAAAAAGGTGTTCGGTCGACGAGCGAACGCGCCAGCGTGGCCTCGTCGGTATATTCAATTTCGTTGCCTACGGCCACGCCGCGGGCCAGCTGAGTCACTTTCACATCGCTGCCGCTGCGACGTATCAGGCGGTATATGTAGAAATCGGTTGTGTCGGCCTCGACGGTGGCGCCGGTGGCGAGTATCACCTCGTCGATACCGCCGGCCTTGATGCGCTCTATCAGCGACGCTATCTCCAGCGAATCGGGCCCGAGACCGTCGATAGGTGAAATCAGTCCTCCGAGCACATGGTACACACCGTCGTAGCGGCCCGTCGACTCGATGCTCATGACATCGCGCACACTTTCGACCACGCACACCAGCGACCGCCGACGCTTGGGCGACGAACAGATGGGGCACACAGTCTCCTCGCTGATGTTGTGGCACACCGAGCAGTAGCGTATGCCCTTGCGCAGATTGATTATGGCCTCGCCTATGCCCACGGCCTCGCCCTCGTCGCGCCGCAGCAGATGCAGCGCAAAGCGCAGAGCCGTCTTACGCCCCACGCCCGGCAGACGCGACAGCGATGACACCGCATTCTCGAGCAACACAGATGAAAATTCCTGTTCCATACTGCAAAATTAACAATCCTTTATCACAAAAGTCCTCGGACCTCACCGCTTTTTTAGTATTTTTGTAGGCATAAAATCCCCGGTGCCACTTTTTTTGAAAATTATGCATAGAATATCATCATTTATATCTTTCGGAATCATTACTGCGTGCGTGTCTGTTTCGTTTATTTCCTGCTCTAAGAAAGCCCACCCCGGAGAAATCTCGCAGTCGCTGACCGAAGCGGTAAATTACTACGACAACAACGATATTTTCTCCGAAGGACTCGCCAAGGTGGAGAAAGACGGAAAATTCGGCTTCATCAACACCAACGGTGACGAGACCGTGCCTTGCATATACGACGGCGCGGATTCGTTTCACGAAGGTTTTGCCACCATTGCGAAAAACGGCAAATACGGATTTATCGACACCTTAGGCATGGAAATCATACCCTGCAGTTATGATATGGCCTATCCATTCCGCGAGGGTATGTCCTCTGTTGCGAAAAATGGCAAGTGGGGATTTATCAATACCAACGGCGATGAAGTGATTCCATGCCGTTATGACCGCGTATGGCAATTCAGCGAAGGGGTGGCTCTTGTCGAGTCAGACGGTATGGGAGGATACGTCGACACAGAAGGCCGTGAATTCGTGCCTTGTCAATATGATGTCGCATATATTTTCAGCGATGGCATGGCTTTGGTCATAAAAGATAAAAAATTCGGATACATCAACAAAGCAGGTGAACAGGTAATACCCTGCACTTACGATTTGGCCGAACCTTTCAGCGACAGCCTTGCGGTGGTTTGGAAGAACGGACTTTGCTGCTACATCGACACAGAAGGCAAGGAAGTGATACAATGTACTTATTTAGGCGCAGGGCCTTTCTCCGAGGGATTTGCCGCAGTGCTAAAGGACAGAAAATTCGGCTTTATCGACAGGAACGGACGCGAGGTAATACCCTGCATATACGACAGCGCCGAGCCTTTCACCGAAGGTCTTGCCAAGGTGGAAAAAGACGGCAAATACGGATTTATCGATACGAAAGGCAACCCGGTGGGAGAATTCATCTACGATTATGTCACATCTTTCAGCAACGGTTGGGCATCGGTTCGCAAAGATGACAAATGCGGGCTTATCGACACCTCCGGCAGGGTGGTGATACCCTGCAAATATGAATATACCGAGCCTTTCAGCGCCAACTTGGCCATAGCCCGGAAAGATGGCGTAAACGGCTTCATCGACAAATGGGGTAACGACACATTCTCCGGCCGCAACTACAAACTCAAAGTGCAGAAAAGAAAAATCTACGACGAAAATGTGATATACTAATCTGTCGCTATAAATAAGCAGCGAGGACGTCCCGTATCGGGGGCGTCCTCGCTGTTTTAGGGTATCTCAGACCGGAGTATTAGTCCTGGTTGAGGTTAACGCGCTTGAAGCTAACCACAACGAGACCTTTCTGGTTCTGCTCGAGATACTGGCCGATGGTGAGGTTTCCGTCTTTCACGAATTCCTGTTCCATGAGGCACGATTCCTTGAAGAACTTGTTGAGACGGCCGTTGGCGATGTTCTGAATCATCTGCTCGGGGAGGTTGGCAGCCTTTGCGGCAGCGGTCTCGGCGATGATTACACGAGCCTTGGCAGCTTCGTCTTCGGTGAGCCATCCCTTGGCGATGTTGCTGGAGATGTGGTCTTCGCTGTCGACGAGGTTGGGGTTGATGCCGGCTTTCTTGAGGGCGGCTTCAACGGCTTTCTTCACCTGCTCTTCTTTGGTCTTCTCGATGGCCACGTTGTACTCGGAAGTCTTGATTTCTTCGGGCACGCTGTCGCGGTCTACAGCAACGGGGTTCATCGAAGCAACCTGCATGGCCACGTCGCGGCCTACCTGATAGTCGACACCTGCTTCGTTGAAGCCGGCGATGGTCGACAGGTGGTTGCCGAGGTGGTTGTAGGAAGTTGTCGAAGCGGCTTCGAGATATTCGTAGCGGCCGAGTTCGATTTTCTCGCCGGTCTTGGCGGTTTCGTCGGTGATGTGGTCGGCAACGGAACGGCCGTCGAGGCTGAGGGTCTTGAGCTCGTCGAGCGATTTCACACGCTGAGCCACAGCTGCGTCGAGGATAGCCTGAGTAAGAGCTACGAAGCTTGCGTTCTTGGCCACGAAGTCTGTTTCGCAGCAGAGAGCCACGATAGCGGCGAAGTCGCCTTCGTTCTTGGCGAGGACGCAGCCTTCGGAAGCCTGACGGTCTTCACGCTTGGCGGCGATAGCCTGGCCTTTTTTGCGGAGAACTTCTACAGCGGCGTCCATGTCGCCGTTAGTCTCGATAAGGGCTTTTTTGCAGTCCATCATGCCGGCGCCGGTGAGGCCGCGCAGCTTGGTGATTTCTGCGAGTGTTACTGCCATATATTCGGTATTTTATTGTTTAGACATAAAAAATCAAGTTCTCAAGCCCACAGAATGGGCCTGAGAAACCTGAGTATTCAATTATTCAGCTGCTTCGGCTGCTTCCTCTGCTGCGGGAGCTGCTTCTTCGGCTGCTTCGGCCTTGGGCTCTTCGCGACGTACGCGGCGACGCTCGCGGCGGGGAGCAGCTGCTGCTTCGGCCTGAGCTTCGGCGGCTTCGCTGTCGAGCTTCTCGGCTTTGCGCTCTTCCAGACCTTCGGCCATGGCGGCTACGAGGGTACCGGCGATGAGCTCGATGCTCTTGGAAGCGTCGTCGTTAGCGGGGATTACGTAGTCTACGAGCGAGGGGTCGGAGTTGGTGTCGACCATAGCGAATACGGGGATACCGAGACGGTTGGCTTCTGCTACGGCGATGTGCTCTTTCATCACGTCGACAACGAAGAGAGCGGAGGGAAGACGGTTGAGGTCGGCGATAGAACCGAGGGTCTTCTCGAGTTTGGCACGCTGACGCGAGATCTGGAGACGTTCGCGCTTCGACAGGTTGTCGAATGTACCGTCCTTGCTCATCTTGTCGATGGTGGTCATCTTGCGGACGGCCTTGCGGATGGTGGGGAAGTTGGTGAGCATACCACCGGGCCAGCGCTCGATAACGTAGGGCATGCCTACCGACGAAGCGAGGTCGGCGATAACCTGCTTGGCCTGCTTTTTGGTTGCGACGAAGAGAACTTTCTTGCCGCTCTTGGCCATACCGCGAAGCACGTTGGCGGCTTCGGCGAGCTTGGCCTCGGTCTTATAGAGGTCGATTATGTGGATACCGTTGCGCTCCATGAAGATGTAGGGGGCCATTGCGGGGTTCCATTTGCGTTTGAGGTGGCCGAAGTGGCAACCTGCTTCAAGGAGCTGTTCGAATGTGGGATTAGCCATTTTCTTGTTTTTGTTAGGTTTACGTTCTTTGTTTTCAGGCAACCGCGGGGTAGGGAACGCAGGTCCATCGCCGCGGTTTAGATACTAAACACATATTTTGTCCGGCCTTGTGGCCGCCGGACGTCGGAGGAATATTAACGCTTGGAGAACTGGAAGCGCTTGCGAGCTTTGGGCTGACCGGGTTTCTTGCGTTCTACGGCGCGAGGGTCGCGGGTCATGAAGCCATGCTTGCGGAGCACCGACTTGTCGTCGGGGTTGATTTTCACCAGAGCGCGGGCGATACCGAGGCGGAGAGCTTCGGCCTGGCCTTTGTAGCCGCCGCCATCGAGATTCACGTGGATGTCGTATTTATCGGCTACTTCGAGAGTGGTGAGGGGCTGCTTAACGATGTACTGAAGAATCGAAGAAGGGAAGTACACGTCGAGGGGGCGTTTGTTGATGGTGATAACGCCGGTACCTTCTTTAACGATAACGCGGGCGACGGCGGCTTTGCGGCGGCCTACTGCATTTACTGTTTCCATACTAGCGATTATTTCAGTTTGTTAATGTCGATGACAACGGGGTTCTGGGCTTCGTGGGGATGGTTGGGACCATTGTACACGTGCATGTTCTCGATCAGACGACGGCCCAGACGGTTTTTGGGAAGCATACCCTTCATGACGCGCATGAACAGGGGGTGCATGCCCTTGTCCTGATTGTGCTGCTTGAACGATTTCTTCATCAGCACTTCGGGAGTGGTCTCACGCTGACCACCGGGATAGCCGGTGTAGTTAAGGTAGATGCGGTCGGTCATTTTTTTGCCGGTGAGAACGATCTTGTCGGCGTTGATGATGATGACATTGTCGCCGCACTCCATGTTGGGGGAGTAGCTGGGTTTGTATTTGCCGCGAAGCAGCTTTGCCACTTTTGCGCACAGACGGCCGAGAACCTGGTCGGTGGCGTCGATAACCACCCACTGGTGCTCTACTTCCTGAGCGTTGGGGAATTGGGTGCGATAGCTAATAGTATCCACAGTTAATTTCTTGATTAATAGTTACATAATTTGACCGCCGCGTTGGAGCCCGCTTGGCCAAAAGCGTGCCGCGCGACTGACGGTATTAGTGTTGGACATAATCGGTGCCGCAAAGGTACGACTTTTTTTCCACTCCACAATATATTTTTTTGTTTTCAACTCAAAAAAAATGTTTTACGCCCACCTTTATTCATCAATTATAACCGCTAATTCATAATTTAATCGTACCTTTGTGGTCAGAACAACATATACCTTTTATATATTATGAGTAAGATTCAAGTAAATGTCACCGGTGCCGAGTCGTTTGTGAGTGCCAACGGCCTCGAAGCTCTCAAGCCCGATGGCAAGGCCGGCATGGAGAAAATCCTCGAAGGCACAGGCCTCGGCAACGATTTCCTCGGCTGGGTGAAGCTCCCCACCGAAACAAGCAACGAACTTCTCGACGACATCAACGCCACAGCAGCCCGTCTGCGCGAACTCTGCGACGTAGTCGTGGCCATAGGTATCGGAGGCAGCTATCTCGGCGCCAAGGCTGTGATAGAAGCTCTTTCCGGCGCTTTCGACGCTTATATCCCCTCCGGCCGCACAAAAGTGCTCTTCGCCGGCCAGAACATAGGCGAAGACTATCTCGCCGAGCTCCAGGACTTCCTTAAGAACAAGAAATTCGGCATAATCGTGATATCCAAGTCGGGTACCACCACCGAACCCGCCATCGCTTTCCGCATACTCCGCGAACAGCTCGAGGCACAGATGGGCCGCGAGGAAGCCGGCAAGCGCATTGTGGCCGTGACCGATGCCAAGCGAGGCGCCCTCCGCACCCTCGCCGATACCGAAGGCTACAAGACATACGTCATTCCCGACAACGTGGGCGGCCGTTTCTCCGTCCTCACCCCCGTCGGTCTGCTTCCCATCGCCGTTGCCGGCTTCGACATCCACGCACTCGTCGAAGGCGCCCGCGAAATGCAGAAAGGCACTCTCGCCGGCACCGACACCTCGGCCATGACCTATGCTCTCTATCGCAACGCCCTCTACCGTTCGGGCAAAAAGATCGAGATTCTGGTCAACTTCAATCCCAAACTCCACTTCTTCGGCGAATGGTGGAAACAGCTCTACGGTGAAAGCGAAGGCAAGGACCACAAAGGCATCTTCCCTGCCGCTGTCGACGACACAACCGACCTTCACTCCATGGGACAGTGGATACAGGAAGGCGAGCGCATCATTTTTGAAACCGTAGTTTCCGTAGCCGCCGCCGACCGCGATCTCCGCATTCCCTTCGACGAATCGAACCTCGACGGTCTCAACTACATCGCCGGCAAGCGTGTAGACGAAGTCAACAAAATGGCCGAACTCGGCACCCGCATCGCCCACATCGACGGCGGTGTACCCAACCTCCAGGTAGTGATTCCGCGTCTCGACGCTTCGGCTCTCGGCTCGCTCATCTACTTCTTCGAGGCAGCCTGCGGCATCAGCGGCTACATTCTCGGCGTCAACCCCTTCAACCAGCCCGGTGTCGAAGCATATAAGAAAAATATGTTCGCCCTCCTCGAAAAGCCCGGCTACGAAGAAGCAACCGCCGCCATCAAAGCCAAACTCTAAGAGAGTAGGAAATTAGGAGTGAAGGAAGTTAGGTGTTTAGGAATCTATGATTATAGGAATTCAGGAAGTTAGGAATTTAGGAAGATGGGAATTCACAAGGCATTATTCTGCTTCATAATTTCCTAATATCCTAATTTCATAACTTCCTAATCTCATAATCTCCTAATTTCATAATTTCCTAACCTCTTAACATCTTAATATCTTAACAATAATGTGTCCCATCGGTGTTTTCGACTCCGGATTCGGAGGACTCACCATACTCAAAAGTCTGCGCCGGGCGCTCCCCGGTGCAGACTTTCTATATCTTGGCGACAACGCCCGCGCCCCCTACGGCACTCGCTCGTTCGAACTCATATACCGCTTCACCCTGCAGGCCGTACGATACCTTTTCGGCCAGGGATGCCCGCTGGTTATCTTAGCCTGTAACACCGCATCGGCCAAGGCCCTGCGGAGCATACAGCAGCGCGATCTTGCCGCCATCGACCCATCGCGACGCGTCCTCGGTGTGATACGGCCCACCGTCGAAGCCATCTCAGGCACCACGCGCACCGGCGCCGTGGGTCTCTTCGGCACACCCGGCACCATAGCGTCGGGCTCCTACGACATCGAGATTGCCAAACACGCCCCGGGAGTGAACGTATACAGCCACGCCTGCCCCATGTGGGTGCCGCTGGTCGAATACCGCGAAGCCGACGGCGACGGCGCCGACTACTTCGTCAAAAAAGACATCGACGCTCTTTTCACCCCGCACCCCGACATAGATACCCTCATTCTGGGCTGCACACACTATCCGCTGCTCATCGACAAAATACGCCGCTACGTTCCCGAGGGTGTCAGCATACTCTCGCAGGGCGACATCGTGGCCGCCTCGCTGGTCGACTATCTGCGCCGCCATCCCGACATGGACGCCCGCATAAGCCGCAGCGGCTCCGTGCGCTACCTCACCACCGAATCGACCGCAAAATTCGACCCCCTCGCCTCGGAATTCATGGGCACGCCGGTCAGCGCCACCACCGTGCGCCTCGACTGAGCCGACGCCCCTCAACTCACTGCACAGTTTTATCCTTTTCCGAAACCCGGAATTGCGATGGCGACATGCCGTACTCCTTCCTGAACACACGGTTGAAGTGCGGCAAATCATTAAATCCTACAGAGAAGCATATTTCCGAAATCTGTTTTCCGGTGTCTTTCAGAAGTTCGCATGCTGTCTGAAGCCGGTAGAGAGTGACAAACCGCGAAAAGGTCATACCCTTGTTCCGTTTAAAGAAAGTACAGAAAGCCGAGCGGTTCATCCCTATGTGCGATGCTATATCAGTGAGCGTAATCGCATGCTGATAGTGGGCCATGACATAGGCTGCCACTTGCTGAATGCGCCTGAGGTCTTGCTCTATTTTGATTGATTTGCCGATATATGTGCGGTCGGCCGTCGTGAACACGAAAGGCAGCAAACGCAACATGCCGCATAGCTGCCCTAAATCGTCTGCCCCGGCCATCTCTCTAAACACACTTTTTATTATTTCAGCGCTTTTATATCCATATTTTATAGCTTCAACGGGAAATGTCCGGGCGAAAAGAAGACGACGGATCTCCGGAAAGGCCGCAATGCACCTGTCGACGAACTCCCGGCTGAACGCTGCCATGAGATAGGCGATTTCACCGTCGGAATTCACCGAATCCGGTTCATATTCCCAATAATGCGCCATCGACGGCGGTATAAGCACAACTTCGCCTGCGGCAAATGGCATCAGAGTGTCGCCGGTCATTCTCACTCCGCACCCCTGTGTCACATAGTAAAGTTCCCATGCCTCATGACGGTGCATTTTTGCCTCGACATGCGGCTCGACGTGCTGTGCTATAAAGAAAAAGGAGTGATCCCCGACTTCGGGCAAGGTATATGGTGTTACGGCATCTTTCATTGCGTTGCAAATCTACGACAATAATCCGAAACATTACGACAAATTACAGACAAATCAACAAAGTAATTTTGCAACGCAATCCAAGAGCTTGTAATAACTTATAAAACCTACTGTCATGGAATTTTACGATACACTGGAGAAACGGCGCACCTACCGCGACTACTCCTCCCGGGAAGTAAGCGACGAAACACTCCGCAGGATAATCGGCGCGGCATTCAAGGCACCGACAAACGACCATCTTCGCCAACTGGAATTTGTAGTGGTGCGCGGCCAAAAGAATATCGCACGTATCATCGCACCGCTGACAAAAAACATGGCCGCCTTCGAATCGCTTGTCGCCGAGGTCGATGAATCGGGCGACCCGGATAAGATGGCAATGTTCGCCGACGCTCTGCCCAAACAACAAAAGATGCTGATGCAAAGCGGACTTCTGATAATACCTTTTTTCCGACAACTCACCACTACTTTATTGCAGCCGGTGGAACAAAGTTCGCTCAATTATTTCGCTTCGGCGTGGTGCTCGGTAGAGAACATGCTGCTGGCCGCCACGGCAGAAGGTCTCGGATGCGTATTCCACATTCCGGTAGCCGATGAAGCTAAGGAAATCAAGGCTCTTGTCAATGCCCCGTCAGGCTATGAAATGACCTGCTTGCTGACCGTGGGATATCCGGCTGAAGGCGCATTTCTTCCCCGCCAGAAAACAATCGATACGGATAGCCGCATGCACAGCGACCGGTTCTAAACCGCAAATTTCAACGCCGACAGATAATTTTTATTTGGCAGAAAGAATATAAATGCATAAATTTGCAGCGGAAAAAGCACTATGGCTTTTCCGCCGACTCAATACCGAATCAAAATGAAATCCTATCAGCACATCACCGCACAGGCGCCCATGCCGGCAGGCATGGAGATGATGGCTATGGTCATGTGCATGATGGAATTTCCACTGTGCCGGTTTTAGTCATGCATATACGAGCAATTAATTAACATATGACCGGCACCCCAGCAAGGGCGCCGGTCTTTTTATAGAATAACAGCATAAAATGGACTACACCAAACTCGGATTCCAGACACGTCAGATCCACGCCGGCCTCAACCGCAACGACTCCACCTGCTCGCGAGGCGCCGCCATCTATCCCACCGCAGCATATCGTTTCCCCACATGCGAATACGCCGCCAATCTCTTCGAGCTCAGCCAGCCCGGCAATATATACACCCGTCTTCAGAACCCCACCAATTCGGCATATGAAGAGCGTATCGCCGCCCTCTACGGCGGTGTCGGCGCCGTGGCCACCTCGTCGGGCATGGCCGCCACCCTTGTGGCCGTTACCATGCTGGCATCGGAAGGCGACAACATCGTGGCTTCGCCCTATCTCTACGGCGGCACCTACAACCTCTTCCGCCACACTCTTCCGCGTCTGGGCGTGAAAGTGAAAATCGCCGCCGAGGCCACACCCGAGGCCATCGGCACACTCATCGACGACCGCACACGCGCTGTCTTCGCCGAAAGTATGGGCAATCCCACATGTGCCGTACCCGACCTCGCAGGCATAGCGTCGGCAGCTGCCGCCAAGGGTGTGCCTTTCATTGTCGACAACACCTTCGGCGCAGGCGGATACCTGTGCAACCCATTCGAGTGGGGCGCCAATATCGTGGTCGACTCGGCCACAAAGTGGATCAACGGCCACGGCACCGCCATGGGCGGTATAATCGTCGACGGAGGCAACTTCGACTGGCGCAACGGCCGCTTCCCCGAAATCGACGGTCCGTCCGAAGGATATCACGGTCTGAACCTCTGCGACGCATTCGGCAACGCCGCATTCATAGCCAAGTGCCGTGTCGACGGCCTGCGCGACCTCGGCACTTGCCCCTCGGCTTTCGACAGCTACCTCATGATGATCGGCCTGGAGACTCTCTCGCTGCGTGTGCGCCATCAGGTAGAGGCAACCCGACGTCTGGCCGAGTTCCTGCGCGGACACAAAGCCGTCAAAAAAGTGGCGTATGTAGGCTTCGAAGACCATCCGTGGCACGCCAATGCCGCCAAATATTTCCGCTTCGGTGCCGGAGCAGTGCTCAATGCCGAACTACAGGGCTCGCTCGAAACGACGGTAAAATTCGTCGAAGCACTGAAACTGGTGGCCCACATGACCATGATAGGCGACTCGATAAGCGTGGTCACACATCCGGCATCGACCACCCACAAACAGCTATCCGACGCCGACCTCGAGAAGGCCGGGGTCACCCCAACGCTGCTGCGTATATCTGTCGGTCTTGAAGACCCCGAAGACATCATCGCCGATTTCGAACAAGCATTCCACGCCGCCGGACTATGCTGAAAACCTACAGGCATACAGGCGATTTCCGGCTCGAAAGCGGCACCGTGCTCCACGGGCTGGAAATCGCCTACCATACCTATGGCACCTACGACCCCGCGGCCGACAATGCCGTGTGGGTGTGCCATGCGCTCACTGCCAACAGCGACGTTGCCGACTGGTGGCCGGGCACGGTGGTCGACGGCGGTTTCCTCGACCCGGCTCGCCATTTCACCGTGTGCGCCAATATAATCGGCTCATGCTACGGCAGCACCGGGCCGACTAGCATCGACCCCGCCACCGGCGAGCCATACTACGACACCTTCCCGCCACTCACCATCCGCGACATGGCCCGCGCCCACGCACTGCTCGCCGACCATCTGGGCCTTAAGCATATAGGCACACTCGTGGGCAGCTCGGTTGGCGGATTCCAGGCCCTCGAATGGATAACCGACGAGCCGGAGCGCTTCGGGCGCCTGGTGCTCATCGCCACCGACGCCAAGGCATCGCCCTGGTGCATAGCCGTCGACGAGACACAGCGCATGGCCATATTCGCCGATGCCACCTACGGCGAACGGCGCCCCGATGCGGGAGCTGCCGGCCTGGAAGCCGCCCGTGCGATAGGACTCCTCACCTACCGCGGGCCCGAAGGATATAACCGCACCCAGCAGAATCCGCCCTCCGATTCGGCCGAGCCCGTGCGCTCGCACCGCGCATGCTCCTACCAGCGCTATCAGGGCTCAAAACTGAGCCGCCGCTTCAACGCCTACTCCTACGTGACCATACTCGACGCTTTCGATACCCACGACGTCAGCCGCGGCCGCGGAGGCCTCAAAGCCGCCCTCGGGCGCCTGCACTGCCCGGCCATAGTAGTAGGCATAAGCACCGATATAGTGTTCACCCCGCCCGAGATGCGTGCCCTCGCCGCCATGCTGCCTGATGCCGAATACCACGAAATCGAATCGGCATTCGGACACGACGGCTTCCTGGTGGAGCACGACCAACTCAACCGCATACTCAAAAACTTCATGAAATGAAAGACCTCAACATAGGCCTCTTCGGCTTCGGCACAGTCGGAACAGGCATCTACAAAGTACTTGGCAGCGCCCGCAACGCCCATGCCGCCATACGCCGCATCTGCGTGCGCTCGCTCGCAAAAAAACGCTCCATCGAGCTGCCCGACGGAATCCTCACCGACAATCCCGACGACATTCTCAACGATCCCGCCATCGACCTGATAGTGGAAGTGGTCGACAACGCCGACGCGTCCTACAGCATCGTCACCTCGGCACTGCGCCGCGGCATCCCCGTGGTAAGCGGCAACAAGGCCATGATAGCGCGCCATCTGCCCGAACTCATCGAGCTTCAGCGCGCCCACGACACAGCCTTGCTCTACGACGCTTCGGCCTGCGGCTCCATTCCGGTGATACGCAACCTCGAGGAATACTACGACAACGACCTGCTCCTCGAAGTCAAAGGCATACTCAACGGCTCGTCGAACTACATTCTGTCGCGCGTGTTCGACCACGGCGAAAACTACGCCGACGCCCTGGCCAAGGCCCAGAGGCTCGGTTTCGCCGAGGCCGACCCCAGCTTCGACATCAAGGGCTTCGATTCGCTCTTCAAGCTTGTAATCATCACCATCCATGCCCTGGGCGTGTATGTGAATCCGGCCGATGTCTTTGCCTACGGCATCGCCACCATATCCGACTTCGACATCCGCTATGCCCGCGAGAAGGGCGTCAAGATAAAACTCGTGGCCCAGGTGGTAAAGCTCGACGACGGACACTTCACCCTGTTCGTCATGCCCGAATTCGTGGCCCCCGGCAAGTACATATACAGCGTCGACGACGAGTACAACGGCGTCGTCATACGCGGCGAATGCTACGACCGCCAGTTCATGTTCGGCAAGGGCGCCGGCAGCCTTCCCACCGCATCGTCGATACTCAGCGACGTAACAGCCCGGCATCACGGCTATCGCTACGAATACAAAAAAATGAGCTACGCCGGCCGTCCGGTCTATACCGACAACGTCACCCTCCGCGTGTACCTGCGCCATCCGGGCCACACGCTCCCCGATGGCATAGTGTTCTCGAAGATCACCGAAAGCTATGTGTCGGCCGAGGGATGCTACACCGTAGGCGATATATCGCTGGCAGCCCTCAGGGCCAATAAAGCACTTCTCGACGACCCCGATGTGTTCGTGTGCAACATCCCCCGATTCTTCCTCGATCTGGACTGATTCACACACACTTAATTCAATAATTATTTTTCATTTCTCCAAAAAAATTTGGGGAAATGAAAAAAAGTATTTAACTTTGCACTCAGAAACACCAGCCTTCGTCTTAGACCTTTATTTACAATTATTACGCAATCTAAGCCTGAGGCAACCGCTTAAAGCTAACGTCGCGACGACAGTGGGCCTCCACGGTCTATGGTGAGTAAAAGTAAGTAAGTATGATATAATCACAACACCGGACTTACCACTGGCTTCCATCCGCGGATGCCGTGAAAGTCTTACTTGAATCACAAACCGCCTAATGGCTTAGGTCTTTACACGTTGTTGAAATGCGTAAGGACTTTTTTTATGCCCTTTCAACACCATGTATGCACTATTTTGTTTACTTTTGCAATCCATAAACCGTACACACGATGCACATACATATATCACGTCTTGCCGGCATAATCTTTCTGTTGTTTCTGTCTTATACCCATTGTAACGCTCTCGACAGCCGTGAGCGCGCCGCAATGATCGACAGCCTGCAGGGACAGCTGTCCATAGCTCCTACGGCGGCCGACAGTATAAAACCTCTCTACGACATATTCGACATGTCGTATGGACTCGAGCGCGACAAGCTGGCACACCAGTTATATCTGACTGCCAGACAGGCCAAGAACGACCCTGTGCGCCTCGATATGCTCCGCAACATCGCAAATCAGAACTGGCGCAACGACTCTATACTGCAATACGTCAGCAGCGAACTAAAGAGCATGAAACAGACTCCCGAAGTAATCTCGACGCGTCTCTTCACCGACATGATATGCATCGACAACCTACTTTTCAACGAACATGCCGGCCGTTCGCGCGAGCAACTTCTGGAATATGTCCGGCGCTACTCCAACGAAGTACCAAGCGATGACTACGATCGCGCAGTGCTGCTCTATGCCGTATGCCGCTATCTGGGCGAGGAAACTCGAGGCGACCTGCTGGAAAACTATCTCGAGAGGCTCGACAAACTTGTAGAAACTATGAATCTGCCCGATGGCGCCGTACGACGCCTCATCTACAACCGGGCGGCGCCCATTTTCTTCGAAAACGGCAACTATCCCAAAGTGATAGAGACTGATATGAAACTGCTCCACGAAATCGACAGCCTCCAGTTGAGCTACGAAGAAGAAGGGCGTGTGTACTACAATGCCCCAATACACCGCTATAAGTCATACCGGCGGATGCTCGGATGCTTCCCCGTTCTCAGCGACAGCGAGGTCGAGGACCTCTACGGTAAGATTCTGAGCCTTGCCGACATGAACACCACAATCGCCGGCGACCTCGAGCGCAACGAGCGGGCGCACATATACTACGCCATGGCCACTGGCGACTATCAGCGCGCAAAAAAAATGCTTCTCAAGCAGATCGACTCGCCCGCACACACAGCACTGCGACTGTCGATGCTCCGCATGCTCAAGGATGCCGCCAACAAGACCGGCGACGGACAGATACTCCTCGAAGCATCGCAGGAACTCAACAACGAACTCGAGCGTCAGCTCGACACCAAGTGTCAGGAACGCACGCGCGAACTCGAACTCGTCTATGATCTCAGCGACCTTCTCCACCGCAATTCTCAGCTCGAAGAAAGCAGTCATCTCACCACTCTGCGCGCCCGCACTATAGTGACTGTCATCGGGGCTGTGGCATTCATCGGACTCGCACTGCTTGCAGCCATGCTCTACCGGCAGAACCGCCGCAACCGCCGCCTGGCACACCACCTCAGGCGCGCCAACGAAAAGCTGCAGAAAGAGCGCGACGACCTGAAGGGAATACAGGAAGAACTCACCACACTGCGCGACGAGGCCCGCGCCGCCGACCGCCGCAAGACCGAATTTGTCAACAACATGAGCCACGAGGTGAAAGTGCCCCTTGCAGCTATCGCTGAGTACGCTCAGCTCATCACCGACTGCATACCCGAGAACCAACGCGCTTACCTCGACCGCTTCGCTTCAATCATCAATCTTAATGTCAAACTTGTGACGCGTCTGGTCAACGACGTTCTCGATACCGAAAGCATCGAAAACGACCAACTGTCTCTCGAGATAAGGCCCACAGCAGTCAACGACATCTGCCATCTGGCCATAGATAACGTATTCGAATGCGGACGCCCGGACAAGTCTGACATAAACTTTGTATTCAAACCAGGCGCAGACAACAGTCTGCTCGTCGAGACCGACGGCCAGCGTGTGAGCCAGGTGCTTGTCAATCTGCTCACCAACGCGGTGAAATTCTCTGAAAAAGGGACCGTCACACTCTCCTATACTGTCGACACAGCCGCTAACAAACTCGAATTCACTGTCACCGATCAGGGTATCGGTATCCCCGACGGTCAGGAAGAAGCTATCTTCGATCGCTTCAGGCGCCTCGACCATACAACACCCGGCTTCGGACTCGGTCTATACATATCGCGTCTTATAGCCTCGGTCCTCGGTGGTTCGCTAAAGGTCGACACAGCATACCGCGGAGGCGCGCGCTTCGTATTCACCATTCCCGTCAGAGCGCAGCAATGAGAATGCCATCGGCCACAGCGAGGCTTTTGATCGCCATCATGAGTCTGCTTGCCGCAGCGTGCAGCCCTGTGAAGCATGTGCCACAGGGAGAATATCTGCTCGACAAGGTAAAGATAGAAACAGTAGGGGATAAAGAAGATATCGATGATATCGACGTCACCGAATTGGTCAACTTCCTGCGCCAGACCCCCAACCATAAGGTGCTCGGCTTCGCCAGACTGCAGCTGGCCACCTACAGCCTGTCGGGAGCCGACTCCACCCGCTGGTACAACCGGTGGCTGCGCCGTGTCGGACAGGCCCCGGTGATATACGACGCCGAGCTCACCGAAGCTTCGCGCCGGCAGCTCGAGCAGGCGCTCATAAACCGCGGCTATCTCGATGCCACAGTCACGGCCGATACCATCGCCGTGCCCGGCAAAAAGAGAATGGAGGTACGATACACCATCGATACCGGCCGTCCACACCGCATCACCGCCATCAACTACAATATCGATGATCCTGCCGTGAGCCATATCGTGCTGGCCGACACCACCCTCTCCGAGCTCCACACAGGCATGCCCCTCGACCGCACTGTACTCGACAACGAGCGTGCACGCATAGCCGGCATACTGCGCAACGCCGGTTACTTCGAGTTCAACCGCGAATACATCAACTATACCGCCGACACTGTGGCAGGCAGCAAAGACGTAACCCTCACTCTAAATCTGCATTCACCTTCGGAGGCGCGTAACGGTTCCGGACACGGCTCGCGCACCGGCCTGGGAGCGCTCGCCGACAGTCTGCTGCGGGTCGACCGCGCACATCACCGCTACGAATTTCACCATGTCACTTTTTTGGTCGAAGGCGAGGGAGGCACGGCTGCTCTTTGCGACACCGTAGAATATCACGGCAAGACTTTCATTTTCGGTGCCGACCGCTATCTGCGGCCCCAGCTGCTCGACGAAATGTGCTACATAGAGCCGGGCAGCGAATACAGCGCCCGCGCAGTCGAACGCACCTACGAGGCGCTGGGACGCCTGTCGATAGTAAAATTCATCAACATCGAGATGGAAGCCGGAGGCCGCCGGGGCACTACCGGACTCCTCGACGCCGTCATACACCTGTCGCGCAACAAAAAACAGGGCGTCACCGCCGAACTCGAAGGCACCAACAGCGAGGGCGACCTCGGATTCGGCCTCGGCCTAACCTACCAGCACCGAAACCTCGCCCGCGGCTCAGAGACACTCACCACCAAACTGCGTGCCTCCTACGAAAGCCTCTCGGGCAACTTCGACGGCCTGGTCAACAAACGCTACACCGAGTACGCCGCCGAGGTGGGCATCACATTCCCGAAGTTCGAGTGTCCTTTCCTCTCCAAGAGCCTCAAACAGCGCTTCCTGGCCTCGACCGAATTTGCCGTGTCGTTCAACTACCAGGAGCGGCCCGAGTACACCCGCATCATAGCCGGGGCGGCATGGAAGTGGAAATGGCAGCAACAGCGCTCCGACTTCCTGCGCCGGCAGACCTTCGACCTCATCGACATCAACTACGTGCGGCTGCCCCGCTCCACCATCAACTTCATCGACCAGATAGCACCAACCAATCCGCTGCTGCGATACAGCTACGAGGACCACTTCATAATGCGTCTGGGCTACACCTACAACCACACAAACCGCCGGGTGGCCACCGCCACTACCAACGCTTTCGCCGTGCAGCCTTTCGTCACGAACTTCCGCTTTGCCGCCGAGACCGCCGGCAATCTGCTCTACGGCATCTCGAGCCTCGTCGGGCAGAAACGCTCCGACGGCGTATACAAAATCCTCGGCATACAGTACGCGCAGTACGTCAAAGGCGAGATCGACTACACCTACACCCGCAATTTCAACTCGCGCAACGCCCTCTCGGCCCATGCCGGCTTCGGCATAGCGGTGCCCTACGGGAACTCGTCGATGGTGCCTTTCGAAAAACGATTCTACGCCGGCGGCGCCAACAGTGTGCGCGGTTGGGGCGTGCGCACCCTCGGCCCCGGCGCCTACGACGCCCGCAACTCGGTGACCGACTTCATCAACCAGTGCGGCGACATCAGGCTCGACCTGAGCCTCGAGTACCGCGCCAAGCTGTTCTGGGTTTTCGAGGGCGCACTATTCATCGACGCCGGCAACATATGGACCATACGCAACTACGAGAACCAGCCCGGAGGCGAGTTCAAATTCAATAAATTCTACAAACAGATCGCTGCCGCCTACGGCGTGGGCCTGCGCATGGACTTCACCTACTTCCTGCTCCGATTCGACCTCGGTCTTAAAGCCCACAACCCCGCCATGGGCCAGGAAGCATGGCCGCTGCTGCACCCCAAATGGGGCCGCGACGCCAATTTCCATTTCTCCGTCGGCTACCCCTTCTGACCGCCTATTTATCTTCGAAAAAACGCTGCAGCCGCTTCCGCTCCCCGAATAGCGTAATGACATCGCCCTCGCCTACAGTCATATCCCTGTCGGCGGCTACATCGATCACCACCGGCTCCATGCGCTTTATGCCGAGGGCATTGCGCTTCTCCACGGGCCGCGTGGCTGCAACAAACTCAAGCCCGTAGCGCTCCCCGAAATCGATTTCCGAGTATTTCAGCCCCAAAATGAATGCCGGCGCGGCAAAACTCGCCACTACACTGTCTTCGTCGACCTCAAGAGTGCGTATTGCCGAGCCGAGTTCCATCTCGTGCGTGAGATCTGCTGCAGCCCGCTGTTCGGGCGTTATGATACGGTCGATATCGAAGCTTTCGAGGATCGATTCGTGCAGCTTGTCGATGGCGCGGGCATAGATATGCTTCACTCCGGCCTTTTTCAGCAGGGCGACAGTGCGAATGCTCGCGCCGAAATTCTCGCCTATGGCCACGATAGCCAGGTCGACGTTATCGAGCGGAAGCACCGACAGGGCGCTCTCCTCGGTGCTGTCGATAATGTATACGGTCGATATGTAGTCTTTCACGGCATCGACATGTGTGCGGTCTATGTCCACGCCTATCACCTCATGCCCCATGCCAGCAAGATCGCGTGCGAGGTTCTCGCCGTATATTCCAAGTCCTATTATCAGATATCGCATATGTTTCTGTTTTTCTAATTAATGATTATGTCGTCGGTGGGGAGATGGTCCGAAGGATCGCGGTGCGTGCCCGTGAAACCACACAGAACCGAGATTATGCCTACGCGTCCGAGAAACATCGCCGTGGCGAGCACCATTTTCGATACAGAATTCAGTTCGGCGGTAGTGCCGAGCGACAGCCCGACAGTGGTGATGGCCGAAAAGCACTCGAAAAGCACGCCGGAAAACGACAGTTCGGGCTGTATGGTCATGATTATCGCCGAATAGAGCAGCACCGCCACTATCGACAGCGCCACCACGGCATTGGCGCGCCTCACCGACGGAAGGGCTATGTTGCGCCCCATGGCCGGCACGCCCTTATAGCCCAGGACAATCGAGCGCAGATTGAACACCACCGCCATCATGGTATTCACCTTTATACCGCCGCCCATCGACTGCGACGAACATCCTACCCACATGAGAAACATCATGATCAGAAACATCGTGTGCGACAGCGACGACAGCGGCAGCGACGAAAATCCGGCCGTGCGCGGCGTGGCCGAGTTGAAAAGCGACTGTACGACCTTGCGGCCAAGCGGCATACCGGCAAGGGCGTGGTCGTATTCGAGCACAAAAAAGCACAGAGCGCCACCGAAAAATAGTATGACCGTGGCCACAAGAACAAGTTTGGTGTTGAGATCGTAGATATGCTGCCGACGGTTGGTACGCTTCACTCCGGTCAGCCAACTCTTTAGTCTATGAAAATATTCCACGGCCGCATCTTTGAAATTGACAAGATTGGGAAACCCTATGCCGCCGGCGAGTATAAGCACAGTCATTACTATATATATCGAGCCGTCGGAGTGCAGCAGTGCAGGTGTCTGAAGACCGTCGCGCAGAGTGGTGAAACCGCCGTTGCAGAATCCCGACACCGAGTGGAAAGCCGCAAAAATCACTTTATCCCTCGTCTGTGCGAACATACCGTCGGGAGTGGCGAAATACACCGCCAGCGCACCTAAGGCCTCGACAGCAAGTGTGAACAGAAGTATGTACAGAATCACCGGCGCAAGCTTGCTCATGCTTTTGGAATAGACGAAATCGCGTATGAGCAGCTGATTGTAGATGCTCGCACGGCCGCTGAAGAATATGGCGAAAAAACTGGTGAATGTCAGCACTCCCAGAGCGCCTATCTGCATCAGCACCGCAATCACGAGCCAGCCCAGTGGGGTATAAGTCGTGGCGAGGTCTATGGTCGTGAGGCCGGTCATGCTCACCGCACTCGCCGCCATAAACAGAGAATCGACATACGACACCGATACCACCGTACACCTCGGCATGGCAAGCACCAGCGAGCCTATGAATATAAAGAAGAGAAAACTGCCCGACAGTATAAGCGACGGATTGGTACGCCTCGACAGCAGCGACATGACCCCATAGCAGATCTCTGCTACCGAATACATGCCCAGCACCGAATAGGTGAAGTAGCGGTTGTGTAGGAAATGCAGAAGCTCGCTGAAAATACCCGACCCGTGAGGCCATATCAGCGGAACAAGTGTCAGCAGCATAGCCACGTCGGCTATACGCTTGATGAGATGGCTCGAGCGGAAAACTTCTCTGAAACGGAACACCAGATTGAAGACTATGGCGGCGAGAAAAACCGTCTGCGAAGTTGCCAGGATGCGCCTCAGCACCTTACGGCTCACCGAGCCGTCGTCGAAACCGCCATAGATAATCAGCGCTGTCAGAGCCGCCACCGATGCCACGAACACCAGCACGGCAAAAGCCCCTCCGATGCCCCGCACGAGCTTGCCGAAACGGTACGACAGCCGCTTCCGGTCGGTGTCGCGCAACCGGAACCGCACCCATCGGTGCATGCGTCGTGTCAGTGGCTCCTCCATGATTCAGAAATAGCTATACTCTATAACACACCTGCACGACTTTAACAGACGCCTACTTGATATGTTAACATATTTTAACTTTATACAGACAATACGTTAGATTCCAAAATGCTATTTTTGCGATGCGAATCTACCATCAAGGGTCAGAGAGATATTTACATTGCCTTGGCAATTTAGCCGGCGGGTCGTGTGACACGTGGCTAAAAGCAATGGGACGGCTCTATATCTCCACTGTAACATTTTATACATCTGTATCCCGTCTGCAGAATATTTTTCCCGCACGAATACTGCGGGTCTGATGTTCGTAGTTGCAGATGTATTATTTATTTTCTTCGACATTATATCTCAGTGTAAGGCATCTCCGCCGGGAGCATGCCTTTGACGCTTTATGCCTTTTTCAATCTAACACCAATCATAATCGTAAAACATCTATGAAACTTAAGCATCTGTCACGCATCCCGATGCGACTGGCGGCATTGATATTGTCGCTATGGGCACTATCGGCTTCGGCAGCGATAGTCACTATCGGAAATTGGATGGAAGATCCATTCATTATGACGTTCGAAACTTCGGGCACCAATGCGACTCTCACCAGAATCAGCAAGGGCACGGGCGACACCTCGGTATTCGAAATTCCCGAAACAATAACCGCGTCGGGAATAAGCTACACCGTCACCGCAGTCACCGGTTTAGGCTCGGAGGCATCAAGACTGCTGGAAATAATAATTCCGCCGACAGTAACCAATATACGCGGCTTCGAGGCGTGCTTATTATTGGAGACACTCACCATAAAGCCGGGCACCTCGGCACTTGCTATCGGACTGGCCGTTCCGGCCTCCGGTACATCACATGCCGTGGGACAGTTCAAAAAATGCAATTTGACGACAGTCAATGTCGGCCGTTCTCTCGAATACGGCTATGAAAAAGATTATGGAGATCTGTACGATCCGTATGTAGACAAGGCGAAATTCGATTATACTCCTTTTCGCAATCTTACGAATTTCAATATCACCGGCAGCGACATACGGATTCCGGCGCAGATGATTCCAGAAGTAGAAAACCTGAATATCAGCGGCCAAAACGTGGTGATCTGGGCTCTGGAGCATGATGAAGATATTATGGGTGAGCGGATTGATGCCGGCAACATATACGCAGAGGAGCCCTTCACGACTACCGGGAATGTCTACGGATATGTTAAAAACGTATATTATAAGGACTTCGCCACGCTTCTTGCCTGCAAATACAATAATTATTTGTGGATTAGAGATATAAAGATGTACGTTGGCGGTGAGTTGCTCGACAAAGTGACTATTCCCGACGGCACTATTGAAATTCCCGATTATGCATTTTACTATACCGGCATCACCGGCCTTACACTGCCGGCATCGGTAAAAAGCATTGGCAAACACGCATTCTATAATACTCAGCTTGTAAGTCTGAACCTTAATTCGACAGAGACTATAGCCGAAGAAGCTTTCGCCAACTGCGATCGTCTTACTACCGTCGACCTCGGACAGAACATCACCGACATAGGCGACGCAGCTTTCACCGACTGTCCCCTCACGACCATAAACTTTCCCGCCACACTCCGCAGCATAGGCAGCAGCGCATTCTCCGGCACCACACTCACACGTGCCGAATTCGCTCCCGGATGCGTGCTCGAGTCGGTGGGCGAAAGGGCTTTTGTAGGCACGGCGCTCACCACTGTCCGCTTTCCCGACGGTCTCCGCACGCTCGGTGCAAGGGCTTTCGAAAACTGCGTCAAGCTCACTTACGCAGAACTGGGCAAAAATCTGGAACAAATCGAAGATAATACTTTTAAAGGATGTCTGGCGCTATCGGAAATCGATATACCGGCGAGTGTAAAAAATATAGGAGAGAGTGCTTTCGATTCTTGTACCGGTCTTGTCATCGTCACCCTAAACGAAGGTTTGGGCAGCATCGACAAGTATGCTTTCCGCTCAACTGCCATGTCGCAGCTTACAATACCGGCATCGGTGACTCAGATAAAGCACACGGCATTCGATAATACCGACAAGCTCATGTTTCTCACATTCAGTGACAGCGACACGCCGCTGACAATGATTTCCTCGAACTTATACGCCTTCTACAAGACCATGTTCGCCTCAAGTCCTCTGCGCATGCTCTATCTCGGCCGCGACATTACCGACAGTCTGGAGCATGGTCTCTTCCAGGATCAGACAGCACTGAAATCGATAACATTCGGCAGTGGCATAACCACTCTCAACAACAACATATTCAAAGGCTGCACCGCCATAGAAAAAATCGCTACGCCATCGAACGTCGCACATCTTGGCTCGGCAGCATTCTCGGGATGTTCGGCACTCGGGTCTGCGACTCTCTCCGAAGGTCTCAATGACATAGGATCGTACTGTTTCGAAGGCTGCGCGCTGACAGAACTGAGCATACCCGCCTCCACAAAAACTGTGAAATCGTATGCTTTCAGGGACTGCGGTTCCCTGACAGCCGTAAAACTTGCCGACTCCCCCGCACCTGTCGATATGGAGGGCGGCTCGACACATAATTCAAACCTCTTCGGCGACTGTCCGCTTGCCACACTCCATATAGGCCGCGATGTGACATACGACGAAGACACGGCATCGCCGTTCCGCAATCAGGATAAACTGACCGACGTCACATTTGCCGACGCCACGGTGACATTGCTCGGGAAAAATCTGCTGCGAGGCTGCGGCGCCATCGAAAAGCTGCAGCTTCCGGCGAGCCTTGTCAACATCGGACACGGCGCCCTGAGCGAAATGACCTCGCTCAAATCTCTCGATCTGCCGGGCAAGACTGAAGCTGTCGGCGACTCGGCTTTCGCACGCAACACGGCTATGACCGAGGTGAAAATGACAGAAAGCGTGACATCTGTCGGCTCTTCAGCTTTCACCGACTGCACGGCACTGAAAAGTGTCGCTCTTTCCGGCAAACTGACGCGTCTGGCCGACTATCTGTTCTGCAACTGTACTTCGCTACCGACCGTATCGATTCCTGCCGGAGTAACCCAAATCGACACACATGTGTTCGACGGCTGCACTTCGCTCGACAATATCCGCATTCCCGACAAGACAACTCTTCTGAGCTCATACGTGTTCAACAAATGCTCCTCTCTTGCCACCCTCGATCTCGGCAAAGGCCTCGCCACTATCGACAGCTATGCTATAACCGACTGCCAGGCTCTGGAAAACCTTGTGATACCGGCCAATGTCACCAAAATGGAACTTGCAGCCTTCCACGATATCCGCAATCTTAAAAAACTGAGATTCGAAGACGGCGATCAATATATAGCGATTGATCATGCCTATAACATGGGGGAAATCGGAATGTTCAGCAATTGTGGACTTGAGAACCTCTATCTCGGCCGCATGATTACCTATTATACTTCCTCTACTACGCCTTCGCCTTTTGCCAAATCGGCAACCCTAAGGACCGTAGAATTCGGCACATCCGTATCGTCGATACAACCTTCGCTTTTCATCGAATGCAAGGCGCTCGAAGGTGCAGTGATCGGCGACGGCGTCACCAACATATCGGCGAGTGCTTTTGAAGGTTGCACGGCGCTCAGCATATTGTCGCTCGGCAAATCGCTCGAAACCATTGGCGAACGCGCATTCAGTGGCTGCTCTTCTCTGAAAGAACTGCGACTGCCCGATTCCATGCGGGAAATTTCCGAACAGGCATTCTCATCTACCGGCCTCACCGACATCGATTTTGCAAAAATCGAGACAATAGGCCCGGAGGCATTTTACCGGTGCGAGGATCTGCGCTCGGTGACTCTGCCCGAAACCCTGTTCGGCATCGGCGTGCGCTCATTCCAGCTCTGCACATCGCTTAAATACATCGAGATTCCCGACGGTCCCCGCAACATCGGCTCCCAGTCTTTCAGCGGATGCTCGGGTCTCCTGTGGATTACTCTGGGCCGTACGGTTACCTCTATAGGCAGCAACGCATTCGAAAACTGCAATGCGGTAGGTTATATCAAGTCGTACAACACCATGCCGCCGCAGGGTATCACCGGTTTCCCGTCAGAGGTCGAACAGACGGCCACCCTGTATGTGCCGGCAGCTTCGATCGAGATGTACCGGCTCACACCCGCCTGGGAAAATTTCTTCAACATCAGGCCTCTCGACAACGTCACCGACGATATTATCGTAGACGGCATGCTGTTCCGCCCGACAGGCTCCGGCAGTGAGGTAACTCTCGTCGACGCAGACTTCGCCGGTATCGATCCAGAAGAGCTTACAATACCCGCCGAGATAAGCAACGACGGCAACACCTACACCGTAACTGCCATCGCCCCCCACGCCTTCGATGCATGCAGGAATCTGACCGCCATAACATGCCTCGCTCTGCAGGTGCCCGACGCCGGTGCCGATACATTCCCCGCTGCGCTGGTAAATTCGGCTACTCTCTATGTACCCGCTCAGGCCCTCGAAAGCTATAAGGCCGATGCCGCCTGGGGACGTTTCTTCCATATTCTGCCCCTTGAATCGGGCATAGACGACGTCACTGTCTCCGACGGCTTCAACGCCGATGTCTACACCATCGGAGGTGTGCTCATCCTCAGAAATGCCGACCGCAGCAGCTTCGAGGCGCTTGCTCCCGGCATCTACATTGTCAACAACAGAAAAGTGTACAAACGCTGACGGCCTTACCCAACCGCCGGCAGAACCGGACATAAAGAAAGCGGAGGAGCGACACTCTTCCGCTTTCTTTATGCCTTACAGCAGCCTGTGCCGATGCTATTCTATGAAAATTATGATTTTTTGGAGAACACGTAGAAACATTTCGCAGAAATTTGTCTCCCATGATCCTTTTTCAGAATTAATGTGTTATATTTGCCATTACTACAGCAACCTCTAAGTCCATGGAAAAATTCATTCTTTCACTCGATCAGGGCACCACAAGCAGCCGTGCCATAGTCTTCGACCACGACGGCAACATACGCTCCGTGGCACAGCACGAATTCCCGCAGATATTCCCCCGCCCGGGCTGGGTGGAACACGACCCCTTCCAGATATGGGGCTCGCAGGCATCGGTGATAGCCGAGGCCATATCCCGTATCGGCATCAACGGCCACAACATAGCCGCCATAGGCATTACCAACCAGCGCGAGACCACCATAGTGTGGGATGCCGAAACGGGCGAACCGGTGTACAACGCCATCGTGTGGCAGGACCGCCGCACATCGGAGTACTGCGACGCCCTGCGCGAGGCAGGCCATGCCGAAATGATAAAAGAGAAGACAGGTCTAATACTCGACGCCTATTTCTCGGCCACCAAGATAAAATGGATTCTCGACAACGTGCCCGGCGCGCGCGAACGCGCCGAGGCCGGCCGCCTGAAATTCGGCACTGTCGACACATGGCTCATATCGTGCCTCACCCGCAATACCGTGCACGTAACCGACGTAACCAACGCCTCGCGCACCATGCTCTTCAACATCCACACCCTGGAGTGGGACAAGGACCTTCTCGAACTCTTCGGCATACCGGCGTCGATGCTGCCCGAAGTGAAGCCGAGCAGCTGTGTCATGGGCCATACCACCACTACCATCTTCGCCCACGAGGTGCCCATAGCGGGCGTGGCAGGCGACCAGCAGGCTGCCCTCTTCGGCCAGATGTGCATCAAGCCCGGAGCCGTCAAGAACACCTACGGCACCGGTTGCTTCCTGCTCATGAATTCGGGCAACAGGCCCATCGTGTCGAAAAACCGTCTGCTGTCGACCATCGCGTGGAAGATAGGCGACGAGGTGACATACGCCCTCGAAGGCTCCGTATTCGTAGGCGGCTCGGTGGTGCAGTGGCTGCGCGACTGCCTGCACTGCATATCGTCGTCGGCCGAAGTCGAGGCCCTGGCCGAATCCGTCCCCGACACGGGCGGAGTATATTTCGTGCCCGCTCTCACCGGTCTGGGCGCCCCCTACTGGGACCAGTATGCCCGCGGCCTCATATCGGGCATATCTCGCGGCACCACCTCGGCCCATATAGCGCGAGCCGCCCTCGAAGGCATAGCATATCAGATATATGATATAGTGAAGGCCATGGAGCTCGACTCGGGTCTTAACATCGTGGAGCTGAAAGTAGACGGCGGCGCCTCGCGCAACAATCTGCTCATGCAGTTCCAGAGCAATCTCCTCGACACCGAAGTGTGGCGTCCGAGCGTCACCGAGACCACAGCCCTCGGCGCGGCATACTTCGCAGGTCTTGCCGTAGGCTACTGGGAGAGCGTGGAGCAGCTGCACTCGCAGTGGCAGCTCGAACGGAGCTTCCGCCCTGATGCCGCTCCCGAACAGGTGGCCGCTCAGCTCGACGGCTGGCACGACGCCGTACGCAGATGTCTCACCGATTAACCGACACAATATGGAAAGTCCTGAAACCTCCCTTATACTGAAGTGTTTCTTTGAGTTTCTCGGAACATTTGTAATGATACTGCTGGGCTGCGGCGTAGTGGCATGCACCACCCTCGAAAAATCCAAGGGCCACGGTTCCGGCTGGATCGTGGTGACCATAGCATGGGGTCTTGCCGTGATGTGCGGTGTCTTCCTCGCCGGGCCATATACCGGCGCCCACCTCAACCCGGCCGTCACACTCGGCCTCGCCATGGCCGGAAAATTCCCGTGGACCATGGTGGCGCCCTATATAGTGTCGCAGTTCATAGGAGCTTTCCTCGGAGGCGCCACTGTATACCTGTTCTATAAGGACCATTTCGACGCCACCGACGGCGCCGACACCAAGCTCGGCGTGTTCGCCACCATTCCGGCCATCAGAAACGGCTTCCGCAATTTCCTCTCCGAGGTCATCGGCTCCTTCGTGCTGGTGATAGTCATATTCTTCCTTGCCGAAAAAGGCAACACCGCCGAAGTGGGCCTCGGTTCCATCGGCGCATTACCCGTCGCACTCCTTGTGGTGGTGATAGGCATGTCGCTCGGCGGCACCACCGGCTACGCCATCAATCCCGCCCGCGACCTCGGCCCGCGCCTCGCCCACACGCTGCTGCCAATCAGCGGCAAAGGCGACAGCGGCTGGAGCTACGCATGGGTCCCCCTCCTCGGCCCCATCGCCGGCGCCACCCTCGCCGCCCTCGTCTACACCCTCTCCACCGCCCTCCACTAACACTCTCTTGCATTGTATTGAATAAAATGATCTGAGCCGCTATCCACGGCATTTTTCCCTCCGCGATTTCCGAATGCAAAAAAGATTTGGAAATGTGGAGGGAAAAGTGTACCTTTGCGCCGCTAAACAGTACAAAACCATATTTACAAACAAATTCTAAATGGCAACAAAAATTAGATTACAACGTCATGGTCGCAAGAACTATGCGTTCTATCCTATTGTCATCGCCGATAGCAGGGCACCACGAGATGGTAGATTTATTGAAAGGATAGGTTCCTATAATCCGAACACTAATCCTGCTACAATTACTCTTAACTTCGAACGGGCTTTGTATTGGGTGACCGTGGGTGCACAGCCCACCGACACTGTCCGCGCCATCCTCAGCAACGAAGGCGTGCTCCTGATGAAACATCTTCAGGGCGGCGTAGCCAAGGGCGCTTTCGACCAGGCAGAGGCAGAACGTCGTTTTGCAGCGTGGAAAGCAAAAAAAGATGCCAAGGTAGCATCGCAGAAAACAAGCATGGCAACCAAGGCTCAGGAAGCTGCCAAAGAGCGTCTTGAGGCTGAAACCGCCAAGAACAAGGCTAAGGCCGAGGCCGTAGCCAAGAAGAAAGCCGAAGCAGCAGCTGCAGCCGCAGCCGCCGAAGCTCCCGCCGAAGGCGAGGGCGAAGCCGAAGCTCCTGCAGCAGAATAATATCTGCCAAGCAAAAATACCCGAAGGGTGTGTCCGCCGATTGTGGCCGGCACACCCTTTGCGCTTTAAGGACCTGCCGGCAGGACCGCCGACAGCCCCGGAGCGACGGTTTAGAGTTTAGCTAAATCCTTTCTTCTCAACCAATATTGTCACATCATTTTCGCGAAATGAAAAATTTTAAAGAATATACATCGTTCAACCTCTCGGACATCAACAAAGAGATGCTCGAGCGCTGGCGCCAGACCGACCTCTTCGGCCGCAGTGTCGCCCTGCGCGAGGGTGCGCCCTCTTTCGTGTTCTTCGAAGGACCGCCGTCGGCAAACGGCATGCCCGGCATCCACCACGTGATGGCACGCACCATCAAAGACCTTTTCTGCCGCTACAAGACCATGAAAGGCTTCCATGTGAAGCGCAAGGCCGGATGGGACACCCACGGTCTGCCCGTCGAGCTCGGCGTGGAGCGCTCGCTCGGAATCACCAAGGAGGACATCGGCAAAAGCATCAGCGTCGACGACTACAACGCCGCCTGCCGCCGCGAAGTGATGAAGTACACCCGCGAATGGGAAACCCTCACCAACATGATGGGCTACTGGGTGGACATGAACGACCCCTACATAACCTACGACAACCGCTACATCGAAAGCGTGTGGTGGCTGCTGGCACAGATATACAAGAAAGGCCTTCTCTACAAAGGCTACACCATACAGCCCTACTCGCCGGCCGCAGGCACCGGCCTGAGCTCGCACGAGCTCAACCAGCCGGGCTGCTACCGCGATGTCAAGGACACCACCTGCATAGCCCAGTTCGCACTCAAGGAGACGATACCCGCCATGGAAGGCTGGGGCAAGCCCTGCATGTTGGCATGGACCACCACACCGTGGACTCTGCCGTCGAACACCGCCCTTGCCGTCGGCCCCACAATCCGCTACTGCATAGTACGCACCTACAACCCCTACTCGGGCGAACCCGTGACCGTGACTGTGGCTGAAGCTCTGCTCGGCTCCATATTCAATGCCAAAGCCAAGGACATAGACCTCGAAGACTACAAGGCAGGCGATAAACTCGTGCCCTGGCAGGTGGTCGCCACCGTCGACGGATCGGAACTCACCGGCCTCCACTACGAGCAGCTCATACCCTGGGTCGATCCGGGCGAAGGCGCTTTCCGCGTCATACCCGGCGACTACGTGACCACCGAGGACGGTACGGGCATAGTGCACATCGCCGGTACATTCGGCGCCGACGACCTCCGTGTGTCGAAGCAGAACGGCATCCCCCCGCTGCACCTCATCGACCGCGACGGCAACCTCCGCCCCATGGTCGACCTCAGCGGCCGCTTCTACCGCGTCGAAGACCTCGACCCTGCATTCGTGGCAGAGCGTGTGAGCGCCGACTATGCCGACTGGGCAGGCAAATATGTAAAAAACGCCTACAACCCCGACGCCAAGGAAGGCGACGAGACCCTCGACGTGGAAATCTGCATGTACCTCAAGCAGGCAGGCAAGGTATTCCGCATCGAGAAGCACACCCACAACTATCCCCATTGCTGGCGCACCGACAAGCCTGTGCTCTACTACCCGCTCGACAGCTGGTTCATCCGCTCGACCGCGGCCCGCGAGCGCATGATGGAACTCAACGAGACCATACAGTGGAAGCCCGCCGCCACAGGCAGCGGCCGCTTCGGCAAGTGGCTCGAGAACCTTCAGGACTGGAACCTGTCGCGCAGCCGTTTCTGGGGAACTCCGCTGCCCATATGGCGCACCGAGAATGGCGCCGAGGAGATATGCATCGACAGCGTCGAGACCCTCTATAACGAAATCGAGAAATCGGTGGCTGCCGGCATCATGAAGTCCAATCCGTTCAAGGACAAAGGCTTCGTACCGGGCGATTACTCCAAGGAAAACTACGGGAAAATCGACCTCCACCGCCCATATGTCGACGACATCGTGCTCGTATCGGCATCGGGAGCACCCATGCACCGCGAAACCGATCTCATCGACGTGTGGTTCGACAGCGGCTCCATGCCCTACGCCCAGATGCACTACCCCTTCGAGAACAAGGAAGCGGTAGAAAACGGCTCGGTATTCCCCGCCGACTTCATCGCCGAGGGCGTCGACCAGACACGCGGCTGGTTCTTCACCCTCCATGCCATCGGCACCATGGTATTCGACCATGTGGCGTTCAAAAACGTAATTTCCAACGGTCTGGTACTCGACAAGAACGGCGAAAAGATGTCCAAGCGCAAGGGCAACGCCGTCGATCCCTTCGAGGCCATCGAGAAATTCGGCTCCGACCCCCTGCGCTGGTACATGATATCGACCACAGCTCCGTGGATCGACCTCAAATACGACTCCGAGGGCGTTGTGGAGATAGCCCGCAAGTTCTTCGCAACCCTTTCGAGCACCTACAACTTCTTCGCCATGTATGCCAACGTCGACGGCTTCACCGGCGAGGAGCCTCAGGTGCCCGTAAACGAGCGTCATGAGCTCGACCGCTGGATTCTCTCGGTTCTCAACAACCTGATAAAGACCGTTACCGAGGCCTTCGACGCCTACGAACCCACCAACGCCGCCCGCGCCATCAGCGACTTCGTGCAGTCCGACCTCTCGAACTGGTACGTGCGTCTGAGCCGCAAGCGTTTCTGGGGCGGTAACTTCGACACCGACAAGATAGCAGCCTATCAGACACTCTACACCTGCCTCGACACCGTGGCACGCCTCATGGCCCCGATAGCGCCTTTCTTCGCCGACCGTCTCTTCCGCGACCTCAACGAAGAGCCCGAATCGGTGCACCTGGCCGACTTCCCCGTCTGCGACACCGCCCTGCTCGACCCCGCGCTCGAACACCGCATGGACGTGGCCCAGCGCCTTACCTCGCTGGTACTCAGCCTCCGCAAGAAAGCCAACATCAAGGTGCGCCAGCCTCTTGCCAAGATACTGGTGCCCGCTGTCGATGCCGACGCCGCAGCCACCATCGAGGCAGTATCGGCCATTGTCAAGACCGAAGTCAACGTCAAGGATCTGCAGGTTGTGGCTCCCGATAACGAAGTGTTCGTTAAGCGTGTAGACCCCGACTTCAAGAAACTCGGCCCGAAATTCGGCAAGCTCATGAAGCAGGCCGCCGTGCTCATCAAGAGCTTCTCGCCCGAACAGATCCGCACCCTCGAGCGCGACGGCGCCATCGACCTCGAAATCGACGGCGTAACCACCCGTGTCGACATTGCCGACGTCAAGATCATATCCGAAGACATTCCCGGCTGGCTCGTGGCTAACGAAGGAGCCCTCACAGTGGCCCTCGACATCGAAATCAGCCCCGACCTCTTCCGCGAAGGTCTCTCGCGCGACATCATCAACCGCGTACAGCGCTACCGCAAGGAGCAGAACTTCGATATCACCGACCATATCAACATCCGCTTCCTGCCCTGCCCCGAACTCGAGGATGTGCTCTCGCAGTACTCCGCATACATTGCCGAGCAGGTGCTCGCCGACTCCATCACCCTGTGCGATGTGGCCGACGACAGCAACCTTGTGATATTCGATATCGACGATCTCAAGATCGGCGCTGTCATAACCATTTCATGACCTCCGGCGTTGATAAAGTAATAAGTCGAATAAGTTAAGATAATGGTTCTGTATAAAGGAACCATTATCTTGACTTCTTACTTTCATCAGCCCGCTAAAAAACGTAAAGACTATGAGCGAACAGCTACGGTATTCCGACGAAGAACTGGAAGAATTCCGCCAGATCATACTCTCCAAGATAGAGACAGCCACCGCACTCTACGAGGAACTCTGCCAAAGCCTGCGCAACACCGACGGCAACGATACCGCCGACACCTCCCCAACGTTCAAAACCCTCGAGGAAGGCGCCAACGTGCTCGAACGCGAAGCCAACGCCCGCCTCGCCGAGCGTCAGCGCCAGTTCATCAACCATCTGCGCGCGGCTCTGGTGCGTATCGACAACAAGACCTACGGCATCTGCCGCGCCACAGGCAAACTGATACCGAAAGAACGTCTCCGCGCTGTTCCTCACGCCACTCTGTGCGTGGAAGCCAAAAACAATCCCGACCATTGATGGAATGTTCCCGCACAAGGCGTCTGGCATTGCTGGCCGCCGTCACCGCCGCGGTGATAATAATCGCTGACCAGGTGGTGAAATTCTATGTCAAGACCCATTTCTACCTCGGAGAAGACGTCGAGGTGCTTCCGTTCTTCCACCTCCGCTTCATACAGAACAACGGTATGGCATTCGGTATCGAACTGGGCAGCAAGCTGTTCCTCACATTCTTCCGCATCGTGCTCGTAGGATTCCTCGCATGGTATCTTGTGCGCCTGGCACGTGTGGCCAAGGTCTCGGCCGGATACATGGCGGCCGTGTCGCTTGTTGCGGCAGGCGCTTTCGGCAACATCATCGACTGCGTATTCTACGGCGAGATTTTCACCAATCCGTGGCCGCCTATGACAGCCTCTGTCGTCCCCTGGGGCGAAGGCTACGGCGGTCTTTTCCATGGACTTGTGGTAGACATGCTCTATTTCCCGCTGTTCTCCTTCGTATGGCCCGACTGGATGCCGTGGGTCGGCGGACACGAATTTTCGTTCTTTGACCCTGTTTTCAACATCGCCGACTCCGCCATCACCGTAGGCATGGCCCTGATCATATTCTTCTACACCAAGTATCTCAGCTCCGACTACGCCCGATATGAAGCCGATGGCAAAGCGAACCGTTGAGCTCGCGGCAATGGCCGCGGCCTTGCTTGCCGGTGCCTGTTCGAAGGTGCCCGGAGGGGTCATTCCGCCCGACCGCATGGCCGAGCTGCTGGCCGATTTCCACACCGGCGAGGCTGTGGTCGACATGAACCGCACCGAATTCTACAACGACTCGCTGCGTCAGCTCTACAAACAGAGCGTCTACGCCCGCCACGGAGTGACACCCGAAGAAGTCGACAGCTCTTTCTCGTGGTACGGCCGCCACATGGCCGAGTATATGGAGGTGTACGACAAAACCATCGAGATTCTTGACCACCGCCTCATCGAGACCGGCAACCGCATCGCCGCCGAAGCCGCCCTGTCGATAGCCGGCGACTCGGTCGACGTGTGGCCCAACGCACGCTTCATCACCTTCAGCAGCACCATGCCCTCGCGCATAGCCGCATTCTCGTTCTCCAACGACGAGAACTGGGAGCGGGGCGACAGCTACACATGGCGCGCCAAGTTCTTCAACAACACCGAAAACCTGTGCTTCACCATGGTGGCCGAATATACCGACGGCACTGTCGAGATAGCCACGCGCAATTTCTCGGCCGACGGCTGGAACGAACTCGTGTTCAACACCGACTCCACCCTGACCGCAAACCGCATCTACGGCTTCATCGAGGGCCTCAGCCGTCCCGGCACCATGCTGCGCACCGACAGCATGGAAATGATACGCAAGCGCGTAGACCACAATACGCCTGTGAGCCGCTACAACGTGCGCACCTACCGCCGCCTGGCCGATGTCATAGACACTCCCGTGGCATCGGAGAAACGCGAGCAGGCAACCGATTCCATACAATCATGAACACGATAAGGCTGCTTGCACGGCGTGTAGAGCACCGCGGAACCGTCCATGCCGGGCTGTCGCTCGTCGAGGCCCGTCTGTGCGACGACGGTCTGTGGCATGTCGCCGTCACCCCCTTCGAGCGCGAGACAGCCTCCACTCCCTACCACTCCGGCACTGTGACAGTAGCCGATCCGGCCGACCATAGCCTCCCCTACTCGCCCTCGGCCGAGCCTCCGGCGCTAATATGCCGCTAAGAGGCAATTTTTTGTATCGCATCGCGTTATTTATGGTATAATGAAGCGATATACCATCTTTATCATCATAACTCTGCTGTTTGTTTTCGCCGGCGCCGCCAAAGGCCCGGTGAAAATCAGCGGTGTCGTGACCGACGACCAGAACGAGGGCCTCGAGTTCGTCACCGTCAAGGTGCAGGGCACCGCCATCGGCACCATCACCGGAGCAGGCGGCAAGTACAGCCTCACCGCACCCGAGGCCGACACCATCCGTGTGGTTTTCACATGTATCGGCTTCGAGGAAAGCCGCCGCCGGCTCATCGATGCTTCGGGCGAAGTGACCGTGAACGTGAAAATGAGCCCCGCAAGCTATGCCCTCGGCGGTGTCGAGGTGACCGACTACCAGAAGCAGACCTCGGGCATGCAGAAAATCGACAACGGCAACTACCGCCTCGCCCCCGACGTGAGCGGCGGCAGCGTCGAAGCCCTCATCAGCACTATGGCCGGCGTGAGCTCGGGCAACGAAATGAGCAGCCAGTACAGCGTGCGCGGCGGCTCCTACGACGAGAACAGCGTATATATCAACGGCATAGAAGTATATCGTCCGCAGCTCATATCGTCGGGACAGCAGGAAGGCCTCAGTATCGTCAACCCCGACATGGTCGGCGCCATCGGCTTCTCCACCGGCGGCTTCCCGGCACAGTACGCCGACCGCATGAGTTCAGTGCTCGACATCACCTACCGCCAGCCCGAAGCCTTCGAAGGCTCGCTGTCGGCCTCGCTCATGGGCGCATCGGGGGCCGTGGGCAGCAGTTCGAAGGTATTCTCGCAGCTCCACGGCATCCGCTACAAGCAGAATTCGTCGCTGTTGGGCTCGCTCGACGACAAAGGCGAGTACGACCCTCGATTTTTCGACTATCAGACGAACATGACTCTGAAACTCGGCGAAAAATGGTCGGTATCGGCTCTCGGCAACGTTGCCGTGAACAACTACAAATTCATACCCCACAACCGCACCACCAAATTCGGCACATCGACCGACGCCAAGGAATTCACCGTTTATTTCGACGGCATGGAAAAGGACCGCTTCGAGACATACTTCGGAGCCGCCACACTCATGTTCCGCCCGTCGAAGAAGGCGGAATTCGCCCTGCAGGCCGGAGGATTCTTCACCAACGAACTGGTGAGCTACGACATATCTGGCGAATACTGGCTCGACCAGGCCGGTACATCGGGCTCCGGCGGCAACGAGGGCATAGGCGGCGAGCTTGGCGTGGGGCGCTACCACGAGCACGCCCGCAACCGCTTCAAAGCCTCGGTATTCAACATAGCCCTCAAAGGCGCCAGCGGCCTGCGCCGCCACAATCTCAACTATGGCATCGACTTCAAGCACGAGACACTCTACGACCGCTCGCGCGAATGGGAACTGCGCGACTCGGCCGGCTTCTCACTGCCGGCCGACCCCGATGCCGTGAAGGTGATATACAACCTCAGTTCGCACAACGACCTGTCGACCAACCGCTTCGCCGCATACATCAACGATACCTACCGCCTCGAGACCGGTGCCGGCTACTTCAACATCAACGCCGGCCTGCGACTGTCGTACTGGGATTTCAACAAAGAGACCCTCGTCAGCCCGCGTGCGAGCGTCGGCTTCGTGCCCTCGCGCAATCCGCGCCTGGCACTGCGCTTCGCCACAGGCCTCTACTACCAGTCGCCGTTCTTCAAGGAGTTCCGCCTGCCGCAGACCGATGCCGACGGCAACGTGGTCATAGGCCTCAACCCCGACATAAAATCGCAGCGCTCCTTCCAGCTCATTTTCGGCGCCGACTACACCTTCCGCGCCTACAACCGGCCATTTAAAATTTCGGGTGAGGCCTACTACAAGGCTCTTGGCAACCTCATACCCTACGAAGTCGACAATCTCAAGCTCGTCTACGCCGGCCGCAACCTCACCAGCGGCTATGTCGCCGGCATCGACTTCAAGCTCTTCGGCCAGTTCGTGCCCGGCACCGACTCATGGATCAGCTTTTCGCTGATGAAATCGAGCGAGAAACTCAACGGCGTCAATGTGCCGCGCCCCAACGACCGCCGCTACAGTCTCGCCCTCTTCTTCACCGACTATTTTCCGAAATTCCCCAAGCTGAAATTCAACCTCCGCGGCATTCTCAACGACGGACTTCCGTTCGCGGCGCCGCGCGGCAGCTTCGACAAAGGATATTTCCGCGCCCCGGCCTACAAGCGCGTGGATATCGGCCTACAGTATGCCCTCCTGTCGCCCCGCGCCGAAGGCGAGCCCCGTCAGGGATTTCTGCGGCACTTCAAGAGCATATGGCTCGGCGTGGACGTATTCAACCTCCTCGACATCAGCAACGTGAGCAGCTACTACTGGGTCACCGACATCAACGACATCCAGTATGCCGTGCCCAACTACCTGACACGCCGCCAGTTCAACGTGCGCCTCTCCCTCGAGTTCTGACTCTATGAGACAACTGTTTGCAACAATTCTATTATCTGCTATCATCATGACATCACAGGCAGAAGAGACATTTGAGTGGGACAGCACCGCGAAAGTAGAATGGAGCGACTCCTTCCAGGTCGTCGAAATACCGTCGTCGGCCGATTCCACTGTTCAGAAAGCATATTTCCGCGCAAGCGCCGGCGCTACCCCACAGCCTCTGATAGTGAGCCTGCACACATGGAGCGGTGGCTACAGCCAGAAAGACCCCATGGCCGCCGATGCCGAGGCCCGCGACTGGAACTATATCCACCCCGACTTCCGCGGCTTCAACAACCGCCCCGAAGCCATGGTGAGCGATCTGGTACTCGCCGATATCGACGATGCCATAGCGTATGCGATAGCGCACGGCAAGGTCGACCCCGGTCAGATCCACATAGTCGGTGTGTCGGGAGGCGGACTGGCCACCCTCGCCGCCTACATGGAACTGGAGAGGCCCATAAAATCGTTCAACGCCTGGGTGCCGATATCGGACCTCGAGGCATGGTACTGGGAGTCGCGCGGACGCCGCTACAGCTACGTCCGCCACATAATGGCAGCCATAGGCCGCGACGGAGCCATCGACAGCGCCGAAGCACGCCGCCGCTCGCCTCTCTACAAAGCATTTCCGGCAGAAGCTCGGAAAGGAGCCGAACTGAGAATATATGCCGGCATCCACGACGGCCACATAGGCTGCGTACCCATATCACACTCGGTGAATTTCTACAACCGCATAGCGGGCGAACTGAAATACGGCACCGACGATCTCAGCGAGATATACCGCCATGCCGAGACCGATCCCGACCTCATTTCCAAAGATCTGCTGCTGTCGCTGCTCGAAAAACGCATCAATCCCAACTATCTCGCACGCGGCGAGAAGCTTCTCGGCCGCGACATCCACCTAACACGCCGCTACGGCCCGGTCTCGCTCACCATCTTCGAAGGCGAACACGAACAGATCCCCGGCGCCATTTCCCTGATAGCCGACTGAGGCCGCGAAGAGGCTCTTAACGCTTTTTGGGCTGGATATTGAGGCGGTACTGGAATGAGAACAGAATGTAGCGCGGCAGGGCGTTGGTGTAGCTGACTGTGCGGCCGCTTGCGGTGACGGCGTAGTTTACATTCGACAGCTTGTGCAGCAGGTCGAAACCGTCGATCATGAACACCCAGCGGCTGTTGCGCGGCGGGCAGTACGACAGGCGTGCGTTCCACACCGGGTCGGTGGTGTCGAGATAGTCCACTCCGTAGCCGCGTCGGGTGTAGCAGGTGAAATCGGTGTTTATGGCAAATCCGGCCGGGAGTTTGAACAGCCCCGATATACCGTAGTTCAGGTGATTGGCGTTCAGATTATCGAAATCGGGCTGTGTGGATGTGGTGTGCCGGTTGGTAAGGTCGCAGCGCACCTGCAGGCTGTGAGAGCCGAACTGCCACATGAATTTCATCTTTTCGCTTACCGAACGGTGCTTCACCTTGGTATGTTCGGGCTCTTCCATATTCACGCCAATCATGTCGGAATAGGTGGAGAGGTTGAAATCCGACTCGGAGCTTAGCGTGAACTGCTTTGTGGCACCGAACTGCCAGCGCAGCTCGTTGGTGACGGCCTTCATAGTGTTGCCGCTGACGTTGTACATGCGGTTGTAGCGCACGCCTGTCGAGGTATCGTAGGTATAGCCGCGGGTAAGGGCATTGTCGGTATGGTTGAATCCGAGATAAAGGATATTGGTGAGCGTGTGCGAATGCGGCGTATAGCTCCATCGCACAAGATGTCGGTGGGCGTTCTGCACCTTGAGGTCCGGGTTACCGAGATATATGTTGAGGGGGTCGGCATCGTTCACCACATCGACCATATCCACCATGTCGGGAAGAGTGGGCGATATTCGGTAGCTGTATCGGATGGAATTCCTGTAGCGGCGCTCGCGACCCTCGCCTTTGCGGCCGAAATAGTATTCAACCATAGCGTCCCATATAGTGCTTAAGGTCAGAGTGGTGTTGTCGGTCGAAAGACCGTAGGAGCGGTTGGCGCGCCAATAGTCGAGTTTGCGGTGCACGAATGCCAGATTAGGGTTAAAATTCACCGCAAGCATGCCGTTGCCGCCTATCTCTTCATAATAATTCATTCTCAAACCGACGGTATGCCTGTTCTCCAGAACACGCGCAGTGTAGCTGTTGTCCGGATCGAAGGCCTCGAGATAGTGGCCCGGCACAACACCGTATACGCCCATGTCGGTCAGATGGTCGAGGGCATACATGTACGAATCCTTCACTTTGTCGGAGAAAGCATATGTATACGACAACGACGTATAGCATTTATTGGCTATATTGGTGCTGTACCGCAGGGAGCCGCTCATGCCCAAAGTATGATTCGGCGCATTGTCGAGGTACTGACGGCGTTTTACGGCATCAGCCGCGTTGCGGCCGTAGTTGATGTCGTAGTCGCGCCATAGTTCTTCTTTGTCGGAGCTGTAGCGGATGCTGAAATCGGCAAGCAGACGGTCGCCGGTGCGCGGTATCTTGAACGACAGATAGGGGCTGAATGAGCCGTTGAGATGTTTGCGCCGGCCGTCGGTGCGTGTTTTGGCACGGTTTATAACGCTTTCGAGCAGTTCGGCCGAGCCGTCGGAGTAAAGGGCATCGAGAATTTCGGGAGTAATGGTGCCGGGATCATTGTTGAACGAAGCCGAGAGGTCCGACTGCGAATTTTTAAAATGCGTGTACGAGCCGCTGATCCCTGCTCCGAAACCAAACTTATCGTTTGCCCGGTTATAATACGAATGATTCGTCTGCAGAGCGGTTTCCCTGTTGTGGCTGTTGCTGAACGAGTTTTCGTAGGTGTCGCCACCGGGAAGGAAGTTGGTGCGGGCCGATGTGCGGCGGCTGTTGTCGACGCTCTGCCGGAATATGAAGTCGCCCTGCGCCGAGCGCGAGCCCTCGGGATTCTCGCTGTTGTAGTTCACGGCCGCCATGCGGTATTCTTTCGTGCCCGACGGCATCATCTCGGGGGTCCAGGTATCGTTTCGGCCCGGCTGACGGTTATCGTTCAGATTGTTGATGTTGCCGAGAAAAGTAACGCGCGATGTAGCGTTGAACCACGAAGCGAAGAGTTTGCCCATATACCTGTCCTCGGTGCCGTAGCCGCCCTGGGCATTGATGAGCCAGCCCATGCTGTACTCGCGTTTGAGGCGCACGTCCATGGTAAGTACTTTCGGAGCAGTCATGTCGCCCTGCATCTTCGCAAGTTTTTTCTGCCCCTCGTATACCTCTATGTTTTTCACGGTATATGCCCCGATGTTCTCGAGCATCAGATTATTGTTGCCGTCGAGGAACTCCTTGCCGTTGAGCAGCAGCGACTCCACAAACTCGCCGTTCACCTTAATCTGTCCGTCGTTGTTCAGCTCCACGCCCGGCAGCTGAGCTATGAGAGCGTCGAGCATCGAGCCTTCGGCAAGCTGAAATGCGTCGGCGTTGTACACCACCGTGTCGCCTTTGTTGTAGAATTTGATTTTCGTGGAAGTTACTGTCAACTCCTTGAGCTGCCGTGGTGCGCGCTCGAGGTATATAACCGGTATATTGCGGTAGTTCTCGCGGCGACCCACGTTCTTCACATCGTAGCTGATGGTAGCGGTCTTATAGTCTTCGCATATTACATCGAACACATATGTGGAATCCACCCTCGGAACCGAAAAATAGAAAAACGACAGAGTATCGAACTGCATGTTGCGGTACGTGAGACCCTGGTTGGCCCTGATGGTATCGCACACATTGCCGGCGGAGTCGTAGAGCAATACCCGGGCCTGCGTAAGATCGGTCTTGTTGAGCGCTTCCTTCACGCGGCCCGACAGCGTAAGTGTATTCTCCGCGCCCAAGACGCAAGGCAGCAGCATCGCAAGGATAAGTGACAGAAACAGTTTTTTCATAGATATAGTTTTAAGATTAGTTCTGCGCAAAAGATATACCTTTTTAACTATATGTGCAACTATTTTAATAGTTTTGAACAAATAAAAAACTGCATTTCTAAAATCACTTCCCGCCGACAACAAAGCCGAGGGTGCCTCCGGCAAGAATATCGGCATGGTCGATGATGAGCTTTCTGTGGCGTCGACCGTTGAGTTTCAGCGATTTTACCTTAAATTCGTCGGGAGAGTCGCGCTTCACGGCGAGGGTGAACGTGCGCCCGTTGTCGAGGGATATCTCCACGCGGTCGAAGAGCGGCAGCCCGAGCGAATATTCTGTCGTGCCCGGACAAACCGGATAGAAACCCATAGCTGCGAATACATACCATGCCGACATCTGGCCGGCATCGTCGTTGCCCGACAGGCCGCCAGGCGTGGCGTGATATTCGGTGTCCATTATCGTGTGCACGTAGCGGCATGTCTTTTCATGTTCGCCGATGTCGTCGAACATCCATGCCACCTGATGGCACGGCTCGTTGCCATGCCAGTAACGCCTGGATGTGAACATCGAATCGAGACGTGCGGCGAAAGCCTCGCGTCCTCCCATAACCTCGATAAGCCCGGCACGGTCGTGGGGCACATACCACGTGTAATGGCACGGAGCGCCTTCGGTTATAGCTTTGTTGAAAGTAAACGGATCGAAATTCTCCTGCCATGAGCCGTCGGCATGGCGGCCGCGGGCATAGCCCGTAGCCGGGTCGATTACGTTGCGGTAGTTCTGCGAGCGGGCCCGCAACGCGGCAGCATCGTTCTCGTGCCCGAGAGCTTCGGCGAGCACCGAGAGGGCATAGTCGTCGTAGGCATACTCGAGGGTGCGCGACACCTGTTCGCGCCGGTGGTAGGCGTAGGGCACGGTGTCTTCGAGAGGCACATAGCCGTATTTCATATATGAGTCGAGAGCGCGGCGCCCCTTGCCGTCGCGGTAGTCGGCGTCGGCGGGGATGTCGAAGGCATTCTGACGCAGGCCGCGGTAAGCGGTGGCGACCTCGAAGCCGCGCACGCCTTTCACATACGCATCGGCCATCACGGCATTCACATGGTCGCCTATCATTGCGGCCGTATAGCTGTTCCAGCAGGGGAAAATGGGCATCCATCCGCCCTGGGTATATTTATCGGCAAGCGACTGCATCATGTCGGCCGAAAGAGCCGGCTCGAGAAGCACCAGCAGCGGATGAAGCGCGCGGTATGTGTCCCAGAGGCTGAAACCGTCGTAATATCCATGGCCGGGGCGCCCTGTCATGGTACCGTCGCCTCCGCCGAACGCCGGATAGCGGCCGTCGGCATCGCTGATATCGTGCGGCAGGAAGGAGCAGCGGTATAATGCGCTGTAGAACTTTATGCGGTCCCGGTCGGTGCCGCCTTCCACACGTATTTTGCCCAGACGGCTGTTCCACTCGGCTGCCAGAGCCTGCCGCGTACCGTCGAAATCCCATCCTGGCATTTCGGTGCGGAGATTGGCCACAGCTCCCGAGGCGGAGGTGAACGACGAAGCCGCGCGAGCCACAACAGTCTCGCCCGCGGCTACATCGAACTCTATATAGGCGCCCACACCGGCCACGGAATCGGCCGAAGCCACACCCGGGCATACGCTGTCGCCCACGAATGTGCCATAGCCGGTCACCCTCACGCTCTCAGGCCATTCGAGCACATAATAGCCCGCAAAACCGGCCTCCTCTCCCTTGCCCTGATAGATGCGGTGCACGGGATTGCGGGCCGTGATGCGGCGTACGGCGGTATCGACCGCCACCGTGCCCTGAGCCTCGTCGCTGTTGGGGTTCACTACGATATAACCCTTGCCGGCACAGTCGTAGGTGAAGCGGAAGATAGCCGAGCGCGAAGTGGCCGTCATTTCGGCTGTCACGCTTTCGTCAGGCAGATACACAGAGTAGTAATCGGGCCGCGATACTTCGGTGGTGCGGTCCATGCGCGTGGCTCGGGCTGCGGGCGAAGTGCGCAGTGCCACGCCGAGAGCCATCACCGTTGCCGAACCGTAATCCTGTGTGCATCCGCCGTTTATCCAGTGGGAATTGCGGAATCCCTGCAGCATGTCATCGTGATAATAGTAGGGCGACACACATTTCAGCTCGGTATCGCGTGTCTGCGGTGTCCAGAAATTCATTCCGTTGGGCGCAAGGACGGCGGGAATGACCTGCCCGAGCTCTTCGGTACCCTTGCCGAACAGACCGGCCGAGGCCGACTCGCTGTAGCAGGTGCCTATGCGAGGCTCTACGAAATCGAGCGGCGACTGTGCCGAAAGCGCGCAGGCGCAGCATAGTAACGATAGCGAGACAAGTGTTTTATTCATGATATCCATAGGTTTTGAGCGCAAAAATACACATTTAACTCAAATATATTCGTATTTTTGCCCCGCGCTAACGAATCATTACACAGAGATGAAAGGTTTATTCCCGGTTTTACTCTTGCTCGCGTCTTTTACGGCCTTTGCGGCAAAAAAGACAATAATCACTGATAAATCAGACAATTCACCGATAGCAGCCGCGACGGTCTTCAGCCGCTCAGGCCAGATCATAGGCATGACCGGCGCCGATGGCTCTGTCGGCGGCATAGGCAGGGCCGACCTTCCGGCCACAGTGCGATGCCTGGGATATGAACCGCTGAGCGTCAGCGAACTGACTGACACCATACGCCTCACTCCCGACAGCTACGAGCTCGGCGAAGTGGTGGTGACACCGCTCGACAGGCCCATACTGCGCGTTGTGTGCTACATACGCGAATACTCGGGCGGCATTACCGACACCGATACCCTGCAATACTTCGCCGAGCACATGGCCGATTTCTATCTGCCGACGGCCAAGGTGAAGAAATTCAAGGGAAACAAAAGTCCGAGAATACTGAAATCGATCATGTACGAGCGCTATGCCAACAGCTCGGGGCTCGACAGCGTGGCGCGCCCCGACTACCGCCGCGACGACATTTCGTGGATCGATCTGCTCATGATACCCGGAGTGACCGTGCACGAATCCGATGCCATAAAGGCCGGAGCGCGCTCCGACTCCCTCGCCGGAAAGCACTCGCTCAAGACACTCATAAGGAAAACCGACGACATGTACACCATAAAAACCGACTACCTTGCCGATAAAAAATCGCACAAATGGTCGCCGGCTTTCTTCAAGCTTCTCGGATTCACCATCGACATCAACCAAATGGTCGGCTCCTGGGCCTACCGGCCGAACGAAGCAGGCACATACCGACCGGCCGATCTTCTCTACGGCACTTTCGCCCTCGACATCACCGGACGCGGCAAGTGGATAAAACGGGCCTTCGACAGCGGCAGCCCGGTGCAGATGCACGCCCTTTTCGACGTATACCCCGTTGCGTTCGAACACCTTACCGTCGAGGAAGCCAACTATCAGCTTCACAAGGAAGCGCCCTCTACGCCATTCACGCGCAGCCCCCTGGCCGCACCTCTGCCGCCGGCCACCCGCACGCTGGTCGACCGGGCCCGCGCCCTCGGCTCCAACTGATTTATCGCGCGTTTTTTTGATGAATAAGTTGCGGCGTTTGTGAAAGATTGCTAAATTTGCAGTTCAGAAACTACAAGGGAAAACACAAACAATTCATAAATCAAACAAAATCAATCATCTTATGTGGTTAACAAGCTCATCTATAGGACGTAAGTTCGTGATGGCCATTACCGGCGCATGTCTCGTCCTATTCGTAACTTTTCACGTTTTGATGAATTCAGTAGCACTCCTGTGGCCCGCAGCCTACAACATGATCTGCGAATTCCTGGGTGCCAACTGGTATGCGCTGGTGGCCTCCGCAGGTCTTGCCGCGCTCTTCATCATCCATATCATCTACGCTGTATGGCTGACCGTGCAGAACCGTCGTGCCCGCGGTAACGACCGCTACGACATCAACGGCAAAGCTCCCCACGTAGAATGGTCGTCGAAGAACATGCTCGTTCTCGGCATCGTCATTCTCGCATTCCTTGTAGTGCACATGATTCAGTTCTGGGCAAAAATGCAGCTCCAGGAACTTCTCTCGCACGACCTCGATGTTCTGCCCATGGTAGGCGACGCTCCCGCATCGCCCGCTCTCGGCACCCTCTATCTGCAGCTCGCTTTCGAGCAGTGGTGGACTCCCGTGGTATACATCATCGGTTTCGTAGCTCTCTGGTTCCACATGAACCACGGCTTCTGGTCGATGTTCCACACTGTAGGCTGGGATAACAACATTTGGATCAACCGTCTCAAAACCATCGGCTGCTGGTGGACCTCCATCGTGGTAGCCCTCTTCATCGCTCAGGCCGTTGTATTCACCGTACAGGCCCACAACAAGTTCTTCGTCACCGACGCAGCCCTTCAGGAACAGTATGCCGAGTTCTGGAGCAACAAAGCCGAAGCCCTCATCAACGAGTTCCAGGCCGAAGCTGCCGCTCTCGATCCTCAGGACATGGACGCACAGCTCGAGTTCTTCGTAAGCAAAGGCGACAACTACGCCGACCGCGCCGAGGCTATCGCAAAATACGCCAAAGCTCAGGCTCCCGAGGTATCGACCCCCGAGATCAACCAGCTCGGCCAGTTTGCATCGTTCATCCGCAACCAGGCCGACCGCGCCAAGAGCATGAAACCGTCTAACCCCGCTAACAACTAACAACTCAGAGATATGGCACAGAAACTCAACATTGAGGGCATGATCGACTCTACCCCCATCATGCAGGATTTCGCCGACATCGAAACCGGCAACATGCCTGAGTACACGATCGACTCCAAGATCCCCGAAGGTCCTATCGCTGAGAAATGGACCAACTACAAAGCCCACCAGCATCTGGTGAACCCCGCCAACAAGCGCAACCTCGACATCATCGTGGTCGGCACCGGCCTGGCAGGCGCTTCCGCCGCCTCCACCCTCGGCGAAATGGGCTTCAACGTATATAACTTCTGCATCCAGGACAGCCCCCGCCGCGCACACTCCATCGCAGCCCAGGGCGGTATCAATGCAGCCAAGAACTATCAGAACGACGGCGACTCCGTATACCGTCTGTTCTACGACACCGTAAAAGGCGGCGACTTCCGCTCGCGCGAAGCCAACGTATACCGTCTTGCCGAAGTGTCGAACAACATCATCGACCAGTGCGTGCAGCAGGGCGTGCCCTTCGCCCGCGAATACGGCGGCCTTCTGGCCAACCGTTCGTTCGGCGGCGCTCAGGTGAGCCGTACATTCTACGCCAAAGGCCAGACCGGCCAGCAGCTCCTCCTCGGCGCCTACAGCTCGCTCAACCGTCAGATCCAGAAAGGCACCGTGCGCTCGTTCAACCGCCGCGAGATGCTCGACATCGTTATCATCGACGGCCGCGCTCGCGGTATCATCGTGCGTAACCTCGTTACAGGCGAAATCGAACGCTACGCCGCCCACGCTGTAGTACTCGCCACCGGCGGTTACGGCCGCGCTTTCTTCCTTTCGACCAACGCCATGGGCTGCAACGGCTCCGCCGCCATCCAGGCATTCAAGAAAGGCGCATACCTGGCCAACCTCGCCTTCACTCAGATCCACCCCACATGTATCCCCGTGCACGGCGAAGACCAGAGCAAGCTCACCCTCATGAGCGAATCGCTCCGTAACGACGGCCGCATCTGGGTTCCCGCCAAGAAAGAAGACGCCGAAGCCATCCGCGCAGGCAAGAAGAAACCGACCGATATCCCCGACGAAGACCGCGACTTCTACCTCGAACGCCGCTATCCCGCCTTCGGTAACCTCTGCCCCCGCGACATCGCCAGCCGTGCCGCCAAGGAACGCTGCGACGCCGGCTACGGCGTAGGTACCGGCAACGCCGTATACCTCGACTTCAAGTACGCCATCGACCGCCTGGGCGAAGACGTAGTCCGCGACCGCTACGGCAACCTCTTCGACATGTACCAGATGATCAGCGACGACAACCCCTACGAAACCCCGATGATGATCTTCCCCGCCAGCCACTACACCATGGGCGGCATCTGGGTGGACTACGAACTCCAGACTTCGGTCAAGGGTCTCTTCGCTATCGGCGAGTGCAACTTCTCCGACCACGGCGCAAACCGCCTCGGTGCATCGGCCCTCATGCAGGGTCTCGCCGACGGCTACTTCGTGCTCCCCTACACCATGCAGAACTACCTGAGCGACCAGATCAAGGTGCCCCGCTTCAGCACCAGCGCTCCCGAGTTCGACAAGGCCGAAGCCGACGTACGCTCGCGCATCGAGAAGCTCATGAACATCAAGGGCACCAAGAGCCCCGACGAAATCCACAAGCGCCTCGGCCATGTCATGTGGAACCTCGTGGGCATGGGCCGCACACTCCAGAGCCTCGTCAAGGCAGTCGACGAAATCGAAGAAGTACGTAAGGAATTCTACACCGACCTGCGCATCGTAGGCCGTGCCGATGACCTCAACACCGAGCTCGAAAAGGCACTCCGCCTCGAGGACTTCCTGGTAATGGCCAAGATGATGGCCGTCGACGCCCTCAACCGCAACGAATCGTGCGGCGCTCACTTCCGCGAAGAATACCAGACTCCCGACGGCGAGGCAGCCCGCCGCGATGACAAGTACATGTATGTATCGTGCTGGAAGTACACAGGCGACAACGAGAAACCCATCCTCATCAAGGAACCCCTCAAATATGAGGCTATCCAGGTGCAGACCCGCAACTACAAGTCCTAATCGATAACCACGCACGGATCCGGCCGGCGGCATCCCGGCGGCCGAGTCCTACCAAATACATTACATATCAAAATGGAACATACAATCAGCGTAAATCTGAAAATTTGGCGTCAACGTGGTCCCAAAGAGAAAGGACAGTTCGTCAACTATCACCTCGACAATGTCTCCACAGGCAGCAGCTTCCTCGAAATGCTCGATATGCTCAACCAGCAGCTCGTAGAGAAAGGCGAGGAGCCCGTAGTATTCGACAACGACTGCCGCGAAGGTATCTGCGGCATGTGCTCGCTCTATATCAACGGCCATCCCCACGGCCCCGTGCAGGGCATCACCACCTGCCAGCTCCACATGCGTAAGTTCAACGACGGCGACACCATCACCATCGAACCCTGGCGCTCGGCCGCATTCCCCGTGATCCGCGACCTTATGGTAGACCGCAACGCATTCGACAAAATCCAGCAGGCCGGCGGCTACGTGTCGTTCAACTGCGGCGGCGCCCAGGATGCCAACAACCTTCCCATCAGCAAGGAAGTGGCCGACACCGCCATGGACTCCGCCACATGCATCGGCTGCGGCGCATGCGTGGCAGCCTGCAAGAACGGCTCGGCAATGCTCTTCGTATCGGCTAAGGTAAGCCAGTTCGCTCTCCTGCCCCAGGGCCAGGTAGAACGCAAGCGCCGTGCCCGCGCCATGGTAGCCAAGATGGACGAACTCGGCTTCGGCAACTGCACCAACACCGGTGCCTGCGCCGCCGAATGCCCCAAGAACATTCCTCTGAGCAACATCGCCCGCCTAAACCGCGAGTTCATCAATGCCAAGTGCTCTGAATAAGTTTACAGACTTAAATTCCTAAATATCGAGCGTCTGCCATTACGGCAGACGCTCATTTTTTTGTTTTTTTAAGATTTAATGCTTACCTTTGCGGCGGTTTTCTAAGAATATATATAACAAGGTACGTTTCAACATTATGGGTTCAATAACCACAGCCGCAGCACGTATCGGCTCAGCTATCGATTTTCACCCCAAACTCTTCTCCACACTAAGACATTATAACGCCGAACGCCTCAAGGCCGACATCATCGCCGGCATAGTAGTCGGCATCGTGGCATTGCCTCTGGCCATCGCTTTCGGTATCGCCTCGGGCGTAAATCCCACCATCGGCCTCACCACAGCCATCATCGGCGGCTTCCTTGTGTCGTTCTTCGGCGGCAGCACCGTGCAGATCGGCGGCCCCACGGGCGCATTCATTGTCATAGTCTACAATATCATAGCCCAGTTCGGCCTCCACGGCCTCGCCATAGCCACATTCATGGCAGGCGTCATACTGGTGCTGATGGGACTCTTCCGCCTGGGTACGGTCATTAAATTCATACCCTACCCCATCGTCGTGGGCTTTACAGCCGGTATCGCCCTGACAATCTTCTCGACACAGATCAACGACTTCTTCGGCATGGGGCTGCACGATATCCCCGGCCAGTTCATACCCAAATGGGGAATGTACTTCCGCAATTTCGGCTCCATATCGCTGCCGGCGCTCGCCACCTCGATGATATCGCTGCTCATAATCGTACTCACGCCCCGGATATCCAAGAAGCTGCCGGGCGCCCTCATCGCCATCATCCTCGTAACGGCCGGCACATATCTTTTGGGACTCTTCACCGATTTCCATGTCGAGACCATCGGCGACCGCTTCGGCACAATGGCCACCGACATACCGCAGCCCCACGGATTCGCCATCAACATGGCCACCATCAACATGCTTCTGCCGTCGGCATTCACCATCGCCGTGCTCGGCGCCATCGAGAGCCTGCTGTCGGCCACGGTTGCCGACGGTGTCACCGGCTCGCGCACCAACAGCAACACCGAGCTCATCGGCCAGGGCATAGCCAACATCACAGTACCGTTCTTCGGCGGCATACCCGTGACCGGCGCCATCGCCCGCACCATGACCAATATCACCAACGGCGGCCGCACTCCCGTCGCCGGCATCGTGCACGCTCTGGTGCTCCTGCTCATCTTCCTCTTCGCCATGCCTCTTATCAACTTCGTGCCCATGGCCTGCCTGGCGGCTGTACTCATGGTCGTGGCCTATAACATGAGCGGCTGGCGCACGGTTGTCGGCATACTCCACGCCCCCAAGAGCGACATCTCGGTGCTCGCTGTCACCTTCCTGCTCACAGTGATCTTCGACCTCACCATAGCTATCGAGATAGGCCTGCTGCTGGCCGTGGTCCTCTTCCTGCGCCGTGTTACCGAGAATACCGAAATCAAGGTATACTCCGAACAGCTCGACGTGGCCGAAGGCACCGACCTGAGCAACCACGAGGTGCTCAACGTGGCCCGCGGTGTGAGCGTCTACGAAATCGACGGTCCGTTCTTCTTCGGCGTGGCCACCAAATTCGACGAAATGATGCGCTCCACCATGGTCAGCAAGCCCGTAGTGCGTATCATCCGCATGCGCAAGGTATCGTTTATCGACGCGACCGGCCTCCACAACCTCGAGCTGCTCATCCGCTCGTCGCAGAGCGAAGGCATCCACATAGTGCTCTCGGGCGTGCGCAGTAATGTCCGCCAGGTGCTCGAGCACGCCGGAATCGACCGCCTCATCGGCAGCGACCACATCTGCGACCATATCGACAAGGCCGTGGTGATGGCAAATCTCATAGCCGCCGATGCCCGAAATCCTCACAAAATGCCGCGATAATGCCCAATTGTTAAAAATAGGGCCTTAACGCGAAAAAAAGAACCTTAAAATTTGTGAGAAATAAAAAATGGGCTTACCTTTGTGGCGTTTTTGAAAGCAAACATACGTTTTATTACTAAATCAAAACACAAGATGAAAAAGTTAGTATTGATGCTCGCCGTTGCATTCAGCATGTCGTTCGTTGCATGCGGCAACAAGGAAGCTGCTGCTGATGCAGCTGAAGCTGGTGATTCCGCAGTTGTAGCTGAAGAAGTTGTTGTAGCAGAAGTTGACACTTGCTGCGGTGGTGATAGCTGCCAGGCTGACACCGTTGTAGCTGCTGCCGCTGAAGTTGCTGTTGCTCAGTAATTTTCACCCCACTCCTCAACATCAGGCGCCTTAGGCGCTTCTTAAAGAAGAAACTAAAAGAGGTCGTTCGCATTGCGAATGACCCCTTTCGTTTTATATGCCTACTCTCAATCAGGCCAGGCGCCGGGAGGCGGCTTCGGCCGGGCGCTTCGGCTCGTCGATGCCGAGCCAGCGTGCGCCGGGAATAAACGCTATGATGCGCGCTGTGAGCCAGCTCGACAGGAAGGTGCACACGGCTATCGCCGGAATGGCGAGCCCGGTAGGCAGCTGCATGTCGAACTTGAAGATACCCACCCACAGGCCGAGCCAGAAGATGTGCATCAGATACATCGTATAGCTAAGACGCGACATATCGAGCACCACTGCAGGCTCTTTCTTCATGCTGATGGCGCTGAACATAAGGAATGCGCCGGTAGTGAGCACAAATACATTGAGGGTGCAGAACGACCATCCGATTTCGAGTTCGGGAGTGGCGATGTTGGTCTGCGGCTCAGCCTGAACATAGAACGACCATATGGTCACCGCCGCCCCGGCAAGCATCATAGGCAGACCCACGGCAAGCCTGCGGCTGCGGCTCCACGACAGATGCACACGGATATAGTGCGCCGTAACCACATAGCCCAGATAGCCTGCGAAGTACCACAGCATATGGTATTCATTCCAGAAGCACTGGCCCCATACCTCGCCGAACCAGCGCACAAGGAAGGGAATGCAGGTCGACACGGCGAAAAGCGCTATGAAGAACTGCTCCTCGCGCGCGGTCGCGCGCTGCAGCCACGGCGATATCATGGGGGTAAAAAGATAGATGCTTATAAGTGGATACATGAACCACAGATGCCCTGCCAGCGACGGGAAGTTGAGAGGAATGCGCGAAAGGTCGCGGATGGCGGTCTCGCTGTCGATCTGACCCCAGAGCAGTGGCAGAGTGCTGTAGAGTATCATAAATATGATGAACGGAGGCAGAATGCGCAGGAAACGGCGGCGGTAGAACTGACCCATCGTCATGGTCGGCTTCATCGGCACCAGCAGATAGGCCGACACAATGATGAACAGAGGCACCGACATGCGCGAAAAACCGTCGTAGAGTGAAACCCAAAAGCGGTCTGTCTCGTTCGCCAGCCACGATACCGGGCCGGCCATCTCGCCGGGATTGGGCGAGCCGTAATAGTTCTCACTGGCATGCACCAATATCACCAGAAAACACGCGAAAACGCGTATAAAGTCCAAAAAAACTATTCGTTGATTCATGGTATCAGAGGTTGTTTAATAACATCTTATTCATTTTTCACAAAATTAGCTATTTTTCCCACTCAGGAATGTGCGCCCCCCTGCCATTTCTGTAAAAAAAGCACCGCCCGGTAGTGAGCCGGGCGGTGAGGAACGTGGGGAAAGGGAGAATGGCAGGTTATTTCAGCACTATTTTGCGGGCGGTGCGGCCACGGCGTTCTATGTAGATGCCGGAGCGGGCGCTGCCCACATCGATGCGGCGTCCCTGAAGATCGAAATACTCGGCAGGCGCGTCGCTGTCGCCGGCCACAGGCAGGCTGATACCGGTAGTATATTTGCTCTGCGGGAACACCGGCAGCGAGGGGAACCAGTAGTTAGAAATCATAGGATATTCCCTGATCAGATTGCCGAACTCGTCGTAGCGCCGCAAAGCGTAGGTCGGATCGGTGAAATCATGGTACACCGACATGTATATTTCTTCGGTCTGCGGATGCACGCGCATGGAGCATCCGTAGATCTTCCAGTCCACATCCTCGTCCTCGAGGTTGATGATGCGAGTACAGGTGCCGGATTCGATATCATACCGGTACACATACTTACCCGAGAACCACGTATTGGCACCACCCTTCCAGTAGAGCACCGGCTGGGTCTCGGAAGCGCAAAAAGCGTCGGGGGTCCAGGCATACCACGAGTTGGAGGGGCCGTAGGTGCCATCGGGAAGGGGCACTACTGTATAGGCCAGCGACACAGGGTCGACCTTGAGCAGATACGGAAGTGCCGAGCCGCGGCCGTCGGTACCGCCTGCCACACTCACCCACAGATTGCCGTCGGCGCCCAGCACCACGGCTCCGATACCGGCATCGGGCTGCACCACATCCATCTTTATGACATCGGTCACGGCATCGGTCGCCGGGTCGATTACCAGCAGGCCTTCCGACTGATGAGCCGCAAACACACGGCCGGCAGCGAGCACCATTGTGCCGCACTGTCCGTGATAGAGCGAACCCGACGAGTCGGTGTTCGGTTTGCCGTCGGAACCGTTGGGATTCTCCGTGCCGGTCACTTTCTTCACAATCTCAATTTTATCGAGATCGAGGACCCAGATGCCATTCGAGCTCGACACATAGCCTTTGGTATCGCTCACGCCGACGAAGCCGCGGCCATCGCACTGCGAGCCGTCGGGAGCTATGTACTGCAGCTGCTTCACAATCTTGAGAGTGGTGGCGTCGGCCACGGTTATACGGCCGCCGGTCACGAGCGCACCGCCGTCTTTGTCCTGCTTGGCGATGAGATAGAAGCGGCCGTTCCAGATAGCCCCGAACTGGTTGGTGCAACCAAGCTCTTTACCAGGATTTTCGGCCTGGATTACGCGATAGTGCCAATAGTCGCCGTCGGGATCGTCGGGCAATATATAGTTCATGGTCGAATTCTGATGTCCGTACCAGTCTTCGTTGACTATGAACACACCTTTGGTATAATCAATACCCGCCCCCTGTGCGGCCGCAGCCACACAGGAAGCGAGAATGAACGAAAAGAGTTTCTTCATCGTATCACAATTTTTGCGGTCTTACCTTCGGAGCGAAGCACATATACGCCTGCGGGAAGTGTGGCGCGGGCCTCCGATACCGAAACTCCGGTTGCAACGCGCACGCCGCTGACGCTATATACGTCGGCCACAGTGCTGTCGCCGACCTCGAGCGAACCGATGCCGGTGGTAGCGGGAGTGGTGAATGTGCCCGGGGCAACCTCGTAGCTGTTGTCGCCGTGTGTGGCTGCAAACGAAATGCCGTATGTAGTGGCCGGAGCCAGACCTTCGATTTCGGCTGTGAAAGTACCGTCGGCGGCCGGAGTGATGGTGCCGGCAGCGGTGCTTCGGGCCGGAGTCTCCACCTCGAAAGCTATGGCGAGGACGGGAAGCACCCAGGCGTTGTTGGCGGCCAGGAAGCGGCCCGGCAGCCCGGCCTTGTCGTAGGACACATTCACACAGCCGCTGACAATATGCTTGTCGCCGAGTACTTCGACACCTGTCACGGCAACCTCCACACCGGCGATTTCGGGAGCGGTGATTTCCGATTTCTTCCAGTTGTTGCCGGTGCTCATATATGCATCGGCAGTCGCGGTGGGGACGACAACCTTGGCATACGGACCTGAGGAACCTTTGAGCGACATTGTGTAGGAACCGATGGATATCGGAGTCGGATTACACATATATATTGTCATTTCAGTGGCATTCTGGCAAATATAATTCTGCGACATAGTTGTGACAGAGGCCGGAATTACAAGCTCTGAAAACGCAGGATTGCGGAAAGCCCAGCCCTGAATGGTCTTTACACCGTCGGGCAGATCGATCGCAGTAAGGCCGTTGTCGGCAAGAGAGTACTGGCTGACGGCGGTAAGACCGGCCGGCAGGATGATGCTCTTCATGGCGACGCAGCCATTGAATGTATAATTGGGCAGAGTGGTCATATTGGCGCCGAGTTTTATGGTACCCGCTGCGGGGATATCGTCGTCGCCATAGTAAGCCAGGGTCTCGAGCGAGCGGCACGAACGGAACACCTGTGTGCCACCGAAAACAGCATCGGGGTTCATGGTCACTTTACGAAGGCTCGAGCAGTTGTAGAACAGCGACATAGGCAGAGTGGTGACGCCGGCCGGGATAGCGACTTCCGTAAGGCTCGAGCAACCCTGGAATGTCGAGGATCCGAGTTCGGTAAGAGCGGCCGGAAGAGTTATTTCCGTAAGCGACGAACAGCTCTGGAAAGCAGACGAACCGATTGCAGTGACCGTGGACGGGATTGTTACCGATGTGAGCCCTGCGCAGCTGCTGAACATGCTCTGGGGAATCTCGGTGAGCGAGGCCGGTATCTTCACCTCGGTAAGCGAACGGCAGTTCTGGAATGCGTTGCTGCCTATTTTTTCGATAGTCTGGGGCAGGTCGATCGACTTAAGGCCGGTGCAATAGGAGAAAGCCGACGCACCCAGTTCGGTAAGCGACGCGGGAAGATTGATGCTCTCGAGAGCCTCGGAATAGAAGAACGCACGGTCGCCGATAGTCTTGAGACCTTCGGGGAGCTGCATCGACACAAGCGAGGTGCAGTTGCTGAAGGAGTACATGCCGAGCGAGGTGACGGTCGAAGGCAGACTGACCTTGACCAGAGCCTCGCATTCGTCGAAAGAATACTGGGGAATTTCGGTAATACCTTCGGGCAGAGTAACCTCGGTGAGTTCCTTGGCGCCACGGAAGGTGTTTTCGGTCATCGATGTCACCTTGAACGATATATTCTGGTAGCTCACCACGGGAGCCACAGTGACCACGCCCTTCCAGCCGGCCAGATTGGCGGCCTCGATCCGAGTGTCGGACACGGTGCCTTCCACACGTTTGTACGTGAGGGCGACTTCGTTAGTCTCGCCGACGGCCGTGACACGGTACGATATTCCGTCCATGTCGAAAAGATCGCCCACATTGACATCCATGGCGTATTCGGCGGTTTTGGTAAAGTTTTTCCAGCCCTCGGCAGCGCCATACACACCGGTGTAGCCTACGGGCACAGTGAGTGTGGCTACGGCATATACGGCAGCGTCGAACACATCGTCGGAGCAGGCCGGTGCCACTGTATTCTCCACCCTGACTTCGGCAATGGCGGGGCATTCGGCAAAAGCACCCGAAGCGATGGTCTTCACCGACTGAGGAATCACAACCTTTGTGAGCGCCGCATTGTCGGCGAAGCACATCTCGCCGACCGATACTATACCTTCGGGGAGTACGACTTCGGCGATTTGTGTGCTTGCAAACACACCGGCACCCAGATTCTTCACATTAGCCGGGAAAATAGGCTCTGTGATGGCTGTAGCGCAGAATGCACGGTCTCCGATAGTACGCAGCTGATCGGCAGAACCTTCTCCGGCGAATTTCACCGTGGCAAGAGGAGTGGCGCTGAAAGCATCGGCTCCGATCTCGGTGACACTTTCGGGCAGTGTGATACCGGTAACTTCTGTAGCTGCAAAAGCGGCGTCGGCTATACCGACTACCTTATATTCAGTCTCTTCATCGGTAAATGAAGCCGGGATCACGATGTCGCCCGAGTATGAAGTGAGCGTCTCGCCCTCCATTTCGGCGGGGGCGCACACGAGCACAGTCTTCGACGAATAGCTCTTGAGCGAGTAGTAGATGCCGTCGTGCTTGAATAGAGTCTTGGCGTCCTCGGGGATGCCGGCGGGAGCTGCGACAAAAGGTTTCCAATCGTAGGAACCGAAGCCGACTGAGAAATTCCAGCCGTCCCACGAACCGTCGCTGAGCAGGCGCCCCGATGCGCCCCAGCCGGAATAGCCGAAGCTGCCGGCCGCACCTTCCTTCACCCAGTACGACCAGTAGCCGTTGGTATACCAGCCCGCTGCCCAGAGGTCGTCGGCATCGGTAGCCTTCCAGTTGTCATAGTCGTAGTCGGAACTGCCGCCCTGGCCGGGCACATAGCCGCGGGGGTGTATGAACAGACCTGTTTCGGAGGTGTAGATCTGGCCGTCGCCTTCGTCCTTAAGGCTTATTTCTCCGTCATCGTCGAGGTCCCAGCCGAAGCCGTTGATTGTATAACCGCCGTTGGGATCGGTGGGCGACGACACATTTGTGTACTGTATAAGACCGTAGAGGCGGGGATTGTCGGCAACCACAGCACGTATCATGTCGGCGCCGGTAGCCTGGCCGTCCCAGCGGTAACCGAACACGAGAGCGTTTTTCTCGCGGTTGTCATTCCACTGTATTACGAGAGCGGCGCGATTGGCGCCCTCGCCGCTCCACGATTCAATCATATCGAAGGTAAAATCGCCTTGGGGGACACCGAGATCACCCGGGTCGGAGGGGTAATCGGACAGCGGAACGACCGCAGGAGCCTTTTCGGTTGTAGCAGGCAACGTAGAGGCATAGTCGATGCCCTGCACTGTTCGCGGAAGCGCCTTAGGCTCCGTGCCGGCAGCATAGGCTATAACGCCCAGAGCAGCCGCCGAGGCAACAATGAGTAGATTCTTTTTCATGTTTTAAAATGTTTGGGTTTATCTTGCACACGGGTCTGGCAATGGCCGTCGCCAGACATGAAGCGGCATCTGCAGTATGCCGACAACCTCCTGGTTACAGGCGCATTAGGCCCTGTATTTTATAGATGTGGTATTGTCTTTTCCGGTATATTAAGGTCCTGGGCGCGGCACAGCTCGGTGGATGTCTCTCCCAGCCATCCGCAGCACTGATTCACGCCTGTATAGACTCGCACGAAGTCGATACCCGGCAGGTCTACATGGTTTCCGTCGGCATCCACGGCCCACGATATGTCGAAGCTGTTAAGCTCCACCTCCTCGTTCGGATGGTTGTCGACATACCCCCACGCATAGCTGTAGAGCACATAGTAGCTGCCGTTGCCCGACAGATCCTCGGCATTCGGAGCCAGCAGCGTTCCGGTGAAAGTGAGAGTGTTGTCCTGAATCCAACGCGGATAGTAGTCCTGCGGGTGAAAGCCGTTTTTAGGCATGAAGCCCGATGCTCCCTCCGAGTCGGTCCACGGGATGTAGTGTATGTCGGAGAGCATGCCGTCGGCGCTTGGCTCGGGCTTGCGGGTTTCGTCGGGGCGATGATAGGTAATGGAGTAATTATGCCGGGTGGCGTCGGAGCGGTATTCGCTGCCGGCGAGTTCGTACCATTCATCGTCGGGGATACCGTTGCAGTTGGCGTCGTAGCTCACCATGACAATGCCGGGCTCGCACGAACCGCCCTTCTTCTCGGGCTGCATAAGCTCGTAGAAGCAGTTGCCCCATATGCGGATATCGCCGCGGCCGGGAGTGTTGACCACAGTATGGTCGAAACCGAAGGTTACATATCCGCCGAAGCCGCCGAGAGATATCAGCACGTCGTTCTTGCCCGAAATAGCCTCCTCGGCCTTGCGGGCCATGTCGGCCTCAGTGTCACCGGGTTCATATTTTGGCATTTCGTTGACAAACTGGCCGGGAGCGGGGCGATACTCGTACACCTTCGATATATACGGGCTGTACTCCACCTCCTCGTGGAGCACATGGACGGTGAAATCGAAATGATAGGGTGTCTCGGCATCGATGATGTCGAAACTCATGTCGTAGCTGCCTTCACCGGCTGCGAGAAATACATAGTCCCGGTCGGTCGAGACAATGCTTTCCCTCCCGTCGGCTCCTTTGAGAGTCCAGCGGTAGGCGCTGCCGGTCAGGGCCGGGTTCAGCGGCAGTTTCTGCATGCGCGCTATGCGGTACGACGGTTCGAGGCCGAGGCTCACGGTGGATATATCGTCGGAGCAGCCGAAGAGAGTGGCCGTGAGGGCTATCAGACAGTATTTTATGTACTTGGAGAGCATCTCTATTTAGGTAAAAAGGCTATATGGGCTGGAATGTCGCCGGTGCGGACGCTCCATTTGCGGCGACCGAAGCGGTCGAAACAGTAGAGGGTGCCCGACGACACATAGTTTTTGGCGTCGGTGACGAAGATATCGCCGGTCTCGGGATGTATGGCAATACCGTAGGGTATGGTGATGTCGCGGTCGGTGCCGTCGGTAATAAAGTTTTCCGACACCCGCTCCTTGGTGCGTATGTCGACTATGCCGTATGTTATGGTGTTCGACTGGGTATAGTTGTTCCACTCGGTGGCATAGTAAAATAGCGAGTCGCCCCGGAAAGCCATGTTCGAGCATGCTATGGCGAGGGTATCGGTCACGGTCATGCGGTTGTAGCCGCGCACTTTGTCGAGCACATAGAGGCGCGAGGGGCGGCTCTGGTAGTCGCCGCGCGATGTCACCCAGAGCTTGCCGTAGCGGTCTTTCTTGAGGCGGTGCAGATTGATACCCACCGGTATCTGCTGCACCTGTTTGAAGGCGATCATCTCCACCACCGATACGGTGTTGTCGTAGAGAGGCGCACGATAGCCGCCCGAATTGGCCACATACATATAGTCGTCGACAATCTCCATCTCTTCGGGCTGATAGCCTACGGTCACCTTGCGTGTCACGGCAAGTGAAGTGGTGTCGACCTCGTAGACAGCGCCCTTGGGAGCGTTGGGGTCTATCATCACCGGGCCCACATACGAACTCACGTATGCCTTGCCGCGGTGGAAGCGCACATAGCGGCAATTGGGAATATCGACCTGACCGAGGCGTATGCCTGTGCGCGCGTCGAGCACCTCGACCTTGTGCGAGCAGTTCACTGTCACATAGAGCTTGGAGCCATAGATTCCAATGTCGTTTCCGACATCGCCAAGCTCCTTGATTACATTGGGATTGCGCTCGGCATAGAAATTGCGCGAGTAGAGGCCGGTCATATAGTCGTAGTAGTCGAGAGTGCATTTGTTCGAGCCCATATTACCCTCGTTTACAATGTACAGGCCGCGGATAGCCGAGGCCGGAGCCTCGTCGCCGATGATGTCGTACTCCGTAGGCACCACGAGTTCGTCCTCCCGACAACTCGTGGCGACCAATAGGAGCGGCAGAAAAATATATATTATTAATGTCCGATACATTTAACTTTGAGTCAGATTTCTACGGTGATGGTAAAGCGATAATTGCGTTTGGGCATCGGGTAATTGATGATTACGTCGTAGTCCTGGTTTAAGAGATTGTTGATTTCGGCCATGGCGCGGGCGTTGACGGGCCCGAAACGGAAATCGCGGCTTATGGAGATATCGCTCGTATACCAGGGCTGGGTATAGTTGTAACGTATATTCTCCTGCTGGTTATAGCGCTCGCCTACATATATATAGCTGTAATTGAGGCCCCATCCGCGCCACTCAGCGTTGAGCACGGCCGAACCCGAATGATGCGGTATATACGGAATTTGGTGGCGATAGTAGTTGTCGGCCGGATTGGTCACATCTATGGCACGCTGCCAGGTGTACTGGCCGCGGAAAGTAAGCTCGAGAACATCGACAGGCACCACCGTCACCGACGCCGTGGCGTCGATGCCGCGTATGTCGACCACTCCGAGGTTGAGCATGGTCCAGCGGAACTGCTGTCCCTTGGGGTAGGCCACAATCTTGTCTTTCACCTTGTTGTAGTACGCGTCGACGCTCACGTTGATACTGCGCACAGTTCTCGATGGCGCGAACATAAGCTGAGCGCCCACGTTATACTGGGTCACATGCTCGGGCGACAGCTTGGAATTGCCCATGTCGGCGTAGTACAGGTCGTTGAAGGTAGGCATGCGGAACGACTTCTTGTAGAAAGCCCTCAGGCTGAGCCAGTCGGCGCGCAGGGGGCGACCCGACACATAGACCGCCGGAGTGAACACGTGCTTGTCGGACGGCGATTCCTGACCGCGGAGACGGTCGTGGATAAATGTCATGAGACCGCTGGCCTGCACGCGCAGCCGGCCCAAGTCGAGAGCCGAAGCCACCGACACCAAATTGGAAAAACGGTCGGGCTTGGCAAAACCGGTCATGTCGGCCGACATGGTGTTCCACTGGAAGTCGTAGCTTACCGAGGCCCACCATTTGTCGGTGAGCGTGAAGAGGTTGGCTGTCGACAGGTAGAACTCGCGCTGACGGTAGAGATTGTCGATTTTCACCTGGCGGTCGTCGTTGTTCACATAGTGGGTGCGGTAGAAGGCGTATTTGGCGTTGGCAAGCGTGCTCCAGCGCCCTTGGGTATGTGTAAAGCTGCTCTGCACGAAGGAGTTGTTATCCCATATGCGCTCGCCGCGACGCCACACGTTATTGACGATGGCACCGGGTACGCCGCGCTCCGACGTATAGTTGTAGGCCTTGAAGCGCCAGTCGCCCTTGCCGGTGTTTCCGTTGAGATTCAGCTCCATACGGGTGGCGTCGATATCGCCGTTCTGGCGCACGGCGGTGGTGTCGTACGCAATCTCGCCGGCAGGGTTTACACGGCGGTAACGGAACTTATATTTACCCGTAGATGTAAGATATTCGGCGCTCAGCGAAGCACTTACATGCTCCGACAGCTTCACCTCGACCAGTGCCGACGGATTGAGCACGTCGAACGAGCCGAAGCGCACCGTGCCCCGGGCATGATAGCTTTCGCCGGGAGCGAAATGCGGCGTGCGGGTGCGCATATACACCGTGGCGGCGCTGCCGAAGTCGCGCGCCGGCTGCAACAGTGCGCTGCGCTGCCCGTTGTGGAGCGACAGTGCCTCCACATTGTCGAGCGAAAACTGGCCCAGATCGATCTGGCCGTTCTGGGCATTGCCGAGGGCTACGCCGTCGTATACCACGCCGGTATGGTTGGTGCCCATGGAGCGGACGTTGACAGTCTTAATGCCACCGACGCCGCCGTAGTCCTTCACCTGCACACCGGCAAAATAGCGCAGCGCATCGGCCACACTGTTGCTGTTGAGCCGGCGCAGCTCCTCGCCTGTAAGGGTTTGTACGGGGATTGTCTGCCGGCGTGCCGTGCGCGATTCGACGGTCACTTCCGACAATGCGATAGTGTCGGCGGTCTCCTGGGCCGTCGCTTCTATCGATAATATAATGAAGAGTGCTGTGTATAGCGCTTTTTTCATATTCCTTGCAAGAACGGTTACATTGCCGTCGTGCCCGGGGAAATGAATCGGATGAAAAGCGCCGTGGCCTTAACGGCACGCAGAAAGGTGCCGGCCGTGGTGATGTCCGAAGCCCGTCCTCGCAGGCAATAGCGGCAGATGGTGATAACGGCAGGTCTTCTGACTCGTTTCAGCCTGAGCGGCGCCTTCCCCGGGGTCGCACCCGAGTGGAGTGTGCCGACGGCCTGTGTCGAAACTTACAGCAGCGGGACTGTCCGGGATTTTCACCCGATTCCCTTTTAAGCAAGCGCTTGGCAAGAAGCGCCCGCACCGTTTTCGCCACAAAATTACGTATTTTGTAGCAATGTAACAAACTTTCGTTCTAAAAATATTACCTTTGCGCATCCAAAACCATAGACACAACTATGTCCGCAACTATTTGTGAAAAACAGTATGCCGGTTCCGACCACAGGGTACTGGAGCTTCTGGCCCAGACTTTCCCCAACGTATCGGCTGCCAGCTCCGAAATAATGAATCTCGAGGCAATACTCAGCCTCCCCAAGGGTACAGAGCATTTCGTCGCCGACCTCCACGGCGAGTACGAGGCTTTCCGGCACATCCTCCGCAACGCCTCGGGCAACATCCGCCGCAAGGTCACCGAGGCTTTCGGCAACGCCCTGCGCGAATCGGAGATACGACAGCTGTGCTCGCTCATATACTACCCCGAGCGCAAACTCGAACTTATAAAGACCGAAGAGCCTTCGCTGGCCGACTTCTATCGCGTGACCCTCAATCAGCTGATAAAGGTATGCCAGTCGGTATCGTCGAAATACACCCGCTCCAAGGTGCGCAAGACCCTGCCGCAGGAATACGCGTATATCATCGAGGAACTCCTGCACGAATCGCCGTCCGACGATGACAAGCAGGCATATTTCAACCGCATCATCGACACCATAATAAGCACCGGACAGTCCGACGCCTTTATCGTGGCCATATGCAATGTGATACAGAAACTGAGCATCGATCAGCTGCACATACTCGGCGACGTCTACGACCGCGGCCCGGGTGCCCACCTGATCATGAACATGCTCTGCGACTACGGTTCGTTCGACATCCAGTGGGGCAACCACGACGCCCTGTGGATGGGAGCCGCCGCCGGCAACGCCTGCTGCATGGCCAATGTGCTGCGTCTGTCGCTGCGCTACGGAAACATGGCCACCCTCGAAGACGGCTACGGCATCAATCTGGTGCCCCTGGCCACTTTCGCCATGGAGACCTACGCAACCGACCCCTGCACCGACTTCGGCCCGAAAGTCGACAGCGATGACGAGACCCAGTACAACGAGAAGACTCTCCGCCTGCTGGCCCGTATGCACAAGGCTATAAGCATAGTGCAGTTCAAACTCGAGGGCGCCCTCATCGGCAGGCATCCCGAATGGAAAATGGACGACCGGCGCCTGCTCGAGCATATCGATACCGCCCGCGGCACCATCCGCCTGGGCGACAAGGACTACGAGCTTAAGGATTCGTACTTCCCCACCCTCGATCCGTCGGCACCCTACGCCCTCACGGCCGAAGAAAAGGAACTGGTCGACAAGCTGATGCATTCGTTCCTCATGAGCACACGCCTGCGCAAGCACGTCAACTGCCTGCTGTCGAGCGGCTGTCTCTACGGCATATACAACAACAATCTGCTCTTCCACGCCTCCGTGCCGCTCAACGCCGACGGCACTCTCAAGGAAGTGGAACTGCTCGGAAGCCGCTACAGCGGCCGCGAGCTGTTCACGCGCACGGGACTGCTGATGCGCGAGGCCTTCACCGACGACACGCCCGAAGCGCAGCGCCAGTATGCCGTCGACTACTACTGGTATCTGTGGTGCGGACCCGACTCGCTGCTTTTCGACAAAAGCAAGATGGCCACCTTCGAACGCTACTTCCTCGCCGATCCCGAAACGCACCACGAAGAAAAAGGCTACTACTACCGGCTGCGCAACGACGAGGCCGTGGTCGACCGCATCCTCGACGCATTCGGCGTCGAAGGGCCGCACCGCCACATCATCAACGGCCACGTTCCCGTGAAGACCGGCAAGGGCGAATCGCCCATCAAGGCCAACGGCAAGCTGATGGTAATCGACGGCGGATTCTCCAAGGCATACCACAAAACGACAGGCATAGCCGGCTACACGCTTGTATTCCACAGCCGTGGCTTCCAACTGGTGCAGCACGAACCGTTCTCATCGGCCGAAGACGCCGTACTCAACGGCACCGACATCGTCAGCACCACGCAGATAGTGGAGCTGAGCCAACGCCGCATGCGGGTACGCGACACCGACAAAGGCAAGGAACTCCAGTCGCAGATCAGCGAACTGATGGAGCTCCTTGTAGCCTTCCGCCACGGCCTCATCAAAGAACACCGCCGCTTTTAGGCCTTTTTAAGCTGACAGGCTGACGGGCTAACAGGCGGATGAGCAGACAAGCGGACACGCTGACAGGCGGTTAGGCTGACGGGCTGATTGACTAAGAGGCCTCGGAGAGGACGAACCTGTATACAGCCACATGCGCTCGCGCATGGGGTGAAGCAGTCCCGAAAGAATCCGCGCCTCGGAGAGGCGCTACTGTATAGGGAATTATCTACAGCCTTTCTGCGCATCTGTAAGCGCGAAGCGCTTGAATATTCACACAGCCTGGGGTATGGACGCCTTTGGCGTCCATACCCCAGGTCTAAGCCCACCCACATAGCACAACCGCGGCCAGCGGTTGAATATCAGCGCGATAGTTTCCACAGTAGCGCCTCTCCGAGGCGCGTTCGGTGCAAATACGAAATACCCCATGCGCGAGCGCATGGGGCTGTATACAGATTCGGCCTCTCCGAGACCTCTCAACCTGCCTACCAATCCGCACAACCGCCTGTCAGCCTAAAAAAAGCCTGTCAGCCCGTCTGCCTAACCGCCTGTCAGCCTAAAAAATCAAACTTTGCGGGCCGGATCGCAGGAAAGGCCGACACCGAGTTTCTTGAAGATCTTGCGGTCGACCTCGCCGAGCATGACGGTGGAATGCACCTGGCAGCCCTCGAGTTCGGGAAGCTTCTCGAGGGCGCGGCGGCAGTTTTCGTCGTGAGTGCTGAGCACCGAAAGCGCCACGAGCACCTCGTCGGTGTGCAGACGCGGATTGTGCCCGCGCAGAAAGTTGAGTTTGGTATACTGTATCGGCTCTATCATCTCCTGCGGTATGAGCTTGACCGCATGGTCGATACCGGCAAGATGCTTCACGGTGTTGAGTATCAGCGCGGCACTCGGACCGAGCAGAGCGCTGGTTTCTGCAGTGATGATAGTACCGTCGGCAAGCTCGATGGCCGAGCTCGGCACACCCGAGCGCTCGGCGCGTTCGCGGGCGGCAGCCACGCAGCGGCGGTAGGAAGTATCGATCTTCAGCTGCTTGAGCAGCAATGCAATCTTATTCACCTCCGACTCTGTACCCTCGCCGGTGGCAAGGCGGTTGAGGGCGGTGAAATAACGGCGTATAATCTCGTTTTTCGACGCCTCGCAGCACACTTCATCGTCGCTGATGCAGAAACCGACCATATTCACGCCCATATCCGTAGGCGACTTGTAGGGGTTAGTGCCGTAGATGCTCTCGAAAAGGGCGTTGAGCACCGGGAAAATCTCGATATCGCGGTTATAGTTGATGGCAGTCTTGCCGTAGGCCTCCAGATGGAACGGATCGATCATGTTCACATCGTTGAGGTCGGCGGTAGCGGCTTCATACGCGATATTTACAGGATGTTTCAGCGGCAGACTCCACACCGGGAATGTCTCGAACTTGGCATATCCGGCCTCGATGCCGCGCTTGTGCTCGTTGTAGAGCTGGCTGAGGCACACGGCCATCTTGCCGCTGCCGGGGCCGGGAGCCGTCACAATGACCAGCGGACGCGTGGTCTCTATATAGTCGTTATGGCCGAAGCCCTCGTCGGAGGCAATGAGCCCGACATTGGTGGGATAGCCCTCTATAATATAATGATAGTACGACTTGATACCGAGGCGTTCGAGGCGCGCGCGATAGGCGTCGGCGCTCATCTGCCCGTTGTAGTGGGTTATAACCACCGAGCTGACCAGGAAACCACGTTTCTGGAACTCCTCGCGCAGGCGAAGCACATCCATGTCGTAGGTTATGCCGAGGTCGTTTCTCACTTTGTTCTTCTCGATATCGAGGGCACTTATCACTATCACAATCTCCGCATGGTCGCGAAGCTGACTGAGCATCCGCAACTTGATATCGGGCTCGAAACCCGGCAGCACGCGGCTGGCATGGTGGTCGTCGAAGAGCTTGCCTCCGAGTTCAAGATATAGCTTGTTGCCGAACTGAGCGATACGCTCCCTGATGTGTTCGGACTGAATTTTTAGATATTTATCGTTGTCGAATCCGTGTCTCATAACGGATTGCAAAGTTACGCATTTCCCCGCAACTCCACAATTCCCGCCAAAAAAAATCTTTCACCTCCCGGCCGCCTGTCAGCCCAACCGCCTGTCAGCCCAACGGCCCAATATGGCTATTCGGAAAAAAATGGCTAATTTTGCGGCCATGAACTGGATCGAAAGTCTGATATACGACCATACGCCCCTGCAGGCCGTCATTGTGATGTCGGTTATTATAGCCGCGGGGCTCGGACTGGGAAAAATCAAAATCGGCGGTGTCAGCCTCGGCGTCACCTTCGTGTTCTTCATGGGCATCCTTGCCGGCCATCTGGGGCTGAGCATCGATCCGGCCATGCTGGCCTATGCCGAAAGCTTCGGCCTGGTCATTTTCGTGTATGAGCTCGGCCTGAAAGTCGGGCCGGGCTTCTTCAGTTCGTTCCGCAGCGGAGGCATCGGGCTCAACATGCTTGGCCTCTGGGTAATACTGCTCGGCACGGCCATGGCCGTAGCTTTCTGCTACTGTTTCTCCATGCCCATGAGCGACATGATAGGTGTGCTCTGCGGAGCCACCACCAACACTCCCGCACTCGGCGCCGCACAGCAGGCGCTCGAACAGCTTGGCCTCAGTGCACAGGGTGCGGCTCTGGGCTGCGCCGTCACCTACCCGCTGGGCGTGGTGGGCGTTATCTTAGGACTGATATTTGTGCGCAAACTGTTCGTGCGGGCGTCCGACATACGCTCTGGCAGCTCGCAGGAAGAGGCCGACCACACCTTTGTAGCCGGTTTCAGCATCGAAAATCCAGGCATCGACGGCCTCAGCATCCGCGAAGTCGGCAAGGCCGCGAAAGGACACTTCGTCATAAGCCGCCTGTGGCGCGACGGCACAGTGACCATACCCGCCGGCGATACCGTGCTCCACACCGGCGACCGTCTGTTGGTGGTGACTACCGACAACGAACTGCCCGAACTGCGCATACTCTTCGGCCATCAGGAGGACCGCGACTACAATGCGGAGGATATAGACTGGAACGCACTCGACTCCGATGTGGTTAGCCGCCATGTGGTGGTGACACGCCCCGAAATCAACGGCAAACGCCTTGGCTCGCTGCGCCTGCGCAACAGCTACGACATCAATATATCGCGCGTCACTCGAGCCGGTGTGAGACTCCTCGCCACCCCCGGGCTGATACTGCAGCTGGGCGACCGCCTGACCATCGTCGGCGAGCAGAAAGCCATCGACGCCGTATCGAAACTCCTTGGCAACACCGAGGCCACACTCCGCGACCCCAATCTCGCTGTCATATTCATAGGCATGGTGCTGGGCCTGGCACTCGGTTCGGTGCCTATAGCGCTTCCGGGCATATCGATGCCGGTGAAACTCGGTCTTGCCGGAGGTCCCATGATTGTGGGCATACTTCTGGGCCGCTTCGGTCCGCGGCTGCATCTGGTCACCTACACCACCCGCTCGGCCAATCTCATGCTCCGCGGCATAGGCCTCAGCCTCTATCTGGCATGTCTCGGCCTCGAAGCCGGCGCCGGATTCTTCGACACCATAATGCGGGCCGACGGCCTCGCATGGATAGGCCTCGGATTCCTCATCACGGTCATTCCGGTAGTAATAATGGCCATTTGGGCCGTCAGGCGCCGTAATATCGACTTCGGCACCGCATGCGGCATGGTGTGCGGCTCCATGGCCAATCCTATGGCACTGAACTACGCCACCGACACCCTTCCCGGCGACAATGCAGCCGTCGCTTATGCCACGGTATACCCGCTGGGCATGTTCGTGCGCGTGCTGCTCGCACAGATACTTGTGCTGGTATTCGTGTGATTCCGGCCTCGAAATAGCCGGTTGGGGGACGAAAGTGTTAATGACACTTAAATAATCATTTAGTAAAAAATATCAACATGACTGAACAAGTGTTGGCTTTTGCTGAAATGTGTATATATTTGCTGTCGAAAAACTGAAAAACACGATTCACTGACTATAACACCCGCCCGGTTTGTTTCCCGGCGGCTGCATTGGAAAAACAATACTTGATTCAACCTCAACCGCAACATGCATTCAACTGCGTAACAGGGTATTACCCCCCTCCGAAAGAGGACGCACTAATTTAAATTGTTGCCACTAAAAAGCGGACGCGCCGAAACAGGCACGTCCGCTTCTATTTCTGAATTATGAATGGCTTTTACAAGCCTTTACCGTGGCAGTTTTTGTACTTCTTGCCCGAGCCGCAGGGGCAGGGATCGTTGCGGCCGATGCGGGGAGCTGCCTTGGCGGGCATAGGCTTCTGCTGCTCGCCCTGCGGAGCTGCGGCAGCCTGGCGCTGTGCGGGATCTCCGGGAAGTTCGGCCTTCGATTCCTTGTAGTTGTAGCGTCGGGGGGCTTCAGCCTGGGTTTCCTTCACGTCGGGCTGGCGGGGTTCGGGCTTGCTCATCTGTTCCTCGGGATTCTGGGGGCGCGGAGCGGGCGCCTGCTGGCGCATGTGTATCTGTCCGCGCATAAGGGCTGCGACAGCCTTGCTGTTGAGGTTGCTGAGCATGTTCTCGAAGAGATGGAACGATTCCACCTTATAGATGATCAGAGGATCTTTCTGCTCGTAGGCGGCGTTCTGCACGCTCTGACGCAGCTGATCGAGCTCGCGGAGGTGTTCTTTCCACAGTTCGTCGATAGTGACGAGCATGAGAGCTTTGTGCCACTCCTTGATGATGGTGCGGGCCTCGCTGGCCACTGCCTTGCGCAGATCGACACGGATGTTGAACACGCGCTTGCCGTCGGTGATGGGCACGAGGATGAGACCGTCGTAGTCGGTATTCTCGGCCATCTGGGTGATAACGGGGAGGGCCACCTCGCGGATGTGGTCGCTCTTGCGGTCGAGGGCGGCCACGGCTGCATCGTGCAGGCGGTTCACCTTCTCCTCGCGGTCGAGGTCGGCATATTCCTTTTCGGTGAAGGGCGCCTCGATGGCCAGAACCTTGAAAATCTCGCCGCAGAGATCGTCGTACTGCGCCGCATTCTCATAGTTGAGGATTATATTCTCGACAGTATCGTAGAGCATGTTGATAATGTCGACACCTATACGCTCGCCAAGCACGGCATGGCGGCGGCGTTCGTAGATATAGGTACGCTGCTTGTTCATCACGTCGTCGAACTCGAGCAGACGCTTGCGGATGCCGAAGTTGTTCTCCTCTACACGCTTCTGGGCTTTCTCGATGGCATTGTTCACCATCTTGTGCTCTATCATCTCGTCTTCCTTGAGGCCGAGGCGGTCGAGCATACGCACCACGTTGTCGGTGGCGAACATACGCATCAGCGGATCTTCGAACGACACGAAGAACACCGACGAACCCGGGTCGCCCTGACGGCCCGAACGGCCACGGAGCTGACGGTCGACGCGGCGCGATTCGTGGCGCTCGGTACCGATGATTGCCAGACCGCCGGCTTCCTTCACCTCGGGGGTGAGCTTGATGTCGGTACCGCGGCCTGCCATGTTGGTGGCTATGGTCACACAGCCCTTGCGGCCTGCCTGGGCCACAACCTCGGCCTCGCGCTGGTGCAGCTTGGCGTTGAGCACCTGGTGGGGAATCTTCTGTATGTCGAGCATACGGCTCAGAAGCTCCGAAATCTCGACAGATGTTGTGCCTACGAGCACTGGACGTCCCTCGCCCACCAGACGTACAATCTCGGCGATTACAGCCTTGTATTTCTCCTTCTTGGTGCGGTACACGCGGTCGTTCATGTCGATGCGCGCTATCGGACGGTTGGTGGGTATGGTTACGACGTCGAGTTTATAGATATCCCAGAGCTCGCCTGCCTCTGTTTCGGCAGTACCGGTCATACCGGCGAGCTTGTGGTACATTCTGAAGTAGTTCTGAAGGGTGATGGTGGCGAAAGTCTGGGTTGCGGCCTCGACCTTCACGCCTTCCTTGGCCTCGATGGCCTGGTGCAGACCGTCGCTGTAGCGGCGGCCGAACATCAGTCGGCCGGTGAACTCGTCGACGATGACGACCTGACCGTCCTTGATGACATAGTCAATGTCGCGCTTCATCGTGCCGTGCGCCTTGATGGCCTGGTTGATGTGGTGCGCGATGGTGGAGTTTTCAGGATCGGAGAGGTTTTCAAGGCCAAAGAATTCCTCGGCCTTCTTCACGCCGCGGGCGGTGAGCGTCGCGGTCTTGGCCTTTTCGTCGACGATGTAATCCGCGTCGATGTTGACGTCCTCTTCCTCCTTGTCGTCGCTCTCGGCGATGACCTTCTTGCGGAAGCCTCGCACGAGGCTTTCCGTGCGGGAGTACATCTCCGTGGACTTTTCGCCCATGCCGGAGATGATGAGCGGCGTGCGCGCCTCATCGATCAAAATGGAGTCGACCTCGTCGACGATGGCGAAGGCGTGTCCGCGCTGGACAAGCTCGCTTGCGTAGATGGCCATGTTGTCACGCAGATAGTCGAAGCCCATCTCGTTGTTCGTGCCGTAGGTGATGTCCGCGGCGTAGGCCTTGCGGCGCTCCTCACCCGTGAGATCGTGGACGATCAGACCGACCGTCAACCCCAAGAAGCGGTGAACCTTGCCCATCCACTCGCTGTCTCGCTTGGCAAGGTAATCGTTCACGGTGACGATGTGTACGCCATTGCCGGTCAGGGCGTTGAGATAGGCGGGGAGGGTAGCGACCAGCGTTTTACCTTCACCGGTCTTCATCTCGGCGATGCGTCCCTGGTGGAGCACAACACCGCCGACAAGCTGCACGCGATAGGGGTACAGCCCCAGCACACGGCGGGACGCCTCGCGCACGGTGGCAAACGCCTCAGGCAGGATATCATCAAGCGTTTCGCCGTTTTGCAGGCGGGACTTGAACTCCGGTGTTTTGGCCTGCAGCTCCGCATCGCTCATCGCCTTGTATTCTTCCGCCATCGCTTCGATCTTATCGACGATGGGGTAGATGCTTTTGAGCTCACGGTCACTGTAAGAGCCGAACATTTTGCTGAAAAAACCCATATAACAAAACTTCCTTTCGTGGGAGCATAATGACACGCCTACAAGTATAGCATCCCTCTGCGCGATATGCAAAGGGAAATTTGCTGTACAATATGAATGGACTGTAAATAAATTCCGCCGACGCGCTGTGCATGGCTTGCACTCTGCATTGCTGCTGTGGTAAAATGTGATATAAGATCGTATAGGAGAATGAAACGTCCCCCAACGGCGGAGGACAGAACGTGAGGAAAAGCTTTTTCATCTGATCCAATGATCGAAGGAGGACTAACGCATGAAACTGCACTTTTACGGAGCTGACCGCTGCGTGACAGGCTCCTGCCACTGTTTGGAGATCAACGGCAAGAAGATCCTCGTTGACTGCGGCTTGCAGCAGGGGCGCGATGAGCTCGACAACCGTTATCTCGCCTTTGCCCCCGGCAGCATCGACATTCTGCTCGTCACCCACGCGCACATCGACCACACCGGCCGCATCCCGCTGCTGGTGAAAAACGGCTTTCACGGCCGGATCCTCACAACGCGCGTGACGGCTGATTTGATGAAGATCATGCTGCTCGACTCTGCCCACATTCAGGAGAGCGACGCGGAATACGAAAACCGCAAGGGCGAGCGCGCGGGCCGCGAGCCCGTTGAGCCGCTCTACACCGAGCAGGACGCGCTGGACGTCTTCAAGTACGTCACGACCTGCGAGTATGAAGAAAAGATCAACCTCTGCGAGGGGGTAAGCGCGGTCTTTACCGATGCGGGGCATCTGCTCGGCTCGGCATCCATCACGCTCGAACTGGAGGAAAACGGCGTGCACAAGACGCTCGTCTTCTCCGGTGACATCGGCAATGTCGACCAGCCCATTGACGCCGTCAACAACCAGTTCGACCGGTTTGCCGACCATGTCACGACTCCGTTCCGGCTGGCTCCCACGAGTTCGGGGCTGACGGGAACCTGGAATGCGGTCCCCGGACAGACCTGGATAACGAGCAAGTCACGCAGTTCGGAGGGCTTCAGCAACATGCCGCAAACCATCGGCGGCAGGCAGTGCCATGTCGCTGAACTGGCGGATTTCGAGGTGTTACAGAAGAACTGCCAGTTTGCGTTCGGCGTGCTCTACGACGATGCTTCGACCGAGACTTCGCTGAACCTGTCGGACGTGAACGGCTATGCCTATTACAATGCGAGCAACACGAACAAGGGCATGCGCGGCTGTTTCGTCTTCAATCCTGCGGGAAGTCTCAATTCGGGCGGCGCCGGGGCCAATATCTTCTTCCCGGTGGGCGTGTCCGGATACGGGCGCCGGAAGCATTGCGCCCAGGAGAATGGA